>Ga0209415_10016056_pt1 | contig 12077 bp, 10 predicted proteins | sample PeaSoiSIISIP2007_FD_187696 | JGI IMG/M metagenome (GOLD analysis project Ga0209415, IMG submission 187696) | Peat soil microbial communities from Weissenstadt, Germany - SII-SIP-2007 (SPAdes) (version 2) | ecosystem: Environmental > Terrestrial > Soil > Wetlands > Peat | place: Germany... | reverse complement strand
GCGCCTTCCCCCTCGAAGGACGTCCGCGCCCGCGTGCTGGTCCAACGAACGGATCCGTCGGGGAGCAGAAGACGGTTCTCCACGTCGAAAAGACCATTCCCCAGGGGGTCGAGCGAGAGCTGGATAGCCGCGCCGATTCTCTCCCGGTCATCGGGGTGGATCCGTTCGATATACATCGGCAACGTGATCGGCTCGTCCGGTCCAAAACCATCAATCTCCCGATCCCGCGGCGAGCAGTAAATGGTGTTCGAGAAGTGGTTGTGGTCGAATATACCGATATCTGCGACACGAACCGCCTGTTGGAGCCTGCCCTCGTTTTCGCGCAAGGCTGCTTCCATGCGCTTCCGCTCGGTGATATCCAATGCCAGAAAACCAAACGAGCCGCCTGTCATCGCCAGCGCGAAACCCAGGAAAGCTAATGCGTTCAAGATCGACTGCTCGAACAGATCCGTGATGGGATGAATGCCGGCGTCCACGCCGCGCACCACCAGCATGAGGCCGCACGCCGCGAGCATCCACCCGGTGTATTTCATCCCCCTTTTTTGACTTTGCGGAGTGTCCTCTAATATCACCTTTGCGGCGAAAAGCAGGAAACATCCCGAGGTGATCGACACCACGACGACACGCAGGCTCAGGTTGTCAACGCCGTAGCGGAAGAAGAAGGTCGCGGCAAGGCTGCCCGCCGCGCCTGCATAGGCCTGCCAGGTACGCGGAGGCAAACCCCGGAATTGCCGGACTGCTTCCAGGGTCAGGACCATGACGAGCATTGCCAGCAGGTTCGCGACGCCCAGCGTAAGCCAGTCCGGCGCGAGCGAGCGGAGGGACAGCAGCACCAGGGCTGGCCCGAAGAAAACATGTGCGATCGCCCACCGGCCAAATCCTGGGAAAGTGCTCCGAGTTCGCCAGATCAGAAGGTCGAGCACGCCCACGATCGCGGTCAAGAACAACGGCGCGACCAGCAACGTCCGGATATTGAGAACCATGCGTGGACTTATCCGATCACAATCCTTTGAGTATATACCCGATCATGGATGTTCGAATTTTTGGCGACGCGCTAAACGCCGTCGGCGATAGGTTGGTGTCGTCCTGAAGCTGCTCCTTGAAAGGGAGTCAAGCATCCTCTTAATAACCCGTGGTCCAGCCCTAACCCGGCTCTTGAGTCCCGACGCGCGCGACAACCGTGATACGGCCTACATCTTTTCGGCCAGTATCGTTCGCAATCCCTCGACGATCTCGTCCACTTTCGCATCGTAGGAAAATGTCACTCGCACCCGGCCGGCGGGGTCCAGGGCGTAGAGCGTGGTCGAATGGGCCACGGAGTACTTTGCCGCCGAGTCCGGCTCGGGGACGATTTCATATTCGGCGCCGTACATGCCGACAACCTTATCGATCTCGGCCTTTGTTCCCGTCAGCCCGAGCGCATCGATCTTGAAGGTGGAGAGGTCGGCCTTGAGTACGGCCGGAGTGTCGCGTTGGGGATCGACCGAGATATACAGTGTCTTCACGCGTTTTGCGTCGTCTCCCAAATGGCGATAGACCGACGCCAACTTCGATAGCGTGGTTGGGCAGGCGTCGGGACAGGACGTGTAGCCGAAGAAGATCAGGACCGCTTTCCCGCGCTGCGACGACAGGTCGAAATGCTGGCCGTCATGATCCGTCAACGAAAAATCTCCCCCGATGGCAAACACAGGCAGCCGGTTAATCGCCGTCTGTTGACAACTCAGGCTTCCGAGAGCGGCGAGGCAAATGATCAAACGGCGCACAAATGTTCTCCTAGACCATTTTTTGATTTAACATAGACCAGTTTCACACCGCGAGTAACGGTGTTTTCAAAGGCTCAACGCATCGAAGACCTTTACGTTATCCCTGAAACTGGTCTATTCAACCGGCTGTTGGCGGACCGTAGCGGTTACGGGCAGCGTCGTTCCATCGTCAAGCTTCAGAGTCACTCGAATCGTATCGCCTTCTACCAGGTGGCCTTTGAGGCCGAACATCATCGCATGCAAGCCACCGGGCTTTAGGGATGCCCTGCCGTTCGTTGGAATATCGATCCGAGAGACGGGAGACATCCGCATCATCTTGCCTTCCATCTTCATTTCGTGCAGTTCGACCTTTTCGGCTGCGTCGGAGGACGCGGAAACAACTGCTCTCTTTTGAGATGTGTGGTTCTCCAGTTCCATATAGAGCGCAGTCTCGTTTTTCGAGGGCGCCGGTACGCGGACCCATGCGCCACGGGCGACTACCGCGTCCTCGGCCGACAGGCATTCCGTCAAGATGGGCATCGTTGCAAATAACGTGAGCATCGTCCGCCGATTGAGCATAGTCGTTTTGCCTCTAGGTGTTGTCATAGCGAGCCTGCCGGAGATCCTTTCGCGAATGAAATAACGTAAAGAGCAATCGAGCGCCGCTCGTACTCGGTAAGGTGATCGAACTTAGGCATGAGATATTCGTGGTGGGAGGCGTGCAGCGCCGGATTGGACCCGCCGGCGCCCAATACGCCTTCGGCCAAGGTTGCGGCAATCGCGGTTTCCCCCGGGCCTCTCCTGAAAACGGCGAGATCGCGCAGGTCCGTGGGCTTGGTGGGGAGCGACTTGGCTGCCGGCCCGTTCCCGTCCCCCGCGAGTCCATGGCAACTGGCACATCCGTTCTCTTCGTAAAGAACCCGGCCTTTCGCCACCGATGGCGCGCGGGAGCATCCCGCGAAAAACGTGGCGAGCAGGCAGAGCCCCATCACCGCCGCCCGCCGGCGAAGAACTTTCCCCGATTTCCCGATTCCTCTCATGGGGTCTTAACCCTTGGCGCTCCGTGTTCGTCAAGCACGCTGCCTGCCGCGTGGCAAGTGATGTCCTGATCCAAACTGTAGGGGAAGGTTCTGGAGAACGGCCAAGCTCGGTTGAAACTCAGGCTCTTCACGCGGCAATGTACAAAGTCAGTATAAGTGGCTCTGCGCGATTTGAACATGCGGTGAATTGTCGCAGCGCGGTCCTTGGCATCCGCCGGCCCACTGAGCCCGAAGTGCGACAATTTGCCGCACGACACGGCGGCGGAATTGATGTCTGATAGGGAAAGACGCTCATCCGAATGCGCCGCGCTCTTGCATCGTTGTCACTGGTCCTGCTCAGCTACCCGCTGATCGCTCCAGTTTTGCTCGCGAGCACGGAAACCCGCCTGCCCCCCTGTTGCCGCTTGAACGGCAAACATCGCTGTTCGGCTGCTTCCATGAGTTCGATGAGCGCGGATGCTCCGGTGATCGATCAGGGGTCCGCGCCGGACTCGGCGCTCAACGCGCTTCGGCCAAGGTGTCCATATTACCCGGCCACAAGTACCGTCCCCGTCGAGTCGAACACGGCGTTGCCCAGAAATTCCCGGGCGATCTCTACTTCGCTGGCCGGTGACCTGGCCGCCCAAACGGCGGACGAAACACCGCATTGCATGTCGTTTAGCCGGTCACGCCAGGAGCGCGGACCGCCGGCTCCTCTTTCGTAATCTCGCGAACAGTTCCAAAGCCCGCAAAGGGTGCGGCGCACCCCCCTCATTACCAGCCAAGCAACGCTGCCGCCGCGCTCCGTTTTGCGGGCTGTACTCAGAAGTCACGGAGTGGGATGAGATCGCGGCATATTCCCGCAATGGTCATCGTTTGAAGAGTGCGAGACGGAAGGTCAAGATGGAAAATATTTACAAGAGATTTCTGGTTGCCTGTTTGCTGGTGATGCCGGCTCTGGCGGCCGACCCGGGCGCGATTCGTGGTATCGTCCACGATCCGCAACACCGTCCGCTGCCGGGTGCGCAAGTGATCCTACGCGGTCCCGGCGCGGCCGGCACGAAGACACTGGTTGCCGACGCCAATGGGGAATTTGAAGTAAACGACATTCCGGAGGGCGCCTATACCGTCACCGTCACCGCGCAGGGATTCGCACAGCTCGAACAGCCAGTAACCGTCACTGCGGGTAGAGGGCCCGTTTTGCACTTTCAACTCGAACTCGCCGTGGTAAGCGCAAGCGTCGACGTCTCCGGCGCAGCCAGCCGCCTGATCACGCAGGAGTCGACGGTCCAGACCATGGTTTCGCCACAGGAAATCACCCAGACGGCCGGAGCCGATCAAAGCAACAGCCTGTCGATGATCACCAACTTCACGCCCGGCGCCTACATGGTTCACGACATGCTACACATGCGCGGCGGCCATCAGGTGAACTGGTTTTTCGACGGCATACCCGTGGTGAATACGAATATCGCGGCCAACGTGGCGACGCTGATCAATCCCAAAAACATCCAGGAGCTGGAGATCGAGCGCGGCGGTTTTTCGAGCGAGTACGGCGATCGGACCTACGGATTCTTTAACGTCGTAACACCCTCCGGTTTCGAGCGTAACAATGAAGGCGAAATCATCGCGTCCGCCGGAAACTTCTATTCCACCGACGATCAGATCAATTTCGGAAGTCACACCCAGCGCTTTGCCTACTACGCGAGCATCGACGGAAACCGATCGGAGCTCGGGTTGTCGCCGCCGGTGTCGCAAGTGATCCACGATCAGGCTAGCGCCGCGGGTGGATTTGCCTCCCTCTTCTTCAACCCGAACGCGAACGATCAACTCCGTTGGATTGCTTCCTTCCGCGAGGATCACTACCAGATACCCAACGGGCCCGACGATCAGGCCGCCGGAACCCGCGATCTGGATCTCGAACAAGATAATCTCGTCGGCTTCCATTGGACACATACGTTTTCCGATGGGATCTCGTTCACGCTTGCTCCTTATTTCCACTACAACAGCGCGCATTACGTGGGAGGACCACAGGACAATCCCTTCGTCCTGAACGATAATTCGCGGTCGAACTACTTCGGCGGCCGCTCCGTGGTGCAGGTGCAAAAGAAGCAGCACAACGCGCGAGCGGGCGTTGAAGTGTGGGCTCAGCGCGACAACACTTTTTTTGGACTCACGGCCAATCCCGGTGGAAGCGTTCTGAATCAGACAGAGAAGAACTGGGCCAGTTCTACCGCGTTCTTCATAGAGGATCAATATAAGGCCGCCTCGTGGCTCACATTCGACCTTGGGGTCCGCTTCACGCACTACTCGGGTTTGCTCAGTGAGACCGCCGCCGATCCGCGCCTGGGCGCGTCCATCCGCGTTCCGCGTCTGAACTGGACGCTACACGGCTACTACGCGTATTACTACCAGCCTCCTCCGCTCGACAGCCTCGCGGGCCCAACGCTCGATTTTGCCGTCTCGCAAGGTTTCGGTTTCATTCCGCTGCCGGGCGAGCGCGATATCCAGCACGACATCGGCTTGAGCATCCCTGTGCGCGGATGGTCGCTCGACCTGGATAATTTTCACACCAGCGCCCGCAACTTCCTGGACCACGATGTGATTGGCAACTCCGGCATTTTTGTTCCGTTGACGGATCTCGGCGCGATCATCAGCGGCACCGAAGTCACATTGCGCTCACCGCGCCTCTTCCATATTGCCCAGTGGCGAGTCGCGTACTCGAATCAGATTGGACAAGGAATCGGGCCAATTACCGGCGGGTTGCTGGAGGACGCGCCCACCGGCAACTTCCTCCTCGATCACGATCAGCGCAACACCGCCACCTCCGTTCTCTCCTTGACCTTGCCGGGGCACATGTGGGCGACGCCGGCGTACCAGTTCGGTTCCGGTTTTCTCAATGGAAACGGACCGTCGCACCTTCCGCCGCATTCTACCTTCGATCTGTCCTTCGGCAAGACGTTCAAAGAGAAATGGACCATCTCCGCCAATGCAATCAACATTGCGAACAGCCGCTATCTGGTCGATACCAGCAACACCTTCGGCGGAACCCACTACATCAACCCTCGCCAGATCTACGGCGAGGTGCGGTACCGTTTTCATTTTTGAGCCAGGCGCCTCCGCGCCATCCGTCACGTCTCCCGCACGCGACTCAGTCGACGGAAACTTTGGGGCTCCGCAGTCTTGAGTCCGCGATCAGCAGGGCGAACGAAACTGAGAAACGGCTGGCCTTCGGCCCACGTCTATGAAAATGACAGGGGCGCGACGCGCCGGGTGCATTGGAATCTGATTCGTGATTCGTGACACAGGTTGTTCGAAAAGAATTTCCTGTTCGCGTACGGTTGACCAACCCAAATGGAGGAATGCTTGGACCGAATGAAATCTCCGCATCTGATTGTCCTGATTGCTCTTGCCGCTGCCACGCTGCACGCCCAACCGACCAATGGGGCGATCTACTGGTCCACTACCCAGCCTGATTGCTCGAGCTTATATGCGTTTGGCGCACCCGAGACTCCTTTTGCGATTACCAACCAGTTGGGGGCGACGATCGGTTATTCGTGCTATGTGCAGGGGACGTTCCCATGGATCGCCGCGGGCGGCGGATGGAGCACCTCGATTCGAGTGGCCGCGCCCGCGTCGGCGCCCATCGGCGTCGACTATACGTTCTACGATACCAACGGGAACAACCTGTCCATGGACGCCACGGGTCTCTACGCCTCCCGTAGTAATGACGTCAACTTCGCTCTGTACGCCAATCAACCTGCCGAAATCGACCTGCTGGGCGCTTCGAGTACCGCTCCCAGCTACAGATCCACCACCACGGGTACGGCGTACGCCATATTTCTTTGTCCCGATGCATTTACGTGCACCAACGTGCTGCCGCAGTTAATCTATTCGGCGCTACCCTCCGAGCCGTGGTCGTTGAGCGCACCGATCGTATGGGACGTCACCTTCAATTACTGGTCGTCCATAGCATGGACGCAGTTTTCCGGGGAGGGCATTGATGACGGTGCCACGCACCGGGTGTCCTTAGTGATTTACAACGACGACATATCAGCCACAACCTATACGGTCAGCGTCTTCAACAGCGCGGGAACCCTGGTGGGGCAGGGCACGACACCTTCGATCCCGCCTCTGCAGATAGCCACCGGGGAAGGGGGGACCTACGGGGCGCTACTGTCGAGCATCATTTCGACGCCGTTGCCGGCAGGCGTTTTCAAAGTGCTGGTCGACGGCGGATCGTTATACTCCGAAGTCCAGATGATCCAGTTCAACGGGGCGTCTGCGACCACCATGCAGGTTGCTTTCGACAGCGCGCCTACGTCGCCTGCCGCCTCGGTCTCAAGCGCCGCCGTGCGCCAGCGGTCGAACGCCACGAGATCGCGTATCTCTTCCGCGGGATGGCCCGTGTTTCGAACTTATCCGAAGTAGAGGTACAGAACGCGGACGAATCCTGCTTCACTCAAGTTAGTAGTTAGCCCGCAAAGGGTGCGGCGCACCCCCCTCAATTCAGTCAAGTAACAATGCAGGCCGCGCTCCGTTTTGCGGGCTGTTACTTATTGTTAGCCCGCAAAGAGTGCGGTGGCACGCTCATTTCAGCCAAGCAACGCCGCCGCCGCGCGGAGTTTACCCGCTCCGGGTTTTGCGGGCTGTCACCTCAGGAGTTTGCCGCTTGTGCTTTCCGATACGCGGCCCAGCGCTTCTTTTGGGCTTCCGCCATGCGCTTTCGGGCCTCAGGGCTAAGGGCCCGTTTCTTTCTCTCGACACCCGAGCCGGTCTCAGCGCTCCCCTGGGCCAGGGACAACCAGGCCGGCGGGCGGCCCCGGCGTTTACCCTGGCCGCGCGCCAGACGTTCCAGCACCGCCAGCGCCTGCTCAATCGCGGCGCGCTCCGAGCGTAATTCTTCAATCAGCTTAAGGATTTCCATTCTTCGTCCCCATGGTTTCGAATCCCATTCGAATGTGACTGAGACCACAATTGTAACCGCATTTCCCCGGCAAGGTAATTGCCATTTGGGAGTGGATGCCTATTGCCGATGTGAGGATTGTCCGGAGATTGATGGAAAATGCTCGCTCGCAAAAGCGCAAAGGGTGCGGCGCGCACCGCCAAGGAGATCAGGAACTGTTTCGCGCCGCACGGAGTTCACCCGGAGCGGGTTTTGCGCGAGTTCGTCAAAAGAAAAACGGCGGATTGCTCCGCCGTTTTTCGTGAAACTGCTCTCAGCGCTCGAATGTGGTCTAGAGCGGCGAATCCGGATTCGCCATGGTCCGCCACATGTGGGCCACGGGACTGTTGTCATACCCGAGACCTTCCTTGGGCTGCTTGAACTGGCGCCCGACGATGTCGATGAACGGTTCGAGCGCGACTTTCTCGTTCGGATCGAAGGCATACAGATCGTTCACCGTTACCAGGCGCGGCTCCATGTACCACTTGTGGTTCTTCACATACTTGTAGGTCGCCTGGATGTAAGGTGGCGGCTCGTAGTCAAGACCGAAGGTGCGTTTATAGAGATCGGGATACTCGTAGCCGGCAGCCGAATCCGGATAAAAACGCAGCGTCTGGTGATACCGGACCGCAAACGTGACCTTCTCGGACACGTACGGCTCGATCATCTGAGCGCCCCACCAGCCATGGTCCGGCTTCATCAGAGCGTGCACGCTATCGTGGAACCAGCAGGCGAAGATGATCTCTTCGCTCATCCCGGTTTTCATCGCTCGCTTGGCGCTCTGCAACACGTGATTCGAGGTGCCCTGCATCCGCAGGTTAAAGAAGTCGATGATGGTCGGATTGGCCGGCATCGGCTCCAGCCGCTTCACCTTGCCGCCCTGATTGCGTCCAGCGACGAACAAATTACCTGCGCCGCGACGGTTCGACCTCGTCTCGATCTGCGCCTCGAGATCGGCGACCGTGGGGAATTTCGTGGGCGCGGCATTCCCGTCGGGGGCTCCCATCGCGGCGTTCAACTGCTGCGACATGTAATCTTCCAGGGCGTCGGCTCGCGCTTCATGACTCATCATGGCGACTGCGGCCGCTCCACCCAAACTCGTGATCAACGCTCGACGATCGATTTCCAGCATCAGGGCTCCTTTGATTAGCTCAGCTTCTTGCTCAGCTCACTGTTCAAACTGGAATGCCAGACGAGGGCTCCCAGGTACCAGTGAGTATACACGGTGGCGCAACGGTTGAAAAGGGGGTGCCACCACCTTTCTAAGGTGCTTGGCTGACGCGTCCTTTCTAGCCCGCAAAAGGCGCGGTGGCGCCCTCATTTCAGCTATGTCAACGATGCCGCCGGGCGTTGTTTAACCGCTCCGGGTTTTGCGGGCTGTTATTTAGGAGTCCGGCGCCGGTGCTCCTCTTAAGGACCTCGCCCGCACAACGGACGCCTTCGGCCCGTTCTTCCGAGCGAGTTTCTGGGTCGTCCGGGGGCGCGGGCCTCGCGCCTGTGCGGGCCTCATTTCGGACACAATAGGAAGCTTGAGCCAACCAGCTCCCCGAGCGGCCATCCGTTTCGACCAAGTCGGCAAAGTATTTGGCCAGTACACCGCGGTTCGCGGCCTTGATCTCGAAGTGCGCACGGGCGCGTTCGTTTCCGTGGTCGGCCCGAGCGGATGTGGGAAATCCACGCTGCTCAACCTGGCGGCGGGCTTGATCCCTCCAACCGAAGGATCGGTTTCGGTGTTCGGCGAGCCGTTGTCGGGCCTGAACCGCCGCGCCGGGTATATGTTTCAGCAGGAAGGGCTCCTGCCGTGGAAAACGGTGTTGGACAACGTGACGCTCGGACTCGTGTTTCGGGGAATCGGAGGCCGTGAAGCTGAAGAGACGGGACGCGAATGGATTCATCGCGTCGGTCTGGACGGTTTCTCGGACGCGTTCCCCGCGCAACTGAGCGGCGGGATGCGAAAACGCGTCGCGATGGCTCAGAGTTGGATCGTGAACTCCGACATCCTGCTTATGGACGAGCCATTCAGCGCGCTCGACGTGCATACCCGGCTGCGGATGGAGGGCATCCTACTGGAGCTGTGGACCGCCGAACCGAGGACCGTGCTGTTCGTCACGCACGATCTAGAGGAAGCCTTGGCATTGGCCGGCGAGGTGGTGGTACTGTCGGCCGGCCCCGCGAGCCACATCCTGAACCGCTATGTGGTCGACCTGCCGAGGCCGCGCGATTTGATCGACATTCGCACCGAACCGCGGTTCGTCGAACTGTATCGTGAGATTTGGGCCGGGCTCAAGCAGGAGGTTCTGAAAAGCTATGCACAAGGCACATAATGCCAGCCGCCTGCGAATGCTCCTGTGGCAGGTTTTACTCGGAGCCGTTCTCCTGGGTGGATGGCAAATTCTGGCGGACCGCGGCGCACTCGACAAATTCTTCTTCAGCCGCCCGAGCGATGTCGCCTTGCGAATCGTACTGTGGCTGAGGACCGGTTCCATCTGGCCGCATCTTCTCGTGACCATCGAAGAAGCCATGCTCGCGTTCGTGATCGGGGCGGCCGCGGGGATCGTATTTGGATTTGGGCTCGCGCGCCTTCCGTGGCTCGGCGCGCTGCTCGATCCCTATATCCGGGCGCTCAACGCCCTTCCGCGCGTCGTGCTGGCGCCCATCTTCTTGCTGTGGTTCGGACTCGGCATCTGGTCGAAGGTGGTGCTGGGCGTCACGGTGGTCTTCTTCATCGTGTTTTTCAACACCCATCAGGGGGTCCGGGACGTGGACGCCGTAGTAGTGAATAACGCGCGCATGCTGGGCGCGTCCGAATGGCACCTGGTGCGGCATGTATTCGTTCCGAGCGCGCTCACGTGGGTCTTTTCGAGCCTCCACATCAGCATTGGCTTCGCCATGATCGCCGTGGTGGTGGGTGAATATCTCGGCGCGTCGCGAGGCGTCGGCTACCTGATCTCACAAGCCGAGGGCGTGTTCGACACTACCGGTGTGTTCGCCGGCATTACCATCCTGAGCGCGGTGGTCCTGCTGGTGGGCTGGGGAGTGGATCGCCTGGAGCGATGGCTCCTGCGATGGAAGGCATGACGGAAGCGGGCGGAAGCCCGCACAGGGCCAGCGAGGCCCTCCAAACATCTAAGCGTCTCCCCGAGCGAGGCTCCGTTGTGCGGGCGAGTTCCTCAAAAGGGAACGCGTGAAGCGGCGCCGGATGTCATGGGGCTACGCGATCTTGTTAAGCTCGCCCGTCCTGTGCGGTTTGCTCGTCGCGGGTTGCGCGGGCCGTCACCGATCCGAAATCAGACTCGCCCTCCAGCCGCCGTCGGCCAACAACTATCCGGGCTACTTCGCGCAGTGGCTCGGTTTCTACCATCAGGAAGGGCTGGATGTGGCCCTCTCGCAAATCGCGGGTGCTTCGAAAGTGCTCGAAGCGGTGGTCGGACGGAGCGCGGACGTAGGGGGCGGCGTGTACGAGCAGACCATTCAGATGGCCGCCGAAGGCCGCCGGATCGTCAGCTTCGTGTCTTTTCTGCGCTCGCCAAACTTCGCGCTGATCGCGGCGGCCCGGGGAGCAACCGGCGCATCGATCAAGACGCTGGCGGACCTGCGCGGCAAAACGGCGGGCGTCTCATCGCTCGGTTCTCCGTCGCAGTTTTACCTGAATTATCTGTTGATCGGCGCGCATATTCCTCCCGGGGAAGTCGCGACCTCGAGCGTCGGCATGGGCGCGACAGGCGTCGTGGCGCTCGAGCGAGGCCAAGTGGCCGCAGCGATGCTCTTCGGCAGTGCGATTACGGCGTTTCAGGCGCGCCACCCGGATGCCATCGTTCTTGCGGACACGCGCACCGCGGAAGGGCTGAAGGCCGCATTTGGAGTTGAGGATTATCCGGCGTCCTCTTTTCTCGCTACGGCGGAGTGGTTGACGTCGAACCCGGAGACGGCCCGGAAAATGGCGCGCGCCGTGCTACACTCCCTCGCCTGGATTCGGGAACATTCCGCGGAAGAGGTGCTGGCCCGTGTCCCTAGGGAATTTCATGTGGGCGATCCAGAAGCCGAGCTTGAGGCGATTCGCCAGGCCAAGCCGATGTACTCGATCGATGGCCGCATTCGACCGGAGAGCGCGGAGGCGGTGCGGAAGGTGCTGGCGGGCTCGCTCGAGCAGGTTCGCAACGCACAAATCGACATCCCGCGGACTTACACGAATGAGTTCCTTCCATAGCGAGCTGTCTCGGCGATAACATTCTTTGAGTTACCGCTCCCTGACGGTCACGGCTCGGTTTAGAAGCCGTAGACGGCGCCACATCGATTCCGGCCCGCGCGCGTCACGGTCACGAAAGAAGCGCCTATTCACGGCTCAAGCGGCCGCAGTTGTTTTACCGAGCCGTG
>Ga0209415_10016055_pt1 | contig 12077 bp, 13 predicted proteins | sample PeaSoiSIISIP2007_FD_187696 | JGI IMG/M metagenome (GOLD analysis project Ga0209415, IMG submission 187696) | Peat soil microbial communities from Weissenstadt, Germany - SII-SIP-2007 (SPAdes) (version 2) | ecosystem: Environmental > Terrestrial > Soil > Wetlands > Peat | place: Germany... | reverse complement strand
GCCGAGACCGCGGTGATGCGGCTGGGCACGATCTTGCCGCGCTCGGAGATGTAGCGCTGCAGCAGCTTCACGTCCTTGTAGTCGATCTTCGGGGCGTTGGCGCCGGAGAACGGGCACACCTTGCGGCGGCGCATGAAGGTGCGGCGCGGGCCGCCGCCGGCGGCCGGGGCTTCGGGAGCAGAAAGGTCGGTCATCGTCTGTCCTCCGCCTAGACCGGGATGTCGTCAAAGCGCGGGCGCTCGCGGTCGCGCTCGCGATCACGGCGGGCCAGCACCGGCGAAAGCTCGAGGTCGAGCTGCTCGACGCGCAAGGTGAGATAGCGCAGCACATCCTCGTTGATCGAGAGCTGGCGCTCCATTTCCTTGACCGCATCGGCGGGCGCATCGATCGCCAGCAGCGAGTAGTGGCCCTTGCGGTTCTTCTTGATCCGATAGGAGAGGTTGCGCAGGCCCCAGTACTCGATCTTGGCGATGTGGCCGCCAAGGCCTTCGATCAGGGCCTTGAGTTCCTCGTTCAGGGTTTCGGCTTGTTGCGGCGAGATATCCTGCCGCGTGATGAGCACGTGCTCGTAGTACGCCATTGCGTTCCTTCTTCCGGCTTGGAGAGCGGCGCGGCCCGGCGGCGGAAGACGCCCGGCAACGATGGTTCCAGTCGCGGCGGCCGGGATGGTCCCGGACCCTTTGACGCTCCGCGAAAGACCGCTCTCCGTCAGGAGGCGGGGTGTCTACGGGAATGGGAGAGAGAACGCAAGGCGCCCACCCGACTGTGTCATCCCGGAAAGCCGCGTAGCGGATTGTCCGGGACCTTGTGCCGACTAAGCTTCGTGATCGCACAGCAGCCGTAGCGAACTCTCGACGAGGTCCCGGACGAGTCCGCTGCGCGGCTCTCCGGGATGACACAGATCTTGTTGAGGTTATCGACCCTGCAAGTGCGAAAGCGGCCCGACCAGGTCGAGGCCCATCAGCTCCGACCACATATCGATCCACTCTGGGTTCGTTTCTTCAATCAGCCGGAATTTCCACTCACGCCGCCAGCGCTTCAGCCTCTTCTCGAAGTCGATCGCGTCGCGCGCATCTTCATAGGCGCGATACCAAATCAGACGATCGAGGTTGTAGGTCTTGGTGAAGCCCTTGATCGCGCCTTCGCGGTGTTGCGACACCCGATTCGGAAGGTTGGACGTTACGCCGACATAGAGCACGCCGCGCTTGCGGTTGGTCATGATGTAGACGGCGAAGGCCTTCGGGTCGCCCATGTCGGTGCGGCGTCACGAGGTCCCGGACAAGCCGCTCTGCGGCTTTCCGGGATGACACAGGTTGGTCAGTGCGGGTGCGCCGCGCGCCACTTGCTGACGGCGTCCAGGGTCAGGGCGACGTGCTGGTCGGGGGCGAGGTTGGTGTAGGTGAAGAGCACCGCGTCGTCTGGCGTGATCACGTAGGAGGTGCGGTTGGAGACGGTCTTGACCCCGAAGGCCAGTGTCGCGTCGTAGGTCTTGGAGATGGCGTTGGTCGGATCGGCCGCCACCGGGAACTTGCCGGAGCAGTGCTCGGTCTCGGTGGAGAAGGCGGCGAGCTGCTCGACGTTGCCGGAGGTGACGCCGATCACGGTCGCGCCCTGCGCCTTGAATTTGTCGATCGCGTCGGCGAACAGGTGCGCCTCGATGTTGCAGCCCTGGGTGTGTGCGGCGGGGAAGAAATAGAGCACCACCGGCCCCTTCTTCAGCGCATCGGCGAGCGCGAACTGGAACGGCTGGCCGGCCTGGTAGGCGGGCGCGGTGAAGATCGGGGCCTTGGCGCCGACCGGCAGGGCGGCGAAGGCGGGCGCTGAAATGAGCGCGGCCCCAAGGCAGGCGGCCCCGGCGGCGAGTAGAAATTGCTTCATGTGAAATTCTCCCTGAACGCGATTATCCCTCTGCCGGCCCCCTTAATCCCGCCAGCGTGGCCGCGCCAGCCTATTCGCTGCCGCTTGAGCCGGTGGCCGTCTTGACCTAACCACGGGCGCCTTTTCACCGACCGGAACCCGCGCATGAGCCTCGCCTTCATCTTCCCCGGACAGGGCAGCCAGGCCGTCGGCATGGGCGCTGACCTTGCCGAGGCGTTCGCGACGGCGCGGGAGGTGTTCGAGGAGGTGGACGACGCGCTGGGCGAGAAGCTTTCGAAGCTGATGCGCGAGGGGCCGATCGAGACCTTGACCCTGACCGAGCACACCCAGCCGGCGCTGATGGCGGTGAGCCTCGCAGTGGCCCGCACCCTGGAGCGCGAGTTCGGGGTTCCGATCGAGAAGGCGAGCTTCGTCGCCGGCCACTCGCTCGGCGAATACTCCGCCCTCTGCGCGGCCGGTGCGTTGACGCTGGCCGATGCCGCGCGGCTGCTGCGTCGGCGCGGTCAGGCGATGCAGCGCGCCGTGCCGGTGGGCGATGGCGCGATGGCGGCGCTGATCGGGCCCAAGACCGACGTCGCGCTGGCGGAGGCGGCCGCGGCGGCGGGCGCCGAGGTCGGGGTCTGCGCGGTGGCCAACGACAACAACGCCGGCAACGTGGTGATTTCCGGTGGCGCGGCGGCGGTGGCGCGCGCGATCGAGAAAGCCAAGGAACTCGGCGCCCGGGCGATTCCGGTCAACGTCTCGGCGCCGTTCCACTGCCCGCTGATGCAGCCGGCGGCGGACGAGATGGCCGAGGCGCTGGCGGAGGTGACGATCGTCACGCCGCGGACGTTCCTGGTCGCCAACGTCACCGCGCGGCCGACCAACGATCCGGAGGCGATCCGCCGCCAGCTGGTCGAGCAGGTCACCGGCCGGGTGCGCTGGCGCGAGAGCATCGAGTGGCTGACGGGCGAGGGCGGCGTCAGCCGCTTCGCCGAGCTGGGCGCCGGCAAGGTGCTGACCGGCATGGTCAAGCGCATCGCCCCCGACGCCGAGGGCGTGGCGCTGAACGCGCCGGCCGACCTCGAAGCCTTCGCCAAGAGCCTTTGATGCGCGGCGACAGCGTAACCCCTCACCCTCCCAGCCGCTTCGCGGCCAGGCCCCTCCCTCTCCCTCTGGGAGAGGTGTTCGCGGCGCCCTTGCTTCACTTCTCCCGCAGGGAAAAGGAGGGGCCCGCGATGCGGAGCATCGTGGGAAGATGAGGGGTTAAGGCGCTTCAAGGGGGTAACCGAATGTTCGACCTATCCGGCAAGATGGCGCTGGTGACCGGCGCCAGCGGCGGCATCGGCGGGGCGATCGCCCGGGCGATGCATGCGCAGGGCGCCCACGTCGTGCTCTCCGGCACCCGCGAGGAGGCGCTGGCGGCGCTGCGGCGCGAGCTCGGCGAGCGGGCCTCGATCGCGCCGGCCAACCTCTCCCAGGCCGAGTCGGTCGACGGTCTGGTGGCGGCGGCCGAGGCGGCGGCGGGGATGGAGCTGGACATCCTGGTCTCCAACGCCGGCGTCACCCGGGACGGTCTCGTCCTCAGGATGAAGGACGACGACTGGAACCAGGTGATGACGGTCAACCTGGAGAGCTATTTCCGCCTGGCGCGTAGCGCGCTGCGCGGCATGATGCGCCGCCGTCGTGGACGGATTATCGGCATCACCTCGGTGGTCGGGGTGATGGGCAACGCCGGCCAGACCAACTATGCGGCTTCGAAAGCCGGCATGATCGGCTTCACCAAGGCTCTGGCGCAGGAGATCGCCAGCCGCGGGATCACCGCCAACTGCGTCGCGCCGGGCTTCATCGAGAGCCCGATGACCGACGCGTTGAACGAGGCGCAGAAGACGGCGATCCTCGGCAACGTGCCGCTCGGCCGACTCGGCGTCGGCGCCGACGTGGCGGCCGCCTGCGTCTATTTGGCCAGCGACGAAGCCGCCTACGTCACCGGCCAGACCCTGCACGTGAACGGCGGCATGGCCATGATTTGAGGGGCGATCTGCGCCGCTGGCCTCCCCAGATGGAACATGATAGCCAGGACGCCGATTTTGCTAAGCCAGTATTGGCGCGCCGAGCGGCGGCGCCTTAAAGGGTGTTTAGATTTCTGTGCGGCGGCGGAATGGAGCCGCTCGGCCGCGCGCCCAACCACAACGAGGGACTTAGAGCTGAATGTCCGACATTCTCGAGCGCGTGCGTAAGATCGTCATCGAGCACCTGGACGCTGACCCCGAGAAGGTCACCGAAAAGGCCAGCTTCATCGACGACCTCGGCGCCGACAGCCTGGATAACGTCGAACTCGTCATGGCCTTCGAAGAAGAGTTCGACATCGAAATCCCGGACGACGCCGCGGAGCACATCCAGACGGTGGGCGATGCCGTGAAGTTCATTCAGGAGCGGCTTGGCGCCTGAGCCGGCGTCATAGCGGTGAGCTTGCTGGCCGCCGCGCCGCGTCTCGCAGGATGACGCGCGCGGCGGCTTCTATTTTGACGCGCCCCCGCTTTGACGAGGGGCCCGCGCGTCGCCACATTGCCAAAGCCTAAGCGGACCAGGTTCAACGCGTCTGCTAGGCTCGGGAATCGCGAGGAGACGGACCCCTGACAATGCGCCGCGTCGTCGTCACCGGAATCGGCATGGTCACGCCCCTGGCCTGGGGCGCGGAGAAGACCTGGGCGGCGTTGCTGGCCGGGAAATCCGGGGCTGGCCGCATTAGCGCCTTCGACGTCACCGACTACGCCTGTCAGGTCGCCTGTGAGGTGCCGAGGGTCAGCGGGCGCGGCGGCGGCGGGCCGGACATCGACGGATCGTTCGACCCCGACCAGGTGATGAGCGCGCGCGAGCAGCGGCGCATCGACGACTTCATCCTCTACGCCATGGCCGCCGCCGACGAGGCGGTGAAGGACGCGGACTGGACGCCGGAAGACGAGCATGAGCGGCGACGCACCGGCGTGATCATCGGCTCTGGCATCGGCGGCCTTGGCACCATCGCCGAAACCGCGATCGAGCTGCACGAGAAGGGCCCGCGGCGGGTCAGCCCGTTCTTCATTCCCTCGGCGCTGATCAACCTGGCCTCGGGACAGGTGTCGATCCGCTACCACTTCAAGGGACCGAACCACGCGGTCGTGACCGCCTGCGCCACCGGGGCTCATGCGGTGGGCGACGCCTCGCGGCTGATCCAATACGGCGACGCCGACGTGATGGTCGCTGGCGGCGCCGAAGCGGCGATCTGCCCGCTCGGCATCGCCGGCTTCATCGCTTGCCGCGCCATGTCGACCAACTTCAACGATGCGCCGACCCGCGCCTCGCGGCCCTACGACAAGGATCGCGACGGCTTCGTGATGGGCGAGGGCGCCGGGGCGCTGGTGCTCGAAGAACTGGAGCACGCCCGGGCGCGCGGCGCGAAGATCTACGCCGAGGTAGTCGGTTATGGGCTCGCCGGCGACGCCTACCACATCACCGCGCCCGCCGATGACGGCGACGGCGGCTACCGGGCGATGGAGGCGGCGATCGGCCACGCGGGGATCGACCCGGCCGACATCGACTACATCAACGCCCACGGCACCTCGACGCCGCTGGGCGACGAGATCGAACTGGGCGCGGTCGAGCGGCTGCTGGGTCAGGCGGCCGGGAAGACGGCGATGTCGTCGACCAAGTCGTCGATCGGCCACCTGCTGGGCGCGGCGGGGGCGGTGGAAGCGGCTTTCACCGTGCTGGCGCTGCGTGACCAGATCGCCCCGCCGACCATCAACCTCGACAATCCTTCGGTCGAAACCGCGCTGGACCTCGTGCCCAACAAGGCCAAGCCGATGAAGATCGACATCGCGCTCTCGAACAGCTTCGGCTTCGGCGGCACCAACGCCTCGGTCGTGTTCAAGAAGGCGCCGTGAGCCGAGGGCCCGCCCGCAGACCCCCAGTCCGCGGTTCCCGGGGCGACGCCCGAACCCGCCGCCGGCTGATGACGGCCTACGGCGCCCTGGTCACCCTGGGCGCGGCGCTGCTGCTGGTCGCGGTCGTCGGCCTGTTCGTCTATCTCGGACCGGGACCGAAGGCGCTCCAGGGCGCTTCAACCACCGTGGTGCTGCCGTCGGGCGCCGGCGTCGCCGAGATCGCCAGCGATCTTCGCCGCGGCGGCGTGATCGGTTCGAACACGGCGTTCGTGCTCGCCGCCGAGGTGACTGGCGCGGCGCATAAGCTGAAGGCCGGCGAATACGCCTTCCCCTCGCGCGCCTCGCTGCATTCGGTGATCACCGCTGTCGCCGAGGGCCGGGTGGTGCGCCACTTCGTGACCATCCCCGAAGGCGTCACCTCGCAGGTGGTGATGGAGACGCTGATGCGGGCGGAGTATCTCACCGGCGTGGTCGCCGCGCCGGCGGAGGGCGCGGTCTTGCCGGAAACCTATGAGGTGCGCCGCGGCGACGACCGCTCCGCGGTGTTGCGGCGGATGATCGAGGCCCGCGACAAGGACCTCGCGGAGCTGTGGGCGCACCGCAGCCCCGGCCTGCCGTACCGGACGCCCGAAGACGCGGTGACTTTGGCCTCGATCGTTGAGAAAGAAACAGCAAAGCCCGACGAACGCCCAAGAATCGCGGCGATCTTCATCAATCGCTTGAGGGCGGGCATGCGACTTGAGAGCGATCCGACCACCGTCTATGGCCTGACCGGCGGTCGCCCGCTCGGCCACGGCCTGCGCGTTTCGGAACTGCAGTCGCAGACCCCGTACAACACCTATGTGATCCCCGGCCTGCCGCCGACGCCGATCGCCAATCCGGGCCGCGCTTCGCTGGCCGCCGCGCTCGATCCGCTGAACACCAACGAGCTCTACTTCGTCGCCGATGGGACAGGCGGCCATGTGTTTTCCTCGACGCTCGCCGAGCATCAGCAGAACGTCGCCAAATGGCGGGCGATCGAGGCCAGGCGCAACTGCGAGGCCCAGCCCCCTCCCGGAAAGCCCGCCGCGTGCTGAACCTCTCCAGCATGACCGGCTTCGGCCGCGCCGAGGGCGCGTCCGGCGCTTGGAGCTGGGCGGTGGAAGCCCGTTCGGTCAACGGCCGCAACCTGGAGGTCCGTTTCCGCGGCCCGCCGGGGTTCGACGGCCTGGAGCGCATCGCCCGCGAGGCGGGGCAGGCGCGATTCCAGCGCGGCCAGGTCAACGTCAGCGTCACGGCGCGCCGAACCGAGACCGCCGGCGCGGTGCGGATCAATCGCGAGGTGCTGGAGCGCTACCTGGCGCTGGCCGACGAGCTGACCGGCAAGGGCCACGCTCTGACCCCCTCCGCCGACGGCCTGATGGCGCTGCGCGGCGTGCTGGAGACGGGCGAGGCCGAAGAGGCGCCCGAAGCCCGCGCCGCGGTCGAGACGGCGATGGCCGCCAGCGTCGCCGAAGCCATGGATGGCCTCAAGACCTCGCGCCAAGCGGAGGGGTCCAAGCTCGGCGCGGTGCTGGCCGGCCTGGTCGACCAGATCGAAGCCTTCTGCGGCGAGGCGGAAGTAGAAGCCGCGGGGCAGGCGCCGGCGATCCGCGACCGCTTCGCCAAGCGCCTCGCCGAGCTGCTGGGCGAGGCAACCCCCGTCGACCGCATCGTCCAGGAGGCCGCGGTGATGGCGACCAAGGCCGATGTGCGCGAGGAACTCGACCGGCTTGGCAGCCACGTCGCGGCGGCCCGCTCGCTCATGGCGGAGGACGCGGCCGCCGGCCGCCGCCTCGACTTCCTGACCCAGGAGTTCATGCGCGAAGCCAACACCCTGTGCAGCAAATCGGCCACCACGGCCTTGACGCGGGTGGGTCTGGCCCTGAAAGCGGCGATCGATCAGTTCCGCGAGCAGGTGCAGAATGTCGAGTGAGCGGCCGCGCCGAGGTTTGATGTTCGTGCTGTCGAGTCCGTCGGGCGTCGGCAAGACGTCGCTATCACGCCGACTGGTGGCCGACCACGCGGACCTCGACCTCTCCATCTCGATGACGACGCGCGCGCCGCGGCCCGGCGAGCATCACGGCCGCGAGTACTTCTTCGCCAGCGAGGCGGAGTTCGACGCCAGGATCGCTGCGGGCGAGTTCCTGGAGTGGGCCAAGCTGCACGGCCACCAGCGCTCCGGCACCTTGAAGGCTCAGGTGATGGACAGTCTGGCCGCCGGCCACGACGTGATGTTCGACGTCGACTGGCAAGGCGCCAGGGCCATCGCCGCGGCCGCGCCCGAGGACACCGTCCGCGTCTTCATTCTGCCGCCAACGTTGGCCGAGATGGTGCGTCGCATCCGCGCCCGCGCCGGCGACTCCGAGGAGATGATCCGCCGGCGGCTGGAGACGGCGCGCGAAGAGTTCACCAAGTGGGGGGAGTACGACTACGTGGTCGTCAACGACGATTTCGACCACGCCTACGCCGAGCTCGCCCACATCTATCACGCCGAGCGCCTGCGCCGGGAGCGCAACCCCTGGCTGGTCGAGTTCGTGGCGGGGCTCGCGAAGGAGCGGTTGGAAACCTAGGCCATGGCCGCCGTCCTCGCCATCCACGCCCATCCGGACGACATCGAGACGCTCGGCGCCGGGACCTTGGCGCTGCTGGCGGGCCTCGGCCATCGCATCACCATCGTCACCGCCACGGCAGGCGAGGGTGGGGCGACCGAGACCGGGCCGGAGGAGACGGCGCGCATCCGGCAACGCGAAGCTGCGGCCGCCGCGGCGGTCATCGGGGCGGACTATCGCTGCGCCGGCTTCGGCGACCTGGCGGTGTTCAACGACGACGCCTCGCGCCGGCGGATGACCGAGCTGATCCGCGTGGCGCGCCCCGACATCGTCATCACCGCATCCCCCGTTGACTATCACCCAGACCACGAGGCGGTCAGCGTGCTGGCGCGCGACGCCTGCTTCGCCTCGTCCGTGCCGAACTACCACACCGGCGCGGCCGCCCCGCTGCCGGCGATCCCGCACCTCTACTTCATGGACGCGATCGGCGGCCGGACCCGCGAGGGCGAGCGCATCAAGCCTGACTTCGGCGTGGATATCGGCCAGGTGCTGGAGACCAAGCGGCGCATGCTGATGGCGCACGAAAGCCAGGTCGCCTGGGTCGCCCGCCAGCACGGCATCGCCGACTATGCCGGCTCGATGGTCGCCTGGGCCGAGCGGCGCGGCCGCGACTTCGGCGTCGCCTACGCCGAGGGCTTCCGCCACTACCGCCATCCGCCCTATCCCGCGACACCCGCGCTGGAAGCGCTGCTTGGCGAGGCCGTGCGGCCGCTGACGAACTGGCCGGCTTAGCTAGTCCGCGGCCACCGGGCCGCCGCCGCTGATCGAGCGGCGGGTGATCCAGATCAGCGGGATCATCACGAACGAAAGCACGCCAAACAGCCAGAACAGGTCGAGCGCTCCTTGGGTGTAGGCCTGGTTGACGACCTGGTTCGCTAGCGCGCCCAGCGACTGCTGGGCGCTGAGCCCGGCGTCGTGCAGCGACGACAGCGCCTGACGCCATTCGTCGAGGTGCGTGGTCTGGGCGTCGGCGAGGTGGGTCTGGTGCAGCGCCGCGCGGCGATCCCAGAACGCGGTGGTTAGCGAGGCGGCGAACCCGCCGCAGGTGATGCGAGCGAAGTTGGAAAGGCCGCTGGCCGACGGCGTCTGCGGCGCCGGCACGTCGCGCAGCTGGATGGTGATCATCGAGACGAAGAAGGTGCTCATGGCCACGCCCTGCACCAGCATCGGCGCGACCAATATGCCGAAGCTGGCGTCGGGCGGCAGAGCGCCGCGCATCAGGAACGAGATGGCGAAGGCGATCAGCGCCATGGTCGCGGTGAGGCGTGCGTCCAGCCGGCCGGTGTAGCGGGCCATGATCGGCGTCAGCACCACGGCCACGGCCCCGCTGGGCGCCGCGACCAACCCGGCCCAGGTGGCGATGTAGCCGAGCCGGGTCTGCAGCCACAGCGGCTGCAGCACATTGCCACCGAAGAAGACCGCATAGACCAGGCAGAACACCAGGGTGCCGAAGGCGAAGTTGCGCGAGCGGAACAGCGACAGGTCGACGATCGGATTGGCTTCGGTCAGCTCCCAGATCAGCCAGGAGGCGAAGCAGATGGCCGAAACGATCGCCAGCGCGACGATGACCGTCGAGTGGAACCAGTCCTCGTCGGCGCCGCGGTCGAACATCACCTGCAAGGCGCTGACCCAGACCAGCAGAAGCAGGAAGCCGACTTTGTCGATCGGCCGCCGGAAGGTCGGCGTCTCGCGCGAAATCAGGCCGCGATAGCAGACCAGGGTGCAGACGATGCCCACCGGCACGTTGATGAAGAAGATCCAGCGCCAGGTGGTGTTGTCGCTGATCCAGCCGCCGAGGATCGGGCCGCAGATCGGCGCCACCAGGGTGGTCATCGACCAGATCGCCAGCGCCAGTCCGCGGCGGAACGGCGGGAAGATCGAGAGCAGCAGCGCCTGCGAGCCCGGGATCATCGGCCCTGAAACCGCTCCCTGCAGGATGCGGAACAACAGCAGCGAGGGAAGGTCCCAGGCGATGCCGCACAGGAATGAGGCGGCGGTGAACAGGGCGACCGAGACCGCGAAGGTCTTGACCACGCCGTAGCGGCCCATCAGCCAGCCGGTCAGCGGCACCGAGACGCCGTTGGACATCGCAAACAGGGTGATCACCCAGGTGCCCTGGTCCGGGCTGACCCCGAGGTTGCCGGAGATGGTCGGGATCGAGACGTTGGCGATGGTCGAATCCAGCACCTGCATGAAGGTGCCGAGCGCCAGCGCGATGGACATCAGCGCCAGGCGCCCACCCTGCAAAGGCGCAGGCGCAGTATCCGGGCCGGGCGTTGCGGGTCCCGCCATCCGAAATCCTCGATCTGACGCCCGGCCGTTGGACCGGAGACTGGGGGAGCGGCCGCGCGGCGGAACGCTGACTGGACCGCTTAAATGGTTAGCTCGGCAGGCGGCGTCCATGTTCCCGCGCTTGCAGTTTTATTGCATCGCCCCTGTCGGATTCTGGCCCTGCCCGGCGTCATAATGCTGGGGCGATGTCCCCAGCAGGGAGGACCACCCGATGGACGCCAAGACTGAAACCCTGATCCCGGCCGAGACACTGGCGCGCGAAGGACCGATCCGCGTACCTGGCGAGAGCGCCGAGTACCGCGCCGCCCGCATGGCGCTGCTGGCCGAGGAGATCGAGCTGCGCCGCCACATCGAGCGCGTCGCCGCCCAGCGCCGCGCCCTGCCGCCGGGCGCGCTGGTGAGCGGCGACTACCGCTTCATGACTGAGGCCGGCGAAACCGACCTGGCCGGCCTGTTCGGCGACAAGCAGACCCTGGTCACCTACAGCTACATGTTCGGGCCGCAGCGCGAGCGGCCATGCCCGATGTGCACCAACCTGCTCGACGCCTGGGAGGGCAACGCCGACGACATGCAGCAGAGGATCGCGCTGGCGGTGGTGGCCCGCTCGCCGCTCGAGCGGATGCTGGCCTGGAAACAGGAACGGGGCTGGAAGAACCTGCGGCTGGTGAGCGACGTCAACGGAAACTACATCCGCGACTACTTCGGCCTGACGCCGGACGGCAGCGAGGTGCCGGCCCAAAATGTCTTCACCAAGCGCGACGGCGCCCTGCGCCACTTCTGGTCGGCCGAGATCACCACGTCCGACCCCGGCCAGGACGCGCGCGGCGCGCCGGATCCCGCGCCGCTCTGGACCGTGCTGGACCAGACCCCGGAGGGCCGCGGCGGGACCTGGTACCCGAGCCTGAATTACTGAAGAGGGCCCGGACGCTCGGCGTTTTCCGCCCCGCCGCATTCTCCGTCTCTAAGGTCATGGCCGGGCGTCAGTCCCGGCCATCCAAGCACGCTGAACGCGCCGAGGCCGTGCCCGGCACGGCCTCTCACAGGACCGCGTGCATGGATCGCCGGGACCGACGCCCGGCGATGACCAGGGGTTGGGGAGCGGCGGTAGCGCCCGCCTCTCATCGCAGCCGCTTCGACATCAGCAGGTCCGGCTTGCCGAAGCCGTTGGCGTCGGGGATCAGGCCGACCGGCTCGAAGCCGAGCTTGCGGTAGAAGTAGAACGGATGGCCGAGGGCTGTCGGCGTGATGGCCGCCAGCTTGGCGAGCGCGTCCGGGAACAGGTCGGCGCCGTAGAGGCTGGCGCCGCCGACTTCATCGTCGGTTCCCAGGTGGATGGCGAGGAACCCCTCCTGAGCTGCGCGCGCCTCAAGCG
>Ga0209415_10016054_pt1 | contig 12077 bp, 8 predicted proteins | sample PeaSoiSIISIP2007_FD_187696 | JGI IMG/M metagenome (GOLD analysis project Ga0209415, IMG submission 187696) | Peat soil microbial communities from Weissenstadt, Germany - SII-SIP-2007 (SPAdes) (version 2) | ecosystem: Environmental > Terrestrial > Soil > Wetlands > Peat | place: Germany... | reverse complement strand
CTTCCCGGACGAGGGCGACATCGACTTCGTGAAGGCCATTCAGGTGTATCGGGAGGTCGGCTATCCGTACCTGCTGATGCCCGATCACGTTCCGCAAGCTCCCGGCGATCCCAACGGCCTGCAGTCCTTCGCGTTTTGCTACGGCTACATCCGCGCGCTGATCCAGGCCCTGGACCAGATGGCGTGAGACCCGGACGCAACCTCGCCGCGGCCTTATGTGCGATCTCTGTTTCAGCCCTCGCGGCCGGGCCTACGTTCTCCCACGACGTCGCGCCGATTCTGTATCGCGAGTGCGCATCCTGCCACCGGCCCGGCGGAGTTGGTCCGTTCAGCCTGATCGCCTGGCAGGATGCCGGCAAGCGCGCGAAGCTGATCGCCGCCGTCACGGCGCGGCACTACATGCCTCCCTGGCTGCCCTCCGAACCGCATTTTCAGCACGAGCGCCGGCTCAGCCCGGTGGAGATCGCTACGCTCGCGCATTGGGCCGAGGCCGGCGCGCCTGAAGGCAATTCGGCCGAGACTCCGCCGCCCCCGCAGTTTCCCGAAGGCTGGCAGTTGGGCAAGCCGGATTTCGAGGCGCAGATGCGCGCGGCCTTCGACGTGCCCGCCGAGGGGCCCGATCAATATCGCTGTTTCGCGATCCCCACCGCCCCCGGCCGCGACCGATGGGTGAGCGCGCTCGATATGCGTCCCGGAAACCCGCGGGTGGTGCACCACGCCATCCTCTTCCAGGACGTCACGGGCACGGCCCGCAAACGGGACACCGGCGCCGGTTACTCCTGCTTCGGCACCCCCGGATTTCTGCCGGCGCGCGGCTTGGGCGGTTGGACACCGGGTTCGCTGCCGGTCCGCATGGCCGATGGGGTTCCCGAGCTGCTGCACGGCGGAGCGGATCTGGTGCTGCAGGTCCACTATCACCCCAGCGGTAAGCCCGAGACCGACCGCACCCGGATCGCGCTGTATTTCACCGACCGGAAACCGAGCCGCCGTGTAATGGATCTGCCGCTAGGTTCGAACCGCATCGACATTCCACCCGGAGCGCGCAGTTACAAAGTCACCGACCACTTCACGGTGCCCGTGGACGTAGACGCGCTCGGCATCAATCCGCACGCACACTACGTGTGTACCCAGATGTATGGCTACGCGGTTCTGCCGGATGGGACGCGGCGCACGTTGATTCGCATACCCGCCTGGAACTTCAACTGGCAGCAGCAATACACCTACGCTACACCCATCCGGCTGCCGGAAGGCACGCGCGTGGAAATGGAGTTCACTTATGACAACTCGGAGGGAAACCCGCGCAACCCGAATCATCCGCCGAAGCGTGTAGTCTGGGGACCCGGGAGCACGGACGAAATGGCGGGACTCCATATCGAGATTACGCCGGTGCGGGACGACGATGCGGAAGAACTGTCGCAGACGTTGTGGGGAAAAATGATGAGGCAACTCGGCGGCGGTCTGTACCGGCCGCCGCCGAAATGATTACCGGCCTTCTAGTTCCGGCGGTATCGCCGTAACATGCCCACGCCCACCAGGCCCGAACCCACCAGGACCATGCTCCATGGCTCGGGAACGCTGCCGTGGGTAAAGGTGTTGGACACGATCGAAATGTGAGCCGTGTCGCAGCTAACGCCTGGAGAGCAAGCGGTTCCTCCGGCCAGCGCTGCAGCGTCGATGTCCTTCGACACGTAGACGCTCTTGGCGCCGCCCCCAAGAAGAACCTGGTCGTTAAACGAGGGCGGCGGGTCAGTCACTTTGATCTGGCCCGCGTTGCCGGAGGAACACCCCACCAGCGTTGTAGCATTCAAGCAGTAGTTTTCCGTTACGTTGGTAGCGCCCGTGCCGGTCTGACTGCCGTTGAAGTAGAGCGTCAGGTTCGTAAGCGTCGAACCATCCGTCGTGGAAACATGGAACAAGAGAATTTCGTCCTGGAAGTTGTACGCGCTGCCGTCACCCGTGACCAGCGAACCCATGCTGAATTGAAAGCCCTCGTCCCCTGGCGTGGTGATCGGTGTCACGTTGATACCGGTGTCCGCGATTGTGTTGCCGGATGGGTTGGCGGAGTTCGAAAAGGTGAAATCGTCGAACAGCAAGCCCCCGATGGTGCAGCTAAAACCCGAAACGTCATAGCTGGAGTAGTGAGTGGTGCCGCAAGAAGCGGGGCTGGCAATTGCCGACGGCACCATCAGGCCCGCAATCAGAATCACTGAGAATATCTTGAGAATCATGTCGGTCTCCGATCCGTTACTGCCCAGGGCACATTCCTGTCGATTACTCTATTAACTTTCGGCTACTCCCGGTGTGAAGTCAACGGCGGACGAAGGCTTAAAGTAGGCACTTTGTTCTAGGGCGGTTCTAGTCTCTATCCGTAGGAAAATCCTCTAGAGGGGATTACTGAACTCGTGGAAGACGCGTGCCTGGGGTGCCAATTTCGGAATGGTTCTAGGAGTACTTATTGATCTGGTTTAATTTGATATTAGAAATTGGGTACCAAAAACTAAGAATTGCGGTACCAAGAGCGCCCATGGGTTCTAGGGGTATACCCATAGGTAAAATCCGACCAGCTATCGAAGGGCGTTTCGGCGTTCAGGCTGGTACTAAGGCAACCGGTCGAATGGGCGATGCCGTTGCCCCGAGAATCTTCAAAGGCAGCGCCAGAAACACGAACTCATACGCCCGCGCTGCCGCCAGCTCGTCCAGGTTCAGGCATTCGATGATGTGAATTCCGGACTCCACCAGCAAATGCACGTGCACGGGCATCGAGGGATTCGGCACCTTCTCGAACGCCACGGTATCGGAGCCCACCGCGTACGCTCCCCGCCGGCTCAGCCATTGCGCGCCGTCTATGGCCGGCCCCGGCCCCTTCACCGACGAGATGAATTTCCCGGGATCATTGAAGTATGCCGCCCATCCGGTGCGCAGCAGCACCACATCGCCGCTGCGGATCTCGACGGCCTGCGCCCCGGCCGCTGCCTCCAAATGATCCGGCGTAATTTCGAAGTCGCGCGCCAGGGCGGCGGCGCCATGCAGTGCCGCGATATCCAGCAGCACTCCCCTCCGCAGGATGGGAGGAACGGTGTCGATGGAAAACTTCCGCAAGCCCCCGCCGTACGATTGCACTCCGGCAGCCTCCTCGCCGCCGTAGAGCTTCCCGCCGCACGAAAAGTGGCACAATGCGTCGATGTGCGTGCCCACGTGGCTGCCCATCGCGATGGCGTCGGAAGCCGAGCTGTTGCCGTTCGGTCCGACATACTCGCCGTGCTGCTTCACCAGGCTGAACAAAAAGGGCGGATGCACCGGATGGTGCGGCATGCCCACGAAGTACGGCTGCGCCAGGTCGTAGACCTTGGCGCCCGCCATCAGGTCGAAGAGTTGATCCATCAGATTCCTGCCATAAATTTGTAAGCAGATCGACCCTGACAATTCCGAGTATGCCGTTGCCGGATCGATGCGGATGCCGTGTCCATTCCGACTCCTGTCTCCTGACTCCTGCCTTCTGCCTTCTGGCTTCTGCCTTCTAGAACTTGTATAGCAGACCGAACTGCATAATGCGAGGCGAATAGAACATCGAGGAGATCACGCCGAACGTCGTCGTATTGACGTTCTGGTCGCCCGAATAGAAAGTGGCATGGTTCAGCGCGTTAAACGCGTCCATGCGCAACTCCACGTTGTGGTGCTCCGTGATCTTGATGGTCTTCAGCAGGCTCATGTCGATATCGAAGGTCCACGGCCCCGAGAACAACCGCCGCTGCAGAACCCCCAAAGTGCCCGCGCCGGGATTGTAGAAGATCTGGCCGTTGAACGCCGGTGAGCCGTCCGCGTTCACGCCCGTCCCGTCAGCCGGGTTGATGGCCGAAGGCGAAACGATCAAGGGGCCGTTCCCGGTCATCTGGAATTTGACTACGCTCGCGAGCTGCGGCATGGTCAGGCTGGTGTCCGCCGTGTTGTAATACGAGCGCGCTTCGCGGTTGAGCGTGCCGCGCCCCGAGAGGATCGAAAACGGCGCGCCCGATTGCCACACCATGGTGCTGCCGAACGTCCAGCCGCCGATCACGCGGTTCAGCGGCTTGCAGCTCAGCATGTGGCCCTCGCCGAACGGCAGCTCGTAGAATCCATCCGCCTTGATCATCTGGTTCAGGTCGAAGTTGGCGCGCGAGCGTTCGAGCGATGGATTGTTGAAATCCAGGAACGCCTGGAAGCGCGTCTGCAGGTCGCCATCTCCGTCGCTCAGCACCTTCGAGAAGGTGTAATTGGCCTCGAAGCTGAGGCCCGTGTGCGTCCGGTGGCGCGCCACGAGCTGCAGCGAATTGTAACTCGAGCTGGAATAGTTAGTCAGCATGTCGGCCGCCAGCGCGTTGGAGTTCTGGAAGAAATTGACGGAGCCGTTCAACCCATTGGTCTGATAGTAAGTGGCCAGTTCCCCCGGCTCGCCGGTTTGCAGGTAGAAGAGCACGTTGCCATCGGTAAACGATCCGCGCCGCGCGAGCTTCGGAAATACCGTGAGCGGCTGGCTGCCGGGACCGGTATAGTTGGGGTTGAAAGCGCCGCCCGCCGCTACCGAAAGGTACCCGTTATTCTGGGCGCGCAGGAAGTCGGCCAGGAACCCGTTCTGCTCGATCTGCACCTGGTTGAAGTCGAACGCCCGGTAGGCGCCCACCACGTGATTGCCCACGTAACGCGCCTCCACCACCGTGCCCTTGAAATCGTGCTGGATGCCGACGGAATACTGCTGCACGTGAGGCCGGTTCAGGTTTGGGTCGATCATCGCCGTGACGTTGAAGGGATTGTTGGCATAGTTGTCCGCAACCGTCAGTGGAACCTGGAACGTGGGAAGGAAGATGGCGGGAACGCCGTTGGCCACGCGGCCGGAAAGGCCGGTTACCGCACTGATGCCTTGCAGGCCGGCGTTGGCCTCCAGCATGTTTTCCGGCGCCACCAGTTCCTGGTCGTTCACGTAGCTGATGGCATAGCCGCCGCGGAACGCGGTCTTTCCGTCGCCGAACACATCCCACGCCAGCCCCACGTTGGGCGCAAAATCCTTCCACCGCCGGTGATACCACGGCTGTCCTATCGAACCTCCCACGAAATTCAACGTGGCGTTCGATAGCAGCGTCTGGACCGCACTGCCCTGCAGTACCGGCTCCACTTCCAGAGAATCGCGCTCGTCGGCCACACCGGGCAATTGCCAGCGCAGCCCCAGCGTAGCGGTGAGGCGCGGCGCGATCTTCCACTTGTCCTGCACGTAGAGGTCGTAGTCGTTGAGACGGAAATGGCGCACGAAGGGCGCCCCGGGTATGTATCCCGAGGTGCGGCTGGTCACGTTCAGTGTCTGGCTGTAGCCATCCAGAAAGCCGCCCAGCGATGCCAGCAGCGCGTTGGCGTTGGCCAGGTCGGTGCTGCTGATTCCCGGCAGATTGGTCCGCGTCAACGGACTCTGACCGGAACCCATCGCCAGGCTGTAAGTGGGGATCACACCGGAGGCATCGTACGACCGCACCCGCACGTCCTGCCCGTGGAAGCCGAACTGGATGTAGTGGCGGCCGCGCTGGTAAGCGGCGTCGTCGGAGAGTGCGAACGTGTCGGTATTCCTGCCCTGCGGCTGAAACTCGTTCACCGGGTCGGAAAAAGTCATGCCCGTCAGGTAGTATTGGCCGAACTGCTGCGTCGTGAAAAAGTACCCGTAAGTGAGGTTGAACCCCGCGCGCACTTCGTTGGTCAGGCGAGCGGAGGGCGTCCACCGCCACGAGAGCGACACAAAATTCGCATGGGTGGGGTTGTACGCCTTGGGAATCGCCGAGTAGTCGTTCTCCAGGTCGGGCCGGTCGGAGTTATCGCGGTTCCAAAGGTACGATCCGCTGATGGCGTGCTTGAGCGAGAGGTTGTAGTCGATCTTGCCGGTGATGTTGTCGCGCGTCTCGTTGTCCCGCTGGTTGAAGCGATAGCCGCGGGTGTTGAGCCCGTCGCCCACCAAGTCGTTGTTGATGAACTGCGGGCCGGGAACCTGGTTGAGCAGGGCCTGGATGGTGGGGTCGATCGACGTGACGCCGCGCAGCGTCAGCACGTCGACCTGGCGGAGCGCCCCGTTTACATCGCGATAAGAGAAGATGCCGCTGCGCGCCGCCGCTGTCAGGATGGCGGTGTTCGCCGGGGCCTGCTGGTGCGCGCGAACGGCTTCGTAGTTGGCGTAGAAGAACAGCTTGTCCTTGCGGATCGGGCCGCCCACGGAGGCGCCGAACTGGTTCTGGTTCAGAAAGGGCAGCGGCACACCCGCCTGGTTGTTGAACCAATCGTTGGCTGAAAAATAGTTGTTGCGGTTGTACCAGAGCGCCTCGCCATGAAACTGATTGGTCCCGGAAGGCGTGGACATGGCCGTCTCCGTGGCGCCACCGGAGGCCGCCGCGTTGGCGTTCGAGGAGATCAGCGTCATCTGCCGCACCTGCCCCAGCAGCAGCTTGTTGGGCAAGTAATCGAGGGCGTTGTCGCGAATGTAGTTGTCCTGGACGTTGATGCCGTCCAGGGTCACGTTGGAGTACGACGTGCGCAGCCCGTTGATGACGGTCGTCGAGTTGCCGTTCGAGACCACCCCGGGCTGCGTCTGCAGCACCGAGAGTACGTCGCGGTCCAGGATCGGCAGGTTGTGGATCTCCTCGGTGCTGATGGTGCCCGAAATCTCGGCGGTGGCGATATCCACCCCTTGCACGTCCGCGGTGACGTCCACCGAGGTCGAGACCGAGGCGATCTGGAGCTTGATTCCCGCCACGTCGGTCTCGCGCGCGGCATCCACCGTGACCCCGCGGATGGTCGATTTCACGAAGCCCTGGGCCTCCACCGTGAGGTCGTACTCGGCCGCTCGCACACCGATGAAATGGTACAGCCCCTCCGCGGACGTCTTGACGGAGAGCAGCGGTTTCTTGCCCCCGGCCAGGTAGAGATCCACGGTGGCGCCGGGAATCGCGGCGCCGGAAGTGTCCATCACGGATCCCGTGACACGGCCGGAAAACTGGGCGCTTACGGGAAGCACCGGAAGCAACGACAGAAGCAACATCCCACAGGCGATACGCATATCCCTATTGAACCCTAAAATTAGACGCTCGTCGCGCGGGAAAGGTGTGTTAACAACCGTGGAACTGGCCGGGTCCTACCGGTTTTCGAGATTGTCCAGCCGCTGGTCGTGGCCGATGACGATGTTGCCCAGACGGTTCATGGTCTCCATGAGCTGGGCGAGGCGGACTTCGTTCTGGGCGGAGAGCTCATCAAGGCGGGCGAGCCGTTCCTTACTCGCCCGTTGCATCCCGGCGACGATTTCGACGGTTTGGGCGAGGGCTTCGTGGCGCTCGGTGATTCTGTCCAACCGCCGATTGAAACTCTTTTCGGCTTCAGCGATCTCGGTAGCGACCTCGGTAAAGGAGCGAGCAACCTCGGTAAAGGAGCGCTCGATATGTTCCCAGCGCTCTTCAGGTGTCATGAGTTTCTCTCCCCTCTATTGTAGCCGAGCCCCGGCCCGGCCTACTGCACGTCCTTCGGCAGCGCGCTCGAAATGAACTCCCCGATGTCGTGCTTCAGCTTGGTGTGCGAGTCGCTGTCGATATACAGCATGTGCCCCGACTGGTAAAAGTTCCACGTAATGTTCTTGTGCATCTCCGGATCGAGGCCCATGTGGTTGAACGTGTACTCCACCGCATAATACGGGGTCGCCAGGTCGAAGTAACCCGCCGCCACCATCACCTTCATGTACGGATTCTTGGCCATGGCGTTGCGCAGCAGGCTGGTGGTGTCGCCGAACCCGTTCTGCACGCCGTAATCCCACGGTTGGATGCCTCCGCTCGGGTAATAGAACATGTCGGTCTTGTATCCCAACTCACTGCGGATGTAATTCGTGAACATGGCGGTAAACGGCGGCGTGATCAGCGAGCTGGATGGGTCGAACTCGCTGGTCTCCCCGACATTCAGCGAAGCCGGAGCGGCCAGGCGCCCGTCGTAACGCCCGATCGATTCGTGCTTGTCGCGCAACAGTTGCCGCGTGAAGTGCCCTACGTCCCAGCGCAGGTTGCTCTCCTCGATGTAGTGCGCGTCGATCCCCGTATACCGCACCAGCTTGTCGGTCACCGCCTTCCGCTCGGCCGCCGGCAGGTCGTCGCCCTTGGCCAGCGCGGCGGCGTACTCGCCCATCGCGAAGCCCTCCGCCTCCTTGAGGAACGATTTCAGGTCCTTACGCTGCAGGTCGGCCGCCACCTTCTTGTGGTACCAGGCGTCGGCGGCATACGTGGGCAATTCCAGTTGGTATACCAGGTCGTCGCTGCGGCTCCAGATGGTCTCCAGGTTGAGCGTCGTTCCGATCAGCACCACGCCGTTGAACGCGATTCCGCGATCCACCAGGTAGCCCGCCAGGCCCGCCGCGCGGAACGTGCCGTAACTCTCGCCCGCGATAAACAGCGGCGACACCTGCCGGCTGTTGCGCACGATGTACATGCGCATGAACTCGCCCACCGATTGGATGTCGCCCTGCACGCCGTTCATGCGCCGCGCCACCTCCACGTTCTTCGCCCGGCTGTACCCCGTGCCCACCGGATCGATGAACACCAGGTCGGTCCGGTCGAGCCAGGTGTCCGGATTGTCCTTCAGTTGATAGGGCGGAGGCGGCATGCCGCCATTGGGCATCAGCTTGGGACTGCGCGGCCCCATCCCGCCCATGTGCACCCACATCGACGCCGACCCCGGACCGCCGTTGAAGCAGAACGTCAGCGGCCGCTTGGAAGCATCCGCCGCGCCATCCAGCGTGTACGCCATGTAGAAGATGTGCGCCTCGGTCTCGCCGGAGGCGTCCTTGAGCGGCATCTGCGCGACCGTCGCCGTGTAGTTGATGGTCTTGCCGTCGACGTTGACGGAGTGATGCGTGACCACCGGCGTCTCATCGATCTCGCCTCCCACCGCGGGGCCGGGACCAGCCACACCACCGCGTCCGCGGCCTCCCGGTTGGACCGGGGCCGGAACGGCCGGCGCCGGTGTCTGTGTAGTGGTCTGGGCAGCGCGGCCCTGGGCCCGGGCCTCGGGCGCCGGATGCGCGACTAGAAGGAGCAATACCGGTACGATCATCTTCACCTCTGAATGGATATTGTACAAGAGGACGTGGCGCAGGCACTCGTGCCTGCAGCCCGCTTTCGGGCTTCTCTCGGGCCGTTGCCCGATGTTTTTCGAGAGTGTCTCTCTGCCAATTGTCGCAGCACCGTGGCCCCGGCTCCGCTTCCGAACCATCCCACTGACATGCCCGAAGGAACGCTCCGCGCCACCGCAAGAGATTTGCGATTTCATTTTGAAACCGTGACCACCGGCTGATTGCTTCCAAAACCGCCGATCGTCACCTGCATCGGATAGTCTCCCGGCGCCAGGCTTGGCATCACAAAATTCACCTGTACCAGGCCCGCGAACCCCGGAGTCATCCCGGCGAATGGTACTGCTGCGCTGCCGCCCACCGAGACCGTCGTAGGCAGCGTTTCGCGCGACAGCGGCGTTAGCGGCGCCACCCCGCCGGTCGGGATCGCGTTATCGAGCGGCCCGGAGCCGATCAGGTAGGCCACCAGGACACTGCCTGGCGCCGCGCCGTTCCCTGCCGCATTGACGCTGCCATCCGGATTCACCACCACCGCGCGATTGGCGCCATAGGTCAGGATGAAGGGCGCCGCCGGTTGCACCGTCACCGGCGCCGGGGCGCTGGCGGTATTATTGGAAACCACAACCACGGAGGCCGTCCCCGCTGCGGCCTCGTAGGGAAGTTGGAAAATAAGCTGCTGCGGACTGACGTAGATGAGAGGCGCCGCCGCGCCGTTCACCAGCACTTGCGTGCCGCCGAGCGTGGTTGGCAGCGTCGAACCGGAGGCCGCGGTGCTGGCCGAGGCAGCCAGGTTCGTTCCATACAGGTCCACCAAGGATCCTGGCGAGACCGTCGCCGACACCCCCGCGTGAATCACGATTCCGCCGCTCGAGACCTGCGGCGATGGACCGGTAGTAATCGAGAGCGCGCGAAGAGAACTGCCGCTTCGGCGCGTTAGCGTCCCCACTTCCCCCCTCGCATCCCCACAGGTAAAACCCATACCCGCTCGTCGAGAGATGGCCGGGCTTGGCGCCGAGTGACATCAGAGCCGGATACCACCCCTTGTAACTGACGCACCCGCCCGAGCTGTCCCATGGACCCCACGAGCCGGCGATCTCCTGCGGCGCGCTCCACAGCGAGGGATCCGAAAGGTCGTAACTGGTGGAGTAGAACCAGGCCGCGCCCCGGGTTCCGCTCGACCCCTGCCCGGCGGCCGGGTCAGTTGGGGAATTGCATACGAAAACCATGAGATACTGCCCGGTGGTTTCGACATAGTAAATCGATCCCGAATGTCGCGCCTGACTGGCGGCTCCGCAGTTCTGAAACGAGCCACCCGGCAGGATGGGCGCTTCGGCGCCGCCGACACCCGGGCTGGAGTACGATTGTCCGTTCCATTTGGCGAAGCTGAGCGGAGCGGTCCCACCATTGAGCTGGGCACGGGCCAGCGTCAGATCGCCATTCACGGTCGTTGCCGGATCCACATATCCGTGCACGGCGTAAACGTAAGGCGCGGAGTTGGAACTCGCATCATCCACAAACGCGGAAGGCTCCGAGTCGCCGATAATGCCAGAGAGCGCCGTACCCGCCGCCATAGCGGAGGCCAGCGAGGATGGCGGGCTCAGGATCGCGTAGCGGCCGTAGCCGGCAGGTGGCGTTGCGGTACAGTCGGTGCCCGTACAAACTGACTTGCCGGCCGCCCCCGCTGGGGCGTTCGGTCCCTGGGTCTTGTTTGCGGCAGGCAGAGGGACGAAATTGAACGACGGGGTCCCCCGGTAGCTGGGCCAGTTGTGACCATAGTCCAGTGAAGTGGCGACGCCCAGTGTGATGTAGGCCGCGGTGGCCGGACTGACTCCCCCGGTACTGCCGAAGCAGGTGTTGGTTCCCTCGTAGATCATGAGCAGACTGCCCGCGGCGCTGGTCGGATCCTTCACCACGGAACCCGGAGCCGCGTAGTTGAGGTCGTACGTCTGGTCCTGGTGAGCGGGATTGCCATCGGCCACCGTGGGGCAGCGATTCTGCGCGGTCGGAGCAAGAAAGACCGTGCCGTAACCGGCGGCGTACGAACCGTAGTTGTCGGCTCTGGCGAAGTCCAAGGTCCACTGACCGCTCTTGCCCGGTCCGGCGCCACCCGATAGAACTGTCATCCCGATATCCGGGTTCAGACTCGTCCCGCTGGCGACGAAAAACAGGTAGTCGCTGTTGCTCCCCAGAGTGCCAGGAGAAAAGACCGAGGAGTGTTCATCGGATGTGGCACTCACACCGTTACTGTTGATGGCATTGCCGTCCGGCCCAAGAACAGTTTGGTGGGTGTCGAAACTGTCGCTCGGGCAGGTTCCCGGGCCACCGGCGCCATTGGCACTGCAAACCGATATCGATACAATCGGGGCCGGGTGCGGCGCCTGCGCGTGAGCGATCGAGCCGGTGAGCAGCAGCACGGCCAGCCGCCCCAGCCGCAGCACAACTGCGGACCGGGAACTTGTGAAGCGGCGCATCCCTCAAATCCCTCCGTTTCGAGCCCCTGCTCGTCCAGGTGTTGGACCAGCGAACATTGAACACCAGGGCGTTGCGCGGCGTCAACCCGTGTTACGTGCTGTAAAGCACTCTCAGGCTTGGCTCCCCCGGATCCAGTGTCGGCTCCCGTTTCGTTGAAACTCCCCAAAAGGCCGTTTCGGGGGCCACCAGAACGGAGTGTTGGTGGAAAGGGCTGTTGTCTAGTAATCAACTTCGGCAGGGTTCCAGAACGTGTGACCGTGCCATTTTCCGGTAACGCCACTTTTCTGGAACCTGTGCCGAAGCGCTGCAGCATGCAGTCTCAAGAGAATTGGATTATGGTGTAGTTTATGTCCAAATGCACGGCCCTACTCTTCATATCTGTCGTGAGTGGCTTCGGGCATAACTGCATCCAGTATGGCACTCCGACGAGGTTAGCCGGACGACTGTTTGTCAGGGACCAGTCGGGGTACAACCAGTTCATCGCTCTGCAACTTCA
>Ga0209415_10016053_pt1 | contig 12077 bp, 11 predicted proteins | sample PeaSoiSIISIP2007_FD_187696 | JGI IMG/M metagenome (GOLD analysis project Ga0209415, IMG submission 187696) | Peat soil microbial communities from Weissenstadt, Germany - SII-SIP-2007 (SPAdes) (version 2) | ecosystem: Environmental > Terrestrial > Soil > Wetlands > Peat | place: Germany... | reverse complement strand
TGCAGAGAGGCCGCCCGAAGTAGGAGTTGTCAAGAGCTGGGCGGACAGAAGAACGAGCGGCGCATAATCGCGTGGCTCCCGGGGTCCGCTAATGTTCTGGCGTGAAACGGCCTTGAGCACGTTGAAGCGTCGCATGCGCCAGGAGAAACGAAAAGATTCAATAATCAATCAAAGGTCGTGGGCTCTGCAGCATTGATTCCAAGACGCTTGTTCCTAACCAATGGCGTGGGCAAACACAAAGAGAAGCTTCAGTCATTCGAGCTGGCGCTCAGGGATGCAGGAATACAACACTGCAACTTGGTGACAGTCTCGAGCATTGTGCCGGCAGGATGTAGAGTCATCCCTAAGGAGAAAGGCAGGGTGATGCTGACACCTGGCGAGGTAACCTTCGTCATGCTTGCCAGAAACTCCACACGGGAGCCGAACCGACTCATCGCTGCATCCGTGGGCTTGGCAATCCCCTCGACGAAGACCTACGGCTACATTTCAGAGCATCATGCGTTCGGACAGACGGAGGAGGCAGCGGGAGATTACGCTGAAGACTTGGCCGCCACGATGCTCGCGACCACGATGGGGATCTCTTTCGACTCCGCGAAGGCTTGGGACGAAAGAAAGCAGCTCTTCAAGTCCAGCGGGCTGATCATCAGGACGTCGAACGTGGCGCAGTCCGCCGAGGGAGACAAGAAAGGTCTCTGGACGTCGGTCGTCGCGGCGGCCGTCCTCATCCCCTAGCCGTTCCTTTTGGTGCCTGCGCGACAAGCCAACGGGGCCGAATTGTAGACACGTCTGATGAGCCCAATTCGGCCTTGTACGTTTTCCTAGGCCTCATCACCTTCGTCGCGGTTACTACGTCAGTCTCCCCCTCGTTGGCAAGAGGGATCGAGCAACGCATGCCCTGAACCGCGCAAAGGGCACTCGTGAGCGTGCTGCCTCAGCCTACTCTGGGGATTCCTTGGAGAGCAACTCTGCCACCTCTTTGGCCCACTGCCCGGTCTCCTTGTTCTGCCCGACCTGTTTCAGATACTCCTTCCATGTTATGGCGCCGTAGGCTTCGCTCCACTGCTTGTACCCAGACTCGACGTTCCGCTTGGCTGTGAGGTGGTAATTGCAGAGATCCGAGGATGGCGCGCAATCCCTCTTGCAGAGGCGGCAGCTCGTCATATCTCAAGGAGATCCTTAGGACTCGTCGTGAGCACCCTGCACGAATCCTTGGTCACCACGACGTCGTCCTCTATTCGGACGCCGCCCTCGCCTGGGAGGTATATCCCCGGCTCGACCGTCATGACCATGTTCTGCTTGAGCTTGTGCGAATTCTGGAGGCTCAGCCCTGCGCCGTCGTGGACCTCCAACCCTATCGAGTGGCCGAGGCCGTGGGTGAACCTTCCCTTGAACTTGCTCTGGTCGATCACTCTTGCAGCTATCTGGTGGACCGCCCGGCCCGTGACCCCTTCCTTGATGCCCTCGATCGCCCTCGTCTGCGCCTCGAGGACCTTGGAGTGGGCTTCTTTTTGCGAAGGGACGGCGCGGCCGAAGAAGAACGTCCTGGTGATGTCGGAGCAATAGAGGTGGTATCTCGCGCCCACGTCGACCAGGATGTTGTCTCCCTTGCGGAGACGTCTCTCGCCCGCCGAGTAGTGAGGAAGGGCTGAGTTCGCGCCGAAAGCTACGATGCTCTCGAAGGAGGGGGAGTCCGCGCCCTCCTTGACCATCAGGTAGTCTACCTCGGCCTTGAGCGCTCTCTCCGTCATGCCCTCCTTCGCGAGGCCCGGCACCCCGTCGACCACCCTCGATATGATCCTCGCAGCCTCCGAGAGCGCCTCGAGCTCGTCGGGGTCCTTCGCCAGCCTGGCGCTGAGGAGGGCGTCCGATACGTCGATCAGCTTCTTCGAGGCAAGTGTGGCCTCGAGTCCTTGGTAGTCCCTGTGTGAGACGCCTTGGAAGTTGATTCCGACGCGGCTGCAGCCCTTCAATATCGAGGAGACGATTTTTCGGTGGCCGGACTTGTCGTAGCTCCTCTCGACGTGGACCGTGTAGTCCTTCCTCTGCTTCGCAGCCTCTTCCTCGAGGGGGTTGGTCAGGACCTCGACGTGCCTGTCGGGGAACAAGAAGAGCATGTTGCCCTCGAAGAGGCCGCTCCTGTAGCCAGAGATGTAGAAGAAGTTCGGGTCGACGTGGCTTCCGTTGACGATGGCCACTACATCAAGGTCCTCGCTCGCGTTCTCGAAGATGCGCTGAAGCCTGTCCTTTTGTTGCAAGCGGTTTCCGGGTGTGCGCCGGGTGCAATATATCAGTTGGAGTTGGGGACGCGGTCTGCGATCACGGTCGGCTCACCGCAGGTCTTCCATCTGGTCCTTCTCTCTGAGGAGCGCCACAAGCAGGTCGAGGTAGAGGGCAAGCTTGTTGTGGAATGTCTCTTCGTCCCAGCCCGCGTCAGCCTTCACTAGGAACTCCTCGATGGCTTCATACTTCTCCTGGGCGCTCTTCCCCAGCTGCCTCACGAACGTCCGGCCCCTCGCCGCCATCTCCTTGGCGTTGGGCTCTTCTTCGTTGAGCATGTTGTGCCTCTTCAGGGACGCCATGGCGAAGGCATTCCGGGAGAGCGCGGCGGCGTCGACCAGAGCATAGCCGGAAGGCGACTCGGTCAGCCACCCGGAGAAGAACCTCTGCGCCTGCCTCCTCTCGGACTCCTCCATCGCCGCGAAAACGATGTCGTCGACGATGACATTCTGGAGGTGGTTGAACCCCTCCACGAGGTACCCGGTCTCCCTCTCGTTGAGGCCTTCCCTCTGGGTGAACTCGGTGATTATGGCGTTGGTGACCTTGAACTTGTGGGAGGGCGAGCGCCTCTCAGTATGGTAGATGTGGGCGAGCTCGTGGAAGAGGAGGCCGCCGAGCATCTCGGACTGCAACGCCCACTCGGCGATGACGATGTGCTGGACCCCGTCCTCCTCGCTGGCGTAGCCCATGATGTCGAGGTTTGGGTCGACAAGGAGCCTGACTTTCGAGCGCACGTGGTAGCCTGCCTTGTCCAACCTCGCCATGGCCCAGTCGAGCTCCTCCTGAAGCGAGCGATCGCCTCTTGCGAGCGACAATGTGGATGCTCCCGGTATTCTCGGCTCGTTCTCGAGTCTTGCTACTTCAGCGGGACGTAGAGGCTCGAGCGGCTCGCGCCAATGCCCGGAGTCCCGTGCACGACTTTCTTGTTTGTGATCGCATACTCACCGAGGTAGTGCCCTATCATCTCGGGCTTGATCTGGATTGAGAGGAACTCCTTTCCTGTATAGACGCCGACCGTCGCGCCCACCATCACTGGGAGCACTATCATGTCCCTGGCGTGCGTCTTGATCTGGCCCTCGAGCTTGCCGTCCTTTTGGGACCGCACGTCCTCCAGGAGCTTCCTCTTGTCGTCGGAGATGCCCCTGTTGAGCGAGCGCCTCGCCCTCGACGGGAGGAGCTGCAAGATGGCCTCAGTGCTCATCCCGTTGAGCTGCTCGACGGTGTAACCCCTGTAGCGGAACTCTTTCGGCATGCGCTCTCTATTCTCCCTACTTCTCCTTAACCTCTACGGTCGTCCTGGCCAGCCTCTTCCTGCCTGTCTTCCTTGGGGCGATCAGGCCGACCTTCCTCCCAGGCGGCGCGTTGCGCGAGGTGCTGGTCGACTTGCCGGGGTGCTGGTGTCTTCCGCCTCCGAACGGATGGTAGACGACGGCCATGGCGATTCCCCTCATCCTTGGGTAGGGGCGCCCGTCGGCCTTCATCTTGCGGTGCCTCGGCCCCGCCCGCATGAAGGGCTTCTCGAGCATTCCCCCGCCCGCTATCTCGCCGACGGTCGCCCTGCACTCTTCGTTGATCAGCATGCTCTTCCCGCTCGGGAGCCTCACAATCGCCCTACCCTCCCCCTTCGAGAATAGGACCGCGGAGCCGCCGGCCGCTCGGACGAGCTTCCCTCCATCACCAGCACGGAGCTCGATGTTCGAGATCCGCGTTCCCTCCGGGATCTTCCTCAACGGGAGGATGTTCCCGTTCGCCACCGCCGCGTCCGGGCCGTGCTGGACCTCGCTCCCGACCGCGATCCCGTTGATGGCGGGGATATAGGATATCGCGCCGTGCTCCCCGTATTGCAACTGCGCTAGAGGCGCGCTCCTTCCCTTCTCGTCGAGTATCGCCTTGACCGTGAGCTTGCCGGCATGGACTGTCCCCTCGGGGTCCATCAACGGGTAGCGGACGGGTGCTATCTTGCCCCTGGGTGAGACCCTGAACTGGAGCCCGCCCTTGCCACGCCTTCTCTGAAGGATTCTCTTGCCCATGGCTTCTACACTAGCCCTAGTTTCGTTGCGAGGTCGGTCGCGGAGTCCTCCGGGACGAGGCGGACGAAGGCCTTCTTGCCTCCGAGGGACCTCAGCGTGTTGACCGTCCTCACCTTCACCTCGTAGAGCGCTTCGACCGCGCTAGCGATCTGCGTCTTGGACGCCTTGTTGTCGACCATGAAGCAGAGCTTGTTCTCGCGGGCTATCTGGTCGAAGGTCCTCTCGGTGATGTAAGGCCGGATGATTACCTTCTGAGCGTCTTCAAGCCTCAACTTTCATTCTCTCCCCCTTGTTCGACTTCGTGCCCAGGACCTCGACCGCGGAGCTCGTCCAGATGGTGAGCCTTCCGGCGACCCCTCCGGGCGCGAGAGGCAGGACGCTCAGGCTGTCGACCGTGCTGACCTCTACGCCAGGGATGGATGCGGCCGCCCTTCCGACGCCCCTGTCGTTGCTCACCACTATGAGCGGCCCGACCTTCTTTCTGGTGGTCCTGCCGCGCATCCTCGGCTTCCCCGAGCGCCGCTTCACTCCGCCGTAGATGCGCTTCATCTCGTCTGCGAGGCCCAAGTCCTCGAGGAAGGTCTCGAGGGCGGACGTCTTCTCGAGTGCCTCTAGCTCGTCGGAGACCACTATTGGGAATTTCAGCTTTCCTGTCTTGTGGCCTCTCCACGCCACGGCGCTGGCGTCACCGGTAAATGCGATCGCGGTTTCGAGCGCGAGCTTCTTTTCCTTGACATTGATCTTGCGGTAGATGACCTTCTCCGACCTTGGTGGGTGTGGCAGCCTTCCCCCCACGATGCTCGCGACTCCTCCCGCCTGGCCTGCCCTGTTGGTCCCGCCGCCCTTTACCCTTGGAATCCTTGAGACTCCTCTTCCCGTGGGCGGGTTGCCGGTCTCGGCGCTGGTCCTGTTGCCCGCCATGGGGTCGCGCCCGTATGGCTGCAGCCCGTGCGAGTTGAGTATCCACCAGGCCCTTTGGACAATGTCCGGCCTCAGCGGGGTTGAGAATACCGTTGGAAGCTCGATCGCGTCGCCGGGCTTGCCGCTCATGTCAAGGACCTTCGCAGAACCTGCCATTTACTATTACCTCTTCGCTATCCTTGTGCTGACCTCTAGGACCTGCACCGGCGCCGTGTTGGCCTTCGGGTGCGGCCTCACAGGATGCCTCACCACTACGACGCGCCTGTTAGTCCCAGGGACGCTCCCGCGCACCAGCGCGTAGTCCGTCCTGAGGTCGCCGAAGTGCTCGAAGCCCCCGTTCGGGGTTATCGGCGCGTCCTTCGCGTTTGAAATCGTTAGGATTCTTTTGCCCGACTCGGTCCTCTGGTGGAATCCGTGCTGCCCTGCCCTGGCGACGGTGTACATGACGGCTGCTGGGTGCCACGGGCCGATGACGCCGACCGCCCTCACGCTCTTCCTCGACTTGTGCTGCTTCCTCTTGATGCCCATCCTGGTCACCGGGCCTTCGAAGCCGTGGCCCTTGGTCACGCCGATGACGTCGACGTAGCCGCCCGCCTTGAACACCTCTGAGAACTTCACGGACTTGCCAAGGACCTTCGCTGTGTAATCGAACTGCCCCGCAAGGTCGCCGCCTCCGACTCCGACCTCGAAGAGGATCGGCACCTTTTGTGACAGGCCTGCGTCCCTTGGGGTTATCGCGAGTATAGCGGAGACCCGCGTGAGACCGGAGAGCTTGGGCTTCCACGCCTCGATGAACTTCTCGGGGTCGGTGCTAGACTTCTTCTCCACGCCCTTTGGGAGGCTCTTCGCGTAGACCTCGCCGACGGCCCTCTCTGCCCCGTTTTCCTTCGTGTAAAGCCTGAGGCCCACGACGAACGTGTCCGGGACTGCCAGGACGCTGGTGGGGTTGAAGCGCGGCTTACCGAAGTTTGGCGTCTTCGCCCTGTCGTCGATTGTAATCGTGTGAATCGTGCTGACCTTGACTGCAGGCAACCCGAGCAGAACAGGGGTGCTGCTCTTGATCTTCGGCCAAGTATGGACGGTGGGGAAGAAGTCTCCAACCCTCCCTCTGGGTCGGTATGCAAGACTTCCTCTGCGTGGTGCGGAATGTTTCCTATGACCCATCCAAGCTCACTTGGGAAGTTAACCCGGATTTTTCTTAAGTCTTTAAACTTTCGTGTCCCGGTAGGCGGTTGTCAGGGACGCGAGCGTGGATTCGCGCTGTAACCGGCTGTCGAGCGCGCCTTGGCCTTCTCGACCTCCAGCTCGAACTGGAGTGCGGTCATCAAGACCGCGTTCCCCTTCTTCCTTGAGAGCGTCCTGATGAGGTCCCTCTCGGTCACAAGTGCGACTCGCCCCGTGGGTGAGTCGTCCACCACCAGCCCGCCGATCCCGAATATCATCATCTTCGAGGCCGCCACCCTGATGTCGTCGTCTTGGCTCACGGTGATCACGTCCCGGGTCATAAAGTCCGAGATTGGGGTGTCGAAGCGCGTCGTTGCGCCGGTTGCCACGCCCTTCGGACCTGCCGAGCTCGTGGAGGCGACCTTCGCAAGGTGCCCGAGCGCGTCCTTGTTGGAGAGGATTCCCCTCGGGACCGCCGCGTCTGGGCCCTTGCCTCCCGGGACGACAGGAAGCCGTCTGATGCGGTGCTCCGACATCAGGCGGACTGCGGTAGAGAGGTACTCGTTCTGCCCTATCGTGACGACGTTGGGGTTCATTATCTCGGACACGGGCACCCCTATCTCGTCCGAGCTCGTCCCCATGAGCCCGACGAGGTCTCTCAGGGTGATGATGCCCCTGACGACCCCCTGCTCGTCGACCACGGGCATCCCGCCGAGGTTGTGGAATGTCATCTTCTTCGTTATCTCTGCGAGGCCGTCCCCCGGCTCCACGCATATGCTGTTGTAGACCATGATCCTCTCCACGGGGATCTCGAGCGACTCTATCACTTCCTTCGTCATGAGGTCTGGCTTGGAGAGGACGAAGTTCAGCGAGTCGATGATGTCCTGGGCAGTAATCATCCCCATGATCCTTCCCTTCTCGTCGACGACGGGGAGGTGCCTGAAGTTCCTCCTGTGCATGATCATCGAGGCCGAGAGGACGCTCTGCCGCGGGGTGACCTTGATTGTCTGCCTCGTGAACAACCACCAGAGGTCTTCGGTCTTGCTCGGCATATCCACTATTCCCCCAATTATCTCCATGATGGCAACTGGCTATTCTTCCACGGGGATTTCCTGTGGAGGTATCGGCGTCGCCAGCTTGTGGTCCCCTGCCTTTAGGACGGTGAACTTCGAGGCGAGGACGGACTCTAGCAGCGAGCGCGGGAGGTTGAATGCCTGGAAGTACGCCTCGAGCACGCCCTTCAGCGCCTCCAGGTCGACGGAGTTCAGGCTCCTGTACTCCCTGACTAGCGGCTTGGTGTACTTGCTGGTGAAGAAGAGGAAGCGGACTCTCGCGAGGAGAGGGGCAGGCAGGAGGGCCGCAAGGTCCTGCTCGCTTGGGTATCGGAGCTTGGAGACGGCCTCGAACGCCTCCTTCGAGAGCCCGCCGTCGATAACGCTCGTCCGGAGGTATGCCATTATGTCCTCGGCGCTGGGCGGGAGCCCGAGCTGAATCTGGTCTACCTCTCCCCTGATGTACACGGTCCCGCCCACGAGGCCGGTGGCCGCGAACTTTCCCACTGGCCTGTCGGAGCCCGAGAGGTTGAGTACCGCCATGATCCCGCCTGCCATGTACTCGCCGAGGTAGTCGTCCGCTGTCTCCCCCACGACGAAGAAGGGCTTCGCCTGCTTGTACTCGCGCATCTGGATGCCCGCCCTGTTCCCGACGGAGCCCCTCACGAATATGTGGCCGCCCTGGAGCGTCTGGCCGGCGACATCCCTCGCGCTGCCGTGGATTACCACGGAGCCCGCGTGCATGGTGTCAGCCAGATCGTCAGAGATGTTCCCGTGGACCTCGTAGGCGACCCCGTCGTTGAGGTTTGCCAGGCAGTTCCCGGGATACCCGTTGATCACGACCTTGAACTTCCGCCTCGTCCCGTCCTCCTGCTTGGTAGAGAAGCCAATCCCGAGATACCGCTGGCCGCTCGCGTTGTCGATCCTCACGCTCTCGCTTCCTGAGCGGTAGGCCTTGCGCAAGAACTCGTTGATTTCGGCGAACCCCACGCCTGATGAGTCCAACGTCGGGACCGCGCCTGCCGCGTGGGAGGGCGCGAGCTCTTGGAGCGGGCGCACGTACGCCCCGAGGGACGACGCCACTCCGCTGGCGCTCCCGCCTGACTGGAAAGAGTAGATCTTTCTCTTTGTGCCGGGTTCGAGTATCCCCTTCTTCACGGAGGCGAGGAAGAAGGAGCCGGGCTCGGGGGCCCAGACCACCGCGTCCTTCGACAGGTTCCTGATCTGGTTCTCCTCGCTCGCGACGTAGAACCTGTGGTCGTCCTCCCCGACAAGCAGGGGGCGGAACTTCGACCTGTCGGTGAGCGCGAGGAGATACGTGTCGTTGCCGTCTGAGAAGCCGGCAACCACCGCGAACGGGCCGTCGAGGCGCGCACCCCTGTATCTGATGAGAAGCTTGCGCACCTCCGGGGAGAACTGCCTCTCGAAGGGATTCGTTAGGAGCGTGGCGGCCTCGAAAAGCGAAAGGCCCTCAACCCGGACAAGGTGGTCGAGCAGGCGCGCAATCACCTCGCTATCCGTCCCGACATGGCTGCGGAGCCCCCAGGAATTGAGCTGCTCGAGGTTTGCCCCGAAGGAGCTGATGTCGCCGTTGTGAGCGATGGCGCAGTCCATCGAGGCGAAGGGATGGGACCAGATTGGATAGCGCCCCGGGGAGTTCGTAGGCTGCCTCGTGTGGGCTATCCAAGCGTCGGCCTTCTTGGTGTCAGCGTCAAGGTGGTATTCCTTTGCGACCTCTAGAGGGTATCCTACCTCCTTGAAGACGTCGAGGTACCTCCCGTAGGAGAAGACGCGCCCGTCGATCTTGCCGTCTCCTAGGAGTTCTGAGTTGATGCTGTCAATCGTCTTCTCGAGGTTCGGGTTGTCGGAGGTGCTGACGTTCCCCTCCCAGATGCCGAACCGCTCCCTTCCGGTGACCGCGTCGGGCACGAGGAGCTGGACGTCCCTTGGAGAGTTGACCGCAGCCGAGAGCTGGTCTACGATGTTGTCGGCGACGTTCTGGTTCCTGACGAAGGCCTTTATCTTGTGGGTCTCCCCTCCGCTGCTAAGCGAGGGGTCGAAGAGCGCGAACCCTGCGCCCAGGTCGCTGCCCCGGTACTTTATGCAGGCGATCCCCGTGAGGGCGTCCAGGTTGGAGACCTTCGGGGCGCCGTCCTTCCTGACAACCCCGAAGATGCCGCAGCCGTCCTTGTATACGGGCTGCCCGAACCTCGCGTCGTAGGTCGGATACTCGCTCAAGTCGTGACTCATAGCTCCTTGCTCAGGCCGCTCCAGCTGGCTTGATCCCCAGCTCCTTTCTGATTCCCGGGTCGAGCCCCACGGTGCGCAGGATCTCCCTGTTGCCCACCAGCGATGAGCCGACGCTGCTCATCCCCGCGGCGCCCGCCAGCAGCTTGATGTCCTTCACGAACGCGACGACGAGGTTCTCGAGGTGTTCGGTCAGCTTCTGCAGCTCGATTACTACCTCCTGGTCGTCCTCGAATCCCACAGCAACGAGCGCTGCCTTTCCGAACCCAACGCAGTCGGCTCCCATCGCCACTAGCTTCACGATGTCCTCGGAGCCCCTCACCATGTTGCTCTCCGCGAGGATGTCGAACCTCCACCTCGCGTCCTTCTCGATGAGGACGCGGTCGAGCTTCGAGACTGAGAGCTCCAGCTGCAGGTCGCTCTCCTCGTCGTCCTCGTCGAGGAGGAAGCCCTGGAAGGCCTCGAGGCCCTGAAGGTTAGAGTGCACCCACTCGACAGCCTTTGTCGAAGATGGAATCCTAAGATAGTGGGCGCCCTGCTTCCCGTTGCCTTCCCTCGGGATTGAGGCGCCCGACGCCTGGCGCTTGAGGTCGACCGCGGTGATTATCGAGCCTGGGCTGAATGCCTGGGAGGACGCTATCACTCGGGCTGGATACTTGCCCCCGCCGAGCCTGCCCGTGGAGTCGTCGTAGAGCAGGCCCATCGAGGAGGCGGTCCTCGCGAAGATCGTCCGGACGTCGTCCGGGACGCCCTCTGGGAGGTGCGTGAAGAAGAAGGGTGCGGCCAGCCTGACCCTGCCCTGCGCGAGGTGGGTCACCATCTCGATCTCCTCCCTATACGGGTCGATGCTGGGGCGCGTCACCTGCGCTCCGTCGGTCACCACCCAGTCCGTGAGCCTCGAGGGGGCCTCGACGAAGGGCGGCCCGATGGAGCCCATGCTCGAGATCTGCGCCTCCCCGGGGGACTTGCCCGTCGTTCCCGCAAGCTCCCAGAGCGCGGTGGACCTCGCCGGGTCCCAGAGGTTCAGTCCCCTGGGAGGAGCCCTGGAGGGCGCGACTGGAGAGGCCGACGGGGAGGACCCGCCGCGCTGCTTCTCGTCGATGCCTAGTATCTGCAGGGTCTCCGAGTTGAGCGAGCCGCTGTGGAAGAGCAGGTCCCGTCTAGACCTCAGCTCCTCTAACTTGGATATTCCCATCAGCTCCATGATTAGCTTCATCTCCTCTGTCCAGCCCCTCACCATGTTTGCGAGCCAGGTCACCGACTGGTCGAATGAGAGCGTCCGTGCGGGGCTGTCCGAGATCTTGTTGGTTAGGATCGCCGGGCAGAAGCCGAGGTGGCACTTGTGCACCATCAGGCAGCCTATCGCGAGGAGCGCTCCTGTGCCCACGCTGGTGACGTCAGCCCCGAGGGCGATCAGCTTCAGCGAGTCCTCCGGGGTGCTCACCCGTCCGGCCGCGATGACTGTGAAGTTGTCGCGCAGCCCCTCCCGCCTGAGTATCGAGTCGACACAGGCGACCGCCAGCTCGATGGGCATGCCCACGTTGTTCTTTACGACCGAGGGGGCGGCTCCGGTCCCTGCGCCGGCTCCGTCGATTATTATCCCGGCCGCGCCCATCCTCGCCACTCCTGAGGCGATGTATGGGATGTAGTTCGTGGCGCCGACCTTCACGAAGACCGGTTTCCTCGTAGCCTCCTTCAGTCCGAGGATGCGCTGACCGAGGTCCTCTATCGAATAGATGTCGTGGTGGGGGGCGGGCGAGATTGCGTCCGTGCCCACCGGGATCCTCCTCGTCTCCGAGATGGGCGTAGTTACCTTCACTCCGGGGAGGTGACCGCCGATCCCGGGCTTCGCTCCCTGGCCTATCTTGATGACCACTGCCTGGCCTTTTGAAAGAGAGTTAGCGTCAACCCCGAACCTCGCGGATGCCCACTGGACCGTGATCCGGCTGCACTCGGCCACCTCCTTGAGGAGCCCTCCCTCCCCTGTGCCGGCCATGATGCCCGTGAGGTCGGCCGCCCTTGCGATTGCGGCGTTGGGAACGCCCGAGAGCGCCCCGAAGGACATGTCGCCCAGATACATCGGCGATGAGAGCCGGAGCGGCGAGCCTGCGGCGAACCTGACCGACGTGTCGACGACGGTGTCCTGCTTCGGCGCGTCGCCGTGCTTGAGGTAGAGCTGGTCAAGCGCCCTCCCGGTCCTCTCCGCCTCTGGGAGCCACAGCTCGTTGGTCGCGTGCCCGGTCTCAGAAAGCTGCCTGATGTGGAGTATCTTCCACCTGGTCCAGAACTCCCTCGCCCTCGAAGTGGGGAGGGGCATGTACGTTTTGAGTTCGAGTGTCTTTCTTTGCGCCAGGCTGGAGATCTCTAACCACCTGATACCTATAAG
>Ga0209415_10016052_pt1 | contig 12077 bp, 13 predicted proteins | sample PeaSoiSIISIP2007_FD_187696 | JGI IMG/M metagenome (GOLD analysis project Ga0209415, IMG submission 187696) | Peat soil microbial communities from Weissenstadt, Germany - SII-SIP-2007 (SPAdes) (version 2) | ecosystem: Environmental > Terrestrial > Soil > Wetlands > Peat | place: Germany... | reverse complement strand
CGGGGTTGGGCTAGCCAGTTCGGGTTCGGGAGACGTTTGGGGAACCCCGGCTCAGCGCTTCTGATAGAGGCCCGCCCCGAACAATGCGACGCCGAGAATCAAAGCGCCTCCGCTGAGAAGCGGCGGGATGACATGCGACGTGCTTTCCGTGCTCTGAAGCTTCAGATCCCCGATCCTGGCCACGTCCTCGGTCTGCTGGGTCGTGAATATCGGGATCGCGAATCCGATCAGCCCAAGAAGAACCAAAGCCGCTCCGGCCATCGTCAGCCCGTTCATGGTGAAGCGCCCCATGACCTAACCTCGGAAGACACCCATCGCCCATAGGATGAGCAGCACGACGATTACGAGGCCGAAGCCGCCGCCGAACGCGTGCGGGTAGCCGCCGCCGTAATAGTATCCACCGCCACCGCCCAGCAGCAGCACGACGAGGATGATGATCAGGATCGTACCGAGAGACATGAGCGTCCTCCTTTGCGTTGTCGGCGATCTCCCCGCGACGTCGCGAGGCATCACGCATATTCCCAGACATCCATCTGGTCCAGCCCGTCCCCGCGCGTAGCGAGGTCGGCGGCATCCAAGGCTCGCGCCTTGGATGCCGCGAGCTTGCTGCGTCCGTGACAGTTTTGAAGACCGGAAATTCGGACGGCTAGGTATTCAGGAATGTGGCTGACGTCTCGCGATTTCGCGGGGTGCTCGCAACGCAAGGAGGAGGACGCATATGTCTCTCGGTACGATCCTGATCATCATCCTCATCGTCATCCTGCTGGGCGGTGGCGGAGGCTATTATTACGGCGGCGGCTACCCGCACGCGTTCGGCGGCGGCCTCGGCCTCGTGCTCGTCGTGCTCCTGATCCTTTGGGCGATGGGTCTCTTCCGAGGGGTGGGCTAGGTCATGGGGCGCTTCACCATGAACGGGCTGACGATTGCCGGAGTGGCTTTGGTTCTTCTTGGGCTGGTCGGGTTCGCGATCCCGATATTCACGACCCAGCAGACCAAGGAAGTGGCCAGGGTCGGCGATCTGAAACTTCAGAGCACGGAAAGCACGTCGCATGTCATCCCGCCGATTGTTAGCGGAGGTGCTTTGGTTCTCGGCGTCGTATTGGTCGGGGCGGGCCTCTATCAGAAGCGCTAAGGCGAGCGCCCGACGCGTTGAGCTGGCCCGCGCGAAACCGTTCGGTCGACCGGCAACACCGCGCCGCGCCCGCTCTTGACCTTGAATCGCGATATGCCGCGTGGCGTGGCGCTCGACGGATTGTCGTGAAGAGCGCGCTGGCGGTGGAGGCAGTCTCGAGCGAACTCGTCTCCAGGTCAAATTCCCTGGTAACAGGGAGTTTTACAGGGAATTTCGCGCCTCGGGAGCCATCCTGCGCCGATCAAACCGCGAGGAAGTGCCTGCGAACCGGCTCCTTCTCGACATTCGGAAGTTTCCCGGTGCAAAACAGAGCAGGGAATTCTCGAACAGGTATCAGGGAATTATCTGGGGGGTGATCAGGGAATTCTTTGCCGGTAGCAGGGAGCCAGCTTCTAGTCGATGAGTCCTGAATGATACGCCGACAAACCTTCCGCGCTTGCCGATCACCCCTTCCCTCTCTTTTTGAGCCTCACCCCCCGCCCTCCGCCGTTCTCGGGGATGAACATGACGCCGGCTTTGTCGAAAGCCTTACCAATCGCGTCCGCAGTAGAGGCTCGGGGTTTGCTCGCCCCATCTTCCAATCGAGCAATAGTGCGCTCAGTGGTTTTTGCGGCGGCAGCGAGGTCACCACGGCTCCAGTTAAGGAGCCCACGCGCTGCCCGCAACTGCTTTGGATGAATGTCATCTTCCATGATAGTTTTTGCTAAGAGCTTGCGTCATGAAAGATGACATGAGACAACGTTTTTAGCAAAGCGGCCGAGGCTGTACGCTCTGAGCTCGTGTGCGGCAGCTGCTGGCCCCGGCAATCAATCCTCACTCCTGGCGCACTGCGCCGGCGGCATGAGCCGATGGCGAATCGCGCCCGATACGACAGCCTGCGGAGGACGATCCGTGGAATGCCAAGAGATTCTCGAGCTGATGAGCGACCTGAAAGGCGGGCAAGCACGCCTTGCGGCGGTTTGCCGGAGTCCGCTTTGGATCCATATCCGGCCCTTGCTCGCCGCGGTCGGCACTTCCGAGAAGTGCCATTCTCAGACGTCGCATTTGGTCGTACGCGATCCACGATTTAATTGGCCGGGTTCTGGTCACCCTATTCTGAGCAGCACCGAAAGATTGGATCCGGGCGCCTAACTTCGTCGCGCTCTCCATGACTATCATGTCACTTTCAATTCGCGCTTTCCGCCCCCTGAATGAGGCGATTGCGACCGCCGCCGCCATAGAGTTGCCGCTCTGATGTGCGCCAATACGCCGGGGCGGCCCGTCGAGCCCAGGCGATGCCGGAGATAACTCATGTTCAGCAAACTTCACGCTCGGCGTCCTTCCCATAAATTCGCGATCGTGCTGGTTCGCTTGATCGCGGCATTGCCGGCGGCGTGCGCTCTCGTCGCGTTGCCGGTGCTGGCGCAGGAAGCGCCGGTACCGCGGGAAAAGAGCCCGCCGGGTGACATTCCCGACAATCAGGTCTTCGTCACCTATCGCTCGCCGCTCGGATTTTCGCTGAAGATCCCCGAGGGTTGGGCCCGAAAGGAGGACCCGTCCGGCGTGTCCTTCGAGGACAAATACGGCCGCATCGCCGTCAAGATATCGCCGACGGCATCCGCTCCGACGGCGGCGAGCGTCAAGGCCTCCGATGCGCCCGCTCTGGTGAAGTCGGGACACGCGGTGACGATCGTCTCGGTCAAGGACCTGAAGCTGCCCTCGGGATCCGCGGTTCGGATCGCCTTCACATCGAACTCCGAGCCGAACCCCGTCACGGCCAAGCGGATTCGCTTGGAGAGCGAGCGCTATCTGATCGCGCGCGACGGCAAGCTCGCCTCGCTCACACTCTCGGCGCCCGCCGGGGCGGATAACGCCGACCAGTGGACGCTGATGGCCGAGTCCTTCCGGTGGAATTGACGGGCGTGTCGATCCTGGAGGCGGAGGATCTCTTCAAGTTCTATCACCCCGGCGACGCGGAGGTGCGCGCGCTTCGGGGCGTGAGTCTGAGGGTGGCGGCGGGCGAGACGGTGGCGCTGCTCGGGCCTTCCGGCAGCGGCAAGTCGACCCTGCTCGCCTGTCTCGCCGGCCTCGCCGAGCCCGACGCCGGAATGGTCACGGTCGCGGGCCGCCGGATGACGCGCCGGCCCGAGAGCGAGCGCGCGGCGATCCGCGCCCGGTCGATCGGCTTCCTCGCGCAGTCTGAGAACCTGTTCGGCCACATGAACCTGGCGGAGAACATCCGGCTTCGGATGGAGCTGCTGGGACGGCGCGATCCCGGCCGGATCGATCATCTCCTCGATCGCCTGGGATTGCGCCGCCAGACGGGGGCGCTGCCGGCGAGTTTGTCGGGCGGCGAGCTTGCCCGCGCCGCGCTCGCGGTGGCGCTCGCCCTCGATCCGCCGCTGCTGCTCGCCGACGAGCCGACCGCGGAGGTGGACGCCGAGACCGAGCGCGTGATGCTCGACCTCTTGGAGGCGAGGCGCGCCGCCGGCGGCGCCGCCTTGATCGCGACGCACAGCGCGGCGCTGAGCGCGGCGGCGACGCGCGTGCTGCGCATCTCTGACGGCCTCGTCTCGCCGCAGGTGGCGCCGAGACCGGTGGCCGTGGCGGCGGCGCCCGAGCGCGCGCGGCCGCGAGCACCGGACCGGCGCGCGAGGTCGGTGGCGCTCATCCGGATGGATCAGGTCTCGCGGCGATACGGCTCCGGCGCCGGCGCGGTTCGGGCCGTGTCGGGCGCGAGCGCCAGCCTATGGGCGGGTGATCGCATCGCCATCATGGGCCCCTCGGGAAGCGGCAAGACGACGCTGCTCAGCCTGATGGCGGGCATGGAAGCGCCGAGCTCGGGCACGGTGTCCTGGCCGGGGCTCGGCGATCGCGAGAGGCTGCGTCCGGCCCAGATCGGTTTCGTCTTCCAGATGCCCTCGCTCCTGCCAGCGCTCACGGCGCTGGAGAACGTCCGCGTCGCGCTCGAGATCGCCGACGGTCCGCGCGACGCGATGAGCCCGGAAGAGGCACTGGCGCTGCTCTCTCTCGGCGAACTCGCTGACAAGCTGCCGGATCAGCTCTCGGGCGGCCAGATGCAGCTCGTCGCCTGCGCACGCGCGCTGGTGATGCGCCCGCGGGTCATCCTCGCGGACGAGCCGACGGGACAGCTCGACCAGGCGACCGGCCAGCGGCTCTTCGATGCGCTTCTCTCGGCGCTCGCCGGCACCGAAGCCGCCCTCGCGGTCGCGACCCACGATCCCGCAGTGGCGCGCCGACTGGATCGGCAATGGCGCATGGAGGCCGGCCTGCTGGTCGACGATCTCGCGGCGGGCGACGCCGCATGATGTGGCTCTGGCTCAAGGGCGTGATCGCGCGCCGCTCGCGCCGGCTCCTGCTGGCGGCGGCGGGCATCGCGGCGGCGGCGACGCTGATCTCGACCATCGGGATCTTCGCCGGCTCGAGCGCCGAGACCATGACGCGGCGCGCGCTCGCCAATATACCCGTGGACTGGCAGATCGCAGTGCAGGCGGGCGTCGATCCCGACCGGCTCCGCGCTCCGCTCGAGGCGGCGGCGCCGCTCACCGCCGCGCGGACGGTCGGCTATGCCGACGCCGGTGGGTTCGAGGCCACGACCGGCGGCACCACGCAGACCACGGGCACCGGCGAAATCCTCGGCTTGAGCCCCGACTACGCGCGGACCTTCCCGGGCCAGCTCCGGCTCCTCATGGGCCGGCTCGAGGGCGTGCTCGCGGCGCAGCAGACCGCCGCCAACCTGCACGTTACGGTGGGCGACACGGTATCGATCCTGCGGGACCAAGACCGGCGCGTCGACGTCCAGATCGACGGCATCGTCGACCTGCCGAACGCCGACGCGATGTTTCAGGTCATCGGCCCCGCGAAGGGCGTTGCGCCCACCGCGCCGCCCGACAACGTCCTGCTGCTGCCGATGGAGCTATGGTCCAAGATCGTCGGCGCCGAAGTCCAAAGACAGGGCTCGGGCGCCCGCTTCGAGATCCACGTGTCGCTCGATCATGCCCGATTTCCCGCCGACCCCGAGGCGGCCTATGTGGAGGCCGGGAGGCGCGCCAGGAGCTTCGAGGCCCGCGCGGCGGGAGCCGCCGTGGTCGGCGACAACGTTTCCGCGCGCCTCGGGGCGGTTCGCGAGGACGCGCTTTATGCGCGCGTCCTGCTGCTTTTCCTGGGCCTGCCCGGCATCGCGCTCGGCGTGCTGCTGACCCTCGCGGTGCTGGCTGCCGGCGCCGACAGGCGGCGGCGGGAGCAGGCGCTGCTGCGCTTGCGCGGCGCCACGGCGGCGCAAGTGCTGGGCTTCGTCTGCATCGAGGCGGGCCTCGCGGGCCTGGCGAGCGGGCTCGGCGCCTTGGCGGCGAGCGCCTTCCTCGCCGCCGCCGTCCTGCGCGTCGATTTCCTGTCGGGCCGCACGCTGACCTGGCTCGCGATCGGCTTCACGGGCGCGCTCGCGCTGGCGCTCGCGGCGATGCTGTCGCCCGCCTGGGCCCACTTGCGCGGGCGCACGGTCGCCGCCGATCGCGCTCAGCTGACGCCAGCGGACGCGCCGCTGTGGCGGCGCGCCGGGCTCGATCTCGTGCTGCTCGCCCTCGCCGCGGTGGTGTTCTGGCGGACGGCCAGCACCGGCTACCAGATCGTGCTCGCGCCCGAGGGTGTCGCCGGCACCGCCGTCGACTATTCCGCCTTCCTGGCGCCGCTGCTGTTCTGGACGGGCGCGGCGCTGCTCACCGTGCGGGTCGGCGCCGCGGTGCTGGCGCGCGGGAGCGCGGCGCTGAGCTCAGCGCTCGCGCCGATCGCCGGCCGGCTCTCGCCCACCGTCGCGGCCTCGCTCGCGCGCCAGCGCCGCCGCATTGCGCGCGGCATCGCGCTCGCGGCGCTGGCGTTCTCCTTCGCGATCTCGACGGCGATCTTCGACACGACCTACAACGCGCAGCTCGCCGTCGACGCGCAATTGACGAACGGCGCTGACGTCACGCTGACCGGAACCTCCGGCGCGCCCGCGGGCGACCAGATCGAGAAGATCGCCGCCCAGCCGGGCGTGCTCGCGGCCGAGCCGATGCAGCATCGTTACGCCTATGTCGGGAACGACCTCCAGGACCTCTATGGCATCGATCCCCCACGCATCGGCCGTGCGACCAAGATCGCCGATGCCTATTTCGCCAATCGCGATGCGCGCGCGACGCTCGACGCTCTCGCGCGGACACCCGACGGCGTCCTGGTTTCGCAGGAGACGGTCGACGATTTCCGGCTCTCGCCCGGAGACCTCGTCAATCTGCGCCTGCAGAACGCGGCGGATCATCAGTATCACGTCGTGCCGTTCCACTTCATCGGCGTGGTGACGGAGTTCCCAACCGCGCCGCGGGATTCGTTCCTGGTCGCCAATGCGAGCTACATCGCGGCCCAAACCGGGAGCGCCGCCGCCGAGATCGTCCTCGTGAAGGCGGGCGAGGATCCGGCGCGGCTCGCCGTGGCGCTCGCCGCAGCTCTGGGTCCGGACTCCGCGCTGAAGATCACCGATCTCGCCCATGCCGCGCGGCTCATCGGGTCGAGCCTGACGGCGGTCGACCTCCGCGCCCTCACCTCGATCGAGCTCGCTTTCGCGATCGTGCTCGCGGCCGCGGCGACCGGCCTCGTGCTGTCGCTGGGATTCACGGAGCGGCGCCGCGCGATGACGATCCTGTCGGCGCTCGGCGCGCGGAGCGCGGAAGTCGGCGCCTTTCTTTGGGGCGAGGCACTGCTCCTGCTGCTGGGCGGAGCGCTCTTCGGGGCGGTCATGGGCTGGGCGGTGGCGGAACTGCTGGTCGCGCTGCTGACGGGCGTGTTCGACCCGCCGCCCGACGCCCTCTCGATACCCTGGAGCTATCTGGCGATTCTCGCTTGCACCTGCTTGCTCGCGACCATCGCCGCGGTCTCGGCCGCCCGCCGCGGCGCCGGCCGCGATCAGGGCGCCATCGTGCGGGGATCGGAGTAGCGCGTCTCTTTGTTCCCTCCCATGAATGTCTTGTTGGGGGTCAGACTGCGCTAAGCGAGAGCGCGAGAGGCGTGGCCGCTTTACCCCCAACTGCGGAAACATCTGGACGGCACCGGTACCGCCGTTGAGTGCCAAAACTCGACATATCCAAGCGCACGGATGGCTGCTAGGGCTCATAGCGCCGAATTTGACCGGGAACGCTTGCTCCGCGCCGCGCGGACTGTGCAGCTGTCGGGTATCTCCCCGTGAGCCAAGCAAAGCCATGCTACGTGGTGTGGAGCGTGCAGCGCCCCGAGTCACGTCGATCCGTCGACGAACGTCGTGGGCGTTGAGAGAAGGTTCCACACGATGGTGAGCAGCTCGTCAAGGTCGCAGGGCTTGTCGATTACCGCGGTTGCGCCGAGCTTGGAGGCCATGGCGAGAAAGTCGATAGCTGTGGTGCGGCCGCCGCCGGACATCACGACGACCTTCGCGGCCGGATTCATGCGTTTAATGCCCGTGAGCACCGCGAGGCCTGTCTCGTGGGGCATGATGACATCTGTGATCACCAGATCCGGGCGGAGTTCGGGATAAGCGGCGAGCGCTTGCCGGCCGTCGCCTGCGCTCACGACCTGGTAGCCTTCGGCCTCAAGCACCATTCCCAGCGCGTCCCGGACTGCGGGGTCGTCATCCACGAGTAGGATAATCGCGTTCCTTGCGCCCGCAGTACGCAGGATGGAATTCGAATCACACATACAAAGGTGCTCCGGTCTCGAACGGTGCATGCCAGTAGCAGCATCGTTGGTCCGGCGAAATAAGGAGTAATACGGATGGTACGTGCGCTTGCTCTGCTCTGATTCCACTTCGGCTTCTTAATCACACTTCTCGCACATCAATTACGAATTCACCTTAGTCGCGGATCAACCGGCTTAAGCTGAATACCAGGGGCCGAATACTAGCGGCGAGGGCGACTTTCAGGAAAAAGGCGGCAATACCAACGCGCGATCGGGCCGCTAAACGCTGCTCACTTAGACGAGTTCCGCCGCGTATACAGCGGTGGGCCATCGCCCCTCGGCGTCATTTGGCGTGGTTCTCTGTCCCTTCCCGTGGCACGGTGAAGTGGAATATCGTCCCGCCCCCGGGATTGTCCGTCGCCCAGATGCGCCCGCCATGCGCCGCGACGATCGTTCGGCAGATGGACAGGCCCACGCCCATGCCGTTGCTCTTAGTCGTGTGAAAGGGCTGGAACAGCTTCGCCCGCACTTCCTCGGCAAGACCGAGTCCCGTATCTGCCACGCATAGCTCGACCATTCCGTCTTGGAGCACCGCCGTTGAAATGACTATCTCGCGCATTGAGCTCCTCGCCATTGCCTCCACGGCGTTCCGGGTGAGATTGAGGAGAACTTGCTGAATCTGGATCTTGTCGATCACCGCTTCCGCAGCTTTCGGATCGAGCTCAAGCCTCATCGAGACGTCTTGACCCCGGGCGGAGAGCAGAGCAAGCGCGCGCACCTCGTCGATCATTGTCGGGAGCCGCTCCAGCTGCTTTTCGCTCTTTTCCTTCGTGAGAAATCCGCGCAGGCGCCGCAAGATCTCGCCGGCGCGGCCGGCCTGCTCTGCGGCTTTCCGGAATGCGCCCATTCCCTTTTCGGGTTCGCCCTTCTCGGTGAAGCGCTCCCCAGCACGGATATAACTGCTGATTGCGGAAATCGGTTGGTTTACCTCATGAGCGAGCGCCGAGACCATCTGCCCCATTTCGCTGACACGCGCCAAATGGACAAGCTCGGATTGAACCTCGCGCAGCCGGCGCTCCCGGTCCTGCCGCTCGATCTTCGAAGCCCGAGCAGCACGCCCATAAAGCGCACTCGTCTCCAAGAGCAGCACGCCAAGCACGAAACTGGCAGCCAGGAGCCCATAGATGCGGCCGGCATAGAACCCGAGATCGAAGCGGCCGGCATTGAGTACCGCGCCGAGCGCCACCTCGAATGTCGATGCGCACATCACAACCATCAACCAGACATCGAGTACTGTATGTGGCCGGCGCACCCACAACATCGCGAGCGCCAGGGGACTGAGCAACCAGACGGCCTCGAGCGGAATCCAGCCGGTGACTTGGTTGCCTTGCATCACCGCGGGCAGCAGGCGCTCGCCCACTGTTGCCAATAGCGCCAGAGTGCAGACGGCGATCGCGACCGCCAGTATCGCAGCCAGTACGGCGGGCCATCTTCGCCCGTCCGGATCTTCCGCAGCCCGGTCCTTGGTCTTCAGGATCGCGTAGGCGATCACCGCGATCGGGAAACCTGTATGCCAAAACGCATAGAGCCAAGCCGTCGTCTGCATTCCAGAACCGAGCAATCCCCTCTCGGATATGAGGCCCGGAAACGTGAGCGCGTGGAGGACCGCCATGGCGGCAGTGAAGAGGTATCCAGCAGCCAGCACCAGCAGCGCGCTGGCGCGAATGATGCTGTACTGCCCGAACAACAAGACAGCGGTGATGAGGTCGTTGATCGTGGTTGCCGACTGGTAAGCCGGAATGAACGCGTCGACCCGTGCGAGCGGAACCTGCGCGAACGGTACTGCAGCTGCGAAGACCACAGCCGAAAGCACGATCGCCGACAGCCCCAGCCGCCAGTCGGACCGGCCTGCCGGCACCAATGACAGAAACTCGTTGCCCACGCTATCGAAGTCTTGCGCAATGCGGGCGCCCGATTCAGGGGCCGCGGCCGGCACAAGCGGCGTCGTGCGCCGACCTCGGAGCGGCGCTCGGAGAATGTTGACTCCCGAGAGGCCCATCATTGCCCCAAGCGCGTGGCGCCCAAGTGCGCGCAGACCGTAGCTACGAGCTGGTCGATGTCAAAGGGCTTTGGGACGATGGAATCCGCACCGAGCCTCTTGGCGACGGTCAGAAAATCCGATTTCCCCAGCCGGCCGCCGCCCGACATGGCCACGATCTTCAGGCCCGGACGCTCCCGGCGCATCTCCATGATGATGCCGATGCCGTCCCGTTCGGGCATGATGACGTCGGTTAAGACTACCGCCGGTTTGATCCGGCGAAACGTCGCAAGCCCTTCGGCCCCGTCGCGTGCCGTCGCAATTGAAACACCATAGCTCTCGAACACGTCCACCAGCGAATGCACAATTGCTGGATCATCGTCGATCACGAGAACCACGGGCACGGCCGATGGTGCCGCCGGTGGCGGGGAGCTGCCCTTTTCCGTGGTGTCATCCGGCATTGGGTGGTTCCGCGGCCATCCCGTGGACCTGCTCGCAAAAGTTGAGCTTACGTGTCAATGACACGCATACGCGGAAAACCTTAATAGCTCCTTAGCCATCACGCGCTGTCCAGGGCTTGGTTTGCCCGGCGCGAATGCAGGCTGTCCTGGCGCAGTTGATGTTCTCAGCACCAAGGAATCTTTCAGAGTGTGAGCTGGAGGTGCGAGAACAATCATCCAGCCCCGGACCAGCAGCTGCGTGAGCGCAGCGTCGATTGTCCGGGCTATATGGGCAACGGGTTCTGGCGGTTCACGAGTGGGAGTAGCGAAGCCTCGAGCCGGTCGAGCCGCCACTCCAAGGCGTCAAGCTCCTGCAGGAGCGCGGCCGCGCGCCGCGCGATCAGCTCCGCCTGCTCCTCCTCTGCCAGTGCGGCGGCACGTTCGCCTGCATCCATGGGTGATCTCTCAGGCGGCCACCGCCGCGACAGCGGCGATCGGAGACAAAAGAAGCGAGCGAACTACGCCGAGAAGCTCCTCCGGATCGAAGGGCTTGGCGATGGCCGCATTCGCGCCGAGCTCCTTCGCCATCTCAAGGAAGTCCGTGTCGCCAATGCGACCGCTCCCGGATATCGCGATGATCTTAGCGGCTGGATAAGCGTGCCTTATGCCGGCCGTAAGCGACATGCCAGTCCCATTCGGCATGATGATGTCGGTGATGACGAGATCAGGCCTTAGCTCGTCGTAGGCAGCGCGACCCTGGGTCCCATCCCGCGCCACCACGACTCGATAGCCCTCATCCTCCAGCAGCAAGTTGAGAGTGAGGCTCACCACCTCGTCGTCATCGACCACAAGGATTGTCGGCAGCACCGTGGTTGCGGCAGTTTGCTCGGAATTTGGATCGGACATGCGAAAGCGCCACTTCCTGGTTTCGAAGGCTGCACCCTAGCGGCGAGCCGGGGCGCCAGGAAACTTAGGAATTCTACGATCCGTAATAACCCCTAGGGCAGCGCAGGGCTCGCTGGGCGTGGTTAAGCCGCTGTTAAGGGCTCGCCCGTAATTGTTTCAACGACGAGGAAACCGCTACGAGTGCGAGTGAGGGGCCAATGCCTGACGAGGCTAAAGACCTGGCGCTGGATCGACCGACGGTGCTCCTGATCGATGACGATGCTGCCGTCCGGGAATCGCTCGCGTTGCTGCTCGAGTCTCACGGGTTCCAAGTGGTGACGGCGACCGATGGCCATCAAGGCCTTGCCACTTTCCAGGAGCGTGCACCGGCAGCCGTGATCACCGACATCCTTATGCCCGAGCAGGATGGCATCGGCACGATCCGCGAGATGCGCCGCCTGCGCCCGGACGTCAAAATCGTCGCGATCTCTGGCGGCGGACGCATTGACAAGTCCGACTACCTCAGTGTCGCGGAGAAGCTCGGCGCCGACATCGGAATCGAGAAGAGCGATATCAACAAGCTGCTCGAGGTCCTACCGACACTGCTGCGGCGCTGAAACGTGCTGGCGGCGCGTTAAGCGCTGCACAAAGCAGACAGGGCTATCCTGGCCCGAGCATTAAGCATCGACATAGCGAGGTTTCTTCTCCACGCTGCATTCCAGGGCGTCCGCTCAGGGTCAAACTGCGCTGTGTGAAAGCGTGAGAGGCGGGGCCGCTTTACCCCCAACTGCGGAAATATCTGGACGGGGGCCGGCACCGCCGTTGAGTGCCAGAGGACTAAACCGCTCTCGCGGTAGAGCGCTGGGCGCAGGGGTGTGCCCTGGGGCGAGCAGGAGGGCAATAACGG
>Ga0209415_10016051_pt1 | contig 12078 bp, 12 predicted proteins | sample PeaSoiSIISIP2007_FD_187696 | JGI IMG/M metagenome (GOLD analysis project Ga0209415, IMG submission 187696) | Peat soil microbial communities from Weissenstadt, Germany - SII-SIP-2007 (SPAdes) (version 2) | ecosystem: Environmental > Terrestrial > Soil > Wetlands > Peat | place: Germany... | reverse complement strand
TGCGCTCTCCCATTGCGCGGGCCATGGTCGAGCAGTGCGTGACCAAGATCTGCCTGCCCAATGCCGATGCCGTGGCCTCGGACTACGTCGAGGGCTTCGGCCTGACGATGGACGAGTACGAGATCGTCAAGGGACTGGGGCACGGCGCGGTACGACGCTTTCTCGTCAAGCAGAACAGCCGCAGCGCGATCGCGCAGTTGGACCTCTCCGGGATGGATGACGCTCTTCTTGCGCTCTCGGGCACGACCGACAACGTGCTGCTGCTGGACGAGATCCGCGCGAGCGTCGGGGACGACCCGGATGCGTGGCTGCCGCTTCTGCGGCAAGCCGCGCGCGCGCGCCGCGAGGCGCTGAAAGGGAGAAGGGCGTGAACAGCCAGGTGACGCTGCTTGCCTTCGGGCAGCTCTTCGATGCGCTGCTCAACCAGTACGTGGTCAACGCGCTGGGCGTCCTCATCGCGTGGCTGGTGCCCATCGCGGTCACGCTGGTGACGATCTGGGTGCTGCTGTACGGCTACGCGACCGTGCGCAACGAGACGGGCGACAGCATCGCCACCTTCGCGGGCAAGGCCCTGAAGATCGCGGTCATCCTTGCCGTTGCCCTTACCTCCAATCTCTACATGAGCTGGGTCGTGGGCGGCGCGTACGACCTGATGAACTCCCTGGCGGGCATGTTCCTGCAGGCCGGAGGCCTCCCTGCGACCACGGTGACCTCCGTCTGGACCTTGATCGACCAGTACGACGCGCAGGTCGAGACGGTCGTCGTGACGCTCGGCAGGGACGCGTTGCAGGTGGCTCCCCCCTTTGTGAACTTCCCGAACCTATTTGCGATCGTCCTTATCTCCCTGGGAGGGTGTTTCTTCGAAGTGTGCCTGCTGGCGGTGGCGTGCTTTGCCAAGATCGTCCTCACGCTCGCCCTGGCGCTGGGCCCCATGTTCATCCTGGCGCTGATGTTCGCGGCCACCAGCAGGTTCTTCGATGCCTGGCTCTCCAAGCTCCTCTCCGCGGTGATGCTCTCGAGCATCACGTTCTTCCTCGCTGGCCTGTCGCTGGCGATCACCACCCAGTTCCTGACCAATTTCCTGGCCGAGAGCAGCACGGTCAATTTTGTGGTCGCAGGCATGGTCATCGGCGTGATCGAGTGCCTGCTCGCGATCGTGATGATCCAGGCCCCGACCCTTGCGGCAGCGCTCACCGGTGGAGCTGTCTACCGCTCCGGCCTTGGCACCGTCTCCGCGCTTCTCGCCGCCCGCGGCTGGAGGGCAGGCGCCCGGGTTCCTCCGGTGGCTGCCGGCCGCGGCGCGACGAATCGCTACGCCGCCGGCGGGTACTGGAGTCCGCAATCCTTTGGTCGCGGCGCGGCGGCAGCCTCCGGAGTTCTGCGGCGCGCCGCCTACAAGCTCGCTTCCCTGCGCAGCAGGACCTGACCCCCTGACTGGAAAGGAACATTGCCATGCAACGAACCTTGGTGACCTCCTTGATCTGCCTTGCCGCGCTTGCCGGTGGGCTTGCCGAGGCTGCACACGCCCAGGGAATCCCGGTGATCGACAACGCCAACCTGCTGCAGGCGGTGCAAAACGTCATCGACGATGCGCAGCGCTTCGAGCAGCTGGCGCAGACCATCGCCCAGCTGCAGACGACCTACAGCTCGCTCACGGGCGTGCGCAACCTGGCCGCGGCCCTGAACAACCCCTTGTTCCAGAACTACCTGCCGCCGGCCGTGTACCTGCTCTACAACGATGTGAATGCCGCTGGCTACGGGGGCCTGACGCAGCGGGCCAGGGCCTTGCGCGATGCGGGCATGGTCTACAACTGCCTGGATCAGGCCGGGGCGGCGCAGACGAGCTGCCAGGCGATGCTCGCGATGCCCTACCAATACAAGGCGACGGTCAACGACGCGCAGGACCGCTCCGCCGAGCGGACGGTGCAGATCAACGCCCTGATGCAGCAGGCTGCGATGACCATGGACCCCAAGGCCATCGCCGAGGCGCAGGCGCGCATCGAGGCCGAGGGTGCGCTGCTGGCGCACGAGGCCACGCAGGCGCAACTGGCGGCGATGGCCGCCGACGCCGACGCCAGGGTTCGCTCCTCGCAGCAGATCGAGGCGCAGCTTGCCAACCTGGCCAGGCCGATTCGCTAGGGGCGGCCGTGATGCGCGGGGATGCAGGCAAGGCGGCGCTGGCGCAGGCGGCGCATGGGTCGGCTGCAATGAATGCGCTCGCCAGCAACCGCGCCTGGGAAGTCGATCGGGAACTGCTGCTCGCCAGAAGCGAGCGCCGCGCCTGGTTCGTTGCCACGGCCGCCATAGCAGTCGGTGTGCTCGCCATCGCGGTGGACTTGGTGCGGGGGGCGCTGCGCCAGACCGTACCCATTGCGATCGTGGTGGACAAGAGCACGGGCGAGACCACGGTGCAGCTGCCGCTGTCGAGCGCGAGCGTTCCCTTGGAAGATGCGGTCGACAAGCACTTTGCCGTCCAGTTCGTCACCGCCCGGGAGGAGTACGACTGGTCCTGGCTCAACCGCGACTACAACACCGTGGCGCGGATGGCCGACCCCGAGGTCTTTGCCCCGTACGCCGGGATGTTCAGCGGCCAGAAGGGCGCCAGCATCACCGATCGGCTCGGCGACCGGGTGCAGTGGCGCGTGGCAATCGTGGGGGTGCGCTTTCCGCCGATGGCGCCCGCGGTGCCATCGAGCGCGAGTCCGAACTCGAGCTCGCGCGTGCGCGAGGCCTTCGTCACCTTCGACCGGCAGGCCTACGACGTGCACGAGAAGGCCAACGTTGGCTTGCCGCAGCGCTTTGTCGCGTCCCTGCGCTTCGAGTACCGGCCCAAGCTTGCGCTGTCGGACGCCGAGCGCATCGACAACCCCCTGGGGTTCGTCGTCACGGCCTACCGGACGGATGCGGAGTTTGGCACGGCCGCCGGCTCGAAGTAGACAAGCATGGGGGAGTTGCAAATGAGAAGAGCACTTGTGTTTGCAGCCTTGGCCGCTACGCTCAGCCAGGCGATCGCCGACCCGCGCATCCGCGAGCTTGGCTTCGATGCGGCAAGCGTTGTGACGGTTCCCGCCAAGGCCGGCGTGACGACACTGGTGCAGTTCGGCGCGGGCGAGCACGTACAGTCAATCGGGGTGGGGCAGGCGGCCGATTGTTCGCAAGCGGCCGATCCGTGGTGCGTGAGCTGGCCGGCCAACTCCGGTTTCCTGTACGTGCGCGCGAAGACCCGGGCCAGTTCGCCGCTGACCCTCGCCGTGGTAACTGACCGCCATGCGTACAGCCTGCAGTTCGAGCCGCTGGCGCCGACCTCGGCCAGGCCTGCGCTCTTGCGGCTGATCTACACCTATCCGGCACCAAAACCCGCGGCCGCATCCGCTGCCGGAGTTGAGGAGCAGGGCAAGCCCGTGGCGATCGCGACACCCGTCGTGAGCGAGGGCGAGGTCATCGCCGAGCGCATGAAGAGCGCCCCCATTCCCGTCAACGCCAACTACACGATCGCGTACGGGCGCAACTCGGCGGATCTTGCACCCGCATTGGTGTTCGACGACGGGCGGTTCACCTATCTCAAGTGGCCCGGCAACCGCGAGATTCCGGCGGTGTTCGAGATCCGTGAGGATGGCTCAGAGATGGTCGCCAACACGCGCATGGAGGGGGACCTCATCGTCGTGGACCGCGTCGCCCACGGGCTAACGCTGCGTTCGGGAGCAGCGGTCGCGTCCCTGCGCAACGAAAGCTTCGACCCGGAGGGCTCCGCCCCCTTTGCGGGCACCACGGTGCCCGGGGTCGAACGTGTCCTGCGCCAGTAGTCATGAGATGGCAATAAGGAGCAAGCGTTCATGACCGAGCCCAACACCATGGAGCCCAGTGCGCAAGAAGGCATCCCGTCGGTGAATCAGACAAGGCGACCGGCAACCAGCGCCAAGGTCTTTCTCGTCCTGGCAGCAGTCATCGTCGTGAGCGTCGGCGTCGCGGCAGTCGTACTTACCCGCTACCAGGCGCAGCGCAAGGCGGAGTCCAGCGCAAAGCAATCGGCCTCGCAGCTCACCACTGCCGCCAACGCCGGCGCTGGGCCCCTGAAAGTCACCGGCAACGCCGCCGGCTCTCCGCCCACGACGGGCGGCGTCGGGCTTTCGCTTGCGGCGCAGGACCCACGCGCGCACCCGGGCAACGGATCCCCTGGCGTGCCCGGTGTCTTCGTGCCGGCGATCGATCCCGGCGCGGACCCGGGTGCGCAGGACCTGCGGCCGATAGGGGTTCACGCGACGAGCACGTCCGCGGCGCTTGCGGGCGCCCATCCCGCACGTCCGGGCATGCAGGCGCCGCAGGCCTTGGACCCGCTGGATGCACCGGTGCTGCTTATGCCTGCGCCGGCGCTGGGAGATGCCGGACATGCTCCGGCAGGCGCGGCCGCTCTCCCGGGCCCTCGCGCCGAGGGTGCGCTCGATGAGGCGCTCGCGCAAAACCGGGAACAGCTGGACCAGGCCCGCGCCCGGTTGGATCAGCTCGTCAAAAGCATGTCCGCCGGCAACGGGGCGGGCCAGGTGCCTGGCGCCATGGCGGCGGGGACCCCGCGCGGCGGGCTGCCGGCCGCAAGCGCGTCGGGCGAGGACGGCTTGAAAGGAAGCAGCACCGCGCGCGTAGGCGCCGCGCGCCTCGTGGCGCCCGCCTTCACGCTGCCGCGGGGGACGACGTTCCCCTGCGCACTGGGCAGCAAGATCGTGTCCGAGCAGGCCGGGCCCGTGTCCTGCGTCGTGGCGCGCAACGTCTACGGGCACGACGGCCGGGTGCTGCTCATCGAGCGCGGCTCGCACTTGGACGGGGCGTACCGGGTCCAGAGCAAGGTGGGCCAGACGCGCATTGCCGTGATCTGGGAGCGGCTGCGGATGCCCAACGGCGTCGTGGTGGATCTTTCCTCCCCGGCCACGGGCCCGCTGGGCGAGGCGGGAGTCGACGGATTTGTCGACAACCACTGGCGAGAGCGCATCGGCGCGGCGCTGCTCCTTAGCTTCATCGACGATGCCGTGAAGATCGAGGTTGCGCGCGAGCAGGCCCAGGGCAACGCCGCCGGCACGGTGGTGCTGCAGGGCTCGGGCACCGAGAGCTCCAGCCTCGCGGGCAAGGTCCTCGATTCGACCATCAACATTGCCCCCACGATCGTCAAGAACCAGGGCGAGGTCGTCGCGGTGAACGTGGCGCAGGACGTGGATTTTTCCACCGTGTACGAGCTGCGCGCGTCCAGCTTGCCGTAGGCGCAGGGGGAGGGCATTCATGGACGGGGATGGCAGCGTGCTGGAGGAAGGGAACGCGGACGTGTACGCCGAGGACCTTTGCATCACGCAGTTCCTGCGGCCGCTGCGCCAGCTCCTGAACCACGGCATGGTGACCGAGGTCTGCGTCAACGAGCCCGGGCGCGTGCACGTCGAGACGTCCGACGGCTGGCACTGTCTGGACGTGCCGCAGATGTCCTACGAGCGGTGCATGGCGCTGGCAACCGCCGTGGCCACATTTGGCGATCAGCGCCTGAGCGAGGGCGCGCCGCTGCTCTCGACCACGCTGCCCTCGGGCGAACGCATCCAGATCGCCGTGCCGCCGGTTACGGCGCGCTCGCGCGTCTCGATCACGATCCGCAAGCCCTCGGCGATCCTGCATTCGCTGGCCGAGCTCGATGCGCAGGGGATGTTCTCGCGCATCCAGTGCTGCGAGGCGCCTGAGCCCGGTGACGGGCGGCTGCTGGAGGGCGACCGGCAGCTCCTCGAACTGCTGGGGCAGGGCGGCTACCCGGATTTCTTCCGGCTGGCGGTGCGCGACAAGCGCACGATCGTCGTCGCGGGCGACACGGGATCGGGCAAGACGAGCTTCATCAAGTCGCTGCTGCAGGAGGTGCCGCGGGAGGAGCGCCTCATCACGATCGAGGACGCGGCCGAGATCACGCTGCCCGAGCACCCGAACAAGGTGCACCTGTACTACAGCCAGGGAAAACAGGGCGTGGCGGACGTCACCGCGACCGAACTGCTGCGCGCCTGCCTGCGGATGAAACCGGACCGGATCTTCCTGGGGGAGCTGCGCGGGCCCGAGGCCTGGGACTTCCTAAACGTGTGCGCTTCCGGCCACCCCGGCGGCATGAGCTCGGTGCACGCAGCCTCCTGCGCACTCACCTTCGAGCGCCTCGCGTTCCTGGTGGGACAGAGCTCGGCCGCGGCGACCCTGAACTACGAGCAGATCAAGCGGCTGCTGCTCCTCGTTGTTGACATCGTTGCGCATATCGAGCGTGTACCCGGGAAAGGGCGCTTCGTGCGCGAACTCTACTTCGACCCCCTGCGCAAGCTTGCGGAGGCGAGAATATGAGGCTCGAGATGACGCAAAGGCGCCGCAGCGTATTGATCGCCGCACTCGCCGTTGCCCTGGCCGCGCTCCTCACGCTTGCCGTCTTGTACCTCTCCGGGTTCCTGTTCCTGCTGGCAAGCAAGGCGGACCCAAGACGGGCCGGATTGTTCTCCATCCTCGACTTTTGGCAGTGGTATGCCGAAGATCCGCTGCTGGCTCGCCGGCTGCGGGGTTCGGCCGGCATTGCCGCGCTGTTGGGCTACGGCATCGTTCCGGCGTTGGTTGCCAGCAAGCTACGCCGGCATCGGGGGCTCCATGGCGACGCGCGCTTTGCCAGTGCCCGGGAGGTGCGCAAGAGCGGCTTATTAGCGCGCCAGGCGCCCCGGGCCTCCGAGGCCGGAATTCTCCTCGGCCGCTGGGGCAACCGGTACTTGAGCCTGCCCGGCCAGGAGTTCGTGATGCTCTCGGCGCCCACGCGCAGCGGCAAGGGCGTGTCGATCGTCATTCCGAATCTGCTCAATTGGAGTGAGAGCCTCGTCGTGGTCGACATCAAGAGGGAGAATTTCGAGATCACCGCGGGCTTTCGGGCGCGGCACGGGCAGCAGGTGCACCTGTTCGCGCCCTTCGACGAGCAGGGGCGCTCGGCGCGTTTTAATCCCCTGTCCTACGTGCGCGACGATCCCGTGCACCGGGTCGGCGACATCCTGGCGATCGCCACCGTGCTCTATCCCACCGACGCCAGAAGCGCCGGCACGGCCGACGCGTTCTTCAACGACCAGGCGCGCAATCTGTTCCTCGGCCTGGCCCTCCTGCTCGTCGAAACGCCCCGGCTGCCGCGCACCATCGGCGAGATGGTCCGCCAGGCCTCGGGCAAGCGCCGGGCGATCAAGGATCACCTTGCCGAGATCGTGAAGGCCAGCGGCCGCCGCGGCGACAGCGCGGGAAAAGAGGAGCCGCCGCTGTCGGATGCCTGCGTCGACGCCATCATGCGCTTTACCGCCAACTCGGAAAACACGCTGGCAAGCGTCCTGGCGAGCTTCAATGCACCGCTCACGATCTTTGCCGACGCGCACGTGGATGCTGCCACGAGCGGCGATGATTTCCGGCTCACCGATCTGCGCCGGCGCCGCATGTCGGTCTACCTGCATGTCCCGCCCAATCGCCTGGCGCAGGGAACGCTTCTGCTGAATCTCTTCTTCTCGATCCTCCTGGACCAGAACACGCGCGAGCTGCCCAGGCAAAACCATGATCTGCGCCATAGGTGCCTGTTGGTGCTCGACGAGTTTCCCGCGCTGGGGCGAATCGCCGCTCTGGAGAAGGGCGTGGGCTTCATCGCCGGCTACGGGCTGCGCCTGGCCACGATCACCCAGTCCAACGCCATGGTCGCAGCGACCTACGGCAAGGAGCTTGCCCGCAACCTAACGACCAACCACATGGCGCGCATCTTCTTCGCGCCGCAGGAGCTCGAGGACGCGAGGGAATACAGCGAGATGCTGGGCTAACAGACCGAGCGGCGCGAATCGCGCAGCCTGAGCCACGCCGCCGGCAGGGGCGCATCGACCAGCGTCAACCACTCGGAAGAGAAACGCGCGCTGATGCTGCCCCAGGAGCTGCGGGAGATGGACGCGGACCAGCAAATTATCCTGCTGCAGGGCTGCAAGCCGATCCTTGCGCGAAAAATCCGCTACTTCGAGGACCCGGCATTCATGGCGCGGCTGCTGCCGCCGCCCGAGGTGCCAAGGATCGACATGGAATTATTCCAGCAGCGCATCGAAGGGCGGATGCGGTCGGCACGGGCCGAAGACCAGGCCGGGGACTGTCCGGCCGGCCCCGCGCACCCCGATGATCCACCGATGTCCCGTGAGGAGGCGGGCGGCGAGGGCATTGCGAAACGCATCGACAAGTTCTTCGACGCGTTGCAGCTGGACGCGCCGTTGTCCCCGCACCCTGAGCACGATGAAGACGAAGACGAAAACGCCGACGCCGGCCGCGGACGCTCCGGCGACCGAGATCTATTCGAACGATAGGAGGGCATTTCGATGAAGCCACGCATACTGTCATTGCTCAGGCTAGCGATAGGCCTTGTCGGCACGGTGACGGGCTGCGCGTCCTCACCGCCCCCGCCCCCATCGCCCGACGAGTCGACTCGGCGGCCGGTGAACTCGGCCGCAGTGGTCGAACTGCAGTCGTGCCAGGCGAGCCTAAACAACACGCGCTTGCTGATGTCGGAGACCTCACGAACCGCGGAGCGCACGGGATCGGCGATGGTGGAACTTGCTCAGCATTGCACCGCGGCGCCTGGCACGCCGTCGAATGCGGCCAGTGCGGCGGCCGCCACCGCGGCAATGACTCCCGCAAACACGGTCTACGTTGTCCTGTTCGAGTATGCACAGCACGAGATTCGCCTCTCCGAGGACGAGGTGAACCGGCTCGTCCTGGATGCCCAGAGCGCTACCAGCATCCAGGTGCGCGGACGCACGGACGCCACGCGCGACAATGCATTCGACTCGCTTCTGGCCGCCCGGCGTGCCGGCGCGGTGCTGACGCTGCTCGTCCATCACGGAGTGGACCCATCCAAGATCCGCGTCACGTACCAGGGGCAAGGCGATCCCATGGCGCCCAATACCGATGCAGAGACCCGCACGCTCAATCGCCGTGCCGAGATCGAGATGTACCGCGCGCCGCCGCAGGTGGTCGTCTTCCATGCCGCGGCCAGGTCATGAAAGCTGCGCCGCGCGACGACCGACTCCGGACAAAAGGACATTCGGGAGGGAGCGCGGCAGGGGACTGTCAAGACCAATAGACGAAACCGGAGCTGTGAAGCACCTCGGCCCCAGGCAGACGAGTCCCGCGTCGCTTGCGCTATAGCGTTGCTCGCGCCTTTTGACTCGATTCCTTGCGCTGCAGCTTCTGCGCTTTCATGTTCTGCACATATCTACAGGGTGCGTTTTCGCACATTGGGTGCACTTTGTCGGCCTTGATGAAGGCTCTCAACTCGATAGCTTCCGCGCCGTTCCAAATAGCATCAGCGCTGGCCGTATGAAGGTTGCCCAGGTCACCACGACAAAAGCAGCAAGGCTTCACCGACCCGTTAGCGAGAACCATCATCCAGGTCCACGGGTAATTGCAGTCTTTGACGGTTTCAGACATCGCTGGCCGCCTCCTCGTCGAAGAAGACTTGCTTGTTGCCGTCAAAGTGCAAGGGGATGTTTTTGTCGCGCGCCAACTGGCCGGCCTTGCGCAAATATTCATTGGACAAGGCCGAAAAGTTCCACAATCCTTCCTTGCTGTAGTCGAAGATCCATCCGTCGCGATCGATCAAGTAGCGTCGCATGAGTCGCTCGGACCAGCGATTCAGGTGTCCGAAAAACACCGCATCCGCTCCCAAGGAGGCAGCCAGGTCGATGAACTCGGTAACCTCTTCGATGTTGGTTCGCATCAAAGTCATGTTCATGTGGAGCCGCGGAAATTCCTGGCCACGCGCCCCCCGCTCGGCAATGAACTTGCGAATATTGCCGATGACCTTTTCCAGGGCGTAGCCCCGTATCTTGCGGTACGTGTCAGAGCGCGCAGCGTCCAAGGATACGTTTACGACCTTCAGCTTTGAACCCACAAGTTCCTTGATTTTTTGGTCGTCTAGCAGGGTGAAGTTCGTGTTGACCTCGGAATGGCAATCGTTCGATAGCAGTGAGAGGTTGTACCAAAACGCCCGACTCGCCAACGGTTCGCCGATTCCGTGCAACTGGACAGAGCGGGATTGGCGAATGAATCTCTCAATACTCTGCGCTAATTCGGGTTCCATGTGCTTGGGTCGGTGGACGCCATTGATTGCGTGCGGACACATTACACAACGCAAGTTGCACCAGGACGTGGACTCCAGCGTCAAGGTGGGAGGGGTGCTCTTTAGCTGCAGTAACCCTGCCGCAAACTCGGCCAGCGCCAGCGCCTCATTTGCTCGTGGATCGGCTAATGACGTGGAGCCTGACTGTTCCTCGGGCAATGTGGGCAACGAATTGGTTGCGCCGATCCGCATCAGGATGCTTGTCGTTGCCGCGCTCCCGCCAGGGAGGAACGCGAAACGCGCAACGTCGGGGTACCACGTTCGAATAGCCCACAACAAAAGTCGAATTCGTCCTCGTAGCCTTCGGTAGATCCACCCAATTTCATCGACGAAATTTTTGACCGCGCCGTTCGGAGCGGGTTTCATGCGGAAACGTCCTCGCTGCTACTTAAGAGGTGATTTTTTGACCGGTGCAGCATGGGTTTCGTGGGAAAGGGGTGTTGCAAGGGGAACAGGAAGGATTTTAAGCTTCCGTTGCTCGACTGCGCGTGAGCGCGGTGCGCGTTGCGTACGCGATGCGGCTTCCTGCAGCACCTCAACGGAGTGAGTACGTTGCCTTCAGGATGCGCTCGAAGGCGGTTGCGGGAATCAGTCGCTTGAGGAGCATGCCAAAGCGCTGACGCGGAGAGCCAACACTGTAGCGTACACCCACCGCCGGCAGCATCACAAGGCGTCCAACGAGTTCAGCCGCACGCCGCGGGTCGGCGCCGTCCGTTTCGTCGCGCTCATAGATGGCGACAGTCCTGCGCAGTCGTGTGTCATGCACACCCGAATACGCCTGGCTGGCGAACACACGCGCCGCGGTAAATCCGGTTCTAAAGTCGCCCGGATTGACCATGGTTGCATCAATATTGCTTCCGACGAGTTCCAGCCGTAATGCTTCGGTAAGACCTTCGAGCGCAAACTTGCTTGCGCTGTAATAAGGTTGGTAGGGCAGTGCCGCCGTGCCTGCAAGTGAGCCCACCGTGATGATGCGCCCCCCGCCCTGGCGTCGCATCTGGGGCAAGACGGCCCGAATCATGCGGGCTGGGCCGAACAAGTTGGTCTCCATCTGCCAATGCGCTTCTGCCATTGTCGTGTCTTCAACGGCGCCGCAAAGGCCGATGCCAGCGTTGTTTATTAGCACGTCGATGCGGCCGGCGAGTGCGATAACGTGAAGTACAGCGATCTCCACCGACTCGTCGTTGGTGACATCCAGTGCCACCATGCGCACTTTGCCCCTGTCGCCGTTGGGCTTGCGGCTCGTGCCAACTACGGTGTGCCCTATTTCCGCCAAATGATCCGCCATAGCGCGACCCAAGCCAGATGAGGCGCCGGTAATCAATACAATCTTTTCCTTGCGCATGGCGTTGTTCCCTTCGCTTACAGACATTGAACAGCTTGACAGCGCGTCCTGCCTGGCAACCCGGGTAATGGGCCCCCGTTCTCGTGCGGCACAAGCCTACTGTAGGCTGAGATTAACCAGGCTTGCGCGCAGCCATGAATACGTCGATTGGCTGTGCCGACTTTGGCGACGGCAGCAGTTTGGCTGCCAAGCGTCCGAGTCCGTAGCACCAGGCAAGGTTCAAATGCCACGACCAACGGTGCGCGAAGTATCGCTCGTTGCGTGCAGTGTCGGGATGCGCAAGGGAAAAGATCCGCATCCAGAAAATCAGCGCTTCGTGGGTAACCGGTAAATCCACGGTGTTATTTTCTCGCGCGAGGTGGTGGACGAGAATCGTCGCCATGGTGATTGACGTGGAGGGTGCGCTGAGCGGGCAAGCCAAGTTGCAGGAGCGCCAGCGCCGCTCCAAGCTGGCCGTGGCGGCCTTCTTTGCCTGGGTCGATGCACAGTTTGACCGCCAGGGCTTGCTGCCGAGCAATCCGCTGATCAAGGCGCTGGCCTACGTGCGCGAACGTCGTGATGGCTTGCAGGT
>Ga0209415_10016050_pt1 | contig 12078 bp, 10 predicted proteins | sample PeaSoiSIISIP2007_FD_187696 | JGI IMG/M metagenome (GOLD analysis project Ga0209415, IMG submission 187696) | Peat soil microbial communities from Weissenstadt, Germany - SII-SIP-2007 (SPAdes) (version 2) | ecosystem: Environmental > Terrestrial > Soil > Wetlands > Peat | place: Germany... | reverse complement strand
TCGAACCGACACTGGCACCCTTTTAGGGGGTTGGCCTCTTCCTTTGGGCTACGGGGGCGCGAAAATCGTACCCCATCGTGCGGAGAATATTCAAAGGCTTCTTAGAAGCGGTCATCTGGATATCTTGGACCACCAAGTACACAATTTGTCGCACGCCACAAGTGCGGGCGCCCGCTTTATCGATCCATTCTCACGCTATGCATACGGGCAGTTACAATGGGCGGCAATTTGCACGTGCATTTGACTTGTGCGGTTCTCTCCGGCCGGTCGCGGACCGGCGGAACCGGTCAGGACAGGCCGGCGTGCTGCCGGGCCCGCCCGAAGACCGCGTCGAGCATAGGGCCAGTGACACGCCCGGTGAAGGTGTTCTGCTGGCTGGGGTGGTAGCAGCCAAGGACCAGGAGCGGCCCGGCGTTTCCCGCATTCCCGCCGTCCTCAGCGTCCGGGCGGTCCCCGGTGCCAGCCCCCGCGCCCGTGCCGCGCTGGGCGCCCGTGCTGAGGCTCGTGCTGAGCCCCATGCCCGAACCACTCTGCGAGCGTCCAGGATCGCCCGTGCCGCCCGAGGCCACGCTGCCCTGGGGCGATAGCCGACTCGAGCCTGGACCGCCCGTCAGGACGATCTCAGCCCCGTGGCCAAATGCCGGCCTCGGCCTTGGCACCGGATATCCGGCCCGGCTCAGCTGCCGCCAGGCGGCCTGCCAGGCGAAGTGGCCCAGGCAGACGATGACCTGGAGGTCGGCCGCCACCAGGTCAAGCTCGGCGGTGAACCATGGCTCGCAGGTGTCCCGCTCAGCGTTGGACGGCTTGTTCTCCGGCGGCGCGCACCGGACGGCAGCCAGCATCCTGACCCCGAGCAGGCGCTGGCCGTCCCCGGCGGCGACCGAGGTCCGCTGCGAGGCCAGCCCGCACCGCCAGAGCGACTCGAACAGGACGTCGCCGCTGCGATCCCCGGTGAAGATCCGGCCTGTCCGGTTACCGCCGTGTGCTGCCGGGGCGAGGCCGACGATGAGTATCCGCGGCCGGTCGGCGCCCCAGCCGGGAACCGGCCGTCCCCAGTAGGTCTCGGCCTGGAACGATCGCCTGCGCACGGCGGCGACCTGCTCGCGCCACGCGACCAGGCGCGGGCAGGCACGGCATACCGATTGCCTGGCGGCGAGCTCGGCCAGCTCGGCGGCGCCTGCGGCCAGGGCACGGACGTCGTCGGCATCGCGTGCCACCGGGGTCGCTGCTGTGGCCGGATCGTCTGGCCAGCCGGAACCTGGCGGGACAGGACCTCTCCGCGGCACCCCGGCCCCGGCAAGAGAACCTGGCCCGGCACCACCACTCCGCGGCACCCCGGCCCCGGCAAGAGAACCTGGCCCGGCACCACCACTCCGCGGCACCCCGGCCCCGGGACGATCCGCCGGGACCCCGGCCCGGCTCGCCTCCGGGGCAGGCTCAGCGGGTTCGGCCGACCGTGCGGGCCGGGCTGGCCCGGCCGGGCTCATAGCCGCCGCGAGGTCCCGGCCGCGCCGGTGACGATCGACCAGGCGATGCCGTCGAGGATGTCGTGCTCACTGGCCACCATCTCGGCAAAGCCGAACCGGTCCATGATCCGGTCGAGTATGAGCGCTCCGGCGCCGATCACGTCCACCCGGCCCGGGTGGATCGCGCCGTTCCTGGCCCGCTCGTCGTGGCTCTGGCTGAGCAGGCCGACCGTCACCTCGTGCACCCGGCCGGCCGAAATCCGTGCGTGATGGATTCTGGCGGAGTCGTATCCGGGCAGGTTCAGAGCGACCGCGGTCAGCGTGGTCACCGAGCCGGCCAGGCCCACCAGCGTGCGCGCGCTGGCTACCGGGATGGCCGCGGCAACCTCGGTCAGAGCGGCGTCGATGTCCGCCGCGGCCTCGTCGATCTGCGTCTGGTCGGGCGGATCGGAATGCAGATGCCGTTCGGTCAGCCGCACGCAGCCGATGTTCATCGACATCGCGGCGAGGCCATGGTCGATTCGTGTGGTCCCGCCGACGATCCCAGTCGCGTCCGCGGTGCCGGCCGCGTCCGCGGTGCCGACCGCGCCCGCAGGGCCATGCCCGCCCGAGGAACCCGTGCTGCCGGAATCGGCCCCGAGCACGAACTCGGTCGACCCGCCGCCGATGTCCACCACCAGGAACGGCGGTTCGGGCGCGGCCTTCCCGCCATCCTGGCCTGCCGCGCCGTCCTGCCCGTCCTGGCCTGCCGCGCCGTCCTGCCCGTCCTGGCCGGCCGCGCCATCCTGCCCGTCCCCGTCCTGGCGGCCGGCCTCGGCGAGCTGACCAAGCTCAGCGGTCGCGCCGGAGAACGACAGGTACGCTTCCTCGGCGCCGCTCACGACCTCGGGAACGACGCCGAGAATCCGCGTGACGCCCGCGACGAACTCGGCAGCGTTCGAAGCGTCCCTGATCGCGCTGGTCGCGACCAGCCGGACCGCGGTGGCGCCCGAGTCGGTGATCGTCCTGGCGTACTCCTCGAGCGTCGCGAACGTCCGCGCCAGCGCCTCGGGCGCCAGCCTCCCGGTGGCGTCGACGCCCTGCCCGAGCCGCACGATCTCCATCCGGCGATGCAGGTCCGCAAGCTCACCCCGCACGGTGTCGATGTCTGCGATCAGCAGCCGGAGCGAGTTAGTGCCGCAGTCGATCGCGGCGACTCGCTGCAGGCCTGGTGAAGCCATTACCCCTCCGCCACGTCGTGCCCGGTATTGACATTCGCTGCCTGGCGCCTGGTCCGCGGCGGGCCGGGCTGTCCCGGCTGCCGCATGCCAGCGTCCTGTCCTCAGCCGCTCGGCCATTCAGGCGCAGGGTCCAGACTGCCACCACTGCCCCATCGCCAGTATCGCCTCGCGGCCAAGCGGGTTGGCGCCCGGCACCGCGAGCTCGTGGGCGACCAGGGCGTGCAGGCACTTCACCCGGTCCGGCATGCCGCCAGCCGTCGCCGCCTCCGGCGGCAGCGGACGAACTCCGGCTGCCGCGGCGACGGCCAGTCTCCTGGCCGCGTAGTCGCGGTGCGCCGCCAGGTAGGAGTCCCGCAGGTTCTGATCGGCCGCGAGCCGGCCGGTCATCTCCCGCATGACCCCGCCTGCCTCGAGTCGGCTGGCGGCCGCGCAGGCGCGGACGCAGGTCAGGTAGTACAGCGTCGGGAACGGGGTCCCGTCGGACAGCCTGGGCACGGTCTCCACCACGTCAGGAAGCCCGCACGGACAGCGGTGCGCGATGGCCCGGACGCCGCGCGGACGCCTGCCAAGCTGCCGAGTGACCGCCGCGATATCACCGGCGGACGGGCCGATGGCGGTCGTCGGAGTCCCGGACGCCGCATCCCGATCCTGCCGGTCGCCGTCACCGGGCCCGGCCGGGCCGAGCCGATCCCGGCCGCCAGCCGAGTTCACGACCGCCGCTTCGGCGCCCGATCCGGCTGCTGGTCCGCCTGCTGCACCGACGACCACAGTCGCGAGTACCACGGCATCGCAGTGCGCCGCGCGACCACCTTCCCGGCCGCCTTCGGGCCGATGATGACGTAGCACATCTGGGTCGGCAGGCACATGTGCAGGTTGTCTCGCGCCTGCCGTTCGATGTAAGCGGGACTGGTCAGCTGCCGCTGCTGCGATTGCAGCCGCTTCAGCTGCGCGGACAGATGCTGCCCCTGCACCTGCAGCTGGTCCAGCTGCCTGCGCTCGGCGATGTACTCCCGGACCGGGTAGGCCAGGCTGAGCGCTATCGCACACAGCACGACCGCCAGGATCGCGGCCCGGCCGGTGAAATGCGGCCGGCCTGGACGCGTCTGCTCCGCCCTGCTGGCTGGCTCGGTCACTGGCCGCCCGCCGCGAACCTCGGGAACGCCGATGTCCCCGCGTACGCCGCCGCGTCGTCGAGCCGCTCCTCGATCCGGAGCAGCTGGTTGTACTTGGCCACCCGCTCTGATCTGGCCGGGGCGCCGGTCTTGATCTGGCCGCAGTTGAGCGCTACGACGATGTCGGCGATGGTGGTGTCCTCGGTCTCGCCCGATCGATGGCTCAGCTGGCAGGCGAAACCGCTGCGGTGCGCGAGGTCGACAGCGCTGAACGTCTCGGTCAGCGTCCCGATCTGGTTGACCTTGACGAGCAGGGCGTTCGCCGCTTTCGTGGTGATGCCGCGGAGCAGCCGCTCCGGGTTGGTCACGAACAAGTCGTCGCCGACGACCTGCACCCGGTCCCCGACCAGCGCGGTCAGTTCCTGCCAGCCCGGCCAGTCATCCTCGGCCAGCGGGTCCTCAAGCGACACGATCGGGTAGGCGTCGAGCCAGTCGGCATAGATGGCCGTCATCTCGGCGGCGCTCTTCGGCACCCCCTCGAAGGAGTACGCACCGTCGGCGTAGAACTCGGAAGCGGCCGCGTCGATCGCTATGGCGACATCCTGGCCTGGGCGCAGCCCGGCCCGGCCGATCGCCTCGACCAGCAGGTCAAGAGCTGCCCGGTTGTGCTCGAGGTCGGGCGCGAAGCCGCCCTCGTCGCCCACCCCGGTGTTCAGGCCGTGCTGCTTGATTACCGACTTCAGCGCGTGGTACGTCTCGGCGCCCCAGCGCACAGCCTCGGCGAACGTGCTGGCCCCGGTCGGGGCGATCATGAACTCCTGAATGTCGACATTGGTGTCCGCGTGCGCGCCGCCGTTGAGCACGTTCATCATCGGCACCGGCAGCAGGTGGGCGTTAGGTCCGCCGAGATAGCGGAACAGCGGCAGCTGCGCGGACTCGGCCGCGGCCCGTGCTACGGCGAGACTCACGCCGACAATGGCATTCGCGCCGAGACGAGACTTGTCCGGCGTTCCGTCCAGGTCGATCATCGCGAAGTCGATCAGCCGCTGCTCGTCGACGTCCTGACCGAGCAGCTCGGGCTGGATCTCATCGATCACGGCGAGAACGGCCTTCTCGACGCCTCTGCCGCCATAGTCGGTGCCGCCATCGCGCAGCTCGACGGCCTCGAACGCGCCAGTTGACGCACCGCTCGGCACGCCAGCCCGGCTGTGCGTGCCGTCGTCGAGTACCACCTCGACCTCGACGGTCGGGTTGCCTCGCGAGTCGAGAATCTGCCTGGCGTGGATTGCTTCGATGGACGACAAGACGGCTCCTGCCCGGGGCGCTGATATGTCCGTACCGGAGCCTAACCGAGCCAGACTGGCCACCCCCGGTCGGCACGCCGCCCGATGCCGGATGGGCCCGTTTCCGCTGGAGCCCGGTGCCAGCTGGAGCCTGGTGCCAGCTGGAGCCCGGTGCCCGCCGAAGACCGGGCCCCGCGGAACGTAGCGCCCGCGTAAGGCGGGTGCCTGCGGCAACTCGGCACCGGCGGCAGCTCGGCACCGCGGAGGTCAGAAACCGCGTGCGGCCTGCTCCACCGCGGCCTTGGCCTCCTTCAGGCCGAGGCCGGTCATGTCCTTGTACTGCTTGATGGCCTGGATCAGCTTGCCTGCGCGAGCCATCGCGACGATGTCGGCGGGCACGCCGACCCCGGCCGGACCTGGCGCGGGAGGCGGCGCCGCGGGTGACCCGGCTGGTCCGAGGGAAGAGCCCGCCGAAAGCCCCTGATCGCCGCTGAATGACGTCTGGCTCCCGAACGAGGCCGGCGCCGCGTCGAACGACGAGAATCCGTCGCCGAACTGCGGCGATCCGGATCCGAAAGACGGCTGACCGGCCGCCTGCTGGTCACCGCCGGCGATCGGCGGCCCGAAGCCGCCGGCCGCCAGCTGATCGATGACCTCTCTTGCCTGCTCGAAGTTCGCGTTCGTCAGCTTGCGGTAGAGCTTGATCGCCGCGGTCGTGTTGCCGAGCCTGGCCAGCTCAGCCACCTCGGGCGCCACGCCCGTGCCGTACGGCGCGTAGCGATAGCCAGCCACCTGGCCAAGGTGCGCCAGGTATCTCTCGATGTAATCGAGGCGCCTCGCGAGGGTCCGCATGTCGTCGTCGTTCAAGGTCCGCTCCCCGTGCCAGGCGCCGCTCGTCAGGCGACTATAGGCACCGCGATCGCCGTGCGCAAACGTCGCCCAGGCCGGGGACGCGGCGTCTGCTCTGCGGCGGGCGGGAGGGCGCGCGGCAATCAGGCTGCCGGGCAGGGCGATCAAGGTCGGGCAGCATCACGGCTGCTGCATCAGGGCTGGCCGCCGCCCCTGCCCGGTGCCGCTCGGCCATCCGAGCCGGACCCGGTCATCCGCTCGCTGCCTGCTCCCAGGCTTGCACTTGATCACGGAAGGCCCGCGCCGCGCGCCTCAGCTCGAGCTCGGGATCGAGCCCGGCCGCGTGTGCCCTGGCCGCGAGCATGAAAAGGTCAGCGCCGATCGCGCTGACCGAGCCCGGCTCCGAGGACGCGGCCAGATCGGCCAGTTCTTCGGGGACGCCTGCCGCGGCGGCCCGGCGCTGGAGCTGGACGGCGAGCGAGAGCGCGGGCTGGCCCGTCGGGACGCCGTCGAGCACCGAGGCCGTGGCGGTTCCGGCGGAGGCTCGCTCGGCGGCCTTGATCTCGTCCCAGTTGCGCCTGACCTCATCCGCCCCTGACACAGCGACATCGGCGAACACGTGCGGATGCCGGCGGATCAGCTTCGCGGCGATGCCGTCAGCGACATCGTCGATCGTGAACCCGGTGCCGTCGGCCCGCTCGGCCGCGATCCTGGCGTGGAACAGCACCTGAAGCAGCACGTCGCCGAGCTCGTCGCGGAGCGCGCCGAGGTCCCGGCGCTCGAGCGCTTCCAGTGCCTCGTAGGTCTCCTCCACGAGGTAGGGCGCCAGCGAATCATGCGTCTGCTTCGCGTCCCACGGGCACTCGGCACGGAGCCGGTCCATGATCGCTACCAGCCTCAGCAGCGCCGCGCCAGCGCTGCCGGACGCACCCGAACTGGCGACGGACGCACCCGAACTGGCGGCGGACGCGCCAGGACCGCCGGACGTACCCGGAGCCATCGCAGGCGCCTCCTCTGCTTTCCCTGAGCCGGGCACCGCGAATCACGAGCGAAGGCGGCCGCCGCAGACGCCGAGTTTACGTGGTAGTGAAACCGCGGCTGGTCCCGGCCAGACCAGCAATGCATGGCGACGTCGTGGCGCCAGCGGTCAGCAGGCTGGGGTCAGCTGCGGAGCCGGAGTACGTGGCTTCTTGCCGGCCAGCGGTTCGGCCGCTGCCAGATTGCTCGCGTGAGGCACGACCGCGTACTGGCTGTAGTCCAGCGCTCCGTACTGCGGATTGACCGAGATGTTCATGCTCTTGGCGGCGAGGCACTGGAGGTGGTCGAATATCGCGATCAGCGCCTCATTGGCCGCTGACGTCTTCGGCGGGACACCGTGGTCCAGCCGATTCTCCAGCTCCGACTGGATCGCCACATAGCGCCCGAGCTCGGGCAGCATGTCCAGCGGCAGCCCGGCCGCCACGGCCGCATCGGGCAGCGTGCCGCCGCCACTCTGCCGGACGCTCAGCGCGACCTCGGCCAGCGCGCGCTGGGACTCGCCGGGCGTGACCTTGATGCCCTCGCGGACAGCCAGCTGCTCGCGCGCGGCGAACCGCAGCATCCAGCTGAGCGCCTCGCGCGGCATGCTGGCGGGACCGTAGCCGATATGGACCTTCGCCTTGTCGGCCTGGTAGGCGGCGTTCAGGTTAGCCACCTCGGCCGCCAGCTTCGCGGTCGTGATCCGCTGACTGCCGTAGATCGCGGCCGCTCCGAGCTGCAGCGGCCCGCACGCGGTGACCGTGACCGCGACCCCGGCCACGGCCGTCACCCACCGAACCGCAGTCCCTGCCCGCATGGTCCGCCGCACGACAACTCTCCTTCATCACTTCACGGTCGGGCCCGCGCCCTCCGCACGTACCTCTCCCGCCCGCAGGCTGACCGGGTCTTCCGCCCGCAGGCTGACCGGGTCTTCCGCCCGCAGGCTGACCGGTCTCCCGGCTGACCGGTCTCCTGGCTGACCGGTCTCCCGGCTGACCGGCCACCGGGCGACGCGCCCGCCAGGAAGCCGACGCTAGCTGCCAGGCTCGCGGCCGGCCTGATGGCTGGCCGGTTCCTCGCCGAACACCGACTCGATCAGCTCCTCGCACCAGGTGAGCAGCTCACCGTCGCGCAGCGGCGGGGCGCCGATCGGCCTGACCGAGGCCGTACCTGACCGGCCGGGGCCGCTGCCGCGGGAGCTCCCGTGTGCGCCTGCCTTCGGCACCGGTACGAGCATGCTACGCACCGTCGGCTTCAGCAGGGTCCTCGGGTACAGCCGCTGCACCCGGACCTCGCGCGACTCGGGGAGCACGACCGGCGAGAACCTGATGTGATTGCCCTGCTGCGTGATGTCGGTCAGCCCGGCGCGCCGCGCCCTGGCCCGCAGCCTGGCTACCTCGAGCAGGTTGAGCACCGCCCTGGGCGGGGCGCCGTATCGGTCGGTCAGCTCGTCGGAGACCGCCGCGATGTCGGAGTCCGACTCGATCGCCGCGATCGAGGTGTAGGCCTCGAGCCGCAGCCGCTCGCCGGGCACGTAGTCGTGCGGTATGTGCGCGTCCACCGGAAGCTCGACCCTGACCTCGGTGCGCTCGGCCGGCCCGCCGCCGCGCATCTCGCTGACCGCCTCGCCGATCATCCGCACGTACAGGTCGAAGCCCACGCCAGCGATGTGGCCGGACTGCTCGCCGCCGAGCAGGTTGCCGGCGCCGCGGATCTCCAGGTCCTTCATCGCGACGTACATGCCGGCGCCCATCTCGGTGTGCTGGGCGACGGTGGCCAGGCGCTCATGCGCGGTCTCGGTCATCGGCTTCTCGGGCGGGAACAGGAAGTACGCGTACCCCCGTTCCCTCGACCGCCCGACCCGGCCGCGAAGCTGATGCAGCTGGGACAGCCCGTAGGCGTCGGCCCGGTCGACGATCAGGGTGTTCGCGTTCGGGATGTCAAGCCCGGACTCCACGATCGTGGTGCAGACCAGGACGTCGAACTGCTTGTCCCAGAAGTCGACCATGATCTTCTCGAGCACGTGCTCGTTCATCTGGCCGTGCGCCACCGCGATCCTGGCCTCGGGAACAAGATCGCCAAGCCTGGCGGCGACCCTGCCGATCGATGAGACCCGGTTGTGCACGAAGAAGGTCTGGCCGTCGCGGAGCAGCTCCCGGCGGATCGCGGCGGCGATCTGCTTCTCCTCGTACGGCCCGACGAAGGTCAGGACCGGGTGCCGTTCCTCCGGCGGGGTCAGAATGGTGGACATCTCCCTGATCCCGGCCACGCCCATCTCCAGCGTGCGCGGAATCGGCGTCGCCGACATGGAGAGCACGTCGACCTGGGTGCGCATCCCCTTCAGGTACTCCTTGTGCTCGACCCCGAACCGCTGCTCCTCGTCGATGATCACCAGCCCCAGGGACTTGAACCTGGTCTCGGAAGAGAGCAGCCGGTGGGTGCCGATCACCACGTCGACCGTTCCGTCGGCCAGCCCGGCCCGGGTCGCGGCGACCTCGGCGTCGGACTGGAACCTCGACATGGCCCTGATCACGACCGGGAACGGGGCGTACCGCTCGCCGAACGTCTCCATGTGCTGCTGCACGAGCAGCGTCGTCGGCACCAGCACGGCCGCCTGCTTGCCGTCCTGCACGGCCTTGAACGCGGCCCGCACGGCCAGCTCGGTCTTGCCGTAGCCAACGTCACCGCAGATCAGCCGGTCCATCGGGACCGGCTTCTCCATGTCACGCTTGATCTCGTCGATCGCGGCGAGCTGGTCAGGAGTCTCCGCGTACGGGAACGCGTCCTCAAGCTCGCGCTGCCACGGCGTGTCCTGGCCGAACGCATACCCGGGCGAGGCCGTCCTGGCCGAGTACAGCCGGATCAGCTGGGCCGCGATCTCGCGTACCGCCTTGCGGGCCCGGCCCTTGGTCTTCGCCCAGTCGGCCCCGCCGAGCCGGTGCAGGGTGGGCGCCTCGCCGCCCGAGTACCTGGTGACCTCGTCCAGCTGGTCGGTCGGCAGGTACAGCCGGTCCGGCGGCTGGCCCCGCTTGCCCGGCGCGTACTCGATCACCAGGTACTCCCTGGTGGCGCCCTGCACGGTCCGGCTGGTCATCTCCAGGTACCGGCCGACTCCGTGCTGCTCGTGCACGACGTAGTCGCCCGGCGTGAGCTGGAGCGGGTCGATGCCGCCGCGCCGCCTGCTCGGCATCCGGCTGCGGTCCCTGGTGCCGGTCCGCTGCCCGGCCAGGTCGGTCTCGGACAGCACGGCAAGCCGGATGCCGGGCCAGCAGAAGCCGTAGTCAAGCTGTCCGGTCGCGACCACGGCGACGGCCGGTTCCGGCGGGAGGTCGAGGTCGCCGGCCCTGGCGCCCAGCCCCTCGCCGCGCAGCAGCTCGGCGAGCCGCTGGGCCGGCCCGTGTCCCTCGGTCACCAGCACGACCCGCCAGCCGCCGGCCAGCCAGCCGCGCACGTCGCCGATCACCCGCGCCGTGTCGCCGTGGTAGGCAGTAGCCGGACTGGCCATGATCCGGAACGACTCGCGCCCGCCGGTCTCGTCCAGCCAGCCGGTCGCTGGCGCCGCGGACTCCTCACGGGGGCCGCCGCGATCTGTCTCGCCTGTACCGCCGGTCGGCTGCGAGGCCGATGAGGGCGTGCGAGCCGTGTCGCCTGAAGGTTGTTCTTCTGTGCTGAACGGGGTGATCGTCCACCAGGACAGCCCGAGATCCCTGGCCGCGGCCCGGATCTCAGTGATCGGGCGGAACGCGGCGCCGCCGAGGTCGATCGGGATCTGAGCCCCGGCGGCGGCATTGACCCACGAGGCTTCGAGGAACTCCTGGCTGGTCCGCACCAGGTCGGCGGCCCTGGTCCTGATCCGCTCTGGGTCGCAGGCCAGCACGATCGCGCCGGCCGGCAGGGAGTCGAAGAGCAGCTCCATGCGGTCGGCGAGCAGCGGCGCGAACGCCTCCATCCCCTCCACGGTGATGCCGTCGGCGAGCTTGCCGAGAATGTCGCCGACGCCTGGGTACTCGGCTGCGAGCTGCTTGGCCCGGTGCCTGACAGCCGGCGTCAGCAGCAGCTCCCGGCACGGCGGCGCCCACAGGCCGTCGACCGTGATGCCCAGGCTCCGCTGGTCGGCGGCCTTGAACGACCGGATCTCCTCGACGTCCTCGCCGAAGAACTCGATCCGCAGCGGGTGCTCCTCGGTCGGCGGGAAGACGTCGAGTATGCCGCCGCGCACCGCGATCTCACCCCGGTTCGTGACGAGATCGACGCGGGCGTAGCCGATCTCGACCAGCCGGGTCACGATCTCGTCCATCTCGGCCTGCTGGCCCTGGGCCAGCCGGACCGGCTCGAGCTGGCCGAGCCCGCCGACCAGCGGCTGCAGGACACCGCGCACCGGGGTCGCGACCACCCGCAAGGGGCCGGATCGCGGGTCCGAGGGGTCGGGGTTGACGAGGCGGCGCAGCACCGCGAGCCGCCGGCCTGAGGTGTCAGACCGCGGTGAGAGCCTTTCGTGCGGCAGCGTCTCCCAGGCCGGGAAGTAGGCCACCGCCTCGGGGTCAGGCAGCAGCGAGCCGAGCGCGCTGGTGAGATCCTCGGCTTCCCGCGCAGTCGCGGTGATAGCGAGCACGAACCGGCCAGCTCCGGCGGCCTGGCCCTGGCCGGTCGGCGCATCGCCAGCGTGGGCGGGCTCGATCTGGCCGACGCCGGTTCCGGTGCCGCCTGCCAGCACGGCGGCAAGGATCGGGCGCAGCGCCGGTGGCGCCACGAGGTCAGCGCCGCCCGCTGCCGGCATGCTGGCGAGCTCTAGCGCCTGGTGTAGTTGCGGATCATCGGTGACAATCCCTAGCAGACCGGTGAGGCTCATTGCGTCCTTGACTAGATTGCGGCCCTGCCAGCCGCGGTCCGCCAGGCCACGTCCGCTGGATCACGTCCGCGGGCGTTCCTCGGCGGGCAGCGCTAGCGGCGGCACGCTCTACGGGCAGCACAACGGGCCCGCGTTCGCGCCGAACGCGGGATGTATCTAGCTTAAGGGCAACTCAGGAGGCCCGCTCTCCCTCAGAGGAGGCAGGTGCGGGCGCCCGGCGCGCTGGGACCCGGGCCCAGCCGTGCCCGGTGCACGCTGGACACAGCCGCGCCGTGCACGCTG
>Ga0209415_10016049_pt1 | contig 12079 bp, 7 predicted proteins | sample PeaSoiSIISIP2007_FD_187696 | JGI IMG/M metagenome (GOLD analysis project Ga0209415, IMG submission 187696) | Peat soil microbial communities from Weissenstadt, Germany - SII-SIP-2007 (SPAdes) (version 2) | ecosystem: Environmental > Terrestrial > Soil > Wetlands > Peat | place: Germany... | reverse complement strand
GCCGAGGCCGCGGTCGACGAGGGGGAGCTGCCACAGCCGGGTGCCAGCCAGGAAATGTTCAGACACATTGCAAGTCCACACCAAATCCGTCGAGTGGGCATCGCCAGACCTCCCGAAGCGGCCGAGCGTAGCCCTCGTCTCGCCCTCGCTCAACGTGTTTGGAGGCCAATCATCCATCCGCGGCGGTCATTCTGCGGCCCCCGGGCGGCATTTCCGGCTTTGGTTTCGTGGTAGCTTAAATACGAATGCGTTCATCGCTCGGGGGAACGCGGCGTCGACGGATCGACGCTCGGACTCTGGCGGCGGCGGGGGCGCTCGCGTGCGTCGCGCCGGGCTGTCCCGGCGTGTTCACGGGGCCGTACCCCTGCGAGAGCGGGTTCGCCAGCTGCATCAATCCCCAGTCGGACATGTGCGAGACGGACATCACGAGCGACGCGCTCAACTGCGGGGCGTGCGGAACGGCATGCGGGCTCGGGGCGGTGTGCGCGAGCTCGGTCTGCGGAACCCCCGCGATGCAGCTCGCGGCGCTGGGGCAGTCCGCGGGCCAACAGACCACCCTCGAGGTCAACGCCACGGCGGTGTTTTGGAACGGGATCCCGAACGGGCAGGCCGGAGTCTTCAGCGTGCCGGTCGCCGGCGGCTCCGTGGCCACCGTGGCGACCGACGTGACGTGCGAGGGCCGTCATTCCTTCGCGGTCGACGACAAGAACATCTATTACGTGTCGACGGGCAACGGCGCGGGCTTCGGTCCGGGGTCGCCCGGCAATAACGGGGGCCTCGTCGCGCTCCCGCTCCTCGGCGGGGCGCCGACGGTCCTGGTCCCGGCCAGCAACGGATGGACCTACAACGGGTGCCCGGTGATGGCAGTCGACGCGACGAACGTCTACGCGCTCGTGCGGGTGGCTCAGCCGGGGGCGCAAAGCGTGACAACGCTCCAGGACGTCCCGATCGCCGGGGGCCCGACGACTACGCTGGGCATGTCGTCCAGTTACAGCTCGAGCGAGCTCGTCGTCACTGCCACCGACGCGATTGTGCAGGTCCAGAACAACAACGGACCCGGCTCGTATGCGGCCATCCCCGTCGCCGGAGGGTCCCCGGTGGCGGTCCCCGTGAGCGCCAACGTGCCAGGCGGCAGCGCCTTCGCCGCCGACGCCACGAACATTTACGTCCTCGGCAGCGAATGCTCCTGCAACGGCGGCAACGGGAGCAACAACAACGGCGGCAACAACAACGGCGGCAACGGCAACTCGCCCGATTCCCTGCCGACCGGGCAGGTCGTCGTGCTGCCCATCGACGGTGGCCCCGCGACGACGCTGGCCCGGTTCACGGGCCTGGCCAGCAGCATCGCCATCGACTCCGCCAACGTGTACTTTTCCACGGACACGGCGGTGTGGAAGGTGCCCATCGGGGGGAATCAGAGTCAGGTTTCCGTCGTCGCGGGCAACCTGACGGGTGGCGCCCCGGCGTACAAGTGCAACGGCGGTTCCGGCTGCGGCTCGCCCGGAAGCGTCATCAACGTCATCGCCGTCGACGCGACGAGCGTCTACATCGCGGACATCGCGCCCACCGTCGGCGCCATCCTCAAGGTTCCCAAGTAATCCATGCCTCCCATGTCATCGCCCGAAATCGCGCCCGTCCGGGAGGGCGAGATCCTCGACGGCAAGTACCGCGTCGACCGCGTGCTGGGCATCGGCGGGATGGGCATCGTGGTCGCGGCGACGCACGTCGCGCTCAACCAGCGCGTGGCGATCAAGTTCCTCCTCCCGGCCGCCGTGGGCAATCCGCAGATCATCGAGCGCTTCGCCCGGGAGGCCCGCGCGGCCGTGCAGATCCAGAGCGAGCACGTCGCCCGGGTCATCGACGTCGGGACGCTCCCGACCGGGTCGCCGTACATGGTGATGGAATTCCTCGAGGGCAGCGACCTGGCGGACGCCGTCGAGAAGGGGGGCGCGATGCCGGTCGCGCAGGCCGTCGGCTACGTGCTCCAGGCCTGCGAGGCGATCGCGGAGGCGCACGCCCTCGGCATCGTGCACCGGGACCTCAAGCCGGCGAACTTGTTCCTCGCCCGCCGCGCGGGTCGAGACTCGATCGTCAAGGTCCTCGACTTCGGCATCTCGAAGACGAAGGAGTCCGGGCCGTCGGGGCTCACGCAGACGTCTGCGGTCATGGGTTCGCCCTATTACATGGCGCCCGAGCAGATGATGTCCTCCAAGGACGTCGACGCGCGGGCCGACGTCTGGGCGCTCGGCGTCATCCTCTACGAGCTCTTGGCCGGCGCGCCGCCGTTCGTGGCCGATACGATGGCGGAGATCGTGTTCATGGTGACCCAGCGCGATCCTCCGCCTCTCCAGACCAGGCGTCCCGACGTGCCGCCGGAGCTCGCGGGCGCGATCGCGCGCTGTCTGACCCGAGAGCCGGCCCAGCGCTACCCGAACGTCGCGAAGCTCGCGGCGGCGCTGGCGCCCTTTGGACCTCCGCGCAGCGACATCTCGGTCGAGCGCATCTCCCGAGTGCTGGGCGCATCGGTCCCGCCTTCCGGCGCGGAGGCGAATGCGCCGCACCGGATGCAGGGTACCGCCTCCACCTGGACAAACTCCCAGGCAGGCCTGCGCCGGTCCTCGAAGGCTCCCGTCGCGATCGCGGCCGGCGCGTGCGTGCTGCTCCTGGGTTCCGGCATCCTGTGGAGAGCCCTTCGCACGCGCGATCCTGCGCCCTCTCAGGCCCCGTCGGTGGCGAGCCCGGCGCCGAGCAATCCGCCCCCCGGCAGCTCCCCCGCGCCGCAGCCCACTGTCGCCACCGCGCTCGAGCCCCTTCCCGAGCCGAGCGCGCTGCCGCACCCGGCGGCGACGGCGAGCGCGCCTGCGGCGGTGACCTCGAGGGGTCCGTCGCCGCCGGCCAGGCCGCGAGCCCAGCCGGCCGCGCAGTCGGCGCCGCCGCCGCCAGCGCCTGCGCCGCCTGTAGCGAACCGGGGAATGAACATGGGGATGAAGGAATGAGGCGAGGGCCCTCCTCGCGCGGGCGGTGCACGCGCGGGCTCGCGCGATGGGCGCTCCTCGGCGCCGTCCTGGGCGCGCCCGCCCTCCTGTCCGAGCCTGCAGCCCGCGCCCAGGCGCCACGGCCCGGGCCGACGGCGCGCAAACCCCTCTCCCAGACGCTGACGGGGCAGGCGAAGGCGGACTTCGAGGCCGCCAAGCTCCTGGCGAACGATGGGGACTTCGCCGGCGCGCTCATCAAGTTTCAGAGCGCGTACGACGCGTCGAAGGACGCGCGGCTGCTCTGGAACGTCGCCTTTTGCCAGAAGAACCTGCGCCACTACTCGAAGGTCGTCACGACGTTGAAGCGGTACGTCGGCGAGGGGAGCGCCGTTCTCTCCGCTGGCGACAAGAAGGACGCTCAGGACCTCATCACGACCCTCGAGCCCTTCACGACGCGCGCGACCTTCCGCGTCAGCGAGGAAGGCGCGCAGATCTACGTCGACGACGAGCTCGTCGGCACGTCCCCGCTCGCAGCGCCCGTGATGCTCGACATCGGCGAGCGGCGCGTGCGCGTGGTCAAGGCAGGCTTCCAGCCCTTCGAGAGGCCGCTCGCCGTCGGGGGAAGCGCGGACATCGTCGTCGAAGTGCCCATGGAGAAAGAGGTCCACGAGGGCAAGCTCATGGTCGACGCCCCCCCCGGCGCGCTGATCTTCATCGACGACGGCCAGGTGGGGGCGGGCAGAGTCGACCAAGTCGTCCCGAGCGGCGGGCACCAGCTCCGCGTGACCGCGCCCGGCATGCGCCCGTTCCAGACCGAGATCGTCGTCCAGGACAAGGAGACACGATCGCTCAACGTCGCGCTCGAGCCGGAAGCGCGGACCGAGAAGCCGACGCTGCGCGTCGCCGTGGGCTGCGGCGGCACCGAACCAAGGGCGCCCGAGGACGGTCTCGTCGTCTACATCGACGGCCCCGAGGTGCTCCCTCCCGGGCCGGTCAAGAAGCGATGGGTCGGCGACGTCGACAAGAACGTCGTCGAGCACGTCGAGTACCCCATCGCGCCGGGGCGGCACGTCATCCGCGTCAGCATCACGGATTGCACCTCGCTCGAGCAGGCGGTCGACGTCGATCCGGCCAAGGGGGCGGACCTCACCGGCGCGCTCGAGTCCAGCCGCTCCGTGCTCGTCAAGGGCCCGCTGGGATCGCCCGGCGGGTATCGCGTGGGGCTGGGCCTGTGGGAGGCGGGCTGGTCCCACCTGAAGCAGGACATGCCGGAGGAGTACTCGCAGCAGGGCTTCACCGTGAAGGGGCTCTCCCTCGATGCCGGGTTGGTCGGCCGCTGGTTCGACTTCTTCCTCGAGGGGGCTTACGGCAGCGGTAGCATCGCCCGACAGACCTTCAACACCAACTACGCCCTTCCGAATCAGGCGCACGTGACCTGGAGCCAGATGCTCATGCGGTTCGGACCTCGCTTCCCGTTCAACGTGGTGTCCCTCGGCTTCGGCCCCACGATGGGCATCGAAGAGGAGAACGTCGATCAGGTGCGCAGCGGAAAGCCGGTGGGCATCTTCGGCGGATACGTCGAGATCGAGGTCGCGCCCGTCTGCGACTGGGGACTGTTCTTGCAGTCGAGCCTCGACAAGCAGACCACCAGCGACAGCGGGTACCTTACAGAGCAGTTCGGCGTCTTCTTCGAGCCGAACTCGCGCTGTCGCACCGAGCGATCGACTCCCTACGGATTGCACACCAACACCCAAGGGTCCCCGCCGTGACCGACTCCGCGGGCGCGCTTGAGTGCACTCTCTCCAGGACTCTGTGGAGCGTCGCCGCGGCTCCTCTTCTCGCCTTCGCGTGGCACGTCGTGGTGGCCAGGAGAGCAGCGCTCGCCCGCCAGGACGCTGACCTGACGAGAGCGGTCGCCGCGTCGCGTAGCGTCGGGCTGGCCTCCACGCTCCTCGCCACCGCCGCGACGGTCGTGCACGAGGTCGTCACGGCCCGGGCGCCTGCGGGAGCGCGCGCCCTTTTCGACCCGCTCGTTCGGTGCGCTCGCATCGGACACCTCGACGTTGGCATCGACCTGTGGTTCGACAGATTCTCGGCGGTCGAATGCTGCCTCGTATGCGTCGTCGCCCTCGAGGCGACGGGGTTCTTGATGCGCCGCTCGCCCGCCCCACGTGAGTGGCGGGTGTGGGCGTGGCTAGAGCTGACCGTCGCAGGGGCGCTGCTCTCCTCGACGGCCGACGGGTTCGTGGCGACGGCGATGGGCTGGGCCCTGGTGGCTGCAGCCGCGACGTGGCTTGGGTCGTGGACCGACGGGCGCGCCGCGGTCGTCACGGCCGCCCGCGCAGCGGCGGGCATCGCGGCGCTCACGGTCGCCGCATCGCTCCTCTTCTGGGGCCTCGGGGGAGCGTGGCGGGACGGCGAATACGTGCCCGACGCCCTGCCGCGCCTCGCGGCGGTGCGCTTGCACCACGAGCCGGCAGGCACCCCTCCCCCGGCCAGCGAGGAAGGCTCCGAGGAAGGGCCAGGGTCCCTGACGCTGACGAGCATGCAGGGCGCGAGGGTGTTCGTCGACGAGGCTCGTGCTCCCGCGATGCGCGCCCCGTTCGTGAGGGCGACGCTGCCCGCCGGCTCCCACGTGCTCCGCGTCCATCCGGGCGGCTCGACCGAGGACGCCCTCGTCGGTCCCTTCACGCTCGGGTCGGGAGACGCGGTCGCTCTCGTGCAACTCGGGCCGACCCTCTCGTTTCGAGAGATTGCCGCCCAGCTCCGCGTTCGGAACGGAGGCGACGAGACGGGGTTTCGCCCGGCTCTCGCGCGACTTGCGTCGCCGCTCGACGCCCACGTCGTCCTGGCCGCGCTCGTAATTCTCGCCCTCGCGGCCGGCGCGATGAGCGCGTCGTCGCCGCCGGCGGAAGTCCCGGCGGTGATGGGGCTCGTGTCGCGCGCGATCGGCGTCGTTCTGGGCGCGTCCCTCCTGGCGCGCGTGGCCTTTCTCGTGCCCCTCGTGCACGAGCGCGCGGCGCTGGCGATAGCTGCTCTCGGCGTCGCGATCGGCGTCGTGGCCGTAGGTCTCTCCGGACGGGGCACGGGACTGCACGACTCGCTCTTCGCCCGGGGGCCCGAGCGCCTCGGGGCGCTCGTCGTCAGCTTCGAGCGCTGGGTGATCGAGGCGGCCGCCGGGGCCTTCGCCACGCTCGTCCGCGCAGCGGCCTGGGTGGCCGCGCGGTCCGACGTGGACGTCGTCGGGGCGCCGGCCGACGCCGTCGCCGCCCGTGTCGTGCGCATCGCTCGCGCCATGGAGGGGGTGATCGGACAGCCGCTCGGGCGCGCGACATGGGCCTTCGTGATGGTGCTAGCATCGGCCGTGATCGCGCACGCCGTCTGGCCCGCGCGCTGACCCAGGGTGGACATGCCCGCGTTCGCTCTCCGCCGCCGGATCGCCGCCGCCCTGACCCTCGTCGTCGTCTGTCTCGTGACGACGACCGTCTTCGCCCAGCCGCCGTCCACGGGGCACGGCCGATTGCTCCTCTCCCTCCCCGACGGAGCGCGCGGCCCGCTCGAGCTCGTTGCCGGGCAAGGAGGCTGGGTCGGTCAGGCAACGATCACCAACATCGGCGCCGAGCCGCTCACCGTGTCGCGCGTGGCGGTCCGCGGCGACGAGGACGACGTGCGCTCGCCCGCGCGCGTGAGCGTGCGGTTCGTCGACGGCGCGGCGACGAGCGCGACGCTCGCGCCCGGCGCGGCCAAAGGTGTCGTCGTCTCGTGGATGCCGGACAAGGATCCTCGCGTACGGCAGGCTTTCGGGCACATCGTCGTGACGTCCTCCGACGAGGGAGCGGGCGAAGTCGCGATGGGCTTCCGCGCGCAGCTCCCGACGGGGCTCGGCTGGATCGGCGAGCACGTGTCGACGTTGCTCGTGCTCTGGCCGCTGATCCTGCTGCCCCTGGCGGGAGCCGCGTACCTCGGCGGACGGCGCGACGGCCCGCTCGTCGGCCGCGCCTCGATCGCGGTAGCCGCTTGCGAGCTGCTCCTGGCGCTCTGGGCATTCTATCGCTTCGCGCCGGGCGTCGGCCGCGCGGACGGCAACGATGGCTTCCAGCTCGTCGAGCGAAGCGTCTGGGCGCGGTCGCTCGGCGTGGAGTGGTATCTCGGCGTCGACGGCACGAGCATCCCCCTGGTCGTGCTCGCGGCGACGCTGGGGGCCGTGGCAGCGGTCGTCGCGGCGGCCGACGGGCGGGACGCTGCCCACCATGCCGCCCTCGGTCTGCTCGCGTCGGCCCTCATGGGCGTCCTGGTCGCGCTCGATCTGGTCGTCCTCTTCGTGTCCTGGGAGATCGTCCTCGTCGCGGTCGTCCTTCTGGTCGGGGGATGGGGCGGGTCACGCGGCCAGTACGCGGCGGCCAAGCTCGGAACCATCGGGGCGATCGGGTCCGCGGCGATGCTCGTCGCCTTCGTCGCACTGTCGCGCGCGTCCGGACGCACGTTCCTGGTGGACGGATCCCCCCTGGCTCACACGCTGTCGATCCCCGAGCTCGCGCGCACGTCGTACGCCCTCAAGGGGCCCCTGCTGGGCGTGCCCTTCGTCGAGCTCGTGTGGGCGCTCCTCTTCGTCGCAGCGGCCGCGGCGACCCCCATCGTTCCCCTTCACGGCTGGCTCCCCGACGCGCTCGAGGAAGGTCCCGCCGGAGCGACGATCGTCATCGGCGGCGGCGTCGTCGCGCTCGGCCCCTACCTGCTGCTGCGCGTCGGCTTCGGGGCCGCGCCGGAGGGAGCCCGGTGGATGGGGGCGTCGATCGCGGCGCTGGGCGTGCTGAGCGCCGGGTGGGGCTCGCTCTGCGCGATGGCGCAGCGGGACATTCGCCGATTCTTCGCGTACGCGACCCTCACCAGCGCGGGGACGTGCCTCTACGGGATCGGCGCGCTCACCGCGCAGGGGATCGCCGGGGCGGTCACGGGTCTCTTCGCCCACGGGCTCGCGGCCGCCTTGCTCCTGGGCTTCGCGTGCGCGCTCGAGCAGCGAGTGCACACGTGCGACGCGGGGCGCCTCGGTGGGCTCGCCGGCGAGACCCCGGGTCTGGCCACGATCGCCTCGGTCGGGCTTGCCGTGTCGGTCGGCGTGCCCGGGCTGGTCGGGTCATGGGGCGTGCTGCTCGCGCTGCTCGGGGGATTCGTGTGGCATCCGGCGCTCGCCGTGATGCTGGCCGCGGTGCTCGTCGTGTCCGTGGCCGCCCACGGGCGCATCGCGCGCCTCGTGCTCCTCGGCAAGATCGATCCGGCCTGGCGCGCCAGCTTCGACCTCGAACCCTACGGGGGCCGATTTCCCGACGCGACGCGCTGGGAGGTCGTGGCGCTCGTCCCGATCGCCGCGCTCGGACTCCTGCTCGGGGTGTGGCCGGCGCCGCTGCTGTCGTCGATCGGCGCCGGCGCGCGAGACGCCGGCGCCGCGGTCAATCCATCGGGGCCGGAGTAGGGTCAGCTGACCCGCGCGACCGCCGAGAGGGGTAGCCGCTTCATCAGGAAGCCCACGACCGCCCACGGCCATCTCGGCACGCACGCCTCGGCGGGCTCCTGATCGATCGCCTTCACGATGGCCCGGCAGCCTGTCTCCGCGTCGACGATGAACGGTTGCCCTTGCCGATGCTGGCGTTGACGACGATGCGGTCGAGCGTGCCGAACGCCATGCCCTCGCCGAGCCCGGAGCTGGCGCCCGTGATGAGGATGTTTCGTCGGACGCGCTTCGCCACGGCAGCGGCCTTCTACCCCACCCGCGCGGATTCCGAAATGCGGGCCGGTCAACGTCCGGCGCGAGGGGCCTTAATACGTTCTTTGCAGCGACCGTATCCCGTTGACAAGGACATGAGCATGACGACCCCCAGACCCGGGGCCTTCACCCGGGGCGAGGACCCGCGGGGCGCGATGCGCAGGGGTGGAAAGGTGCGCCCCGCGCAGGACGGCATCGCGGCGCTCCTCGCGCACGACCTTCGCACTCAACTGGCGGCCGTCTCGATGAACCTCGACTTCCTGCTCGGCGAGATCGACATCGACAGCGAGACGGAGAACACCCGCGCGGCGCTGAACGACTGCCGCGAGGCCAACCTCCGGGCCGTCCGCCTCGTCGTGGACGTGGCCGACGCCGTCCAGCTCGCCACCGGGGAGCGCCGCGCGAACGTCTTCGAGGTGGACGGCGCCGAGATGGTCGCCGAGGTCGCGCGCCGCGTCGCGCCCGAAGCGGCCGCCCGGGACGTGCAGGTCGTCTGGACGGCGGGAGCAGGCACCCTGCGGGCGGACGCCGAGCTGCTCACGCGCGCCCTCGAGCGCCTCGTGCAGCGCGCGCTCTGGCAGACGCGCTGGGGCGGCAGGGTCGACATCGTCCTGCGGTCGAGCAGCGTCTCGATCCGCGTCGATCGAGCGCCGGTCGGCGACGCAGGGCCCCCCGCGCGCTCGCTGGGCACCCACTTCGCCGAGACCGCGATCCGCGCGCAGGGCGGGGCGATGTGGACGGAGAGGCACGCCGACGGCGCGCTCGTGTACAGGGTGCGGCTGGAGCCGTGCCGCCGACGGGCGCGTCTCAGTCCTTGAGCGCCTCGGCGCCGCCGATGATCTCCATCAGCTCCTTGGTGATCGCCGCCTGACGCGCGCGGTTGTAGACGAGGGTGAGCCGCGCGATCATGTCCTTCGCGTTGCGAGTCGCCGCGTCCATGGCGGTCATCTGGGCGCCGAAGAAGCTCGCCTGGCTCTCGAGCAGGGCGCGGTACACGCTGATCTCGACGTACATCGGCACCAGCCGCTCGAGCAGCGCGCGCTGGTCCGGCTCGTAGATGAAGTCGCTCGCCGCGAAGGCGTCGGCAGCCCGGCCCGCGGCCGGCTCGCCGAGAGGCAGGAGCCGATCCATCGTGACCTTCTGGGTGATCGCGCTCTTGAATTCGCTGTAGACGAGGTAGACGGCGTCGAAGTCTGCGCGCTCGAAGCGCGGCACGAGCCAGCGCGACACGAGGCGCGCCTTGTCGAGGTCGAGCCCGTCGTAGATGCGCGGGAAGTCCTTGGCGATCCTGCCGCCGCGCCGACCGACGAACTCGCGCCCCTTGCGGCCGAGCGTCGCGAACGACACGTCGACCGAGTCCGCCTGCTTCTCCCGCCAGAAACGCTCGGTGCTCTTGTTGATGTTCGTGTTGAGCGCGCCGCACAGGCCTCGATCGGCCGAGAACACCAGCAAGAGCGTCCGCTTCTCCGGACGCCGGGCGAGCAGCGGGTGAATCGGCTCGGTCTGCGACTCGCCCGCCACGGCCATCGTCCGCGTCACCGACTGAAGCACCTCTCCGGTCTTGAGGGCGTAGGGGCGCATCGCGACGATCCGCTGCTGCGCCCGCGTCAGGCGCGCGCCGGCCACCATCTTCATGGCGCGGGTGATCTTCTGCGTCGCCTTCGTACTTGCGATGCGCTTGCGGATGGCCTTTAGCGAAGGCATGGGTAGATGGCTCTACTTCCCGTCTTCCGCTCTGGCGGAGCCGAACGCCGCGCTGAACTCCTCCAGCGCGTTCTTGAGCACGGCCTCCGTCTGGTCGTCGAGCGCCTTCTTGGTGCGGAGCGTCTCGAAGAGGCTGCCGTACTTCTTCTCGATGAAGTCGCACAGGCCGCGCTCGTAGTCGGCGATCTGCGAGATCGCGAGCTTGTCGACGTATCCGCGCGTTCCCGCGTAGATGATTACGACCTGCCTCTCGACCGGGAGCGGCACGTACTGGCCCTGCTTGAGGATCTCGACGAGACGGGCGCCCCGCTCGAGCTGATCGCGCGTGACCTTGTCGAGGTCCGAGGCGAACTGCGCGAACGCGGCCATCTCGCGGTACTGGGCGAGCTCGAGCTTCAGCCTGCCGGCCACCGTCTTCATCGCCTTGACCTGCGCGCTGCCGCCGACGCGGCTGACGCTGATGCCGACGTTGATGGCGGGCCGGACGCCCGAATAAAAGAGGTCCGACTCGAGGAAGATCTGGCCGTCGGTGATCGAGATGACGTTCGTCGGGATGTACGCGCTGACGTCGCCGGCCTGTGTCTCGATGACCGGGAGCGCGGTCAGCGAGCCACCCGAGCGCGGGTTCTTGAGGACGTGGTGCCCGCCGCCCTTCTCCTTGAGCTCGTCTTCCGCGTGGTGCCGCCCGAGCTCCCCCTTGTGAACCTTCGCGTCGCCGCGCTTGTCCCAGTCGACGACGTCCGTCTTCACCACGACGCACTCTTCCGCCATCTTCGCGGCCCGCTCGAGGAGGCGCGAATGGATGTAGAAGACGTCGCCGGGGTATGCCTCGCGCCCCGGGGGGCGGCGCAGCAGGAGCGACAGCTGCCTGTACGCGACGGCCTGCTTGGAGAGGTCGTCGTATACGCAGAGCGCGTGGCGCCCGCTGTCGCGGAAGTACTCGGCCATCGTCACGCCGGAGTAAGGCGCGATGAACTGGAGCGGCGCCATCTCGCTCGCCCCGGCGATGACGACCGTCGTGTACTCCATCGCCCCGAGCTGCGTGAGCTTGTCGACGACGCTCGCGACGGTCGACTGCTTCTGCCCGATCGCGACGTAGAAGCAATAAACGCCCTGCCCGCGCTGATTGACGATCGTGTCCAGGGCGACGGCGGTCTTGCCCGTCTGCCGGTCGCCGATGATGAGCTCTCGCTGACCGCGTCCGATCGGCACGAGGGCGTCGATCGCCTTGATGCCCGTCTGGAGGGGCTCCTTGACGGGCTGTCGCGCGAGGATGCCGGGCGCCTTGATCTCGACCCGGCGGCGGTGCGGCGTCTCGATGGGACCCTTGCCGTCGATGGGCTGTCCGAGGGCGTTCACCACGCGGCCGACGAGCGCCTCGCCGACCGGCACGTCGAGGATGCGGCTCGTCCGCTTGACGACGGACCCCTCCTTGACGTTCGACACGTCGCCGAAGCACACGGCCCCGACGTTGTCCGCCTCGAGGTTGAGCACGAGGCCCATCAGGTTTCCGGGAAACTCGAGGAGCTCGCCGGCCATCGCGCCCTCGAGCCCGTAGATGCGCGCGATGCCGTCGCCGACGCTGAGGACGGTCCCCGTCTCGGTCGTCAGCGCGGCCTTCTCGTAGTTCTGGATCTGC
>Ga0209415_10016047_pt1 | contig 12081 bp, 11 predicted proteins | sample PeaSoiSIISIP2007_FD_187696 | JGI IMG/M metagenome (GOLD analysis project Ga0209415, IMG submission 187696) | Peat soil microbial communities from Weissenstadt, Germany - SII-SIP-2007 (SPAdes) (version 2) | ecosystem: Environmental > Terrestrial > Soil > Wetlands > Peat | place: Germany... | reverse complement strand
CACTACGCCAAGCGCCTGGTGATGATCGATCACGAGCTCGGCGACGAGGATTACCACCTGGCGCGCTTCATCGCGCTCGAAGCCGGCGCCCGCGCCGCTTGACGCACCCGGCAAGGGCAAATGCCATGAACCTGCACGCTTTTGTCTGCGACGCCGTCCGCACGCCCTTTGGCCGCTACGGCGGCTCGCTCGCCGCAGTGCGCACCGACGATCTGGCCGCAGTGCCGATCCAGGCCCTGCTGGCGCGAAATCCGCGCGTCGACTGGGCGGGCGTCGGCGACGTGATCCTGGGCTGCGCCAACCAGGCGGGGGAGGACAATCGAAACGTCGCGCGCATGAGCCTGCTGCTCGCCGGCCTGCCGCAGGAGGTGCCCGGCAGCACGGTCAACCGCCTGTGCGGTTCGGGGCTCGATGCGCTGGGCAGCGCGGCGCGCGCGATCGCCTGTGGCGAGGCGCAGCTGCTGATCGCCGGCGGCGTCGAGAGCATGAGCCGGGCGCCCTTCGTCATGCCCAAGGCCGAGACCGCCTTTGCGCGCAGCAACGCCGTCTACGACACCACCATCGGCTGGCGCTTCGTCAATCCCCTGATGCGCCAGCGCTACGGCGTGGATTCGATGCCGGAGACCGCGGAAAACGTGGCCCGGCAGTTTGACATCGGCCGCCGGGACCAGGACAAGATGGCGCTGGCTTCGCAGCAAAAGGCCTTGCGCGCGCAGCAGACCGGATTCTTCGACGCCGAGATCGTGCCGGTGACGATCGCCCAGAAGAAGGCGGAGGCGACGGTGGTCGCGCGCGACGAGCATCCCCGGGCCACATCCCTGGAGGCGCTGGCTGCGCTAAAGCCCATCGTGCGCGCGGAGGGCACGGTGACCGCGGGCAACGCTTCGGGCGTCAACGACGGCGCCTGCGCGCTGCTGCTCGCGGGCGAGGCCGCGGCCGCGGCCAACGGCCTGACGCCGCGGGCGCGCGTCGTCGCCATGGCCACCGCGGGGGTTGCGCCGAGCATCATGGGCATGGGACCGGTTCCGGCCACGCGCAAGGTGCTCGCGCTGGCCAGCCTGCGCCTCGAGCAGATGGATGTCATCGAGCTCAACGAGGCCTTTGCCGCGCAGGGCCTGGCGGTCCTGCGCCAGCTGGGCCTGGCCGATGACGATGCGCGCGTCAACCCCAACGGCGGGGCCATCGCGATCGGCCATCCGCTGGGCGCCAGCGGCGCCCGGCTGGCGACGACCGCGATCAACGAGCTGCATCGCAGCAAGGGACGCTACGCGCTGTGTACGATGTGCATCGGCGTCGGCCAGGGGATCGCGCTGATCCTCGAACGCGTCTGAGGCCAGGCGCGGCCGGCAGCGCCGGCTTGCTGCTGCTGTGCCGAGGTGAAATACTGCGATTGCGCGCTCCAGCGCCAGGAAAAAAATGACAGGAGGGCAGTGCCGATGCTCGGACAAATGATGAATGTGCCGCTGGTTATCCCTTCGCTGCTGGAGTTCGCGGCGAAGTACCACGGCGAGTGCGAGATCGTCTCCAAGACCGTCGAAGGTCCGATACACCGCTACACCTACGCGGGCCTGGCGCGGCGCTCGCGCCAGCTCGCCAATGCGCTGCTCGGTCTGGGGCTGGGCGAAGGCGACATCGTTGGCACGCTCGCCTGGAACGGCTACCGGCACCTGGAGCTCTACTACGGCGTTGCGGGCATCGGCGCGGTGTGCCACACGGTGAATCCGCGGCTGTTCGCCGAGCAGATCACCTACATCATCAATCACGCCGAGGACCGCTATGTCTTCGTCGACCTCACCTTCGTCAAGCTGCTCGAGGGCCTGGCCGAGAAGCTGGGCAAGGTTCGCGGCTTCGTGCTCCTGACCGACCGGGCGAACATGCCCGCGACCACGCTGCCCAACGTGCTGTGCTACGAGGAGCTGCTGGCCGGCCAGCCCGAGACCTTCGAATGGCGCGTGGTCGACGAGAACAGCGCCGCGGCGCTGTGCTACACCTCGGGCACGACCGGTAATCCGCGGGGTGTGCTCTACAGCCACCGCTCGACGGTGCTCCACTCGATGGCGGTCAATTTCGCGGACGCCTTCGCCCTGACCGCGCGCGACGCGATGCTGCCCGTGGTGCCCATGTTCCACGTCAACGCCTGGGGCATCCCCTATGCGGCGCCGGTGTCCGGCTGCAAACTGGTGATGCCCGGGCCCCACCTCGACGGCCCGAGCCTGGTCGCGCTGATGGAGACCGAGGGCGTGACCATCACCGCCGGGGTGCCCACCGTCTGGCTCAACTTGCTGGCGCACATCAAGGAAACGGGCAAGCGTCCGTCCCTGCTCAACCGCGTGGTGATCGGCGGTTCGGCCTGCCCCCCGGCGATGATGGAGGCCTTCGAGAAGCTCGGGGTGCGGGCGATCCACGCCTGGGGCATGACGGAGATGAGCCCGCTGGGCGTGATCAACAGCCCGACGCGCCGGACCCAGGCGATGGCGCCGGCCGAGCGTGCCGCCACTCAGCTCAAGCAGGGCCGGCCGCTCTTTGGCGTCGACATCAAGATCGTCGACGCCGCGGGCAAGGAGCTGCCCTTCGACGGTGTGAGCTTCGGCAGCCTGAAGGTGCACGGCTACTGGATCTGCAGCGGCTACTTTCGCCAGGATCCGGTTGCGGCCCACGACGAGCCCGGATGGTTCGATACCGGGGACGTGGCTACCATCGATGGCGAGGGCTTCGTGAAGATCGTCGACCGCACCAAGGACGTGATCAAGTCGGGCGGCGAATGGATCAGCTCGATCGACCTGGAGAACGTGGCCATCGCCCATCCCGCGGTGCGCGAGGCCGCCGCGATCGGCCGCCCCGACGAAAAGTGGGGCGAACGGCCGGTCATCGTCGCGGTGCTCAAGCCCGGGTCCTCCGCCACGCCCGAGGAAATCCGCGCCTTCTACCGCGGCAAGGTGGGCAAATGGTGCGAACCCGACTCGGTCATCATCGTTGAGAGCCTGCCGCATACGGCCACCGGCAAGTTGCTCAAGACCGAATTGCGCCGCCTCTACGGTGGCTAGGCGCGGCGCGCGCTCAAATCCTGGCCCGGACGTTGACCAGGGTCAACGCGGGCGGCCGTACAAGTCATAGGCTGGATCCTGTCAGCCGCAACAGGCGTCCCGGCGCGGCAAGCGGCGGCCGGGGCCGAAGGGACTTCACATGAGCACATTCGAGGAATTGCAGGCCACGGTCGGCGAGCTGGTGCAGGCGGGCAAGGGCCTGCTGGCGGCCGACGAGAGCCAGCCGACGATCGCCAAGCGCTTTGCGGCCGCGGGGATCGACTCGACGGAGGAGAATCGCCGGGCTTATCGCTCCTTGCTGCTCACTGCGCCCGGACTGGGGCAATACCTGAGCGGCGTCATCTTGTTCGAGGAAACGCTGGGCCAGAAGGCCGACGACGGCACGGCGCTGCCGCAGGCGGCGCAGCGGCAGGGGATCGTGCCCGGCATCAAGGTCGACAAGGGAACGACCGCGCTGGCTAACGCTGCGGGCGATCTGGTCACGCAAGGCCTCGATGGCCTGGCCGCCCGGCTGCAGACCTACAAGGGGCTGGGCGCGCGCTTTGCCAAGTGGCGCGAGGTCTACCCGGTAACGGCAAGCAACCCCACGGCCCTGGGAATCGCGGTCAACGCCGAGGTGCTCGCGCGCTATGCCGCGATCTGCCAGGAGCAGGGCGTGGTGCCCATCGTCGAGCCCGAGGTCCTGCTCGACGGCGACCACAGCATCGAGCGCTGCGCGCAGGTCACCGAGGCGGTGCTGCAGGCCGTCTTCCACGCCTTGCAGCGCCACCGCGTGATGCTCGAGTGCATGCTGCTCAAGCCCAGCATGGTCGTGCCGGGCAAGGACAGCGCGCGCCAGGCCGGCCCGGACGAGGTGGCGCGCGAGACCCTGACGGTGTTGCGCCGCTGCGTTCCCGCGGCGGTGCCGAGCATCAACTTCCTCTCCGGCGGGCAGACGGCGGCGCAAGCCACGGCCAATCTCAACGCGATGAACGTACAGTTGCCGCACGCGCCCTGGGCGCTGTCTTTTTCCTACGCGCGGGCGCTGCAACAGCCGGTGATCGATGCCTGGCGGGGCCGTGGCCAGAACGTCCAGACCGCGCAGCAGGCACTGTGCCTGCGCGCCAAGCTCAACGCGGCCGCCTGCCAGGGACGCTACCGCCCCGAAATGGAACACGCCGGCTAGGCTTTCGAAGGGACTTCATGAGCAACGAGAATGTCAGTCCGGGCGCCGGCAAGCCGGCCCCGGCGGCCATGCTGGTCAACGTACCGCGGCTGATCACGGCGTACTACACCAATCGGCCCGATCCGCAGTACGCCGAGCAGAAGGTCGCCTTCGGGACCTCGGGACACCGGGGGTGCTCCTTCCAGAGCAGCTTCAACGAGTGGCACGTGCTGGCGATCAGCCAGGCCATTTGCCAGTACCGCGCGCAGCAGGGCATCGACGGTCCGCTGTTCCTGGGCATCGACACGCATGCGCTGTCGGAGCCAGCGATCGCCAGCGCGCTCGAGGTGCTCGCGGCCAACGGCGTCAACGTGATGATCGCCGCGCGCGGCGAGTACGTTCCCACGCCCGTGCTGTCGCACGCGATCCTGACCTACAACCAAGGGCGCCAACGGGGACTGGCCGACGGCATCATCATCACGCCGTCGCACAATCCTCCCAGCGACGGGGGCTTCAAGTACAACCCGCCCAACGGCGGCCCGGCCGATACGCAGGTGACGAGCTGGATCGAGGCCAAGGCCAACGAGTTCCTGCAGCTGGGCCTGCAGGGCGTGCGCCGCATCTCCTACGAGCAGGCGCTGCGCTGCGCGACCACGCACCAGCACGACTACGTCGAGGCATACGTCGGGGACCTGGGCAAGGTGCTCGACATGGAGGGCATCCGCTCGGCCAACGTGCGCATGGGCGTGGACCCGCTCGGCGGCGCCGGGGTGCACTACTGGCCGGCGATCGCCGAGCGCTACGGGCTCAACCTCACGCTGGTCAACGACGCGGTCGATCCGACCTTCCGCTTCATGACGCTCGACTGGGACGGAAAGATCCGCATGGATCCGTCGTCCACCCATGCAATGCAGGGCCTGATTGGCCTGAAGGACCGCTTCGACATCGCCTTTGCCTGCGACACCGACCACGATCGGCACGGCATCGTGGCGCCCAGCGTCGGCTTACTGCAGCCCAACCATTACCTGGCCGTGGCCATCCACTACCTCTTCGGCCACCGGCCCGGATGGCGCCGCGACGCCGGCGTCGGCAAGACCATCGTCAGCAGCCGCATGATCGATCACGTTACGGCGCAGAGCGGCCGCCGCCTCTACGAGGTGCCGGTCGGCTTCAAGTGGTTCGTCGAAGGCCTGCTCGACGGCTCGCTGGGCTTCGGCGGCGAGGAGAGCGCGGGGGCTTCGCTGGTGCGCAAGGACGGCACCGTGTGGACCACCGACAAGGACGGGATCGCCGTGGCGCTGCTGGCGGGGGAGATCACCGCGCGCATGGGGCGTGACCCGGGCGAGGTGTACCGCACGCTGGCGCAGCAGTTCGGCGATCCGGTGTTCGAGCGCATCGATGCGCTCGCCACGCCCGAACAGAAGAAGGCGCTGGCGCGCCTGACGCCCGAGCGCGTGCGCTCCAAGGATCTGGCGGGCGAGCCGATCGAGGCCATCCTCACTCAGGCGCCGGGCAACGGTGCGGCGATCGGCGGCCTCAAAGTGGTTGCCGCGCACGGCTGGTTCGCGGCGCGCCCCTCGGGCACAGAGGATATCTACAAGATCTACGCCGAGAGTTTTCGCGGCCGCGAGCATCTGCGCGCGATCCAGGAACAAGCGCAGACCATCGTCAACGAGGCCCTCAAGCCCTAGCCGCCGGCGCGCAGGCCAGGTAGCGCGGCAGCTCCTGGGCGATCGTTAGCGCCAGCCGCTCGACGGCCGCGCGCACCGCTTCGCTCGGCGCCCGGCCCGTCGCCGCGGAATCGATCTCGATCCCGTAGATCAGCACCCTTGCGGGCAGGGCCCCGAGCGCCCGGGCGAGTGCGAGCGCGCCGGCCACGCCCAGGCTGTGGGAGGAAACCGGCCAATCGGCCTGGGCGAGCGCGGGGGCCTCGACCCGGTGAATCGTGCCGGGCGCAGCGCCGCTGCGCACCGCGTCGATGAGCACTGCGACGTCCGCACCCTCCAGCTGGCCGATCAGCTGCGCGCCGGGGCGGTCCAGTGCGGCGAGGCGGGTATCGGGCGGGCAGCGCTGCGCCAAGGGGCCAGAGGCCAGCGCCTGCACCACCAGCCAGCCGGCCTGATCGTCGCCGGCCGGGGATCCGATCCCCACGATGCGCAGCCGGGTCATGGGCGCTGCACGTCCAGGCGCAGGAAATGCGTCGCGCAGGAGATGCAGGGGTCGTAGTTGCGGATCACCTTCTCGCAATGCAGGCGAAGCTGCTCGTCCTCGTGCTCGATCCCGAAGGCCTGCAGCGACAGGCGCAGGTCCTGCTCGATGCGCGCCTGGTTCTGGCTCGTCGGCGGGACGATGCGCGCCTCGACGACGCGACCCTCGCCGTCGACGCGGTAGCGGTGCCAGAGCAGTCCGCGCGGCGCCTCCGAGCAGCCGTAGCCGATGCCCGCGCGCGGGGTGACGGCGACCGCGGGCGCCGCGGGCAGGGCGTAGTGCTCGAGCAGCCGCGCCGCCTCTGCCACCGCGAAGTGCACCTCGATGGCGCGCGCCACGATGCTGTTGAACATGTTGGCGCTGGGCCAGGTGAGGCCGGTCTGTGCCAGCAGCTGCTGCACGGGCGCCGCGAGCCGGTCCCGGTTCAGGTTCAGCCGCGCCAGCGGGCCGACGAGGTACGGCCGCCCGTGGTAGCGGCTGTACAGCGCCGTGGAGTGCGCGACCTGCTCCTCCGCGAAGTGCTCTTCGTACTGGCGCGCTTCGATCGCCAGCCCGTCGTCGGCGACGATGAAGCCGCTCTCGATCGGATACTGCTGCGCGTGGCGCATCGCCACGCTGACGAACTCCTGCCGGTCGTCGGGCACGCCCAGCGAGGCGCTCCAGCGCACGAGCGCCTGCGTATCGGCCAGACTCGCCCGCAGCCGGGCGAGCATCGCCCGGGCCTCGTCGGGGTGCGGTGCATGGTGAAAACCCCCGACCCGCACCCCGACCGGGTGCACTGAACGTGCGCCCAGCAGCCGCATGAGGTCGTTGCCCAGCGCCTGGAGCGAGAGACCGCGGCGCACGACCTCGGGATGATCGCGCGCCATGGCGATGACGCTCTCGTAGCCGAAAAAGTCCGGCGCGGCCAGCAGGTGGATGTGCAAGCAATGGCTCTGGATCCACTCCCCGCAATAGAGCACGCGCCGCATGGCCTGCACCCAGGGACCGGGTTGAACGCCGAAGGCGTCCTCGAGCGCGTTCACCGCGCTGATCTGGTAGGCCACCGGGCAGATGCCGCAGATGCGCGCCACCAGGTCGGGCACCTCCTCGTACGAGCGGCCTTCGAGCAGCTTCTCGAACAGCCGCGGCGGCTCGTAGATCTGCAAGGCCAGCTCCTCGATCTGCCCGCCGCGGATGCGCAGGTGCAGCGCCCCTTCTCCCTCCACGCGCGCGAGCGCCGGCACGTGGATCTGCACGGTGCGCTCCTGGCGCTGCTCCGGTGCGCTGCCGGGCTCTTCAGCCATGGGCCTTCCCCGCTGCCCCCGTCGCCTGGTCGCGGAATGCGGGCGCGCCGTTGTTGATGAACAAGAAGCGCCGGGTGACCGCTGCGGGTGCCAGTCCCAGCCCCTCGAAGCGCTGCGCCAAGGCGGCCGTGTTCGGGTTCTCCGCGGGCCCGTAGCAGGCGTAGCAATCGCGCCCGAAGCTCGGGCACAGCGCCCCGCAACCGGTGCGCGTTACCGGCCCCATGCAGGGCAGGGCCTTGGCAACGACAACGCACACGCTCTGCCGGCGCTTGCATTCGAGGCATACCTTGTCGCGCTCCTCGGCCGGCGTGACGCCGAAGAGCAGCGCCCGCAAGGCGCCGAGGATCTGGCGGGCGTTGACCGGGCAGCCCCAGAGCTCAAGGTCGACCTTCACGTGGCTGGCGATCGGCGTGGAGTGCTCGAGCAGGGCGATGGTCTGGGGCCGGGCGTAGATCCCCGCGACCCACTGCGCCGTGTCGGCCAGGTTGCGCAGGGCCTGTACGCCGCCGGCCGTGGCGCAGGCGCCGATGGTGACCAGAAAGCGCGAGTTGGCCCGCACGCGCCCGATGCGTTCGCGGTCATCGGGCGTCGAGACGCTGCCCTCGACGAAGGCGATGTCCACGAGGGCGTCGGGACGGACGGGGCCGGCTTCGGCGAAATGGACAAATTCCACCAGCTCGGCCACCTGCAGCAGCGTTTGCCCCAGGTTCAAGAACGCCAGCTGGCAGCCGTCGCAGGAGCTGAACTTGTGCACGGCCACCCTGGGCCGGGTCGGCGGCGCCATCACTAGTACCCCTTCACGCGGAAGAGTTCCTTGACGCGCGGGTATGCGAAGACCGGGCCGTCGCGGCAGACGAAGCGGGCCCCGTACTGGCAGTGGCCGCAGTGGCCCACGGCGCAGTGCATGCTGCGCTCCATGCTGAGGTAAATCCGCTCCTCGGCGATGCCGCGCGCCGTAAGGTTCTGGATGCCAGCGTGCATCATCCCTTCGGGGCCGCACATCATCACGAGCGTGTTCGCGGGCGTGATCGGCGCCTGGTCGAAGACCTCCGTGACCAGCCCTACGTGGAAGGGCCACAGCGCGCCGCCGTGGTCGGCGGCCAGCAGCACGCGGGTGTCGGGCAGCGTGTTCCAGTAGGCGTAGCGCTCGCGCCAGATCATTTCCTCGGCGTGCTTGACGCCCTGGATGATGGTCAGACGGCCGAAGCGCTCGCGCCGCATGAGGATGTAGTTGATCACCGCCACGACCGGCGCGCATCCCAGCCCGCCGGTGACCACCAGGATGTCGTGCCCTTCGGCCTCGCGCAGCGGCCAGCCGCGGCCGAAGGGGCCGCGCAATCCGATGTGCTCGCCCGGCTGCAACCGTGCCAGGCCCTGCGTGACGCGTCCTACGGCGCGGATCGTGTGATCGAGCAGCTCGGGGCCGCTGGGGTCGGATACGATCGAGATCGGCACCTCCCCCACGCCGTAGAGGTACACCATGTTGAACTGGCCGGGCGCGAAGCGATAGGCCGCGCGCGCCCGCTCGTCGGCCAGGCGCAGGCGCAGCGTGAAGATCGTCGGCGACTCTTCGACGCGGCCGACGATCCGGGCGCTCAGCGGTAGCTTGGCCACGGCTAGTCGCCCGGCCCGCAGATGGCCGCGGCCTCCTCGGTGATGTCGATGCCCACGGGGCACCAGCTGATGCAGCGCCCGCAGCCGACGCAGCCGCTGCGGCCGTACTGCTCGTGCCATGTGCCGAGCTTGTGGGTGAGCCACTGGCGATAGCGCGTGCGCGTGTCGGGGCGGATGGTCAGCCCGTGTATAAAGCTGTGCGACTGGGTAAAGCACGAATCCCACTCGCGAACGTGCTCCGAGTGGGCGCCGTCGAGCTGCGGGATCTCGGCCTCGCTGTGGCAAAAGCAGGTCGGACACACCGAGGTGCAGTTGCCGCAAGACAGGCAGCGCTGCGCCACGTCGCTCCAGCGCGGATGTTCCAGGTTGGCAAAGAGTGCGGCCTGCAAGTTGCGGCCGGGCAGGGCGCGGTGCTGCACGGCGGCCGCGTGGTGCAGCTGCGCCTCGCCCTGGGCGAGTTGCCCGGCGCTGGCCGGCGCCAGGCCCAGGGCCGCGAGGATCTGCTCGCCGCGAGGGGCGCCGGCCTCGGCGATGAATCCGCCGTCGAGCTCGGCGAGCGCGATGTCGAAGCCCGACGTTGCGCGCGGACCATCGCCGGTGGACGCGCAAAAGCACGTCGGCGCAGGGTGGCTGCAATGAACCGCGACGATGAACAGCTTCTCTCTCCGGCTGGCGTAGTAGGGGTCCGGATAGCTGCCACCGAGAAAGTGCCGGTCCTGCAGCGCCAGAGCCGCCAGGTCGCAGCTGCGCACGCCGATTACGGCGAGCGCTTCCCCATCCGGGATCGCCGCATCGAATGCCAGGCTGGCGTCGGGTTGCGGGGAGGCGCGCCAGAGCGTCTCGCGCGGCGCGAACAACAAGGGCTTGAGCGCCTGGGGCCCGTTGGCCCAGGCAAAACGGCGCGCGCTGCCCGTGTGGCAGATGCGATAGGAACCCGGGGCCTGATCGTCGGATATGCCCTGCGGCAGGTCGGCGGCGCTTGGCAGGCGCTGGTAGACGATGGCGCCGTCCCGAAGCGTCGGCCCGACGCAGGCGTAGCCGGCGCGCCGCAACTCGTCCATCAACTCCTGCAGGCGCGGCGCCGGCAGGTGCAGCGGCGCGGCTCCATGGGCCAGATCTGTCGCCGGGTCTGTCGTACTGGGCCCCATTTCCCCGCTCACACTTTCACTTCTTTCCATCACGCAGTGCACAAATAATACGCGCAGGGCGGGGCGCGCTCTTGTTCCAAGGCACAATGTCGGAGGAAAGCGGGCGCGGCGAGAAGGTCGGGGTGCGTGCCGCGGTGCTTGGTGCCGGCGCGCCGTCGGTAGCCAAGCGGGCGCCGGCAATGCTTGGCCGACAGCCGGGCGATCCGCTAGCCGGAGCGGCATGCTGGCGTGGGCCCGGGCGCTCGAACCGTTCCATTGCGTGTCCGGCCAGTTTGTCGGCCGCCACGCCCGGCTCGGCGGTCAACGCGAAGTTGCTGTGGCTGGCATCGCTTAAATCCTTGGCGCGCGGGCTCAGATCCGTGAAGGCGCCGGTGTGCTGCTGCATCGCGTGCTTGACGAGCGGCATGAGGTCGGCTGCCTCGGAGACCGCTCCCCCGGGTCGCGCCTGCAGTCTTGCCACGCTGGTGGGCAAGCCGCGTGCCGGCGTCGATCAGTGCGCGCGAATCGCCGATAAGTCGTGACCTTGCGGGCCGCTTCGGCGCCGTGCTTGGCCAGGCCCGCGCACCGACTCGCCGGTGATGCCGCTGAGCGTCGGTGCTTGGCATGGGGCAACGCCGCAAACCATGTCATGATCATCATGATGGCCCGGTGATCGGCGCCGAGGCGCAAGTGCCGCGTTCCCCAAGATCCGGGAGGTCCGAGGCGGATCCGGTGCGCCGGGCGACTGGGCCTCGGAACAATGGACTGTTACACCCGCGGGCATTTGCTTACATGCCCGCGTAAACCGCGGCAACTTGCGCGGCGTTGCTTGCGGTAGGCTCGAGACCTGGAAGCGGCCATGGACGGCAACTGGTCCGTGGCGGGGTGCGAGCGCCCCGGCGCTCGCGCGCTGAAACGAAAAGAAGGAAGGATCCATGAAGATGCGACTCGTTATCCCCGCCCTCGCGCTGGCGATCGCCATGCCGCTGCAGGGGCAGGCCCAGACCCAGGCACCGGGGCGTCATCCCGCGTACCTGCATGCGCTCACCGACCTGCACGACGCGCGCTGGTACCTCGAACATCGGCCCGGGGGCCCGATGGAGGAGAGGGAGTTTCGCGCGATCGGCGAAATCGACCGGGCCATCGAGGAAGTGCAACGCGCCGCGTACTACGATGGCAAGAACGTCTACGAGCACCCGCGCGACGACACGTACCCGGACGCCGCAGGGCGCCTGCGGCGCGTTTCTGATCTGCTGCGCAAGGCCCGCGACGACGTCGCCCAGGAGGAGGACAACCTGTCGATCCGGGACGTGCAGTACCGGGCGGTCCAGCACATCGACAATGCCATTCGCATCGCCGAGAGCATCATGGTCGATCGCGAGCGCATGCGCGGCTATGACCACGAACACGATCACGGTTACTAGGACCGGCGCGAACTCGGCCGGGAGCAGCGGCATGAGGGCCCTTCGATGGGGTGTGCTGATGCTGGCAGCGCTGCTGCTGAGCGCGTGCGTGGTGGCGCCGGCACCCTACGGGGGCGCCTACGTCACCGTGGCGCCCCCGCCGCCCCGGGTGGAAGTCGTGGGCGTGCCGCCGGCTCCGGGCTTTTTCTGGATCGGCGGCTACTGGGGCTGGGTCGGTGACCGGCACGAGTGGGT
>Ga0209415_10016046_pt1 | contig 12082 bp, 8 predicted proteins | sample PeaSoiSIISIP2007_FD_187696 | JGI IMG/M metagenome (GOLD analysis project Ga0209415, IMG submission 187696) | Peat soil microbial communities from Weissenstadt, Germany - SII-SIP-2007 (SPAdes) (version 2) | ecosystem: Environmental > Terrestrial > Soil > Wetlands > Peat | place: Germany... | reverse complement strand
CTTGAAGCCAACTGCCATTCCGGTTTCCTGAGCATATTCACGAATGGCGCGCGTCATGACCAGGCTGACCGGCAGCGTCGCGTTGGTGGCTTCCTTCCCAGTGGATGTCTTGATGAAGTCCGCACCGGCCATCATGGCCACCATGCTTGCCCGCGCTACGTTGCGCAGAGTGAGCAGATCCCCGGTGCCCAGAATCACTTTCAGATGCGCTGGCCCGCAGGCATTCTTGAACGTAGCGATTTCATCGTAGAGCGCTTGCCACTTCGCGCCGAAGACATGTGCGCGCGTAATGACCACGTCGATTTCGTCGGCGCCGGCTTCCACCGAGTGGCGAATTTCCGCGACGCGTTCCTCGAAAGGAGAAAGACCGGCAGGGAAGCCCGTGGAGACCGCGGCAACGTGAATGCCGCTGCCCTCAATCGCGCGCCGCGCCGTTTCGACAAACGTGTGATACACGCAAACGGCAGCGACCTTGATATTGAGGCTTTCGATGCCGAGCTTCTGTACAAGTTCGTGCTGGATGGGTTGCCGCGCCTTGGCGCACAGCCGCCGAACCCGATCGTCGGTGTCGTCGCCCGAGAGCGTCGTCAGATCCATACACGTGATGGCGCGCAGGAGCCAGGCTGCCTGCCAGTCTTTCTTCACGGTTCTCCGGGTGCCGATGGTTTGCGCGCGGCGCTCGACGGCGCTAGTGTTCACGCGCACCGCGTTCACCCAGTCTAAATTCAACGTGACGCCGCGGTTGGGCTGTAGCTCACGCCCGCCATAAATAGCGATGGCGGTATCGGACGGAGAAATCGCACCTTGTATAGCTTGGTGATCCAGGCTAGAGGATCTGTCAATCCGCGGGTTGTGACGCAGAGTCATGGGAATTCTCGCTGCTCGCATCGTAGCAATCAGGGAAAGTCTATCTTAACACTTTGACGAAGCTCGTTTACAGATGCCTGGGGCTACTCTTCCACTCCCTCTCGAATTCCTCCCTGTTGCAGAAGGATTTTTGCGTGCCCACCTTGGTGGTGGAGAGAGCAGCGTAGAGATTCGCGCGAGTTAGAGCTTCTTTTTCGGGTAACCCTTCGCCCAGGAAGACCGCAAAGCTCCCGATGAAAGCATCGCCCGCTCCCGTGGTATCTACAGCTTGGACCTTGAACGCCGGAATCAGCTCCATGCCGTCTGGGTCTGCAACTAGGGAGCCGCGCTCACCGAGCGTGATGACCACTTTTCGCATTCCTTGACGCAGCAGAAACTCCGCGCACTTTTTCGCCTCTTCGATCGAATGAACCGGCATTCCTGTGATTGTTTCGGCTTCGCTTTCATTAGGGATGAAATAGTCAGCAGCGCCAACTTCCTTGAAATCAACCGGCTGAGCCGGAGCAGGATTCACAATGCAGCGAATGGCGTTGGCTCTGGCAAACTTCACAGTGTGGTAGACGGTACGCAAGGGGATCTCAAATTGCAGGACGATGGTGTCCGCTTTGCGCAGAAGCGGAGCCGCCGCGTCCACATCTTCAGGAGAGAGCGCGTCGTTAGCCCCCTTCACGACGATGATGCGATTTTGGCCGCTCGGATCCACAAATATGGGCGCAACTCCGCTGGAAACGCCCTCGGCGATGCGCACGTGCGTGGCGTCAATCCCCTGGGATTCAAAATTTTTGATCGTCGCAGGACCGAACAAATCGCTCCCGACTTTTGCCACCATGCCCACGCTTGCGCCGCAGAGCCGCGCCGCGACTGCCTGGTTCGCGCCTTTGCCGCCAAAGCCGAGATCGAACTTCTTCCCAAAGATAGTTTCCCCCGGTCGCGGGAATACATCATTAAAGGTAGTGAGGTCCACGTTAGCGCTGCCCACAACCGCAATAAAGGATTGCTTGGCCATCAGCTTGCCTCGGCTTGTTCCGCGCGCGAATTATACAAGAACCCGGCCTGGGAGCAGCATCAGCTCTTCATGGCGGAGGATTGCTCTTGACAGGTCCTTTTGGGGTGAGTACAAGCAGCGACAGCTACATGACTAGCGAAGGAGTCGCAAACTAATGTTTGTACCTCACACGTTCGGCCTAGCACTTCTCATGATGTTGACCAGCGCGATCTGCTGGGGCTCCTGGGCGAACACCTACAAAGGCGTAAAGAACTACCGATTCGAATTGTTCTATTGGGATTACGCCCTCGGCATCTTCCTGATCGCGGTGGCGCTGGCACTTACGATGGGCAATGCCTCGAACGATGCCGCGAGCTTCCTGAACAACATTCGTGCGGCGGATCGTTCGAATTTCATTTACACGCTCGCCGGCGGCGCGGTTTTCAACCTGGCGAACCTTCTGCTTGTCGCTGCCATTGACATGGCTGGTTTGGCCATCGCTTTTCCGGTTTCAATCGGAATCGCCATGGTAGTCGGAGTCGTTTCGAGTTACGTGCTACAACCGAAAGGGAATGCTGCCTTGCTCGCAGCCGGCGTTGCCTGTGCAGTCACTGCGGTGATTCTCGATGGCAAGGCTTACGGAAACCTCGCCAGCGCCAATCGGTCCATTTCCCGGAAAAGCATCATGATTTGCATTGTCTCAGGAATTCTGATGGGCCTCTGGGCTCCCTTCGTTACTCATGCGATGACTCAGGGAAACACTTTGAGCCCCTACAGCATCGGAGTCGTGTTTACGCTCGGAGCGCTCCTCTCCTGCTTTGTCTGGAACATTTATTTCATGAAGAACCCTCTCGTGGGCGAACCAGTGAAGTTCAATGAATTCTTTCGCGGACCTGCTTCAGGCCACATGCTCGGCCTTCTGGGTGGTGTGATCTGGGGTACCGGCACGGTATTCAATCTTGTCGCCGCGAATTTCACCGGGGTGGCTATTTCTTATGCCATCGGACAGTCTGCCCCCATGGTCGCGGCCTTGTGGGGTGTTTTCGCCTGGAAAGAATTCCGAAGTGCCAATCGCGCGGCGAGGACTTTTCTTAGCCTCACGTTCTTGTTCTATATCCTTGCGATTCTTCTTATAGCTAAGGCCAACACGGCCAGCTGATTGGCCATTAGGCATCAGTCTTGAAAATCGCCCCGCGGTTCTGGCTGCGACTATGCCGCGAAAACGTTGCGGACCATGAACCATAGGTTCGCCGGCCGCTCCGCCAAGCGGCGCACAAACCACGGATACCAGTAGTCGCCGTATGCGACAAGCACGATGGAAGCACAACCGTCGTTAGCCAATCGCTCCTGTTCCGCGCGTTGGATGCCATAGAGCATCTGCACTTCAAAATCTTTCTTCGTGAACCCCTCGGCGGATGCAAAATCGGCCAGCCGCCGTATGAGCGCCACGTCATGAGTGCCGAAAGCCGCGCGCACGCACGAATTTGCCTTCTTGGCCCCAAGCATCACCTTCCCAAGCTCGAAGTAACTTTCATCGACATCCTGTTTGCGGGCAAACGCGATTTCCGGCGGCTCGTTGTACGCCCCCTTGACCAATCGAATCGATGGCCGCAAGGGTAGCAGCTTTGCAAGATCATCTTTGGTCCGGCGGAGATAAGCCTGCAGGCATAAGCCGACGTTAGGATGCACATTGAGGGCCTGGTGATAAATCTCCAGCGTCGCGTCCACATAGTTGCTCGCCTCCATGTCTACCCAGACGATGGAGTCCTTTGGCGCGCTCTCAATAATTGCGTTCAGATGTTCAAAGCAGAGTTCTGGCGAGAGGTCCAAGCCGAGTTGCGTCAATTTGACGGAAATCTCCGCTTGCAGACCAATTTCTCTAATACGCTCCAGAACTCCGCGATAGTGGTCGGCAACCTGCTGTGCCTCGCCGCGATCTTTAATGTTTTCGCCCAGGTGGGTGAAAACGGTTCCGATTTTCTTACCACGCAGAATCTGTGCCGCGCCTAGCGCATCATCGAGCGTCTCGCCGGGCATAAACCGGGAGACGGTCCGCCGGACGAAAGAGTAATTCACCGCTCGATGGCGCAGCCACTGATTTTGAGATGCTGCGAGCAGCATCGATCGCATAATGCTCATGAGTGCGTTGCCTCTGTGTCCTGATTTCTTCAGCAAGCCATTCTAAACCGCAATCGAATTTGAGTTGCTTCTCTATTTTTCTGGAAGCCTGAAAGGATTGTGCTAGCGCGGCATCGAAAAGGAGGGAGCTGGAAGTTCGAACGCTTCCTTCTCTGCCACTTTGCTGGAACGGCGGACAGCAGCAGCGTCACGGCCAAGGCGCGCTTCACTCTCCCCTCGGGCTTGCGCGATGGCACTAAGTTCGGCCCCGGGCGTAGTGTTCACCAACCCCTCCGCGTGAAGCAAGCAGGCAAAGACCAGCCGCTCCGGCTGGTGTTGCCGCCGCAGAAACTCCCCGTAATTGAACCAATCGCTTGCAGCGCTGATGGGGTCCGAGAGCGATGCGTCGATTGCCAGCGCTCGCTGATAAGCCGCGGCCGCTGCCACGATGTTCATTTGTTTTTCTTGCAAATCGGCCAGGTGAACGAGCGCTAGGCTTTCCAGCGCTTTCTCGCTGGCTTCTTCTGCAAACTTTGTTGCAGCGTCATACCCTTTCAACGCTTCGTCTTGATGATTGGCAGCGGCGTCGGCGTCCGCAACTTTAATCAGTGCCGCAATCACTCGGGGTCCCTCGCCGCGGTGCACTTCTCGATGAACGGCCACAATTTGCAGGTAGCTTCGATAGTGCCGTGCCGCCGCCTGCGCTTCTCCCTGCGCCTCCAGTGCTTGCGCCAGATAGATTTGTGCATTTGCTTGACCGGGGTCGGTAGCGATGGCTTGCTGCCAGCTGTCGATGGCCTCCTGGCCTTGCCCTTGGCGTTGCGCCAAAATCCCGTAATTCACCAGCGCGTCAACGTTCCTTGGCCAGCGACTAAGCATCCTGCGATATTGCGCGTACGCTTCTGCTGTTCGGCGCGCTTCGATCAAGCCCAGCGCATACGCCTCCTGCTGTGGAAGGCTGCTTGGACTGATCGAAGCCGCTCGCTGCAACGCTACAAGCGAAGCGTCGCGCTTTCCCGCCAGGTTCTCCGCGCGTGCCAGGCGCATCTGCACGGAACTGTCATCAGGATTCAGCCTTGCCGCCCGCTCGAGTGCCGGAAGGCTGCCTGCCTCGCTGGACCAATAGAAATGCAGTTGGTCCATCGCGGCCCATGCTAGAAGCAGTGCAACGGTAGCGATGCGGATTCCCTTTGCTCCAGGCGCGGAACTCGTCAGCCAGTGCGCCACGGATTGCAACGCGCCACGCTCTTCTGACTGTGCACCCCCGGTCGTCTCCTTGGCATTGAGCAAAAATGTCGCAACACGCGAGTCGCGCAGCTTCCAGAGCGCCCCGTCCAGAATGAAGTGATGAATATTCACCAGCGCGGTGAACGTCAGGAAGCTCGCCGCGAAATCCGCATGAAAAATGCGACTGGCGATCCATGGCCCTGGAATGAATAACGCGATTCCTCCCGCCACCAGGGTCAGCAGGTATCGCGAGAATTTCCAGTTGGCATCGCCCCGTTCCCGCGCCTCGCGCTCCTGGTAATAGCTGGTAATCCATAGATATTGCGTCGAATGCAGTACCGCCAGAACGCCGCTGCTGTAGCGTGTTTGCGGCACTTCGTGCCCGCTGAAGAGTTCAATCATCGCAGGCAACAGAAACCACAGGAACTGTGTGAGCGCCAGCGTCAGCGGCGCAACGATCGCCCGCAAGCTGCTGCGCCGCGCCATCGAAATCAGCGCCCATCCGCTAGCCATAACGAAGAAAACGGCCAGCACGGCACGCGCGGGAAGCGTGAACTTAGCCACCAGCCCGAACGAAAGAATCAGCGCGTCGCCCGAAGGCCCCGTATGAAAGCTCAGCATCAGCAAGAGAAACGACGCTATGAATGACAGATGGATTGCATTTCTTTCCGCGGAACTCGGCGCCAGCCCCGAACGGCGAGCGAACATCATCAGCAATCCGAAGTTTTGTCCCGTGTAGTGCCACGGGCTCCAGCAGATGTACAGCGTGAAAATCCAGGGAAGTATCGGATACCAGACGTGTGCGATCGTGCCCGCCACCGCCAGCAACAACGCGATATGCACCGTGAAGATGCGATATTTTTCAAACTTCGTGCGCGTGTGATACGCCCGGTAGACTGTGGCCATGAAGTGCGGGTAATTGCAGAGCAAGGCCAAAAAATAGAATGCCACCGCCCAGGCACGGGAGTACGCGGTGGTCGCGTAGAAAGCCAACAAGAGCAGAGGAGCCGACCACGCTCCGCAGCCGATCAGCAAGTCGATCCAAGGACGATAAATCCAGGGACTCGGCGGAGAAAATGACTGAAGCGCTGACTCTGGCGGCGCAGTTGTATTGGTTGACCCCATCCCATCGAAGAGTAGCGCAGGAGAATGGTCCTCGTGCGAAGCCACCGCGGGTCAAATGTGGAATCGGTTACTTCCGGGAAATCAGGATACGCCAAGCACGCGAAGAAGTACGCCAGCCAGCAAGCCACCAAGAAGAGGTCCAATCACAGGAATCGGCGCATAGCGCCAATCCGAGCCGCCTTTCCCTGCAATCGGAAGAATCGCGTGCGCGATGCGCGGTCCGAGGTCTCGGGCGGGATTGATGGCGTACCCCGTTGGGCCTCCAAGCGACAGACCGATGCCCCAGACCAAGCTTCCCACCACATAGGGGCCGAGCCCTGCCGCGGGACCAGCCGCCGAAACGCTTTTGGAAAAAATCGCGCCGACCACGAAAACGAGCACGAACGTGGCGATGATTTCGCTCAACAAATTTGGAACAGTATTGCGAATTGCCGGCGCAGTGCAAAAGCAACCCAGCTTTGCACCAGCATCCGGCGTCTCCTTCCAATGCGGCAGATAGTGCAACCAGACGAGCCCGGCGCCCACAATGGCCCCGAACATTTGTGCCGCGAGGTACGGAGCGAACTTCGCAAAATTACCGTCGCGCATCGCGAACCCGATCGTCACCGCGGGATTCAGATGGGCATCGCTGCTCCCGCACGCAATGGCCGTGAAGACGCCCGCCATCACCGCAAACGCCCAGCCGGCGGTGATCACCATCCACCCGCTACCCTCCCCCTTCGATCTCTTGAGCAGCACCGCGGCCACAACTCCATCTCCCAGCAATACAAGCATCATCGTCCCAAGAAATTCACCGAGCACCGGTGAGGTCATAAGTCAGATCCTCCGTCAGGATTCCATCCAGTCAAACGATCGGGTTACCGCTTTCTTCCACTGCTTGTATATTTTTTCACGCTGCTGTTCTTCAAGAAGTGGCTTCCAGGTGCGATCGACCGCCCAGTTCGCGCGCAATTCCTCCAAGCCTGAAAAGAATTTCACCGCCAGGCCTGCAGCATAAGCCGCGCCAAGCGCCGTCGTCTCCTGAATTACCGGACGCACCACCTCGCGATTCAAAATATCGGCCTGAAACTGCATCAACAACTCATTCGCCACCATGCCCCCATCCACGCGCAGACTGGTCAGCTCAATATGCGAATCCTTCTCCATCGCTTCGACCACTTCCCGCGTCTGAAATGCCGTGGCTTCCAGAACCGCCCGGGCGATGTGTCCCTTGTTTGCATAGCGTGTCAGGCCGGCGATAACGCCGCGTGCGTTCTGTTTCCAATACGGCGCGTATAGCCCGGAAAACGCGGGAACAAAGTAGACGCCGCCATTATCGTTGACCGTTCTCGCCAGCGGCTCCACGTCCGTGCTCTTTTCAATCATTCCTAGATTGTCGCGGAGCCACTGTACCAGCGCTCCGGTAATGGCCACGCTTCCTTCCAGGGCGTAGTGCGCGGCTCCTTCGCCTAATTTGTAGGCCACAGTCGTCAGCAAGCCGAAGTTCGATGGCACCGGCCTCTGGCCTGTGTTCATCAGCAGAAAGCAGCCTGTGCCATATGTGTTCTTGACCTCGCCGGGACGAAAGCATGCCTGCCCCACCAGCGCTGCTTGTTGATCGCCTAGAATTCCGGTGATAGGAACACCTGCGATCGCGTCGAGAGTTGCTTCCCCATATACTTCGCTGCTTGATCGCACGTTTGGCAGCACGGACCGGGGAATTTCAAATGCCGCGAGCAACTTTTCGTCCCAGTCCAGTGTTCGTAGATTCAGGAGCTGCGTACGGCTGGCGTTGGTTACGTCTGTCACGTGCACGCCGCCCTCAGGGCCCCCGGTCAAGTTCCAGAGGAGAAACGTATCGATATTTCCGAAGAGCAGCTCGCCCGCTGCGGCCTTTTCCCGGGCGCTCGGAATATTTTCAAGCAGCCAGCGCAGTTTCAGGCTGCTGAAGTACGTGCTTAACGGCAATCCGGTCTGCGCACGAAAGCGGTCTTGCCCACCTTCGCTGGCCAAGCGTGCGACGTCCTCCGAAACCCGCGTGTCCTGCCAAACAAGGGCATTCGCCACTGGCTTGCCGGTCTTGCGCTCCCAGAGGACCGTGGTTTCCCGCTGATTGGTGATGCCGATCGCCGCCAGATCCGAAGCGCGCAGCCCGCGTTGTTCTAACGCGCTGGCAATCACTTCTTCCGTGCGGCGCAGGATTTCCAGCGGGTCATGCTCCACCCAGCCCTGCTTGGGAAAAATCTGCTCGTGCTCTTTTTGTGCCACGGCAGCGATGCGCGCGGACTGGTCAAACACCATGAATCGCGTGCTCGTTGTACCCTGATCAATCGCTCCAATATAGTTCTTCATGGGATCGGTCCTTTTTGCTGGCGCCGCAGCATACTACGCAATTGCCGCCTAAAGCTTCAAGCAAAAGGCTGCCAGTCCCGTCCATGAAAAGCTCCCCACCAATTTCGCGCGTGATGTCCGTCAGTGGTGTACCCCTTTTTAGTCCGGGATTGCATCTAACCAATGGAGGAAGTCTAGAGGAGATACTTTAATGATGAAGAAACTAGGTTCAATTCGAATCGGTCTGAGCTTCGGGCTCCTTACGCTTATCGTCGGTTTTTTTGCGACGAGCGCAGTGGCCGCCGGGCCCGGCACGGTAAACCTGACGGTGACCGCCGTCGGCAAGAAAGACACCAGCCCGCCGCTCGTCACCAAGGAGGACGTCCTGTTTTTTGCGAACAAAGGCCGCACCCAAGTTGCCGATTGGAAGCACGGCGAAAAATTGTACCTCGCCGTCCTGATCGACGATTCTTTGGACAGCGGCATCGGCAACCAGTGGAACGATCTGAAAGCGTTCCTCGCCGGCCAGCCCGATAACACCTATGTTTTGGTAGCCTACGCCCGCAATGGAACCGCCATGGTTGCCCAGGATTTCACCAACGACCACCAGCTTGCGGCCAAGGCTTTGCGTTTGCCCCTTGGCAGCGGGGGTGCGTTCGGAAGCCCTTATCTCGCGCTCCTTGATCTGATGAAGCGTTGGCCTGCTTCGCCGGACCGGCGTTCGATACTCTTGATCTCTTCCGGGATTGACTACTTTCGCGGAGGGTCTGGCATTGCGGACCCGGATATTGATCCGACCATCAATCGCGCGCAAAAGGGGAACGTTAATATTTGGACCATCTACGCTCCAGACTCCGGGCACCGGGCGCGTGGATTCTTTCTCGCTAGTAGGGCACAATCGAACCTCAGCCAGATCTCGGATGAAACGGGCGCCGAATCCTTTTATCTCGGCACCGGTGCTCCCGTCAGCATCAAGCCCTATCTGGATGAACTATCCACCCATCTCAGCAACCAGTATCTCCTGACGTTCATACCCAGCGCGGGACCCAAAGGCCGCTTCGCCCGCGCCAAGGTTACGACAGAACTACCTTTCGTTGAGTTTATGTCCGCTTCGCAAGTCTATCTGCCCGGGGCAAAGTAAGCGCCAAACCAAACTTGCATCAAACAGAAAAAGGCGTGGATCAAGAGATCCCCGCCTTTTTCTTAACTTTCCACCAGCCTCGTGTTACCAGTTACCAGCCACAAGTCACCGGTCACGAGTCGCTCGAGCTTCAGAATTCTCGTCCAGACTTTCAGCCCCGTCAGGATTCAGTCGTCAGAGCTGCTGAGGATCGCCGCCCGCGTGGAGTCTCGGATTACGAGTTCCGGGTTCATTCTGTGCCGAGAAATATTCCAATCGCGCTTTTCCAGCCCGGCGTTGACGCCTTCCATGACTATGTTCACGGCCAGGTTTCCCATCGCTTCCAGCGGCTGCCTCACCGTGGTCAAAGAAGGGGCCGAGAGCGAGGAAAGCGGCACGTCATCGAAGCCCACCACCGAGCAATTCTCTGGCACCTTCACGCCCGCCTTGGTCAGCGCCCGGATCGCGCCCAGCGCCGTCAGGTCGTCGAAGGCCATCAATGCCGTAAATTTCTTCTTTCGCTGCAGCAACTCTTCCGTGAACCGGTAGCCGCCCTCAAAGCCTGAGTTGGGGTCGAACGAATCCGGCAAGTGCAGCACCAGCGCCGGATCAATCTCCATTCCCGCCGAGTGCGCGAATTTCTGAATCCCTTTCCACCGCGGCGCGCTGTCGATCAGCATTTTTGGCCCGAGGATGTAGGCGATCTTGCGGTGCCCTAGTTGGTGAAGATGTTCGAGCGCCAGCCGCCCTCCGGCTTCATTGTCCACCATCACCGAGCTCACCGAGTTTCCGGGCATCTCCCAGCCGATGGTCGCCGCGGTGATGTTTCTCTTGCTGAGGTCCGCGAGTAGTTGGATGTCCACGAAGAGCCAATTGGCCACCACAATCAACGCCTCGACGTGATGCTCCAGCAGCATTTCCAGGTATCGTTCGAACCGGCTTCTCTGGTTGTGCGCGTCGGCAAAAATCGGCACATACGATGATTGATAGAGTGCGTTCTCAATTCCGCGCAAGACGGGCGTGCAAAACGGATCGGTTATGTCGAAGAACATCACCCCGACGCTATGGCTCCGCTTGCTTCGCAAAAAACGCGCCATCGCGTTTGGCCGGTAGCCGAGTTTCTTCGCTACTTCCTCGATGCGCTTCTTCGTCGCCGGCGCAATGTATCGCGCCAGGGGGGCATTGTTCAGCACGATCGAAACCGTGGCGGGAGAAAAGCCGCTGGACTTCGCGACATCCCTCATCGTGATGGTCTGATTCCTTCCGCTATGCCGTTTCACCGGATTGGGCGCCTCCGCGGGCATGACCATCATCCTTCTAGTGTCGCTCTTGACGCAATGGGCGCTTCTGAAACGAACGCGTCATTCCGGAGGCACTTCAAACGACAGTGGTTCGCGGAACCAGCGTGTTTTCCAAATGCCGAACGCGATGCCGAGAATCATCCAGACGCTCCCCAGAATCTTCGCTGGGGCGCTTAGACTCCACCACAGTCCAAGACAAATGAAGAATCCCAAGATCGGCGGGAAGAAATGCGTGATCTTTTTCTCAGCCCCGCGAACGAAATAGTGCATAAAAGCGGCAGCATTCACGCCCATGAACGCGATCAGCGCTCCAAAATTCAGCAGTTCGATTCCTTTCTCGTAGGTTAGGAAAAAAGATCCCACGAGGACGATCACTCCGATGAAGACCACGTTATTCCGGGGCACCCGGTGTTTTTCGTCTACTTTCCCAAAGAAAGATTTTGGCAAAGCATTGCTTCTTCCCATGCCATAGAGTAAGCGCGCCGCGCCGATCTGTGCCCCCATGCCAGATCCGAAATTGGCCACCAGGAGAGTCAGGCCGACGATCGAAAAGAGTGGTGCCCACGTTCGCGCCGCGGCGAAGACATAGGCTTGATCCTGATTCGGAAATGGTTGCGAAGCGGGCCACACCAGTTGCGCAACATAAACTTCTGCCGCCGAAAGAATGCCGATCACGAGACACGTTAAAACGGTGGCATACATGATATTTCGCCGGGGATTTTCCGCCTCTTCGGAAAGCGTCGAGATTCCGTCGAACCCGATGTAGGTCAATACCGCTAGCGACGTGCATCCGAACAAATTGCCGTATGTGAATGTTTGCGGATCGTAAAACGGCCGCGTGAAAAAGCCAGGATCACTGTGCGGGTGGCCAAAGATGTAGCGCATCGCAGTCACAAAGACCAGGACAACCACACCGCTCATCAACGCCGCAAGGCCCGCGTTGACCCTCGCGGAAGTCTTGATGCCCTGTAAATTCAACATCGTGAAGACCACCGCAAAAAATATTTTCCATGTCCAAATTGGCAGGGC
>Ga0209415_10016045_pt1 | contig 12082 bp, 8 predicted proteins | sample PeaSoiSIISIP2007_FD_187696 | JGI IMG/M metagenome (GOLD analysis project Ga0209415, IMG submission 187696) | Peat soil microbial communities from Weissenstadt, Germany - SII-SIP-2007 (SPAdes) (version 2) | ecosystem: Environmental > Terrestrial > Soil > Wetlands > Peat | place: Germany... | reverse complement strand
ATGCTGCAGAAGATCGCCGACTTCTACGAAGACGAAGTCGACGCCGCCACCAAGGACATGCTGGCCATGCTGGAACCGATCATCATCGGCATGCTCGGCATCAGCATCGGTGGCATCGTCATTTCTCTGTACATGCCGCTGTTCTCGATGATCTCGAAACTCTCGGGATAGCAAGACGGTCGCCGGTCGTTAGTCGTTGGTCGCTGGGGCAACATCCCGGCGCTGGCGACTAACGAAATTCCGGGGTGGCAACCAACTGCGAACGACCAACAACCAACGACTGAATTCATGCCCTTCATCTCCGATGAGCGGAACTGGCTGACCTGGCTGGTAAAGGTTCGCATCCTGATCCTGCTGGTTCTGCTCGCCATTGAACTCGCCGTCATCCGGCTGACGCCCAGTCCGCTGCCCATCCTGCCCTTCCTCACCGGGATGGTGCTCTGGTTTGTGCTTTCGCTCTTTTTCCTTTTCCTGGTTTCGGTCTGGAGCGAACACCGCCTGCAGGCCATTCTCCAGGTACTCGCCGACCTGGCGATTGTCACGCTGGTCGTCCATGTCACCGGCAACATCGACAGTTCGCTTAATTTTCTCTACCCCCTGGTCATCATTGTCGCCTGCATGCTCCTGCCCCGATCCTGGGGATATCTTAGCGCCGCCCTGGCTTTCATCTTGTTCGGAACCATCCTCGAACTGGATTATTACGGCGTCATTCCCTCGTATGCGAACTCCCATCCCAAGCTCGAGGCGCTGCAGGTAGTAATCTTCGTCAACCTCTTTGCCTACTTCGCCATCGCTTACCTTGCCGGTTTGCTGGTGAGCAAGCTCCGCCAAGCGGATGTGCAACTGAAGGATACAAGCGGAGCGCTCCAGAATCTGCAGGCGCTCCACGAAAACATCGTGCAGTCCATGAGTGGTGGGGTCATCACCACCGGAATCGACGGTCGCATCACCCTGGTCAATCGAGCGGCCCAGCAACTGCTCGGAATCGCCGAAGCCGAGTTGCGCGGACGTTCCGTGGCCGAGCTTTTTCAGGACCCCCTGCCTCACTTCGGCGTGGCCCGCGCCGATGCCGAAGTCCGTTACTTCGCCGCCAACGGCTTCCACAAGACGTTTCGCGTCTTGGTCTCGGCGCTCAACGTGAGCGCCCCGGAAGACCTGGGCTTTGTTTATTCCTTTGACGACCTCACCGAGATCCGCCGCCTGGAACGCGAGGTGCGCATGCAGGACCGCCTGGCCGCCGTCGGCCGCCTGGCCGCTGCCATCGCTCACGAAATCCGTAATCCCCTGACCTCGATCGCCGGCTCGGTCAGCATGTTGTCGGATGCGCCTTCCTTAAACCCTGAAGAGCGCCATCTTCTGCAGATCGTGATCCGCGAGTCCGACCGCCTCAACAACATCATCACCGATTTTCTGGCCTACTCGCGCGGCAAGCAATATAAATTCGAGCGCGTGAATCTGGTTCCGTTGCTCGAGGACACGCTCACTTTGCTCCAGCACCGCCTCGCCTCCGAGAGCGCGGGCATCGAACTCAAGCGCAACTTCCCGAAGTCCGAAGCCTGGGTGCTGGCCGATGGCGACAAGCTCAAACAAGTATTCTGGAACTTCTGCGAAAACGCCCTCCGTGCAATCAAGACGACGGGTCAATCTGGAACCCTCACTGTCGCTCTCACCGAGCGCGGTCAGGACTGGGAGATGAGTTTCTCCGACACCGGTCCCGGCATCAAGCCGCAGCAGACGGAAAAAATCTTCGAGCCCTTCCAGTCGAACTTTGAAGGCGGCACCGGACTTGGCCTCGCCATCGTGTACCAGATTGTCCAGGCACATGAGGGCAAGGTGTGGGCGCGTTCCGAAGTCGGCAAGGGCACCAGCTTCGTGGTCCGTCTACGCCGTCTGGAGCAAGCCTCCGCCGCGGGCGGAACGTCTTCTGCATCGGAATCGGTCCGAGTTGCGCTGGCGGCAGAAGCGGCAGGAGGCACGCGTGGGTAACATTCTCGTCGTCGATGACGAACGCTCGATCTGCGAATTGCTCGACATTGCCCTGCGGCGCGACGGGCACAAAGTAGAAACCGTGACTGGCGGCGAGGCGGCCAAGCACAAAATCGAGAGCGCGCTCTTCGACGTGATCGTGACCGACATCAAGATGCCCAGGGTCGACGGCGTCGAGGTCCTGCGCCACGCCCACCAGATATCGCCCGATTCCGCCGTGATCCTAATGACGGCGGTGGACGACTACGAAGCCGCAGTCGAGGCCGTCAAAGCCGGAGGCGCGACCGATTACATCCGCAAGAGTCCCGGCCTGGTCGACGAAGTCAAACTGGCCATCGCCCGCTCTCTGACCAGGGTTTCGCTCAGCCGTCAGAACTTTGCCCTGCGCCGCGACGCGGCCACGCACAATTCGCTCGAGAACCTCATCGGCGTCAGTCCAGCTCTAGAGAAGCTGAAGCAAACCATCCGCACCGTAGCCACCACCAACAGCACGATTCTGGTCTTCGGCGAAAGCGGAACCGGCAAGGAACTCGTCGCCCGCGCCGTGCATACCTGCTCGCCGCGAGCCGCCGAAGCCTTTGTCTCGGTCAACTGCGGAGCGTTTCCGGAGACGCTGCTGGAAAGCGAACTCTTCGGTTACGTCAAAGGCGCCTTCACCGGAGCCAACCAGAACCGCCGCGGCCTTTTCGAAGTCGCCGACCAGGGCACGATCTTTCTCGACGAAATCGGCGAGATGACGATGCCCATGCAGGTCAAACTGCTGCGCGTGCTGCAAGAGCGCACGGTGCGTCCGGTGGGAGGTACCGCCGAAATTCCGGTGGATGTGCGCGTCATCGCCGCCACCAACCGCGACCTCGACCGCCAGGTCACCGACGGCACGTTCCGCGAGGATCTCTACTATCGCCTCAACGTCATTCCCATTCGCGTACCCGACTTACGCGAGCGCCGCGAAGATGTTCCGCTCCTGGCCAATCACTTCCTGAAGAAATATGCCCCCGGAGCCGGAAAGAGCATTCACGGCATCGCCGCGCAGTCGCTCGAAGCTCTGACCGGATACGACTGGCCGGGCAACGTCCGCCAACTGGAGAACACCATCGAACGCGCGGTAGCGCTCGAAACCACGAGCGAGCTGCACGTCGAGTTGCCCGCCGAGCGTCCGAAAGCTCGCGCCGTAGCTGCCGGTGCAGAGACCGCCAATCTGCCTACGGGCGCGGGCGCCGTTCTACCCGAAGGCGTGAACATGGAAAACTATGTAGCGCAGATCGAGCGCTCGCTGCTGCAGTCCGCGCTGGAACAAACCCACGGCGTGCAAGTCCGGGCCGCCGACGTCCTTGGCATCTCCTACCGGTCGTTCCGTCACCTGATGAAGAAGTACGAACTGTAGAGCGGCTCTCAGTTATCAGTTATCAGTTATCAGTTTTCAGCAATCCTATCCAAGTCGTCATCCTGAGCGGAGCAGGGACTTCACGAAGTGCTGCCCACTCCTTGCGTGTGATTTCCGTCCTTGACGGATTTTCGCTCCCGACTATACTCAGCGTCAAATTCAGTTACCGGATTCTGGCTTGAGGGGGCCCCGAATTCGGAGGAGGCGGAATTGCTGTCACCACGCAATGCGCTACCCTGTCCCCTCGGCGTGAGTGTTGCCCGCCTGCACCGAATCCTGTTTCTCAATACCTCTGTTAAACCTGCGTTTATCTGGGGGGAAATGACCATGACAATGTTTCGGTTGGGCAAGTGGGCGGCGTTGGTCGCGCTTGCGGTATGGATGTTGGCAGCGCAGCAGGCCAAAGCAGGTGTGGGATTTCAGCCGGTTTCACCCGACGAACTCAAGATGACTAGCGAGCCAATGGCGCCGGGAGCGCCTGCGATCATCCTGTACCGGCAGGCGGACCGGGATGACAATGTCCAAACTCCACACGAAGACAATTACTTTCGCATCAAGATTCTGACCGAAGAGGGGCGGAAGTATGCTGATGTAGAGATTCCATTCTTGAAGGGAAGCCAGGACGTAGTGAACGTCAGGGCGAGGACCATCAAGCCAGACGGGTCGATCGTAAACTCCGATGTCAAAGTTTTCGAAAAGTATCTGGTCAAGGGGAAGGAAGTGAAGTATCTCGCGAAGACTTTTACCCTCCCGGACGTGCAGGTCGGGAGCATCATTGAATACTTCTACACGATGGATTTGGGTGAATATATGCTCTTCGATTCCCATTGGATTCTGAGCAATGAGCTGTTCACAAAAAAAGCCCAATTCTCTCTGAAACCCTTCACTGACAGCTACTACGGGACGTATTGGCTACACTGGAGTTGGCAGGGCCTGCCTCCTGGCGCGGTTCCAAAGCAAGGGGCCGACCGAACCGTCCGCATGGAAGCGAACAACATACCGGCGTTCCAGACGGAAGACTTCATGCCACCTGAGAACGAGTTGAAGTCGCGAGTGGATTTTATCTATCAGGAGAGCCCCGTCGAGACCGATCAGGCAAGTTTCTGGAAGCACTTTGGGAAGCAGCGCAATGGGCAACTGGAAAGCTTTGTTGGCAAGCGGAAGGCGATGGAGCAGGCGGTGGCGCAGATTGTCTCGCCGAACGACTCGCAGGAGGCCAAACTGCGCAAGATCTATGACCGCGTGCAGCAGTTCCGGAACACGTCATACGAAGTGCAGAAGACCGAGCAAGAAGCAAAGCGCGCAAAAGAAAAGGTGGAGGAAAACGTAGAGGACATTTGGAAACGAGGCTATGGCAACGGCGTCCAGCTTACCTGGTTATTTCTTGGCCTGGTGCGGGCAGCGGGTTTCGAAGCCTACGGATGCTGGGTTTCGGGCCGCCGGGAATATTTCTTCACCCCGACGACGATGCAAAGCGCGAAATTGGATTCCAACGTCGTGCTCGTAAAGCTGAACGGGAAAGACCTCTATTTTGATCCCGGAGGAGCCTTCACGCCGTTTGGATTGTTGGAATGGTCGGAAACCGGAGTGCCCGGGCTGCGGCTGGATAAGGAAGGTGGATCCTGGATTCAGACCACGCTCCCCGAGCCCTCGGAGTCGCGCATCGAACACGTGGGAAAGCTGAGGCTCTCCGACACGGGCGATTTGGAAGGGAAGGTGACCGTCACCTACACCGGGCTGGAAGCGATGTACCAGCGACTGGAAGAGCGCCACGCGGACGAAGTGGAGCGCAAAAAGTATCTGGAAGAACAGCTGAAGTCGCAAATCGAGGCGGGGACCGAGGCGGAGCTAACCAACCGGACTGGACCAGTTCGGAAACGTCGCTGGTCGCGGAGTTCAATCTGAAGATTCCGGGTTGGGCCTCGAGTGCTGGCAGACGAGTCGTGATTCCAGTCGCGATCTTCACTGCCGCTGAAAAAGGGACCTTCGAACACGCCAACCGCGTGCATCCGGTCTATTTTGAGTATCCGCACGAGAAGGTGGATGACCTGACCATCGAGCTTCCAGCGGGGTGGCAAGTAAGTAGTGTGCCGTCGCCGCAAAATCAGGATGGACACGTCGTTCGCTACATTTTGGAGGTGGAAAAGAACCCAGCGGGGCTTCACTTGACGAGGAAGTTAACCATCGACCTTCTGATGCTGGAACTGAAGTACTACACGGCATTGCGGAACTTCTTTCAGGTGATGCGGACCGGCGACGGGGAGCAGATTGTCTTGCAGCCAGGGGAGATACATGCGAGTAACTGAACCAGCAACTGGCCGGCGAGTACTCTTAGTTTGTGTTTGGATTACCCTATGTGTCGCCGCAATTGTGCCGCGGGCTGCGGCCAGCGGGGACGCTCCGCCATGGATGCACGCGCTGGTCGGGATCACGCTGCCCTCCTACGATGAAAAAACCGACGCGGTGTTGCTCTATTCCGAAACCAACGTCACCGTTTTGTCGGAGGACAAGATCAGAAAGCATGTACGCGAGGCCTACAAGATTCTGCGGCCCGAGGGGCGCGAGCACGGCACGGTGGGTGTCTATTTCAATCCGACCCGCAAAATCAGCAGTCTGCATGGTTGGTGCATCCCAGCGCAAGGCAAAGATTACGAGGTTAAAGAGAAGGACGCAATCGACGTGGCTGCGCCCGCCGAAGGCGGTTATTTGATAGAGGACACAAAGTATAGATTGCTACGTATTCCAGCGCCTGATCCGGGAAATATCGTTGGATACGAATATGAGGCCGAAGAGCAGCCTTTCTTCCTGCAGGACATTTGGGACTTTCAGCGAACTGATCCAGTGCGGGAGAGCCGTTATTCGCTGCTGCTTCCTCCGGGATGGGTCTTTAAGGCCTCATGGCTTTCGCATGAGGAAGTGAAGCCAGCCGAGGGGAGCGGCAATGTGTTGCAATGGACGGTCAACGACGTGAACGGGATCTGGCCGGAGGCTGAAATGCCGCCCTGGCAGGGGTTGGCAGGGCAGATGATCGTGTCGTTTTTCCCTTCAGGCGGAACCTCGCGGAAGAACGAATTGGCGAATTGGGAAGGTATGGGGACTTGGTACGAGAACTTGATTAGCTCGCGGATGGACGCCTCCGAACCAATCAAACAAGAGGTGAACACTTTAACTGCGGGGAAGACCACGACCTTGGCGAAGATGCAAGCCATCGCCGGGTTCCTGCAGCACGACATTCGTTACGTTGCTATCTCGCTGGGTATCGGTGGATTTCAACCGCACGCCGCTCCGGACGTTTTCTCTCACCGCTATGGAGATTGTAAAGACAAAGCGACCCTGATGCGTACGATGCTGCGCCAGATTGGCGTGGAGTCTTACCATGTAGTGATCAACGCGCGACGCGGCGTGGTAACGGGCGAGATGCCGGCTCACGACGGGTTTGACCATGTAATTCTTGCCATCAAATTGCCGGACGACGCGAAGGATCCGTCCCTGATTTCCGTGCTGCAACATCCCAAGTTGGGGAGGATTCTATTCTTCGACCCGACCAACGAGATAACCCCCTTTGGCCAGATCGGAGGGTACCTGCAAGCGAATTACGGTTTGCTGGTAACGCCGGACGGCGGCGAATTAGTGGAGTTACCGCAGCAGCCGTCGGCCATGAACAGCATCCAGCGCGTGGGCAAGCTGACGCTCGATGCCAACGGGATATTGAAGGGCGATGTCGAAGAGCTGCGTCTGGGAGATCGCGCGGCGAGCGAGCGGTGGCGGCAGCGTGCGGTCACCAAGAATGCCGATCGCATCAAACCGATCGAGAGCCTGCTGGCGGGGTCGCTTGCCAGCTTTCAAATCTCAAAAGCGAGCCTGATCAACTTGGAACAGACCGACCTTCCGTTCGGGTTCAAGTACTCGTTCCAGTCTGATAACTACGCAAAACTCGCGGGTAATCTGCTGCTGGTGCGGCCACGAGTGTTGGGAAGCAAGTCGTCGGGGATACTGGAGACCAAGGAGCCGAGAAAATTCCCACTCGAATTCGACGGCCCGTCCCGCGACACCGACAGCTTCGACATCGCGTTGCCGCCGGGATATGAGGTGGACGAGTTACCACCTCCGATGGATGTGGGCTTCAGCTTTGGCAGCTATCACAGCAAGACCGAAGCCAGCGGTCAAACCTTGCACTACACTCGCAGTATGGAGATCAAGGAACTCAGCGTCCCCGTCAGCAAAATGGATGACCTCAAGAAGTTCTATCGAATGATCGCTTCTGACGAACGCAACACGGCGGTCCTGAAACCCACTGCAGCCGGCAGATGATGCAGCCATTGGAGAACGAATGGCCGGCAGCTGAGCGCTGCGAACCAGCCGAGAACGACGGGACAAGTCTCCCGACGATCAGCTCACCGGGTGAAACTCTGGTGACTCCACCTCGAGCAGACTGTAGGCCTCGTCCATGGTACGAACGATGTGCAAATTAGGGCGAGTCTCTTCACCCAGCATCTGAAACATGTGGGCCATTCCGAAGACATGAGGCTGCGGAGCTACAAAGATGCGCATAGACGCAGCCGGGAATGCAGGCGAAGCCTTTGTCAGTTGTTTTATCGCGGTGCTGGAAACACTGAACTCCGTTACCCCCGACACATCAGCAATGCCGCGACACGGTGGATGGGATGCCACATATTTTGCCGTTGTGCCGTAACAATCCAACAGAATGGCGTCTGTTACCCGGCCTTCCAGACGCACACGCAGGATGTCGTTCCTGGCGTCGAATTCCAAAACAAAGGCCATGGAAAGGTCTCGTTAAACACAGCGCCGCTCTGGGAATTCTGTCACAAAAACGCGATCGAGTTATCTCGGGATTGTCTCCGGTGTAAGGATAGGAGATAAGAGATAAACGAATAGCCCTTACGCCCTCTGCACGCCGCCGAGCGCTTCGAGCGCTTTCGTGATCTGTCCCGACCACTGCGCCACCTCGTCGTCGCGCAGCGTGCGCTCGCTCGACTGGAGCTTGGCGCGCATCAGGATGGAGTACTTGCCCGCGCCAACTTTCTCACCGCGAAAAATTTCTGCCGGGACAAAGCTACGCAGCTCGGTGATGCCCAATTCATTGATGCTCTGGCGGATCTTCTCGAATTCCACGCCTTCACCAAACACGAAGGAAAAGTCGCGCTCGACGGCAGGGAAGCGCGGCAGCGCTTCATAACGCACCTGGCGCAGATCGTGCTGGTAGAGCCGGTCGAGATAGATCTCGGCAACAAAAACATCTTGGCGAAGTTTACGGGCCGCGGCCACATCGGGATGAATCTGGCCAAACTGGGCCACGGTAGCGCCATCCATGACGGCCCGCGCCGAGCGCCCGGGATGATAGTAGTCAGCCGTCTGCGCATCGTAGTAGAGCGTCCAATGGCCGAAGGGAGCGAGTAGGCTCTCGACGTCGCCCTTCAAGTCGAAGAACGAGAACGGACGCGCCGCCTGATGAACTCCGGTTTCGATGGCGCTCCCGGTCGCGCCGATCGAGATGCGTTTCATCTCCACCGACTTCTCGCCCGACGCCTCAAACACGTTTCCAGATTCGAACAGGCGAACGTTCTCGCTGCCGCGATTCAGGTTGTAAGCCAGCATGTTGAGCATGCTGGGAACCATCGAGGTGCGCATTACCGAAGCCTCGTCGCTCAGCGGGTTTGCGAGGTCGAGCTCGGCTGCGGGCGAAAAGCGGCGCGCGTCTTCCTTTGAAATGAAGGTCAGCGAAATCGCTTCGTTGTATCCGAGCGCCATGAGCGTTGAGCGCAGCCGCGCGTCTTTGTGCGCGTCGGGCAGGTCCCGGACCTCGCCGCTGTAGGCGGGAAGCGTGTTGGGGAACTTGTCGTAGCCGTGCATCCGCGCCAGTTCCTCAATAATGTCGATCTCGCGTTCGCAGTCAAGTCGCCAGCTCGGAATGTGGACAAGGTAACTATCTTCTGCGCCCGGAAGCATGGTGAACCCTAGACGAGTAAGGATGCGGCTGATTTCAAGCGTGCTGAGCGGTTCGCCGAGAATGCGCTGTACCTCGCGCAGGTCGAGCACCACCGGAGCCAGATCAAGCTTGCGCGCGATCACGTCAATCACGCCGCCGATAAGCGTGCCGCCACCGGAATTGAGAATCAGTTCAGCAACCCGGTTGGTCGAAACGATGGTCGACTCAAAGTCGGCGCCCCGCTCAAATCGATGCGAAGCGTCGGTGTGCAACCCGTGCCGCTTCGACATGCGGCGCACGGTAACTGGATCCCACCAGGCAGATTCGATCAGGATGTTTTTCGTGCGCTCGGTGATCATCGTGTCGAAGCCGCCCATCACACCGGCGAGGCCGACGGGATTTACCGCGTCGGCAACGACCAGATCTTCGGTGGAGAGCTTACGCTCGACACCATCCAAAGTCTTGAGAATTTCTCCGTCCAGGGCGCGGCGTATGACCAGCCTGCGGCCTTCGAGCAGATCGAGATCGAATACGTGCGTCGGCTTGCCGCTCTCCCACAGAACGTAGTTGGTAGCGTCAACGGCGTTGCTGATGGGCCGCTGATCGAGCAACTGCAGGCGGCTGGCAACGCTCGCGGGCGAGGGCTTGATGGCAGCGCCACGAATTTCGCGCGCCGTGAAGCGCGGACACAGTTCCGGCTCCTGAATGTCAATCGTGACCTCGGATTTGCCCTGCGCAGGCGGCAACTTCGGCTCAATTGGCTTGAGCGGCAGATTGTAGAGCGCCGACGCTTCGCGAGCCACGCCATAGTGATTCATGGCATCGGGACGGTTGGTCGTGATCTCCATCTCGAAGACGGTGCTGTCGCCTTCGCCGGAAATGCCTTCAACCGCAACGCCCGCAAGGGTGAGTTCGTCCGCAAGCCGAGCGTAGTCGACGGGAAAGTCAACAAAGTCGCGCAGCCAATGAGGAGAAATTTTCATATCCGTCGTTCGCCGTTCGCTACTCGCTGTTCGCCATGTAAATTGAGCGAACAGCCAACGACGAATAGCGAACAGCTCTTACCCAAACTGTTCCAGAAACCTTACATCGCCCTGGAAGAAAAGCTGAATATCATCCACGCCGTACTTCAGAATCGCGATCCGCTCCACGCCCATGCCGAAGGCGAATCCCGAAACTTTCGTCGCGTCGTAATCCACGAAGCCGTACACATTCGGATCGACCATGCCGCAGCCGAGCAGCTCAATCCATCCGCTGGCCTTACAGTTACGGCAGGGAGCGCCGTCGCGCATGCCTTTGCCGTCGCAGAAAATGCAGCTGATCTGCACGTCGGCGCTGGGCTCGGTAAACGGGAAGAACGATGGATAGAAGCGCGTCTTCACGCTCGATCCGAACATCGCCTTCATGGCGTGGTCAAGCGTGCCCTTCAAGTCGCAAAACGTGATGTTGGTGTCGACCGCCAGGCCTTCAATCTGGTGAAAGATTGGCGAGTGCGTCGCGTCCAGCGCATCGTTGCGGTGAACCTTCCCCGGACACACGACGCGCACGGGCGGCTTCATCTTCTGCATGGTGCGAATCTGCACCGGCGAAGTATGCGTGCGCAGCAGCAGGCGGTCGCGCGGCGCCTTGGATTCCTGTCCAGCTATGAACAACGTGTCCTGCGTGTCGCGCGCGGGATGGTTTGGCGGAAAGTTCAGCGCTTCGAAGTTGTAAAAATCGGTTTCAATCTCCGGACCTTCCTCGACCGAGTAGCCGAGATTGCGGAACACTCCTATCATCTCGTTCATCGTCTTGATGACTGGATGCTCGGCGCCGATGGGACGACGAATACCAGGGAGGGTGATGTCGACTCCTTGAGTCGCTCTCCATGCATCATCGATACTCACGTAAGATTTCCCGGATGATTCGATCAGATGGCGCTGGTCATCGGACTCTTGTTGCTGCAGGAGCGCTTCAGCACGACCGACTTCATCTTCGATCTTGACCTTCAGTTCGTTGACCCGCTGGCCAACATCTCGCTTGGCCTCTCTGGGTGCAGCTTTTAACCAAAGGTCATTGACTTGCGTGGCGATGCCATTCTTGCGTGCAAGCCAGCGATCACGGAAGGTTTTCCACTCCTCCCACCGCTGCTTCCATTCGACATCGTGCGCGAGAGCCTTGCGGGTGGGTCCAGAGGTAAGTATTGCCGATTCACGGTCAAGCGCAGACAGAAGTTCGTGCACGGCACTGTCGATTGCTGCCGCCGAGAAGCCGGTCAGTTTGGGAACGGTGTACCCCGGCTTCGGCAGGTTGTCGAGATCAATTGCTTCAACGGGTTTGATCTGCTTAGCCATCTTTTATAGTCAGTGTGGGCCACATCTATTCCAAAAGATGCCCTCAAGATTTTGGCATCGCGAGCGAAGCGAGGGACCCTACTCGTCCGAAAAATGCGTGCGGTTGTACGGGTCCTTCGACTCCGCAGAACGATTCGCTTCGCGAATCGTTCCACTCCGCTCAGGATGACACGGTTAAAGACTGAAATCTGACGACTTACAGTTACGCCGCCGCGTGCGCCTTCTTGGCCTGCTCCGCCAGACTCGCGAATCCGGCAGCATCGTTCACCGCCAAATCCGCTAGGATCTTGCGATCCAGTTCCACACCGGCTTTCTTCAATCCGCTGATGAACTGGTTGTAATTCAGTCCGTTCAAGCGGGCGGCGGCGCCGATGCGCACGATCCAGATCGACCGGTACTGGCGCTTCTTCTGCTTGCGGCCGGAGTAGGCAA
>Ga0209415_10016043_pt1 | contig 12083 bp, 10 predicted proteins | sample PeaSoiSIISIP2007_FD_187696 | JGI IMG/M metagenome (GOLD analysis project Ga0209415, IMG submission 187696) | Peat soil microbial communities from Weissenstadt, Germany - SII-SIP-2007 (SPAdes) (version 2) | ecosystem: Environmental > Terrestrial > Soil > Wetlands > Peat | place: Germany... | reverse complement strand
GCTGTGGGGCCTGAATGATCGCCGAACGCATTCGCGAATCCTCTGCCCTTCGCCACGGACACCGCTATGTTCGTAGGTTCGACACGATCTACCTCGCGGTTTAGGTGCATCAGCAATATCAACTCGACACGTATCGACATCGAAAGCGCAAAGATACATATCCTCGTTCTGCGGGTCGGAAGCGCGAAAAGCCAACTCATTGCCTGGGCCATCCTTCATGCTCCGATGGCGTACACTGCACGCCGCCGGCCAAGTTTAGGAAACGATAATATTACTCCGTTTCACCGACGGGCACGGGGCGGCGCGGGGGCGTCCGCCGGGCCTGGCCCCTTAACTCGCCCACGCGATCATACAACAGTTCGCTCCCGGTTAAGCTCGTTGGTCCACTGCTTCGCCCCGCTTCGTGGCCCGGTCCAAGTATTTCCATTGGCCTCCCGGCATCAGGAAGTCTCCAGGATTTCCATTTTCGCAGCCTGGATCGCGCATAGCACATCACAAACTCCCAAATCTTGATGGTGGATTGCAAAGAAAGGAATCTCCAAAGTACAGTGCATTGAGAAACCGGAGAAACCGGGATGGGAGAAACCGGGACGGGAGAAACCGGGACGGGGAGAAACCGGGACGGGGAGAAACCGGGACGGGGAGAAACCGGGACGGGCGAGACGTTTCCCCTGAAATAAATCGCGGCCGCCCTCCTGGGCATGCCGACGAGGGACCATGGGAAGCGTCGCGACCTCTCCCTTGGTCTAGAAGTTGCATCAACCGATTGTTCCCACGGCGAAGATGATCGATCCAGACCGACGTGTCCACTAAGGTCATCGATGAGCCGAACTCTTTTCAGAATGGACTTTCGAACGTCGCCGCGGAACCGGCCGGAGTCCAGGAGAAGATCCGCCAAGCGCGGCGAGCATCCGTGCGCTCTCCCGTGCGATAAGCTCCCTCAATCCACGACCCACGAGAGCTGTTTTCTCTTGAATCCCGGTGAGCCGGCGGGCCTCTTCCACAAGCTCGTCGTCAAGATTGAGTGTGGTTTTCATATGTGTAAGTATGGATGATTTGTACATACGGCGGCGATGGTCGACCGAGTCCGCACGGGAAACCGGCGAAAAAATGCGAGAAACCGGTACGGGCGAGACGTTCCCTTGAAATAAATGGCGGATGCCCCACTGGGCCGCATGCCTACGACGGATCAGGCGCCAAGAGGGTTGCGCGAGTTCCCTTTTCAGTGCTATCTTCCAGCGATGGCACTCCGCACAGGCGTCTACATCGTTCCAACCGACAAGTGGTACATCGAACGGACCGTTTGGCTGATCGCCGGCTTCGTTCTTCTCGCCAGCACGGTGATGGCGCTGCTGCTCGATCGGCGATGGATTCTGGGCGTCACAGCGACGGGGCTCGCCTCGATCAGCGTCGCGTTCACCGGCTTTTGTCCGGTCGGCAATGTCCTGAAGTTGCTCGGCTTCAAACCCATGCTCGGCGAGCGCGAACCGTCGGATGGCGCGTCCTGGCGATCGCGTTTCTATTTCATGCAGACCGATCGCTGGTATCTGGAGCGCCGCATCTATCTCGCGGTCGGATTCAACATCTCCGTCGCGTCGATCCTGATTCTCACGTTCAGCCCCTGGGTGGCCTCGTTCACGCTCTTCGTGGGCGGCGCGATGGTGTGGTTTGCCGCGACCGGGTTTTGCGTGATGGCGAACTTTCTCTACTGGCTCGGCGCGGAGCCGCGCTTGACGCCGGCGACGATGCCATCGGGCCGCTGCGAAGAATGCGGGATGTCCGGAGTCTGCATTGGCGGCCACTCGAAGAAGGCCCAGGGACCGGGCACGCGCCTGACCGAGCCGCCCACGTTGGTCCCGACCGCCTCCGCTCTGATGAGGGAATCGCAGTCCATGCGGATCCTTCAGTAGCGCCGAAAAAGAACAGTAGCCTTGAACAGAAGCCGCACCGCGCGCGCCGGTCGCACGCAGGCGTGTGCGCCGCCCATTCCGGAAGTCATCGCGGTTCAAGGTACACACTGCTCAACCGGCCCTGGATGGCGGGGCGGTTAGCTGGCATTTCTCACACGGCTCAAGGAGCTGTGGCGCACGCACTCTGCGTGCCGCGTCGAGACTTCCGGGGTGCGGACCCGTGCCGGGCGTCTCGACGCTTCTGCCCCCTGCAACACTCTGTCAAAGCCAAGCATCGCCAGGAGTGGCGATGCGGCACGCAGAGTGCGTGCGCCACGCCGGAGGCTCGAATGTGTGTGAGAGATCCGGGTTAGCTCATGGCCGGATCCGCTGAATTGAAGCTCGATGGTCCCGCCCGGTTCCAACCTCACGCGGCGTCATTTGTCGCGGAAGCTATGTTGGTGTAAGCCTCAATCGTGCTCGAAACGTCATGCCTTTCAGGGGCGTCTCAAGATTGTGCATAGGAAAAACCGTGTTTAATATTCAGAAGAGAATCACGAACCAGAAGAAGATCGCGAACAGGACGCGGCTGGTGCTCCTCTTGGGTCTGATTGCCGCGATGGGTATGCCTCTGGCGGCCCAGTCGCTCGACCACAGCGCCAACAATCTGCTCCAGGGAACGTACTATTTCCGCGAGGTCATCTATCTGGTCGGGGATGCAGCGGGCGATCTTAACCGCGCGCTTTCGGCCTACGGAAACATAACCTTCAGCGGAACCGGGACGTACACCATTGCCGCCACCGTCGTCGATTCAAGCGCCTCAAGCCTGCAGCAGCTCAATGGGTCCACGGGCACGTACGGGGTCGCGCCCTCCGGCTTCGCGTGGATCAGCAGCCCAGTTTCGACGGGAGACGTAATTTACGGCCTGGTAGCGAACGGTATTTTTGTCGGCAGCAGCACGGAGAGCGGCTTCAACGACATGTTAGTAGCCGCCGCCATCGGGTCCTCGCCGGCGACAGCCGCGACATTTGTGGGCAGTTATGCCGTGGCGGGAATGGATTTTCCGGATGGCACCATCGCCAACGATCAGGGCAATTATTACCAACTGAATGCGGACGGCAAAGGCAACCTGGGAACGGTTGCCGCGAATACCTACACGACTTATGGCACCACGGTCTATTCGCAGAATATTCCCAGCGTAAAATACGTGGCCAGCAACGGTGCGATCGCCATCACGTTTGCGCCTCAAACTGTTAGCGGCCTGATCGTGCCCAACAACCAGTATCTTTACATTTCGCCGGATGGGAACTTCATCTTTGGAGGCAACCCCTACGGCTGGGACATGTTCGTCGGAGTGCGCATGGGTTCCTCCACGGCGGTTCCCAACTTTGGCGGCTTGTACTATCAAGCGGGCATTGACGAAAATATCAACCCCAACGCGGGGGCGGGAACCCTCGACACGTACTATGGATCGCTCTCCGCATCGCAAGGGAGCATCTGGGATCATCAACGCACTGCGATTTTCGAGACTACATCCATTCTTTCGGCCGGTGAAGTACACTTCGACGACACCTTCAACGACGGCTACACCGTCGGCGCCGGCGGAGGCTACGACGATCCGAACGTCCAGTTTCATTACACGGTCGGCAGCACCGGCGCGATCCGGATCGGCTACAGCCGCGGTCCGCTTCTAGGGATCAATGTCGCGATCCAGGCGCCCACGTTTTCGAGTCCCGCCGGGCCCTATATTTTCCCGGACGGAATTGTGAACTCCGCGAGCGGAGCGCCCTTTACCGCTCCCGTTTCGCGCGGCGAAGAAGTGACGCTGAACGGCAGCGATCTGGCCCGGAGTCCGGCAGGCCAGTCCGTCACCCCGCACACCACCCAACTGAACGGCGTGCAAGTGCTGGCCAACGGGGTTCCGGCGGAGATCGACTATGTAAGCCCGGGGCAGATCTACTTTCAGGTGCCCTGGGAGACCACTCAGAACCTGGTGCAAATTCAAGTGGTCAACCAGGATGGCTCGTCCAACACCGTCACTCTGTTCGTGGCCCTGGACGCGCCGGGTGTCTACACCATTCCTTCGGGCGGGATCGGCTATGCGGCCGCGCTGGACGCTTCCAACTCCTACACACTCATCTCTCCGGCGAATCCGGCACAAATCGGAGACGAGGCGGTCATCTACATCGACGGTTTCGGAGATGTGAGCCCGGCGGTCGCCGATGGCGCCGTGGCGGGTCCCATGAGCGCAACTGTGAACAACTTCCAGATGGCGATCGGCGGCGTCGCGGTGCCGACGCCGTTCAACTTTATCGGCTTGGTGCCGGGGACCGCCGGACTGTATGAGATCGACTTCACAATCCCCGCCGGAGTTCCATCGGGTGATCAGATCGTGAACATTTCGAGCCCCGATGCGGTAACGAGCGAGGCGTTGATCTCGATCGCACCCGCGATTGCGAGTGCGAGTGCCGCCTCACCGCAAGCGGTCAGGAAGACGGCCCGGCACGGCCTGCCGCTCCCGCAGCCGTCTGGCCGCGCGGCTGCCCGGAGTCCGATCCTTCCCTGAGGGATTAGTAGCCGGTACGTTATAGACCGCTCCCTCACGGTCACGGTTTGAATTTGGCTCCCTGACCGTCGCGGTTTGAATTCCGCTCTCTCATCGTCGCGCGTTCGGGCCGGCAGCCTGGGCTGCATAGCATCCATTTCGACGGATTCAAAACGACAAGAGACTAATTCTATTTCCGAGGCATGAACAGATCGTGATCGAGCCGCAATCCAATCCGAGCCGTGACCGTGAGGGAGCAGTTCATCAACTCTGGGCTGCCTCGCATCCATTTCGACGGATTCAAAACGACAAGAGACTTATTCTATCTCCGAGGCACGAACAGATCGTGAGCGATGCAGAGCCCAAACCGAGCCGTGACCGTGAGGGAGCGGTTCATCAAACAAAGACGTATTTCATAACTTTCGCCTGTTACGGAGGGCGCTTGCATGGCAACGAGTCGGGTTCCGTCGACCGGAATCACAACCTGCCGGGAAGCCGGACCGTGGACGTTGATCCGGAACGTGCCAATGCCGAGTTAGGGCTGATGGACCAATGGGCGTATTCCCTCGACGCTGGCCGGCGGGTCGCGGTTTTGGATGCCGTTCGCGAGGTTTGCCTACACCGCGATTGGAGTTTGCTGGCCGCGCAGGTGCGGACGAACCACGTCCACCTCGTCGTGCGCTCGGACGTCCGACCCGAACAAGTTATGAATGCATTTAAGTCCTACGCCAGCCGGAGATTGAATCGATTGAGCATGGATGAACCGGACCAAAAGCGTTGGGCTCGTCACGGAAGCACTCGATGGCTCTGGACTGACGAGGATGTAAGCGGAGCGATCCGATACGTCGTCGAGGGGCAGGGAGAGCCCATGGCAGTTTTCGTAACTTCCGGTTCCTGAAGAAGAGACAGAAGGCAAACGGGTGCTCCCTGGCGGTCGCGACTTCGTCTAAATTTCCGCTCCCTCACGGTCACGGCTCGGTTAGCAGCCGTGACCGCTATCTCGATTCGGAGCCGTGGGCGTGAGTCCGCTGCGTTCAGGACGCTTTGAGGAGAACCGCGGTGATGTTGTCCGGCCCGCCGCGGGATCGCGCGGCCGCGATCAATTGCTGACACTTCGCCTCGATCGACCCGGCCGACCCGAGCGCATTTGCGATATCTTCTTCCGTCGCGACGCCGTGCAGGCCGTCGCTGCACAAGAGAACCTGCGCGCCGGGAGACGGATGCACTCGATACGTGTGCACCCGCAACTCCTCGGAGACGCCGATAGCCATGGTCAACACGTGGCGCATCGGATGACTCTTGAGGCTTTCCTCATCGAGGCCGAGACGCCGGCCGACTTCATTGACCCAGGTTTGATCGTCGGTAAGGGGTTGTAGCCCGCCCTGGTCGAACAGATAGGCGCGGCTGTCGCCGACGCTGCCGATGAGAAGGTCTCCGCCCAAATCGACCACGGCCACCAGCGTGGTTCCCATCCCCGACATGCTCGAGTCCGCGGCGGCGGCCTCCATCACGCGGTGATTGGCCTCATTGAAAGCGCTGACCAGCTTGTCGGCGTCGATGGGCGCGCCGTTGCCTTGAATCACTTCCAAAACGGTTTCGGAGGCAAGCTTAGACGCGTGCTCTCCCGCCTGCGCCCCGCCCATGCCATCCGCTACCAGATAGAGGCCCAGGGAAGGGGACACAAGATAATAGTCTTCATTGTTGCCGCGGACGCATCCTGGGTCCGAAGCGCCGAAGGCTTCGAGCATGAGTTACCCGATTATACCCAGTTCAAGGCTCCTCAGTAACTCGCGCCACAACGGAAGGCCATGGCAGCGATGGCTGATCCGAGCAAGGAGGTCACGGCCTGCTGTGGCGCCTTTGAGGAACTCGCGCAAAACGGAGTGCGGCGCGAAGAAGTTCCTTATGGTTTTGGCGGTGCGCGCCGCACCCTTTGGACTTTTAAGGAATTCGCCCGCACAACGGAGCCTCGCTCGGTGGAGACGCTGAGAGTTCCTGCTAGTTTGGAGGGCCTCGCTGGCCCTGTGCGGGCTTCGAGGAACTCGCCCGCACAACGGAGCCTCGCTCGGGGGAGACGCGGAGAGTTCCTGCTGGTTTGGAGGGCCTCGCTGGCCCTGTGCGGGCTTTTGAGTAACAGCCCGCAAAATCCGGAACGGGTAAACTCCGCGCGGCGGCAGCGTTACTTGGCTTCTAATGAGGGCGCTGCCGCACCCTTTGCGGGCTTGGCGGGATCGACCATCGCTTTCAACTGCCAATACGCGCGCTCTTCGTAGTTGGTCTTGAGCCGCTCCAGATTTTGTAAACGGGCGTCGGCGGCGCGCGGCTGGCTGCTGCGGGAATCCACGCGCGAACTCTGCTTCTTCAAGCACAGGTCGAGTAGCTCCGCGGCCTGTTCATCGTCCGGCACGCGGTCGAGAACCGAGCGGAAGCGTTGCGCCGCGGCGGCGAAATCCCCCTTCTTCCACAGCGCGTAGCCAAGATTGAAGTGATAGACAGGATCGTTTTGATCCCCTTCCAGGGCTTTACGGAAGCTGTCGATGGCTTGCGGCAGATTCCGGCGGCTCTCGGACGCGCCCAGGTCGTTCCAGACTTCGCCGAGCGGAACCGTATCCGCAATCGCCTGGAACGCTTTCTGCGCGGCGGGGTAATCGCCCGATTGAAACAGCGCCAAGCCTTTCAGGAAACTCGCCTCCCGATAGAGGAAGTCCTCGGGCCCGATCTTCAGGAGCCACTGAACCGCCTGCCTGTACTCCTTTCGGTCGTAGTGTATGCGGCCGAGTTGATAGCAAGGGCGGGTGAAACGCGAGTCCAGGCGTGTAGCCTGCGTGAAATACTTCTCCTTTTGCTCGGGATCCTTGGTCAACAAGCCCCGGATGTAGTTCTCCTCGGCGTCCAGGCGAATCGGCATTCGCAACGTACGGAACTCGGATTCGGGAGGCGCGGCGTTCGGCGCAACCAGCGACAGGGTCTGCCAGGCGATATGAGCCTCGATCGTCGCCAGATCTTCCAGCGCGCCGGTTTCCACAAACTCCGGACTCAGCCGCATGCGCCGCCGGTCAACCACCCGGCCCGTCACCTTCAGCGAACCGCGCGACTCAGGATTGCCGCCGGCTTCCGGAGTAAATTCGAAGGAGCCATAGACCACCTGCTCCGCATCGAGAATCTCGCCGATCTTCATGACCGATGCCTCGGTCAAAATGCTCCGTTCGCGCAAACCGAGGCGTCTATAGGCATCCTGAAGGTCGTTGCCGTCAAGCGCGACGATTCCGTGCGATCCCAGAGCGTCGCGCACGGTTTCGGCGATACTTTCTCCGATCCAATCGAGGTTCGCCCGGGCCGGACTGGAGGCTGCCGTCTGGTTTGTGAAGGGGAGAACGGCCGCGGTTTCGGCGTTGCCCAAAACTGCCGACAGCACGAGAATACCCACACCCCATGGCCGCATTTCCCTCTCAGTGTAGCGTCCCCACGTGAACATTTTTTGAGTTACCGCTCCCTCACGGTCACGGCTCGGTTTAGGAGCCGTAGACCGCGCCCATTGTTTCCGGCCCGCGCGCGTCACGGTCACGGAGAGAACCGCCTATTCACCATCTAAACGACCGCAGTTGTTTTGCCGAGCCGCGACCGTCAGGGAGTGGTCATTTAAGAAAAGCATCTTTTCAGAACGTCCACTCCCTCTTACAGGAAGCGGCTTCAAACGCTCGTGCGCAATCGGTTCCCCAAGAGTGACGAAATCGACGGGACAGCTTACTAGAACATCTCGAGTTGGTTTTGAGTCGGGCCGGATTTCGTCCGGCGCGGCCGCAACGGGCTTCCGATGACCCCCAGGACGTGCACTTCGGTCAATGCAGCCTTGGGGAGGAAGATTCTCTGGTTTTGGAAGGTTGGATCGGGAGGAACCACGTAAAAACCCAATGGATCCATCAGCATGAGGTTATTGGCCAGAATGCCCTCAATCGAGTCCCCATCGCGGAACAGGCAGCGCACCCAAAGGCCGGGCATTTTCGGCCGGGTGGCATAAGAGCGGCGCTCCCTCCAGGTCTCGCCACTCTCGAAATCTCTTACAAAACAAACCGCTTTAGCTTCGGTGTAAGGAATTGTGAGCAGGCTCCCGGACGGACTGAGCAATTCGACGCCTTCGGGCAGAAAACCACCGGGCGTTTGGACGAATCCTTGCACCGGTTCGCGCTTGAAACGGGCCACGAGGACCTTTTTACTGGTGGATGGAGCCACTTAGAGGTCCTGTCTGCGTGCTTTTCCTTTCAAACAATTTCGCAAGTATTGTATCATTGGCTCAATGCAGGCGACCGCGCCCCCTGTCAGGCCGCTCTCCGGGTGGATCAACTCGTTTCTCGACTTTTGTCGAGTGGAGAAGGGTCTCAGCGCAAACTCTATTGCTTCATATCGTATTGATTTACAACGGTTTGATGGCTCGATTTCGAAGCATTGCCAGGATCTCAGAGCCGAGGATCTGTCAGGTTATGTCCAGTCCCTGTACCGGGCTGGATTATCGCCGCGGTCGATTGCGCGCCACATCACCACGCTGCGTAACTTCTTTCGTTTCTTGATCGAGGAAAAACACATCGAACGGGACCCCACTGAATTCCTGACGCCGCCCAAGCAGTGGGCGACCTTGCCGAAATATCTGAATCAGGAAGAGATAGAGCGACTCTTGGGCGCCCCTCCGGAGGACAAACCAGTCGGTTTGCGGGACCGGGCGATGCTCGAGGTGCTGTATGCGAGCGGGCTGCGCGTCACGGAGCTGTGCCGCCTGGAGATGGCCTCGGTCGAGCGCGATCTCGGTTTATTGCGGGTGATGGGTAAGGGCAACAAGCAGAGGGTGGTCCCTTTTGGCGACTCCGCGGGAGCGGCCATCGAGCGATACCTCGGCGCAGGGCGACCGATGATTCTGAAGGGTCGCGCCAGCCGTTTCCTGTTTGTGACGGCGCGCGGTTCGGCCATGACCAGGCAATCGTTCTGGAAATTACTGGGGGGCTATGGCCGCCGGGTGGGAATCTTCCGCACCCTGACGCCGCACGTGGTCCGGCACAGCTTTGCCACGCATCTGGTGGAGCGTGGGGCGGATCTGCGCAGCGTGCAGATCATGCTGGGCCATGCCGACATCTCGACAACGCAGGTATACACCCACGTCGCCCAGCGGCGGCTTCGTGAGGTGGTGGATCGACATCATCCGCGCGCGTAAACCGGAGAGCGTGCGCCGGCGCGCCGGCAGACTGAGGACGAGCAACGAATGAGCGACTACATGTTCATGCTGGAAAGCCACCTGAGCACGGAGCAATTCCGGGTGGTGAAGCAGATGCAGGATCTGGCCGCGGAGACCGGCGTCCCGCTATTTCTGACGGGCGGGGCCTTGCGCGATATGTTGGGCGGCTTTCCGGTGCGGGATCTGGACTTCACCGTGGAGGGCAACGCACCCAAGCTCGCCAAGGCGGCCGCGCAGAAGGCCCACGCCAGTATCCTCTCGACCGACGATTTTCGTAAGTCGACGGAGCTTCGCTTCCCTGGCGGCGTGACCGCGGAGATCGCCATGGCGCGCGTGGAGCGTTTCGCAAAGTCCGGCGCGCGGCCACAGATCGCTCCGGCGACCATCCACGAAGATCTTCGCTGCCGGGATTTCACGGTGAATGCGATCGCGCTGTCCTTGAATCGTGCATCGCTGGGATTGCCGATCGACCCCACCAACGGAGTGGGCGATATCGAGCGGAAAGAATTGCGGGCCATTCACAACTACTCCTTCTACGACAATCCAATCCGGATGCTGAGGCTGATCCGGTTCAAGGTTCGTCTCAATTACACGGTGGACGATCGCACCAAGAATCAATACGAAAATGCGCGGGAGGCCGAGATGTTGACGCGCATTACGGCGGAGTCGCTGGGGACCGAGCTGCGTCACATGGCGAATGAGCCGACGGCGAGCGACCTTCTTCAGGCGCTCGACGACGAGAAACTGATTCGGCTGTACTCGCCGGCGCTCGAAGGGCCGAAGCTCAACCTGCCGGCGTTCGCGAAGCTGCAAAAAGCCAGGCTATTGGTTCCTTTCGGTGTCGATATGCACATGAACAACCTGCCTCTGTTCCTGAGTGTGCTGCTCGAGAAGCTGAACGCGAAAGAACGGGCCGATGTGATCGGGAACGCCGAGATTTCCAAGGCCGAAGTCAACGCGAGTGCGAAGCTGGTCGTCGTGGCCAAGAAGCTGGAACGCGAGTGGAAGAGCCCCAAGCTTCAGAAGGCGTCCCAGCTCTATCAGGTTATGGTGAAGACGCCGGGAGAGCTGGTGTTGTATTTACTGGTCCACTCGACGCAGCGAATCGTGCAGGACCGCATCCGCAATTACTTCCAGAAGTATCTACCGGCTTCGCTGGAGGTGACGGACGACGTGGTGGCGGCTACTGGAGTCGCCCCGGGCACACCGAAATTCCAGCGAGTGAAGGAGGAGATGATCCTGACTAGGCTGGACGCGCGGCCGAAGAAGCCGGCGCCGGCGCCCGAGCCGCCCCCGCCTCCACCCGCCATGTCGAGCTTTGCGCGGGGACCCGGCGTGCGGCATGCGCGGTAATGGCAGCCGCACCCTTTGCGGGCCAGTAAGCTGTCCCGGCGACATTATTTAAGTTACCGCTCCCTCACGGTCACGGCTCGGTTTGGCAGTCGTAGACCGCGTCACATCGATTCCGGCCCGCGTGCGTCACGATTACGGAGTGAACCGCCTATTCACGGCTCAAGCGGCCGCAGTGGTTTTACGGAGCCGTGACCGTGAGGGAGCGGAAATTTAAACGAAGCGGCGAACGCTAGGGAGCAGCCGACTTTGGTCCGCCTTCGGCTCAGGGCGGCCTCCCCAACCGAACCGCGATCCTCTCAGGGGGCAGGCGGCTCTGAAGAGCGGAGAACTAGGCTAGCTGTGTATAGCCGCTTTGGAAGAAGATCAGCGGCCGTCCTTCGGCGACAGTTGCCTCGACCACCTCTCCGATGAACACGCGATGGTCGCCCGTGTCCAGTACCTGGACGGTGCGGCATTCGATGACGGCGAGCACTCCTTCAAGCACCGGTGCGCCGGAGAGACCGGCGATCCAAGCCACGCCGGTGAATCGGCCTTCCGGGAGAACCGCGAAACGCACGGAAAGGCCGCTCTGTTCCTCGCGCAAGATGTTGACCGCATAGAACCCGCTCGTTTCGAACACTTGCAGAGCGCTTGCGGCGCGATCGAGCGCCACCATCACGAGCGGCGGAGACAGAGAGAGAGAGCTGAAGGCGTTCACGGTAAGGCCGTGCGGGGTGCCGTCCGCGGCCATCGTTGTAACTACAGCCACGCCCGTTGCGAATTGCGAACAAACGCTACGAAAAAGCTCGGATTGGACCGGCGCTCTTGACAATGGGATAACCCTAATCCTATCATGAGGTTTGCAGCGCTCAGGAAATCCTGGCGCGCGGATGGCGAAGGCGGCGGTTGCAGTAGGCCAATTGGGGCGCTGGGTCCCGGTCAGTGGTCTGCAAACGCGAAGAAGGAGTAGTACGGCGGGCGTTGCCCGATTTCATTGGCGCTCCGCACTCAAGTCGATTAAGAGCGCACAGCGCGGGACGCGCTCGCTGGTGAGTGAAAACAATCGCGGCCCGCTGCGTTGTGCGCGATGTTTACT
>Ga0209415_10016042_pt1 | contig 12085 bp, 8 predicted proteins | sample PeaSoiSIISIP2007_FD_187696 | JGI IMG/M metagenome (GOLD analysis project Ga0209415, IMG submission 187696) | Peat soil microbial communities from Weissenstadt, Germany - SII-SIP-2007 (SPAdes) (version 2) | ecosystem: Environmental > Terrestrial > Soil > Wetlands > Peat | place: Germany... | reverse complement strand
GGGATCTGGTTCGAGAAAACCTTGCTCTGCTGGTCCGTGATCGGCTGGCCATCCACGGAGAACGAATTTTCCGCGTGATCGCCTAACCCGTGAAACAGTCCGTTGGAATCCGCGGCGACTCCGGGCGACGTCTGCGTGACCAGCGCGCTTACGGACGACGAGGCGCTTTCCAGGGGAACCTCATTGAACAGTGCGCGATCGATGTCCGTATGCGCCGTCGAATCCGTCTCGAGCAGATCGCCCGCGGCTTCCACAACTACCGTGCTGTTGCTTCCCGCGAGTTGAAGGCTGATCTTCAGGCTGATCGGTACCGACGACCGCACGTCGACGTCCTGAACATAACCAGCGAAGCCTGTGGCGCTGACGGTCATGTGGTAGGGGTTGAACGGAACATTGGCGATGCTGAAATTGCCGGATGCGTCCGTGGTGGTGGTGCGCTCAAACTGGCTTACCGGGTTGTGAATTGTGACGGTGGCGCCAGGAATTACTGCGCCGGTAGGATCCGCCACGGTTCCCGTTACGTTGGTTGAATTGCCGTTCTGGGCATGCGCAATCGGTCCGGCTGTAACGAAGCACAAAACGACAAGCACGACTCCAAGCAAAGCGCTTACGAATCTCACGATTTTTCTCCCTGTATGAATGCGGCCGCGGCGCTTCGCTGCGCTGTGGCTAAGAATGAATGTGGAAATCCGCACGCGCCGCGCGACAGGCGCCGCGTGCTGGGAGACGATTGTTTATTTTGGGAGAACGCGTTTAAGCCGGAGGGGCTCGCGGAATGCTGAGGGTGCCGACGAAATCAAGATCGGGCGCGGATTCTTCGGCGATCGCGAGTCTCGCAATCGGAGCGGCTGCCTGCACGACCACTTGCGCGGCCGCTTGTGGAATCGCAGCGTGTCCGACGTGGCAGACCTGGCAGTGATCCTCGTCGTACGCGTGGCTGTGCCAGTGGCTGACCGCGTGCGTGGCCAGCAGGGCCAGCGCGATGACTATCGCGACTGCCAGCAGACGTTTTGTTGTGCGCTTCACCATGCTGAACTCGACCAAAATCAAACCTCGAAGTCTAATTCCCGGCCACCGCGATCAAACCTGCAGCACGTCGCCATCGCGGGCGACCGCGCGATACAGCACGGGGTCCACGAAAATCGCGATGCACAGCCGCGAAATCAGGCCCGCCACGATCACGATCGCGAAGGGCTTCTGCGTGTCCGAGCCGATGCCGGTGGAAAGCGCGGCGGGCAGCAAGCCCAAGCAGGCCACCAGCGCCGTCATCATGATCGGGCGCAATCGCATCAGGGCCGCCTCGCGCGTTGCCGTGCGAATATCCTTGCCCTCCTGCCGCAGCTTGTTGATGAACGAAACCAGGATCACCGCCGTCTCAACCGAAACTCCCATCAGCGCCAGCAGCCCGAGTATGGACGACACGCTGAACGGCGTGCCCGTAAGCTTCAGCGCGATCAGCGCGCCGACCGGTTCGGTGATCACCACGCCGAGCGCAATCGCCATCGGAAACTTGAAATTGCCGTAGAGCGCGAACAGAATCATGAAAATCAGCAGCAGCGCCAGCGGACCGATGATCTCCAACTGGTGCTTCGCTTCCAGAAACTCGCTGTACTCGCCGCCCCACGTCAGCCGGTAGCCGGCCGGCAGCGATTTTTGAATGTCCGCGATGGCGCGCTGGCCATCGGTGACGGCGCTTTGCAAATCGCGCCCTTCGACGCTGTACTGCACGCCGATGTAGCGCGAGTTGTTTTCGCGGTAAATGAACGAAGCGCCGCTCGCTTCGCGAATGTCTGCCAGTTCGCGAAGCGGAATCTGCTGGCCTCCGGGTGTGCCGACCAGCAGATTGCCGATCTCCTGCGCGTTTTCGCGAAACTCCGGCTTCATGCGCACCACGAGATCAAACAATTTCTCGCCTTGAATCACCTGCGTGGCTGCTTGCCCGCCGACCGCAGCCTGCACCACCGCTTCGACGTCGGCCACGTTGATGCCGTAGCGCGCAATCTTGTCCCGGTCGGTGTTAATCAGCAGGGTCGGCTGGCCGAGTTCGCGCACCACCGTGAGTTCGCTGAAGCCGGGGACTTGCGAGAGCCGCCGCTTGATCTCGAGAGCCTTGTCCTGGAGGACATTTAGATCGGGGCCGTAAATTTTCACCGCTAGCGAGCTTTTGAGGCCGGTGAGGGCTTCGTCCACAGCATCTTCGGCGGGCTGCGTGAAATTGAAGATCACGCCGGGGAAGGCATCGAGCTGCTTCTGCAGATCGGCCGTCAATTCGGCTTTGTTGTGGATCGGGCCTTGCTTCCAGGTCGAATCGCCGTAGGGCTTCAGGCCCACATAAAATTCGTCGTTGAAGAAACCGGTGGAGTCGGTGCCGTCATCGGGGCGGCCCAGTTCGGAGCCGACGTCGGTGACCATCGGATACTTCATCAGGATATTGCGCACCTGCGGGCTGAACTTCGCCGCTTCTTCGTAGGAAATCGTGTACGGCATGGTCGCGCGGACCCACAGCGCGCCTTCATCGAGGTGCGGCATGAATTCGCCGCCGATAAAGGGAATCAGCAGCATGGTCGCGGCGAAAATCGCGAGCGCCACCAGAATTGTGGTCTTCGGACGATCGAGGCAGCGGTCGAGCTGCGCGGCGTATATGCCGCGGATCCATTCGAAGGGCCGGTTCACTGCCTCGTGCACGCCCTTGCGGAACAAGTAAGAGCACATCACGGGCACGAACGTCAGAGTCAGGATCAACGCCCCCACCAGCGCGATGGACATGGTGTCCGCCATCGGATGGAACAGCTTTCCGGAAGGCCCGCTGAGCGCGTAAATGGGAATGTATCCGGCGATGATCACGGCGACAGAATAAAAAATCGGCCGGTCCACGTCCTTGGCCGCCGCCAGGATCACTTCGTTCAGGTTGTATTCCGTGCCTTCGCGCAGGCCCAGCTCGCGGAAAATATTTTCGACCATCACGAGCGTGCCATCAATGATGATTCCAAAATCAATGGCGCCGATCGAAAGCAAATTGGCGGCCACGCCGCGCGCGTGCAGGAAAATGAACGAGAAAAGCAGCGCGATTGGAATCGTGAGCGCGACGATCACCGCGGCGCGGCCACTGACCAGAAAGAAAATCAGCACGATCAGGACCAGAATCATTCCGCGCATCAGGTTGCCTTCAACGGTGCCCGTGGTCACGCGCACCAAATCGCTGCGATCGTAGAACGGAACGACCTTCACGTCCGGCGGCAGGACGCTTTCGTTGAGCTCCTTTGTTTTTGCTTCGACGCCTTTCAAGACGTTCTGCGTCTGCTCGCCGGTGAGCATCAGGATGACGCCTTCCACCGAATCGTCGCTCTGGTTGAAGCCGAATTCGCCAAGGCGCGGCGCGTTGCCGATGGTCACTTCACCGATATCGCGGACGCGCACCGGCACGCCATTCTGCGATCCGACGATCACGTTGCCGATATCCTTCTCGTCTCGCAGCAGGCCCAGCCCGCGCACGTAGTAGAATTGGCCGCCCTGCGAATAAAATCCTCCGCCCGTGTTCGCGTTGTTGACGGAAAGCTGCTGAATCACTTGGGGCAGGGGAATGTGATAGCCGTACAGGCGCGCCGGATCGAGCAGCACCTGGTACTGCATCACCGTGCCGCCGAATCCGGAATCGTCCGCGACGCCCGGAACCTGTTTGTATTCGCGCTCGATCACCCAGTCTTCGTAGGTTTTGAGTTCCTGCGGTGTGCGGTCCGGACTCTTAAGAACATAGCGATAGACCAGGCCCGACGGGCTTGAAAGCGGCGCGAGCGTTGGCGTAACGCCAGATGGATAGGTGACCTCGCTCAAGCGCTGGAACACGAGCTGGCGCGCAAAATAGTTGTCCGTGTCTTCGTTGAATGTGAGGATGATGTCCGACAGGCCGTAGAGCGAAATCGAGCGCATCACGTCCATCTTCGGCACGCCGTTCATTTCCACTTCGGTTGGAAGCGAGACGAGCCGCTCGATTTCCTCCGCCGCGTGGCCCGGCCACTGGGTGATGATTTCCACCATCGGCGGCGAAAGGTCCGGGTAGGCGTCCACCGGCATGTGCTGGAACGAAATCCCTCCGCCGACGGCGATGAATGCCGTGAGGACCAGGATCAGAAACCGCTGGCGCAGCGCGAATTGGACGACGCGATGGATCATTTTTCTTAGGCTCCGTCCTTATTGCTGGAACGAATTCGCGAATTGCAGGAACAAGCTGCCGTTGCCCACCACTTTGTCTCCCACGGAAAGCCCTTTCAGAATTTGCGTCTGGCCGTTCTGGCTCTCGCCGATCTCGACCGCGCGCCTGCCGAATTGATTCGACGCCGCCGCCACGTAGACGAATGGCTGGTTTTCGTCGTCGCGCAGGACGGAGGCATCCGGCACGCCGATGGCGTTCTGGATAACACCTGCGGTCACCGTGACCGTGCAATACATGTCGCGCTTCAGTTTTTCGCCGGGGTTGTCAACCACGATCCGCGCCTGCAGCGTGCGCGTATTTGGGTCAAGCGCCGCCGAGACGTACGAAATCTTCCCGTGAAAACTTTCCGGGTACGCATCGGTCTGCACCACCACGTCGTCGCCCGACTTCACAAACGCCAGATCGCCTTGGTAGAGATTCGCCAGGACCCACACCGTGCTCATGTCTGAAATTGTGAACGCCTGCGTCTGGCCCGCCTGCATTACTTGGCCCGGCGCCACCAGCCGCTCAACCACTTCGCCGTTCATCGGCGCGATCACGGGAATCTGGGCCGAGGAGGGCGCCTTCGCCAGATCCTCCGGATTCTTGATTCCCAGAATCTTCATGGCTTGTTCGGAGGCATTCAAGTCCGCCTGCGCCTCATTTCGATCCGATTCGGCCTGCAGCAAATCGCGCTCGGCGATGGCGTGGTGCTCGTACAGGTCCTTCGCGCGATCAAAGTTCTTATCCGTTACGCGGAAGGTTTCATGGGCCTTCAAATATGTGTCGAGCAGTTGCGAATAATCGGGGCTGGATACTTCGAGCATCGGCTGACCCTGGCGTACGTGGTCTCCCGGCACCACCAGGATCCGGCTGACTGGCCCGCCCACCTGCGTGATTACCGGCGTGGTCTTGAACGCGTTGTAGGCCACTGCTCCCGTCAAGCGCAGCGTACGTGTGAGTTTCGCCTGCTGAATCGTGACGACCTGGACGTGGGACACCTGGTCCGGCGGAATGGTGAAAAGCTGCGGCGTGGCCGACTTCGACGCCTGCGATGAATAGGACGTCATGTCACTGGCGTTACGGTCCGAGCTGCATCCCGCGAGAACGCAGGCCAGCGCGCCCACTAATGCAAATGAAGCGGCGATCCCGAGCGAGCGGCTAGCGTGCGTGAAATGACGAATGATCATGGCAGGTTCCTCGTTCCCACGGCTTCGCGGAGCTGCTCGAGCGCCAGCAGGTACGCCGCGAGCGATTGCCGGTATGCAAGCTGGATCGCGCGGTAGCTCCGCTCGGCGTCCAGATAATCGAGCAGGCTCGCGGCGCCGCGCTTGTAGGCGTACTCGCTGATATCGCGGTCCTGCTGCGCGTCGTCGAGATAGCCGGAGCGGTAGAGCTGAACAATTTGATCGTTCGATTGCAGGCCATCGTAGGCGTCTTCCACGTCCGTGAGCACCTGGTCGCTGGCGGCTTTCTCCGTCTCTTGCGCTTGGGTGATGACGAATCGCGTGCGTGCGATTTCTCCCTGATTGCGGTCGAAGATCGGAATCTGGACCTGGCCGAAAAGCGAAACGGTGCTCAAATCGGCGATGTGCGTGTAATTGATCTGCCCGGTCACGTCACGTTTGCCGTTCGCTTTCGCGAGCTCGAACTGGCTGTTTGCGGCAGTGACGCCCTGTTGCGCGGCGCGCAGGTCAGGACGCGTGGCCAGCGCCTTGACTTCCAAATCCTCCATTTTCGCCTGGAGCGGTTGGTAATCGAACGGACCCGCAACATCGTAATCGAGCGCCACGGATTCGCGGCCCAGCAGTTGCCGCAGGTCCGAAAGCGCCTGCACGCGCGCCAGCTGAGCCTGCGCGGCGTCGCTCTGGAACTGGAGAAGCTGCAGCTTGATCTTCAGGAAGTCGTCCTCGCTGATGTCGCCCGCGCGGTAGCGCTCCTTGCTGATATCCACCGAATTCTGAAAGCTCTTCAGGTCCTGCTGAGCCAGATCGAGCGTGGATTCGGCGAGCTGCGCGTTGGTGAAAAGCGTAGCCACTTGAAAGGTAAGGGTGCGCTCGTTGTCGGTCACCGTCGAGCGCGTCACCGCGGTTGCATCTTTTGCTGCGGCCAGCCTGTGCTGCCGCTTTTTGCCCCGCTCGAAGAGGTAGCTGAGCCCTAGATCAAACTGCGCTGAATTATCCAGGTAGTTCGAATCGAACTGGTCCGCGTTGAAGATCGGCAGAAATTGGGCGTCGCCGAGCAGCACCGGATTGGGGCGCAAGTTTGCGGTGGTCTCCTGCGCTTCACTTTCTTGAATTGTTGTGCGTTCGGCCAGCAGCGTGTGGTTGTGCGCGAGCGCCATCTGGATCGCATCGTCGAGCGTGATCTTCACCGGTCCCTGCGTTGGTGAAGGCGTCTGCGCGCGCGCGGGCGCAGCCCAGCCGGCAAGCGACGCCGCAAAAATCGATACCGCAAAATACATAGGTCGTATACGCATAAAAGTTCAAACCTCAGTAAATGGAACGGACGTGGATTGGTGTGCCGCGAGCGGCACGGGATTGGCCAGGTCTTACGCGGAGGGTGGAGCTCGTGCGGGGACTCGCCGAACCGTGGGGCTCGACGCCAAGCCGGTGTCGCGGGGTTCCGGCGTGGGTGCTACCAGTGCAAAAGTGAGAGCGTGATTCGCTGCAATCGGCCGGTCAATCGGCTGGTGACTCAGGTGGCAGATCGGGCAGCTGCTTTCAGCGGTGCCGTCACTGTGATGATGTAAGACGACGCTTCCGAGCGTCATCGCCACCAGCAGCAGCGCGAGCAGCGCTGCCGGAATCACCAGATACCGTGTTGGACGTCGATTCAGCATGGCTGACAGCGGCTGCTCGAAACCTCAATACCAATCATATAGCAGATGTCGCCGCGGTCCAATGGGTTGCGCCCGGGGGTGTACTGGAAAGATAGGGGTGTGAGGTGGCTCGAAAGGACTGGCGGCGCTGCTTAGTTCGATTGTTCCAGGGCTTTTTCCACCAGGGCGACGCACTTCTCGACGCGCTTTCGCAGAGGGCCGTCAATTTCCTGCTGGCGTTCGCGCAGCATGAACAGCTCGTCGGCGATATTCAGCGACGCGAGTACAGCGACCTTCAGCGAGTCAACCATCCGCGTGGCCGACGCAATCTCGCGCATTTTGGCGTCCACGTAGGCCCCGAGCTCCTGCAGGTGTTCTTCGTTCTGATCCGCGTTGACGTTGTACGCTTGGTCGTAGATTTCGATTTTCACGTTCGCGCTCCCCGTTGAATGGATCGCTGGGCTGCCGCCATTGTCGGCCATCCGGCGTGCGGGCGCAACGGGATCGTTCAGATCGTCCGAAGCGAGGCGCCCAGCTTGGTTTCGAGCGCGGCGACGATCCGCGAGGAACACTCTGCGATCCGCGCGTCGGTGAGGGTTGTCTCGCCACTCTGAAACGTCACGCGGACCATCAGCGAGAATTTTCCCGCTGGCATCTTGCCGTCGCGAAACAGATCTGCGGGCTCGATGCTTCGAAGCTCCGGGATCGCGAGCGCGCGAATCGCTTCGGCCACTTGCGCGAACTTCACGCCGTCGGCGAGCACCAGAGAAAAGTCGCGTTCTACGGCCGGGAAGCGAGGAATGGGCGCAAATTTCTGAGTCGCCCGCGCCGCCTCGATGCCTGCGAGCAGCGGCTCGAGTGATAACTCCGCGACAAAAATCTCCTGGCGAAGTTTGAGCTGATCGGCAATGCGGCGCGCCAGTTGCCCGGCTACGCCGAGCGGTGCGCCGTTGCCCGCATTGCCAACCGAAATCCGCGCCGCGCATCCGCCCGCGAGCCATGCGGGCCCGCCGGACTGCCAGCCGAATCCACCGGCCAGCCCGCCGAGGCCATCGAGGTCGCCCTTCAAATCCCAGAAGCCAAATTCATGCGCCGCTTCATGAATCGTCGTCTCGCGCGTTAGGCCCGTCGCGCCAAGCGTGAGCACAGGCGTTTCAATCGGCTCGCCATTTCGCAGCTCGTACGTCTTGCCAATTTCGAACAGACGCAGATTCCGCTGGCCGTGATTCAGGTTCCATTCGAGCGCCCCGAGCATGCTCACGATCCCCGTCGAGCGCATCACCGAGGCATCCTCCGCGAGCGGGTTGCCGATCACCGCGGGGGCCACGCCCTCCCCGCGGAAAATTTCGTCGCGGCGCGTATCCACCAGCGGAATCGCCACAATTTCCTGGTAGCCGAGCGCGACCACGCGCTCGCGCAAACGGTCCTGCGCTTCGGCGTGCGGGAGGCGATGCGCGGGCTGCTTTGCCGGCGGCAGGCGAGGCGGGAATTTATCGTATCCGTAGTGGCGGGCGACTTCCTCGATCAAATCAATCCCGCGCGCGGCGTCGCGCCGCCAGGAAGGCTGCGTGCATTGCCAAACGGCCAGCAGCGAGCCGGGCGTCCCGCGATGCGCGTCCGTCCGCGAGGGACGAAAACCGAGCGCGCTCAAAATCTCCTCGATGTCGCGATCCGGCACGTCCGCGCCCATCACGCGCAGCAATTCCTTGCGCGAGAGCTCGATCGAAGGCGCAGGCGCACGGCCCGGATACACATCCACGACGCCCGATAGAATTTCACCTCCGCCCAATTGCTGAATCAGCTCGGCGGCGCGGCGCGAGGCCAGCTCGGCCATTTCCGGATCGGCGCCGCGCTCGAAACGATAGGAGGCTTCCGTCCGCAGGCCGAGCGACTTCGAAGTGCGGCGCACGGTGATGGGATCGAACCACGCGGATTCCAGCAGAATATTGCGGCTCGCAAATCCGATTTCGCTTTCCGAGCCGCCCATAACGCCGGCAATCGCCACCGCGCGCGACGCATCCGCGATCACGCACATGTCCTTTGTAAGCGCGCGCTCCGCGCCATCCAGCGTGCGAATCTTTTCGCCCGGACGCGCGCGCCGAACCACGATCCGGCGTTCGCTGAGCTTGTCGAGATCGAACGCGTGCATCGGCTGGCCCAGCTCGAACATCACGTAGTTGGTCACGTCCACCACGTTGTTGATCGAATTCTGGCCGATGGCTTCGAGGCGCTGTCGCAGCCAGTCAGGCGAAGGCTGAATTTTCACGCCGCTCATGACCCGTGCGGTGTAGCGTCCGCAAAGCTCCGGCGTTTCGATTTCAACGTGCGTCGCGTCCGACGCTTTGATCGCCGCCTCCTTCAGCTTCGGCTGCAGCGCTTTCACGGGCAGCCGGTAAATCGCCGCCACCTCGCGCGTCATGCCGTAGTGGCCCAGGCAGTCGGGACGGTTCGCGGTGACTTCCGCGTCGAGCACCGGCCCGGCCGGCGATTCCTCGACCGAGTCAACCGAGACACCCGCAAGCGAAAGCCGCGAACGCAACTCCGCCGCCGGCGCCGTCGCGTCCACGAACTCCTTCAGCCAGTTGTAGACAATCTTCATACGTGTTCTTTGTGGGTCGGAGCTTCAGCTCCTATGCGCTGGTCCTTTTGCAGCAAGTAGTTCTGCCGCTCGCGCGCCACCTCACTCGCCGGCCCCCGCTTCCAACCGTCCGTAATAGATGTAAGTCACGTAATCGAACGACACGCTGCCGCCATCGGAATGCGCGTCGAAAAGCTCCTTGAGCGCCGCGAGCATCGGCTTGTGATTCGGATGCTCCGGTGGTGGCGCATACGACGAGCTACGAAGCCGTCCGCTCAGCCCGTCGAAGTCGAATATCTGCCGGTTCGGCGCCGTATGCTCGCGAAATTTCCCCTCGCCGAAAAAATCCGCCATGCGCGCGGCGCTTGGATACGTTTCCGCCACTTTCCCGTAGTCCGTTCCGAACTTGCGCAGAAAAGCTTCGTAGGCGCGCAGAAACGGAGTCGCATCCTTCTTGCGATGGTTCGCGACCACCACCACCCAGCCCTGCGGACGCAAAATCCGCCGAAACTCCCTGCGGGACGCCGGTGGATCGAACCAATGAAACGCCTGCGCGGCCACTATGAAATCAACGCTCGCGTTCGGAAGCGTCGTCGCTTCGGCCGAGGCCGCTACGCTGCGGAATTTCGGGTAGGCGGCGAGAAATTCCTCGCCCGCCGCGCGCATTTCCGCGTTCGGCTCGACGCCATACACGACGTTCCCGTTTTCCAGCAGCATCCGGGTCAAAATTCCAGTGCCGGAGCCGATGTCTGCGACGACGGACTCCGGCGCGAGGCCGCATTCCTCGCTCAGCAAGTCCAGAATCGCGCGCGGGTACCCGGGTCGGTAGCGGACGTAGTCCGCCACGCGATTCGAGAAGCGCTCTCTTGGGTCTGTCGCCAACAAATTCGCTTCCGTCATAGATGTAGGGGCGCTGCTTGCTGCGCCCCGATCACCGCGCATGTCATTCCGAGGCCCGCATTTGGCCGAGGAATCTCTCTTCGTGTGAAGCGCTCGCCATCCGGTCGATTGAAGAGAGATCCCTCGGGCGTAAACGCCCTCGGGATGACACGTTTCGACATACGCCGGGTTCTCCAATTGACGATGACAATCCTTGTCGGATTGTCACGGAAATTGCCGCAGGAAACGCACGTCGTTCTGCGTGAGCACGGGCAATTCGCTGACGCCATACTTCATCATCGCTAGGCGATCCACGCCCATGCCAAAAGCGAAGCCGGAAAGTTTTTCCGCGTCGTAATTCACGAAGCCGTAGACGGCGGGATTCACCATCCCCGCGCCGAAGAGTTCAATCCAGCCGGAAAATTTGCACACGCGGCAGCCGCTCCCGCCGCAGACGTGGCAGGTCGCGTCCACTTCCGCGGAGGGCTCGGTGAACGGAAAATAGCTAGGCCGCAGGCGCGTCTTTGCTTTCGGTCCCAGGAATTCGCGCACGAAATATTCCACCGTGCCCTTGAAATCGCAGAACGTGATGTCCGTGTCCACCGCTAGGCCTTCGATCTGGTGGAACATGTAGCCGTGCGTCGAATCCGGATTGTCGCGGCGATAGACTTTTCCCGGAACGATGATGCGCACCGGCGGTTTTTCTTTTTCCATGGTGCGGATCTGCATCGGCGAGGTGTGCGTCCGCAGCAGGTGGCCGCCGCGCGCCCCTTCGATGTAGAAGGTGTCCATGTTGTCGCGCGCGGGATGGTGCTCGGGAATATTCAGCGCCTCGAAATTGTAGTAGGGCGTCTCGATTTCCGGCCCTTCGACCACGCGGAAGCCGATGGAAAGGAAAATGCGCTCGAGTTCTTCGTAGGTTTGGCGAATCAGGTGCCGCGTGCCGATCGCGCGCTCGACTCCGGGCAGCGAAAGATCATAACGATCTGGGTAGAGATTATCGTAAATCTCCGAGGACTGTTTCTGACGGGTGATCTCCGCCTCGACGTGGGCTTTGAGCTTTTGAAATTCTTGGCCGACGACCGGTTTCAGTTCTTTGGGCGCAGATTTCAGCCAGTTGTCGCCGATCTCGGTGAGCACTCCGGACTTTCTACCTGTCCACGCCAGAACAAAAATCCGCGATTCCTCAGGGTCTTTTCTGGCGCTGTGCTCTGCGACCTGCTGATCAAAGCGCTGGCGTACTTCCGCAAAACGCGCGGTGACTTTTTCGGGTGTTGTGTCCCCGAGCTGCGCGAGCGTTTGTGTCGTGGGATCGGTCGTCATCGAGAGGTGTCGTGCAGATGTAGGGGCGGGTCTGAGACCCGCCCCTACAAGGCAGAAGTGAAAATATCAGCTAGCGCGCGAAATGCATAGAGCCGTCGTCGAAGAATCGGCTCCCACAGACGACAACGGACGACAGACTGCGCTAGGCAGCCGATTGCGGCTTGGGCGCGGCCTTCATGTGCTGCTTTGCCGATGCGACGAGCGCCGTAAAACCTTCGGCATCGCGCACGGCCATGTCCGCCAGGATCTTCCGGTCGAGATCAATCCCGGCCGCTTTCAGGCCGTGGATCAATTG
>Ga0209415_10016040_pt1 | contig 12085 bp, 13 predicted proteins | sample PeaSoiSIISIP2007_FD_187696 | JGI IMG/M metagenome (GOLD analysis project Ga0209415, IMG submission 187696) | Peat soil microbial communities from Weissenstadt, Germany - SII-SIP-2007 (SPAdes) (version 2) | ecosystem: Environmental > Terrestrial > Soil > Wetlands > Peat | place: Germany... | reverse complement strand
AATGAGCAAGTATGAAAGTGGAGAATCGTCGTAACTCGTTGAGCCGCAACGATCCAACCGACTTTTGCGTCCATAGGTCTGGATCGCCGGAATTTGAGGTGTAAGATCTGCCGACGCTACGACGGTGGTTTCGTCGGCTTCTGCGCTGGGCAGAAGCTACCGAGATAGCAACTTCCGTATCGCGGCCATCAGCACCGTTTCGACCTCTGGCGCGACGTTGGAAGCGCCCGGGCCGGTTTCGTAGCCGCCCTGGCTGTAGGCGACTTCCGTGCCGATGTACCAAGGCGCGTAATCCCCATAGGCCGCCAGCGCCACGAACAGGTCTGGCCGCATGGCCTTGGCTGCCAGTTGGTATTCGACAAATAGCTCGCCGGGCAGGTGCAGGATACGGGCCCGCCCCAGTCTCAGGCATTGCACGTCGAGTTGGTGTCCCGCCTGGCAGCGGTGCAACCAGGCGAGTCTGGACGCGCCGCCTGCCGCCACGAACGCCGCCGTTCGTTCCTTCAGGTCGGATTCCAGCTTCGCGGCGGTGAGGTTTTTGGCGGGCGGCAGCGCCACCGATTCGACCGTCCAACTCACGTCAGCGGCGCTGATGGGCTGGCGCTTCGTGCTTTCCCAAGCGCGGCGCATTCCCTCTGCCAGACGGTTGGCCAGCGCCAGACGGTTCTCGGGCGAACCGTCGTTGTACTTGCCCGCGCCGACGTTGCCGCCGGCGCCGGTGAAATGAACGTGCAAGGCGGCGGGGACGGCCAGTTGGCGGAAGAAACGGGCCAGCCCCGGAAAGTCGGGATTAGGCATCCCGGTGCGGTAGTAGCTCTGGGGGTGCGTGGCGTAGTAGCTCAAGACGGCCACGGGCCGCTCACCGTTCCACAGGCTGACGAGGGAAAGGACGGGGTCAATCGTGCCCTCGGGCTCCGCGCGGATCGCCGGGTCAGTGGTCGCCGTCCAGCGGGTGGCCCGGACTTTGCCGTCCGGCCCCAGGATGCGCCGATTGGAGGCGACCTGTTCGACGCGAGCTTCGCCCAAGCCCAAGTGCGTCACGGGTTGTGCCCGGGGCAGGGATTCCCGCACGGCCCTCTCCAAATCGGCGATCACCTGGCGCTGGAAACGACCCTCGAATTGGCGTGGAGCGACGCCCGCTTCGTTCAGGATGCGTTCCGCCGAGAAGTCACAGTCCGGCGCATCGTGTTGATGCAGCGAATGCACCGCCACCCGGCGAGGCGAGGTGGCGGCGGCGCGGGCGAGGGCACTGCAAAAGGCATCGTGACCTTCATTAGCAATGCCGATCCAGTCCACGGCACAAAGGACGATCGGCTCCCCCGCGCCCAGCAGGACGAGGCCTCGCGCGCGCAGCCCAAGCTCCCAGTGGTTGGTCACCGGATCATAGGCCATCATCGAGCCAACGGGCGGGGTGGCATCCACGTCGAATGTCGCGACGCGCAGGGCCGACGTGGGCGCCTGGGTCGGAACTGAGGATTGTGCCGCGGACGGGACGACGACGGCGGCGCACAGGAGGCTAACTGCAATAGCAAGGCGGATAAGCATGCCGGCAGCTTAACCGTGCTCGCGAAAAAAAGCGACTTCTGCCTTAGTGGGTCAGTGATGGCGGGGCTCGGATTTTCTTTACCACGGATGGACACGGATAAACACGGATTAGGGCCTTATCTGTGTCTATCCGTGTCCATCCGTGGTTGGAGCTCCCGCCGTCACTGAGGCCTTACCTTCTGCCGCAATCGAGCGACGCCACGCGGACGGTGACTATCGCTAGAGCGTCCATCCATTAGCCTGCGCCACGTGACGGACGAAATCTTCGCAGGTGTCGCCCAGGGCGCGGCCCAGGCTTTGGAGGATGGCGGCCAGCTCCTGAATGCGGTCCTCTCGCAACAGACCTACAACGTCCATGTCTCTCCGGTCCTCACGATGGCCGCGCTGATGCGGGTTTCGCCAAGGCGCACCACGTCCACCGGCCGGCGCAACTCCGCTTCCAGCCGGGCCGCGAGCTGGTCCGGTGAAAGCCCGGCGGGAAGGCCGGCCACAGCCAGGTCAACGTCAGACCAGCGGCTGAAGGCGTACGGCTTGGCCAGTGAACCGAAAACGATGATCTGGCTCCCCGGGGGCAGCAGCGCGCCCAACAGCTCCCGACAGCGGGCCCGGGTTTCCAGCCGCAGTCGTTCGCGCCCGGCGCGCTTCTCCTCATGCAACTGTGTCAGCAAGGTCACAATCCATTGTCGCTGTCTTGCCGCAAGGCGCAAGGCGCAAAGCGCCAAGCGGGAAGCGCATCTCAGATTGTCCCACGGCGCGGAACCCGGCTGCATCCAATTCGCGCTCGTCAGTTCGGTTCTGTCCCTCCGGGACAACGCAGTCCTACCCGCAGCGTTCGGTAGCGACTGCGGCCACATTCGAAGTTGACTGAAGGGCTGCACGCGATGCAAAGTTCTGATGGATATGCTCTTAAGCATTAGGCCAGTGGCGGTCAGTAAACCAGCCGGCCGTCCGTTCGATAAGAGTTGGGCATCTTAGAATGGGCCTCAGGGCCTTGACAAGTGTAGCCAGCCGGCTACAGTGGCACGGTGATTGAAATCCCATGAAACAAACGGTTACCACTCGTTACGACGTCGCGGAACACCTGCGGACCCCAAAAGAGATGGCGGCTTATCTTGAAGCGTGCCTCGAAGAGGCTGACGGAGATGCCGCATACATTGCCAAAGCGCTAGGGGATATCGCTCGCGCCAAGGGTATGGCACAGATCGCGCGCGATACGGGACTTTCTCGCGAAAGCCTGTACAAGGCCCTTTCCGGCGAGCGCAGTCCCGGCTTCGATACCGTCCTTAAAGTTATCGAGGCGCTTGGGCTGAGGTTACGTGCTGAGGCCAGTGAAGGATGAGCGAGCAGCCCAAATCTGCGGCGCAGCGCTCGTCGCGTTCTGGGGTGGCGCCGGGGTGCTGGTCTGTCGGCGTCCGTTATCGCCAAGCAGGGTTGACTTGTGGGCGGTGCGCTTCGGCTATCTGCCGGTCGTGGTTATTGCCTGGTTCCTCGTGCGTTGGATTTGGCATCTGCGCGGGATGCTCTGACCCTCGAGCCATGAGCCGGCCTTCGAGCAACGTGAAGCAGTTTCTGGCGGTTCTCCGCTTCATGAGACCTCGACGCCTGCCGATTCTCGCAACCAGCGCCGCGGCCCAGGACCGATTCATGAAAGGGGCGGGGACGGCTTCGTCCCCGCTTCCTGGCAGCCCGGAGCCGGCGAAGGAACACGAAAAGGGAAGCGACAAAGGAACCCGACAAAGGAGCCCGACGAAGGAACCCGACAAAGCGTGGGAAGAGGAAGCGGGGACGAAGCCGTCCCCGCCCCTGGGCTTGCGGCTTCATGAATTGGCCCTGGCCGCGGCCTGGCTGGTTTGCGCTCTGCTCGCCGCCCCCGTCCAGGCGGCCGTTTCCGAGCGCCGGCCCAATGTCCTGTTCATTGTGGTGGACGACCTGAACACCCGCATCGGCTGCTATGGCGACCCCATAGCAAAGACCCCGGCCCTGGATAGTCTGGCTCGCTCAGGGGTGCGATTCAGCCGCGCCTATTGCCAGTTCCCCCTCTGCAATCCCTCCCGCGTTTCGTTGCTGCTGGGGCGCTATCCTACGAGCACGGAGACCGTGGATTTTGCCTGGCCCGCGTTGCTGGGACGCGATTGGGTAACGCTGCCGGAGCATTTCCGCAAGAGTGGTTACCAGGTGCGGCTGCTGGGAAAGGTCTATCATTTCGACAAAGACCTGATGGACCATTGGTTTCCCGAGGAACCGCCGGGCGACGAGTACCCGCCCGATTGGAGCGCGGGGAGGAAATGGGTCCGCAAGAGCCAGCAGGTCCATGCTCAGATGCTGGCGGACCTGACTCGCTACGAGCCCTATCGGACGCTGGCGCCGCCCTCGAACGAGTTCGCCCAGATGCTGCGCACCAATGCCAATGTGTTCGGCCCGGTGCCCAACGAGGAAGAAGCGGGCGCCGCAGCCAAAGCCAAGGCCTACGCATGGACGGCCGACGTGAAGAACGCCAAAGCCGCCATCGTCCAGCTCGAGCGCTGGAAAGGTTCGGACCAGCCGTTCTTCCTGGGCCTCGGTTTCTACAAGCCGCACGTGCCGCTCAGGGCCCCCAAGCGGTTCTTCGACCTCTACCACCCGGAGCAAATACCGCTCCCCATCGACTTCGCGCCCACGCCCACCGCCAGCAATTCGGTGCCGCTCTACGCGCTTCGCCAAAACCTCGACCTTTTCTTTGAAGAACGCGTCACCCCCCAGCGCGCCAGGGAAGCCATCGCCGCCTATTACGCCTGCGCCAGCTTCATGGACGAGCAATTGGGCCGGGTCCTCGAGGCCCTCGACCGGCTTGGCCTGCGCGACCACACCATCGTGGTGCTTTGGGGCGACCACGGCTGGCACCTTGGGGAAAAGGGGATGTGGGCTAAAGGGACGCTTTTCGAGCCGTCAGCCCATGCGCCGTTGATCATCGTTGACCCGCGCCGCAACACCGCCGGCCGCACCTGCGCGCGCGTCGTCGAATTCGTCGATGTCTATCCCACGCTCGTGGAGCTGTGCGCAACCCGGACGCCGCCCGGCCTCGAAGGCAAGAGCCTGGTTCCCTTGCTCGACGATCCCGCCGCGGCCTGGGATCGGCCCGCCTTCACCCTCGTCGCCCGCGAAGACTGGCTCGGCAGGTCAGTCCGCACCGAGCAATGGTGTTATACCGAGTGGGATTATGGCCGCCGCGGTGTGGAACTCTACGATCTGCAAGCCGATCCCTCTGAACTCAAGAACCTGGCCAAGGACCCGGCCAACGCCGCCACCATCGCCAGACTCCGCCAACTCCTCCAGCAAGCCCCGGTGTCCAAAGAATCCCCCATAGGCCGTAAGAAGCGACGCTAGCCGCGCCGGGTCAATGCGCGTGGTTGGCAGGCTCGTACACGACCGCCGCCCTGAGGCTCGGGCCGGGCACGCCGAAGAGGTTGCGGCTGCGCAGTTGATCTGGACATTCTGAAAATCGCCGGTAACCATTTGGCTCGTCGTGCCATCAACTGCGTAAAGGCAAATTCGATGAAAGCCAAACCAAACCTTACTGCCATGTCGCGCCGTGACTTTGTCAAAACGAGCGCTCTTGGGCTGACCGCCCTTTCTGCCGGCCGCGTCACGGGCGCCAACGAGCGCATCAACGTCGGATTGATTGGCTTCGGCCTGGTCGGGCGAATCCACCTGGCCGCGCTAAAGGAACAACCGGACGTGCAGGTCAGTGCCGTGTGCGATGCGCACCGGGGCAGGGCGGAGGCGGCCGCCGCCATGGCGGGCGGCAACGCAGCCAAGTACGCTGACTTCAGAGAGCTGCTGGCCGACAAGAACGTGGATGCGGTCTATGTCGCCACTCCGGACCACTGGCACGCGCTCATGACCATGATGGCGTGCGACGCCGGCAAGGATGTCTATGTGGAGAAGCCGACCACCTTATTCGTGAAGGAGGGCGGCTGGATGCTCGAAGTGGCGCGCCGCACCAAACGGGTCATCCAGATCGGCACCCAGAACCGCTCCGGCCCGCCTTTCCAGCACGCCCGCGAACTCATCCGCCAGGGCAAACTCGGCCAGATCGTCTCCGCCTCCAACAACAACTCCCGCAACATCATGCCCGGCTTCGGTAATCCCCCCGACCAGGCGCCGCCGCCGGAGCTCGATTACGACATGTTCCTCGGCCCCGCCCCCAAGCGGCCTTACAACCCCAACCGCTCGATTTACCACTTCCGCTGGTTCTGGGACTACTCGGGAGGACAAGGAACCAATCTCGGCCAGCACTCGCTCGACCTGGTGCATTGGATGCTCGGGGTGAAGGCCCCGAAATCGGTCTATAGCACCGGCGGCCGCTGGTTCTTGAAGGACAACTGCGAAGTGCCCGATACCCAGGACGTCATTATGGAATACCCGGGCTTTACCGTCACCTGCCAATACCGCGAGGCCACCGCCGGCAAGGGCGGATTGGGCATGGGCGGCCTGACCTTCTATGGCACCTCTGGCTGCCTGCCCATTTCCCGAGTCGGTTTCGAGTTGCACGCCGACCCCAAGAGCAACCCGAACAACGTCGTCGCCGGCATCCTGGGCGTCAAAGGCCACCCCGTCGGGGGACCCCAGCTTGAGCCTGAGGAAAAGGCCGAATTGTGGACTACGCCCGAAAAAGACGACCGCGGCAATGCCCTCAAGGATTACTCACGCCACACGCGGAACTTCCTGGATTGCGTGAAGTCCCGCCAGCAGCCCTTTTCCGATTTGCAGAGTGGCCATGAAGTGGCCACGGCTTGCCACCTCTCCAATATTTCCCTTCGGCTCGGGGGCCGCAAGCTGGTCTGGGACGCCGCCAAGCAGGAAGTGGTGGATGACCGCGCGGCCAATGCGATGCTGGTGCGGCCCTATCGCGCGCCGTGGGATGCCGAACTCCGCGCCCTGCGAGTCAAAGCATGAGGGCCATGAATCGCCGGGAAGCTTTGGCCGCGCTGACGGGCAGTTGTTCCGCGCTGCTGCTGGGCGGTGGGTGTGCCGCAACCGGCGCCAGGAACGCTCACACCCAGCCCCCTTTCGAGCGCCGCAGCCTGGGCCTCGTCGTCTACACCCTCCAAGTCAGCCAAAGGAATGGCTGGGGCGGGCGTTACCAGGAATTGTCCCCCGCTTTGGCCTTCCTCGAGGAGAGTCACCTCCTTGGGGCCGGGGGAATCCAGTGCCCGTTAGGTCCTCAGGATTCATCCCGCGCAGCCGAGTTGCGCCGGCAGGCGGAGAAGTATGGGATGTTCGTGGAAGCGATTCTGAATTTCCCGAGCCGGCCTGAGGAGGTGGACCGCTTCGAAGAGCAGGTGAAAATTGCCCGGGCGGCCGGCGCCAGCCTCGCGCGGACCGCCATCCTGCCCGGGCGCCGCTACGAACAGTTCAAATCGTTCGCCGAATTCCGCCAGGCCGAGCAGCGCGCCGTGCAGGTCCTGCAAACGATTGAGCCGGTCTTGGCGCGCCACCAGCTTCGTTTGGCAGTCGAAAACCACAAAGACCAGCGCGTGCCCGAGAAGCTGGCCATGCTCAAGCACTTGAGCAGCCAGTGGGTCGGCGTTTGCGCGGATTTCATCAACAACCTCGCGCTGCTCGAAGACCCGCTCGAGACCCTGCGCGCCCTGGCGCCCTGGGCCATTACCGCGCATCTCAAAGACGCCACGGTCCGCGAATACCAGGACGGCTTCCTGCTGGCCGACGCCGCGCTGGGGGAAGGTTTTCTCGACCTGCCGGCGATGGTCCGGCTCCTGCGCCAGGCCAATCCCTCGATTCGCTTCGGCCTGGAAATCATCACCCGCGACGCGCTTAAGGTGCCGGTCAAGACCGAGGCCTATTGGTCCACCTTCGAAGGTGTGCCGCGGAGCGCGCTCGCTCCCGTCCTCCAGTTGGTCCGCGCCAGGAGCAGCCCAGCGCCCTTGGCGGAGATTTCAAAATTGCCGGTGGCCGAGCAAATGGCGCTCGAGCACCAGAGGGTCGAGCGAAGTTTGCGGTACGCTCGCGAGAAACTGAGTTTATGATGCCGAACGAGAATTATCTCTCCTGGATGTCGAAATCCACGCGGACCTGCTGGTGGCATGATTCGGCTGACCCCGGCGAGTTGGAGCGCGGACTCGAGCGCGGGGCGATCGGGGCGACCACCAATCCGTTCTTGTCGCACCTGGCCTTGGCCGCCAACCGCCAGCTTTGGGCGGCGGAAATCCGCGAAGCCTTGGCGGCGGCCACGAACGCCGAAGACCGGGCGGAGCGATTGATGCGCATTCCCGTGTCGAACGCGGCGCGGAAGCTGTTGCCGCAGTTCCAAGGGACGGAGGGGCGGCAGGGCTGGGTTTGCGCGCAGGTGAACCCGGCTCGGGCTGCGGACCGCGAGGGCATGCTGGCGATGGCGCGGCGATTTCACGCCTGGTCGTCCAACATCACGGTCAAGCTGCCGGCTACCAGCGCCGGCCTGGATGTGCTCGAGCAATGCGTGGCCGAGGGCATTTCCGTCACTCTGACCGTGAGCTTCACCGTGCCGCAGGTGCTGGCCGTTGCCGAGCGGCGCCGGAAAGGGATCGAGCGGGCCAAAGCCCGGCAGCTCGCTCCCGGCAACTGCTTTGCGGTCCTCATGATCGGCAGACTGGACGATTACCTGCGAGACGTGGCGCTGGATAGCCGGGCCGAGGTGCCCGAGGGCGATCTCCAGCAAGCCGGTCTGGCCGTCGCCAAACGGGCCTACGCGCTCCTTGAGGCGCGCGGCGAGCGAATGGCCATCATTGTCGCCGCCCTGCGCGGCCTTTATCACGCCACCGAGTTGGCCGGCGCCCAAATGATCCTTTCAATTTTCCCAAGCTGGCAGGAGCCCTTGATTTCCGGCGCATTGCCGTGCGAGGAGCGAATCGACCGCGAAGTTCCTCCGGCCGTCATCCGGAGATTGTCGCGGATGAGAGAGTTTGTGCGGGCCTACGAGCCGGACGGGATGAAACCCGAAGAGTTTATCAGCTTTGGGCCGACCCAGAGAACACTGGCGCAATTCTACGACGCAGGTTGGAAAGCCATGGAAACCTTCAAGCTTTAATCCCCAATGAAACGAATCGGATTCGCTGGCCTCGGCATCGTCGGCAAGCCCGAAGTCGTTTTCCGGGCCTCTTCCGGCGAGATTGACGAGAACTTAAACGCTAGTACCATGCCCCCATGATAACGCGGCTCTATGCCAACAATTTCCGTTGTCTTGTCGCCTTCAAGACTGAATTCGACTCCTTCGGCGTGCTGTGTGGTCCCAATGGAGCGGGCAAGAGTTCTGTTTTTGATGTCCTGAGGCTGATCCGAAATCTCGCCACGGGCGAGGCTTCCCTCGGAGGTCCGGGCGAACGGGACATCCTCCGCCTCGAGTTCGCCAAGTGGCTGGAGAGCCCCATCCAGGAGTTCGAGTTGGGCGTAACGGCAGATGGGCATTCCTTCGAATACCTGCTGCATATCGAACAAGTCGCCAGCTACGAGAAACCCCGGATCGTGCGGGAGCGGGCCACCTGCGACAACAGGAGCCTCTTTGAGCGAGATCTTGACGGGGTGCGCTTTCAAAACCAAAAGGGCTTCCCATTGGACTGGCGGCAAGCTGCGCTGGCATCCATCCAACCGGCTGGAGACCGGCGTGAAATCACCATTCTCCAAGAGGCCCTCTCCAAACTGTTGATTCTGCGACCAAACCCGCGCGGCATGGAGAAGGAGAGCAAGGGGGAATCCCCGCGTCCCGACCTCCACCTGGGCAATCTCATCTCCTGGTATCGCTCGTTGTCCCAAGAGCAGGAATGGACGGATGCCCTGCGTGATTCTCTGCGGGAAGTTTGGCCCGACTTCAAGTCGTTCCGTCTGGTGGACGTGGGCTTAAACGTCAAGGCCCTGCTGCTCCGATTTGAAGGCATGAACGAGCCCGAGGTGGGCGGCCTGTTCTTCGATCAGCTCTCGGACGGCGAGAAGGCACTCGTGGGCCTCTACATGGCGCGGGCAGCTCTGGACACGGGGGCGGCACAAACTGTCTTGATTGATGAGCCAGACAACTATGTGGGCCTCCAGGAGCTTCAGCCTTGGGTGTTATCCCTGAGGGAGCTGCTCGATGAGAGCCATCAAGCCATTATCATCTCTCATCATCCCGAGATCCTGGGCAACGCCGGAGAGGAGTTCGGCCGCTACCTGTGGCGCGACAGTCATACGTCGCCCACCCGCATCGGGCCCTTAAAGATTCCGGTGGGACTTAGCGCCGGCGAGGCTGTTGCCAGGGGGTGGGTCCATGCCTAACCGCACGCAAATCGTGTGTCTCCACGAGGGCAAGAAGGGGCGCAGCATCGACCCGATTTTCATCCTCGCGGTTTTGAAGGCGCTGGATCCCCCCTGGATCCGTCCGTGGAAGGGAAACAACATGGTTCGAGCCCTGGATTGTGGGGGAAGAAATGCTCTAATTGAAAAGACCCCCACTGAGTTACGGAATTGCCTGGAGATGGGGGGCAACACGACTCTCATGGTCTGGGCCGATCTCGACGACGACATGGATGACGGAGAGAAGTTAAGGGAAGAATTCTGGACGACGGCGAACAAAGCTGGAATCACAAGGGAGCAGTTTAACCAGGTGGTGTTCGTGTTCGCCAAGGACCGCCTCGAGAATTGGGTGGAGTTCCTGCTGACTGGGACCACCGATGAGTCGAAGGAGGGCCCCAGGCAACGGCACTCCAGAGCGGTGGCGGATGCTGCAAGAAAGCTGGCCCAGCGGTGCAAGGGGCAGGCCCCGGCACCTCCGAACCCGCCGTCGCTCGATTGGTCGTGTCAGAACTGGCACCGCTTGGTCGAGAGGATGCGGCGGTAGGCAGGCGAGTAATAGTACAGGTGCATCCGTGCATTTGCATCCGCATTGTAGGCGCTTCTCGAAACGCCAAGCGGCCTCAGGTGGGTTGTTGTCCCGGAGGGACATCGCGACAATAGCCCGGCGCTTCAGCGCCGGGAAAGCGGTTTGGTGGTGCATCCGTCCCGAAGGGACGGCTGAATCAGTGGCTTTGTGGGATCGGGCTTCGAGCGTCCCTTCGGGACGCGGACTCCTTGGGAGGCGTGACCCGGCGCTGAAGCGCCGGGCTATTGGCGGGTTGTCCCTCCGGGACGAGGCTTCGTCTTTTCCCCGAAGAAAAGATTACCTTGCCTAAAATGTCAGGTCTGGAAAGGATCGGGTGAACCGCCAACACAGCCGGAATTGCGCGGTTATCCCCTAGCGAAGCGAAGTCTCCATCGAAAAGCTTGCCTTTTGCGACATCCAGAATGCCCTCATCGGTCCTGTAGTCCTCCCGGTGCGGCCTGCCATTGACGTAAAGCGTTCCCGCTCTGACCTCCACCTCCTCGCCTGGCAAGCCGACGATGCGTTTGACGATTAGCTTGTCGGCGTATCGCGCTATCACGATATCACCTCGGTGCGGTTCGGTGCTTTCGTAAGCCAGCCTGTCCACCAGCAGCACGTCGCCGGACTTCAGCGTCGGCAGCATGCTATTACCTGCCACGATCGTGAGCTGGAAGTGAGCATGGAGCGCCAGCAACACCGAACCTAATGCCACAACGCTCAGTACCAACCAGTGACGCCTTAGAGCCTGCCATACCTTGGTCATGATCATCATCCCTGCCTTTCTCATTGGATCGCCGTCAAGCGCCTGTCGACAACCTGCGTCAGCTCGGTCCCCCGCTCCCGTTCGGCGACGATGGCCTCCACTGCGTTCTTGCCCTCGAAATTCAAAGGAATGGCGCTCAAGTGCCTCAGCCCGGCAAGGACTTCCTCCTCGCGACCAGCACACCTCGCGACGGCCATCGCATCCTTGGCAAAGCGCGCCACGAAGGGATGCGTAGGATGCTCGTAAAGCGCCTTCAGGTACACCTCGACGCAGCGGTCAAAGCGCCCCGCCCTTTTGAGCTCGGAAAAGAGATCCTGAGCACAGGATGACTCCTCCTCGGTCCCTTCAAATTCCTGCACTCCCAACTCCAAATCGCGTATGGCGTCGTCCGCCTGAAGCTTGGATGGGCGCCGGAGACCCGCCGGCCTGCCCGCGAGCAAATGCTCGGCTAGAAAGCGCCGGGTTTCAACCTGCAACCGCAATTGAGTGCATAGTCCCTGCAGCCGGTTCCTGGCATTCTTGATCTTTGAAAACGAGTCCGGGCCGATGAGGTAGTCGAGCGACGGTATTGAAGCAGCGTCAGCAAGGGATGCTTCACGCGTTCGTTGAGCGCAGAGCCAATAACCAACCCCGCCGGCGATGAGGATAAGTATGACGGCCCAAATGAAAGGGCCAACCTGCACGATTCGTTTTACTCGCGTCTTCATATCTGCCGCAATCCTACGCGCACCAGCCTTAAGAGGACATTAAGAGGAAAAATTGACCTGGGACGATTATATTCACCGCTATATCGGCGGCACGGATAGCGATGCGGATTTGGAGTTGGGGATCACCGACGCGAGCAAGGCGCCTCGGATCTTGAAATGTCCGGCCGACGTGATTCAGGCCTCCATCGAGTGGGGCACCTACGGCGG
>Ga0209415_10016039_pt1 | contig 12086 bp, 8 predicted proteins | sample PeaSoiSIISIP2007_FD_187696 | JGI IMG/M metagenome (GOLD analysis project Ga0209415, IMG submission 187696) | Peat soil microbial communities from Weissenstadt, Germany - SII-SIP-2007 (SPAdes) (version 2) | ecosystem: Environmental > Terrestrial > Soil > Wetlands > Peat | place: Germany... | reverse complement strand
CACGAGGGGCTTGAGCCACGGCTTGAGCGGCTCGGTGGAGCAGATCTCGTGGCGGTGCGGCTTGTTCGGCAGCTCGACCCCGAGCATCCGCGCGATCCCGGGCGACCACGCCCCCGCGGCGTTCACCACGACGCGCGTCTTGATCGTGCGGGCGGGCCTGCCGTGCGACGCGGGGGCGCCGCGGGCAGGTTCGACGCGGACCCCTTCGATGGCTGCGCCGCGCGTCTCGAAGCCCACCACGCGCGTGAAGGGGAGAACCTCTGCGCCGCGCTTCACGGCGGCCTGCGCGAAGCCCCACACGAAGGGCCACGGGAAGACGACGCCGTCGTCGGGGTTGTAGCTGGCGGCGGAGAGGCCGTCCGTGTCGAGCTCTGGGACGATCTTCCGGGCCTCGGCGGGGGAGAGCATGCGCGTGCCGAGGCCGCACTCGTTCTGGAGCTTCACGCTCTTTTCGAGCGAGCGCCGCATCTCCTCGGTGCGCGCCAGGAAGAGGTAGCCGCCTTGCCGGAACCAGACGTTGATCTTCATCTCGCGCGCGAACTCGCGGCACAGCCGGATGCTCTCCTGCATGAGCCGCACGTTCGTCTCCGACGACCACTGCGCCCGCACCCCGCCGCCGTTCCGCCCGCTCGCGCCGCCGCAGAGGTAGCTCTCGTCGACGACGACGACCCGCTTCGTCCCGAGCCGCGCCAGGTGGTAGGCGATCGCCAGCCCCATGATGCCGGCGCCGACGACGACGACATCCGCCTCGTCGCTCACGGCGCGCCCCCCCCTTCTGCCGGAGGAGGCGTGCCCGTCGCCGGCGCGGTCGCGGGGGGGATGTACCGCGCCAGCAGCGCGAGCACCTCGTCGTGGAGGAGCCCGTTCGTTGCCACGAAACCGTGGTGATTGGGCAGCTCGCCCGCCGCGTAGTCGATGACCTTGCCTCGCGCGTCGGTCACGCGCCCGCCCGCGGCCGTCACGAGCGCCTCCGGTGCGCACGCGTCCCAGAGCGCCCCCGCGCGCCCCGGCTGCGCGTACACGTCGGACTCGCCGGACGCGATGCGCGTCGACTTTACCCCCGCGCTTCCGCAGTGGGTGACCTTCCGGAAGCCCAGCCGGGCGGCGATCTCCTCGAGCCCGAGCGTGCGGTGCGAGCGCGAGACGACGAGCTCCGCTTCCGCGAGCGTCTTCGCCTGCGACACGTGCATCGCCCGCGACCGGCCGTCGGCGTCCACCTCGTAGGCTCCGACCCCCTTGCCGCCGATGAACGCACGCCACGTCGCAGGGCACACGATGACCCCCGCCGTCGCCTCGCCCCCTTCGGCCAGCCCGATCATCACCGCGAACTCACCGTTCTTCTTCACGAACTCGCGCGTCCCGTCGAGCGGGTCGACGAACCACGCGGCAGGCGCGCTCGCGTAGTCCGCGTACGAGGAGGGGTCGCTCTCCTCGGCCACGATGGGGACGCCCGGGTAAGCCTCCTCCAGCGCGGCGCAGATGAGCGCGTTGGCCTCGCGGTCGGCGCGGGTGATGGGGTCGTCCTTCTCCTTGAAGTCGACGTCGAACGGGCCGGCGTAGATCTCCGCGATGACGTCGCTCGCCGCGCGTGCGATGGAGAGCACGCGCCAGAGGAGGGCCTGCCGTTCACCCAGGATCCCGACGGTCGCCGACGTCACGAGGTGATCCCGACGCGGGAGAGCGCGCGCGGTAGCGCGGAGAGGTCGCCGTCCGACAGGTAGACGGGCCCTCCGCCGACCTCGCGGACGAGCTGCTCGAGCTGCTCGGTGCTCCGCGGGCCGAGGACGGCGGTGTGGACGAGGTGGCTCGAGAGGACGAAGCGGACCGCAGCGGCGCGCATCGTCCGGACGTCCCCCTTCACGAGGTACCGCACCGAGTCGAGCTGCTCGATTCGCCGCTCGAGCTCCGCCTTCGACCACCGCTCCCGTCTGTGGTCCCCCTCCGGGAACTCCCGCTCCTTCGACCAGAGCCCCGCCAGCAGCCCGTAGCCGAGCGTCGACCGCACCAGCACCCCCACCTGTCCGACCATCAGCTCCCCGCCGAGCCGGTGCAGATCGAGCGAGTGGAACAGGTTGTACGCGAGCTCGACGGCCTCCGCCTGCTTCTCGATGGCGACCCGTGCGACCTCCACGTCCCCCGCCGCGACCCCCCAGTGTGCGACGAGCCCCGCCTCCTGGAGCGCCGCGACGGTCTCGCCGATGCTCCCGTCGTGGAGCGCCTCGGGCGTTGGATGGTGAAGGAGGAGCAGATCGATCGGCTCGCGCTTCAACCGGCGGAGCGAAGCCTTCACGGCCCGCTCGAGGTAGCTCCGGTCGAAGCGCTTCTGCGGCGGGTCGCACGTCCGGTCGATGCCGATCTTGGTGACGATGACGTGCTCCGCGCCCTTCGGGACGACCCGTCCGAGGAGCGCCTCCATCGCGCCGGCGCCGTACGCGTCCGACGTGTCGAAGGCGGTGACGCCGATGTCGAGCGCCCGCCGGACGACCCTCTCGGCCGTCTCGGCGTCGACCGGCCCGTAGGCGTCCCCGGACAGCCCCCACGTCCCGAGCGCGAGCTCCGAGACCAGAAGGCCAGTCTTTCCGAGGGGTCGCTTGCGCACGAAGGCCGTCCCGAGTGAGGCGAGGAGAGCCTCTCCATAGCGGATCTCGCTGCGGTCGGCCGGCAATAGTCGCCGCTTGCGGGTTCGCGGCCCTCGGGATGGGACGAGCGCGGGCTCCCCGCCGGAAACCACTGCAATCTCCTCGCGTCGGATACGAATGCGGTCTATGGCGCCCCGGTGACCGGCTCCAGCGCGCGATTCTCGAACGACGGCACCGCGACGTGACGTCCGCCCGCCCGCTCCTCCCGCTCCTCGCCTCGATCACCGCGTGTGCGGCCGCCCCCGCCCCGCCGCCTGCCCCGGCGCCCTCGCCGCCCGTGGCGGTTGTCGCTCCCGCGACCTCCGTCGCGCCCCCTCCGCCCCCCGCGCCTCTCCCCCCCCTCTCGGAGCTCGAGCTCACGACGCACCGGGCGCTCTTCGACGCGCTCCGCGCCCACGACTCGAGGGCGCTCGCGGCCCTGTACACGCCCGACGCCGTGGTTCACCTCGGGATGGGGCTCCCCGACGCGAACGGGCCCGACGCCGTCGCCGCGCTCGCCGAGCAGGTGTGGGCGGCGTTCCCGGACTCGAAGACGCAGTGGGGGGCGCTCGTGCAGGCGGGTCCGGCGCTCGCGGTGGAGCTCGGGTGGACGGGGACGCACACGGGGCCCTTCGGTGCGTTCGCGCCCACGAAGAAGGTGATCGGCACGAGCGCGCTCGCCCTCGAGCGGTTCGCGCCCGACGGACGCATCGCCCAGCAGCGCCTCTACTTCGACGCCGACGCGCTCGCGACCGACCTCGCGTCGCGCGAGGGGAAGGCGCGCGCCTTCGACGGGCTCCCGACGGTGCAGAGGTCGGCGCTCGACAAGGCCGAGGCGAGCGTGGAGGACGCGCCCGTGATCCAGGCCGTGATGGGCGCGTTCGGGCGGGCGGCGACGGACGGCGCGCCCGTGGCGTCGGTGGCGCGCGGTCCACGCCTCCGCGACCTGTCGAAGCTCGGAGGCGAGGAGAGCCTTTGGGTCGACGAGACGCGACGGCACACGACGTCCGGAAAGGGAGCCGTGCCGGCGTGGGCCCAGCTCGAGGCGCGGATGACGCCGGCGAAGGGGGAGGCGGCGGTGGACGCGTGGGGCACGGGGCCGTTCGTGGTGCTGGAGTGGAGCGAGCCCGGCGGGGAGCCGCGCGCGGCGGAGCTCTTGCGGGTGGAGCACGGGAAGATAGCGGTCGTGCACACGTACCGGCCGCCTGCGCCGAGGAAGGCTCGCTGACGAGTCGCGGGTCTCGGAGACCCCGCTTCCTCGTGGCCCCTCGCCCACCCGAAGGCTCGCTGACGGACGGGGAGCCCAATCTCCCCCGAAGTGTGGTTCCATAGGCGCCGCGGGGCAACGCTCCGCCCCGCGTCCCACGTCCCGGAGCGAACCACGTTGAGCAGAGAGCCCCGCTTCCTCCGGTTGACCGCCTCGGGCGCGACCGACATCGGCCACCGCCGCGAGCACAACGAGGACACCGTCCTCGTGCGGACGGACCTCCACCTCTACATCGTCGCCGACGGAGCCGGCGGGCACAACGCGGGCAACGTGGCGAGCGCGCTCGCGACGACGTCCATCGCCAACGGGTTCGAGTCGGGGGCGTCGCGCTTCGTGAGCGGCGGTGAGGGGGACGTCCTCGCCCCTGCGCTCGCGCGCCGGCTTGCCGTGGCCGTCCACCGCGCGAACCGCGAGATCGTCGACATCGCGAAGTCGTCGAACAAGTACCGCGGCATGGGGACGACCGTCGTCGCGACGTGCTTCTCGCCCGCGACGTGCGAGCTGCACGTGGCGCACGTGGGGGACAGCCGCTGCTATCGGCTCCGCGGGACGGACATCGAGCAGCTCACGCACGATCACTCGCTCTTCAATGACGTGCTCGAGATGCGCCCCGAGATCGACGACGCCGCCCTCGCGCGCCTCCCGCGCCACGTCGTCACGCGCGCGCTCGGCATGGACGAGCGGGTCCGCGTGTCGGTCCGCACGCACTTCGTCGCGCCGGGCGACCGCTTCCTCCTCTGCACTGACGGGCTCACCGACGCGCTCGACGACGACGCCATCGCCGCGAGGCTCGGGGTGACCGCCGCCCCGGAGGCGATCGTCCGCGAGCTCATCACCGCCGCGCTCCGCGCCGGGGCCGACGACAACATCGCCGCGCTGGTGCTCCTGGCCGAGAAGGCCGACGAAGGGGCGGTGCAGCCGGCCAAGCGCGCCGTGCGTACGGTGTCGCATGCACAGCCGGCCGTTGCGCTCGCCGACTCGGCCGAGACGTCCGCCAGCGAGCCCGAGATCATCATCACGAACGTCGAGGATCTCGACGACGACGACCCGACGATCACGGTCGTCCCGGCCTACCCGACGATCAACACGCTCCTCGACGCGTTCGCCGGCCTGCGGATGAAGCCGCGCAAGAACAACCCGGGCGACTGAGGGGGCGTCACCCGCCCGCGAACCAGAAGTAGTGGAACGTCGTGAGCGTCCCCGTGTCCGGGACGAGCTCCACGGTCGAGCCGGGCTGTACGCCGGAGAGGGCGAACGTCTTCTCGACCCACGCCGGGGGATCGACCTCGAAGCTCGCCTTCTCCTCGCCGTTCACGAGGACGTGGACGTCGGTCGACTCGCTCGCTTGGAGGCGAACGACGCCGCGCACCGCCCCCTTCACGCCGTCGCCGATCTTGAATCGCTCCCGGACGCGCCCCTTCCGGCCGCCGTCGACGACCTCCCTCCCGTCGGGGCTCTCGCCCTGCTCGAGCACCTCCTCGCCGTCCTCGGCCCCGAGCAGCTCGTAGGCGTGACTCGCCTCGCTCTCGAGGTCCGCGACGTCGAGCACGTCGAGCGGCGCGATCGCCGCGAGGCCGAACGTCCACGGGGCTTCGCCGGAGCCGAGCCGCGAGTAGTCGGCCTTGTACGCGACCATCGTCTGCCCGCCGAGGATGGTCGCGTCGGTCACGGTCGCATCGTGGAGTCTCGGGCCGAGGACCGGGCTCATCGCCATCCACTCGGGGTAGAGGATGAAATATTCGGGGAGGCTCGCGGGGGTCGTCTCGTGCAGCCGCTCGTAGTGCTCGAAGCGCGACGCGGCGCCCGCGACCCAGTAGCGCGCCTCGGCGGGGGTGGTAAGCCCCACGACGTCGAAGGTCGGGTGGTCGCCGAAGTACGCGATGGCCCCGGTGTCGCTCAGTCCGACGCGTGCGTCGCGCGGGATGGCGTCCTTCGCCCAGTGGCCGAGCGCGACCTGCTGGCGATCGATCCCGCTCGCCGAGCCCGCGAGGTCGTCGATCGTCCCTTCGAGCTTGGCGGCGAAGAGCCCCGCCACGAGGGCTGCGAGCACGGGCGTCGCCACTCTCCAGCGAGGCCTCACGCGGGCGAGGAGATCGCCCGACGCGCGCGCGAGGCACGCGAGGCCGACGAGCCAAAACGGCGCGAAGGGCCAGAGGTAACGCAGGCGGTTCCAGAGGAAGGACACGTAAGCGCACGGCGCGGCGATCGCGAGCGCGAGGAGGAGCACCGACGTGGCGCGGAAACGGACGGGGCGCCGCCAGGCGCACCACGCAAGGGACAGGAGGCCCGCGAACGCGAAGGGGGTGCTGCCGTGAGGGATGAACTCGGCCGACCAGATCTCCCCGTTCAAGAGGACGCGCACGAGCGTGCGGAGGTTCTCGACGACGACCCGGGTGAGGGCGCGGCCGACGTAGTACGGGTTGCCGGGGAGGAGCTTCACCAGGGCTGTGTTGCTGCGGAGCGCGCCGGTGACGGCGAGGGAGAGGAGCTGGGGGGCGAGGGCGCCCGCGAGCGCGAGGCCCGTGAGGCCGAGCGAGCGACGGCGGGAGGTGCGGGGCGAGGACGCCAGCGCCGCCGCGATGACGAGCGACGCGAGGGCGCCCTCGGGGCGAAGGAGCGGCGCGACGAACGCCAGGAGGACGAGCTCGATCTCGCGCGACCTGGGCCTCGCCGAGGCCTCCACCCACTCGCTGCTCTTGCGGACGGCGCGGGTCAGGCAGAAGGCGAAAGGGACGACCTCCATCCCGCTCCCCGCACACCACGTGAACGGGCTGAACGCGAGCACCATAGCGCCGGCCCCGACCGCCGCGTGAGGGCCGGCGAGGGGTCGGGTAAGGTGCACGACCTCCCGCGCGAGGAGGCCGAGGGCGGCGAACGAGAGCGCCCAGGCCGGCCAGAGGATGAGCGAACCCTTGAAGCCGAGCAGGTAGAACGGGGCTAGGACGAGTGGCCAGAGCGCGCTCGTGGCCCCCATCGTCGGAGGCTCGCCGGCCTCGTAGCGGAAGGGGTGGCCTTCGGCGATCGCGCGGGCGTACTGGAAGTGGATGTAGCTGTCGTCGAGCGCGGCGCCGGCGTGGCCGAGCTTCGCGTAGATGGCGTCGATCGAGGTCCACGCGAGGACGAGGACGGGGAGCGCGATGGGCGCCGTGGAGACGAGGGCGGCCGCGACGCGGGAGGGGGGACGCGCGAAGGCCGCGAGGGCCGCCTCCGAGCGGCGACGCGGGGCCACGTCGCGATCGGTGAGGCCGGGGAGCATGCGGCGGAACCGTGTCGCGACGGGGGCCGTGGCGTCAAGGATCCCCCGATCCCTCTCTTCCTGTAGGGTGACGCGCTCCCGTGACCCGTGACGCCGACGCCAACCCTGCCTGCGCGCGCCCTCCTCGTCGCGCGGTCGGTCCCTACGCCGACGCGCCTCGGCTGCCCGAGACGGGCGACGTCCCCCTCGCGGCGCTCGTCCGCGGTACGACGTACGAGGTCGAGATCGGGCCGGGTCGCGGCGGGTTCATCCAGGAGCGCGCGGCGCTTCGCCCGGACGTGGGGATCGTCGGGCTCGAGGTGCGACGCAAATGGGCGGCGATCGTCGACGGTCGCCTGCGCGCGCGTGGCCTCGGCGAGCGCGCGCGCGTGTTCGCGGACGACGCGAAGGAAGCCCTCGTCCGCCTCTCGCCCGACGGCGCGGTGAGCGTCGTCTATCTCCACTTCCCCGACCCTTGGTGGAAGAAGCGACACCAGAAGCGGCTCGTGCTCGAGCGCGCGCTGCTCGATCCGGTCGCCCGCCTTCTCGCTCCCGGCGGCGAGCTCTTCGTCCAGACCGACGTCGCCGAGCGCGCCGATCAGTACGAGGCGCTCGTCGGGTCCGACCCCCGCTTCGAGCCCGCGGGCGACGCACCCGAGGGCGCGAGGCTCGCCGAGAACCCGTACGAAGCGAGGAGCCCGAGGGAGCGCCGCGCGATTGCCGACGGCCTGCCGATCCACCGCGTCCGCTGGCGGCGTCGATGACGGCGGCGTCTGCTACTGGGGGAGCGCGAAGCGGTAGCGCGTCGTCCCCTCGGCGGAGACGCTCACGCTGGCGACGAGCGGCGCGTGGTTGGGCGGTGTGCAGACGACGCGGTGAGTGCCCGCGCTGAGCTCGAGCCCCGCGACCGGGGTCGCGCCGCGCGCGACGCCGTCGACGCTGACGTCGCACCAGCCAGGGCTCGCCCCCACGTTGAGCTTCCCGCTCCCCGCCGGCACGGGAGCCGGGCCCGGCAGCACGTCCCCCGCGGGCGGCCTCGTCGTCCCGTGGGAGTGGTGGCTCTCCTTCATGAGGATGACGTCGAAGTGCTTGGTCTCCTGAGGCGCGGCGATGAACGTGAACGACTGGTCGACGTAGCCGGGCGCGCCGACGACGAGCTTGTGCTGATCGCCGGAGGTGACGCCGCTCAGGCCGGCGGGGGTGAGCGGCTTGCCGTCGAGGAGCATCACGACGCTGGCGAGCGTCGGCTTGACGGAGAGGTCGAGGGTCACGGACCCCTTCGTGAGCGGGGTGTCGAAGTGGGCGGACGGCTCGGTGTCGGTGAGCGTGATCGTCTTCTTCTGCGCCTCGAAGCCCTCCTTCGTCACCTTCACGTCGAGCGCGCGGCCGGTCGGGAGCTGGTGGATCTCGGCGGGGGTGACCTCGGGGCGCATCTCGCCGTCGATCCAGATGGTCGCGCCGGGAGGGTCGGTCGTGAGGGCGATGCTCCCGCGCTGGACGGGGACGACCGGCGCGGGGAGCGGAATGACCGTCGCCGCCTCGAGGAGCGTCTTCTGGTGCACGTGCCAGCCGTACGCGGTCGCGATGAGCGCGGCGGTGACGAGCGCCGCGATGCCCGTGACGGCGAGCGGGCTCGTGCGCTTCATCGCGCGGATCTCGGTTACCGTGCGCGCCGCGGACGGAGCGCTGAGCACGCTCGACGAGAGCCGTACTGAGTTGACGTCGCCGTCGTTCGCCTGCTCGACGGGCTGCTGCAAATCGATGATGTCGGCGAGCTGCTTGCCCTGGAGGAGCTGCTCCTTCTGAGCTTGGAGCTTCTCCTCGAAGAGCGACTGCATGTACTGCGTGAGCGCGACGTTGCTCACCGGGATGCGCTCGCGACGGACGAAATCCTCGAGCGCCTGCTGCACGTCGCGCGCGCTCTGGTAGCGCTGGGAGCGGTCCTTCTCGAGCGCCTTCATGACGATGGCCTCGAGCTCGGGCGGGTAGCCCGGGTGGACGGCCGAGGGCCGTGGGTACTCGCGCTCGCAGATGAGCTTCAGCGTCTCGAACTCGCTCTGGCCTTTGAAGAGGCGGCGCCCGGTCGTGAGCTCGAACAGCATGACGCCCACCGCGAAGACGTCGCTGCGCGCGTCGAGGACCTCGCCGCGGGCTTGCTCCGGCGACATGTACGGGACCTTGCCCTTCAGCTTGCCGCTCTGCGTCTCCATCGCCATCGCCATCTTCGTGTCGCTCTTGGCGATGCCGAAATCGACGACTTTCACGTCACCGGAGAAGGTGACGACGACGTTCTGGGGCGAGATGTCGCGGTGGACGATGTTGAGCGGAGAGCCGTCGAGGTCGCGGCGCTCGTGGGCGTAGGCGAGGCCGCTCGTGACGCCGAGCATGATCTCGATGGCGTGCTCGAGGGGGAACTCGATGACCCCCTTCTTCCGCATCTGCCGGACGATGCCGCGCAGATCCTCCCCGTGCACGTGCTCCATCGCGATGTAGTAGGTGCCGTCGACCTGGCCGACGTCGAAGATCTGCACGATGTTCGCGTGGGTCAGCGTGGCGGCGATGCGCGCCTCATGCAGCAGCATCTCGATGAACGCTTTGTCGTGGTTCATCGCGGGGAGGATCCGCTTGATGACGACGAGCTTCTCGAAGCCGGCCACGCTCTTCTGGATGGCGAGGAAGAGCTCCGCCATGCCGCCCGTGGCGAGCTTGCGAAGGAGGGTGTACTTGCCGAAGCGCCGCGGGAGACCGTCGCCCGCAGGGTCGGCGACGTCGGACGCGCCGGGCGAGAATCGCGGATCCCCGTCGGGGGGTGAGCTTGCGTTCATGCGACCCCCCCGATCATGGCGCGTGCGTGTCGGGCGCAAGGCACACCCATGCGTCGCGTCTTCCGACACCTTTGCTCACGCCGCTTGGTCACGCTAGGTCCTTCGATCTCCTAAACGCTAATCCGCAGGGGGGGCATGGTCAATGCAGCGTCGCAGGACCAGGCGCACCCATTTCGTGTCGTTCCCTACCCGGCAACACATCGCAGTACAGGCACCCCGTAGCCCCACTCGGACATCGAAGTCTTCGCTCCTTCCGCGCCCCTTACCCATGCACTCTCCACGCCGCCCCCGCCTCTCGGTCGCCGCTCGGCGCCCGCTGCTGACACCGGGGAAGGCCCTTGCCGCGATCGTCGCCGCGCTCGGCGTGGCCATCCTGCTCATCGAGGCGTTCTCCATCCATGTGCTCGGTGCGTACGCCGCGCCCTCCCTCCATGTGGCGGTGTTCTTCGTGGCCTACGACCTGGCGACGGGGGGCGTCCTCCTCTTGGTCGCGCGGCGGCGGCTTCGGGACGAGCGCGCGGCGGAGCGGGAGGGGGTCGATCCGGCCGAACGGCTCCCAGGAGTGTCGGTCCTCATCGCCGCATACAACGAGGCGAGAGGGGGGCTGGTGGCGACGGTTCACGCGGTCGCCGAGCAGGAGGGGGTGGCGCTGGAGGTCCTCGTCGGTGACGACGGTTCCGTCGACGCAACCCACGAGGAAGTCGTCCGCGCTTTCGCGCTGGAGAAGGGCGCCGACGGGCACACGGGGAGGGTCGGTGGCGTCCCCGTTCGGGTGCTCCGCTTCCCGCACGTGGGGAAGGGGGGCACGCTCAACGCGCTCGCCGCGCGGGCGCGGCACGACGTGCTCGTCACCATGGACGCCGACACCGTCCCCGCGCGCGGCGCTCTCGCGCACATGGCGGCCGCGTTCCTCGATCCGCGCGTCGAATCGGCCGCGGGGGTCGTGTCGGTCCAGAACGCGCGGTCGATCCTGACGCGCCACCAGTACGCGGAGTACGTGAAGAACGCGATCGTGCGGATCGGGTGGTCCTCCCTCGGCGCGCTCGAGCAGGTCCCCGGAGCGTTCGCGGGCGTTCGCGCCGACGCGTTCCGCGCGGTGTCGGGCTTCCCGACCGACTCGCTGACGGAGGACTACGAGCTCACGTATCGCCTCATCGACCGCGCCCTCGCGGAAGGTCGCGTCCCGCTCATTGTGACCGTGCCGCGCGCGCAGGCATTCACGGACGTGCCGGTGACGTTCCGAGGGTTCGTCCGGCAGCGGACGCGGTGGTTCGCCGGCTTCCTCTCGACGCTCTTCCGGTTCCGTCACCTCATCGGGCGGCCAGGGGCCGGCGGCTTCGGCGTGGTTCGGCTCCCGCTCAAGGTCGTCGACGCCGTTCTCCCCTTGATCGCGTTCGCCTCGCTGCTCGTCATCGTCCGCGGCGTCTCCTCGCCCGTCCTCGAGATCTCGAGGGTCGCGGTCGCGATATTCGCGATTCGGTGGGCGTGGGACATGGCCTTCTATGCCGTCGCTCTCCGCTTCTCGCGTTCGCTGGGCGAACCCGTCGAAACCGCCCGGGTCGCGCCGGATCGATGGCGCGGGTGGCTGTGCACCGCGACTGAGGCGTTGACCTATGTGTGGCTCAAGCACGTCTCCGCGATCCGCGCGTACGGGTGGGCCGTCAGGCGAGTGCGGACGTGGGAGCCGTCGCGGGAAGAGGCGGTGCGGACGAGGGTCCGTCCCGGAGCCCGGTCTTCTTGCGACGGGTCGGCCGATGCCGCGTCCGTGTGGGACGGTGAGGTCGAGGGCTCCGAGTCGAGCCCGCGTGCGGACGGCAGGCCCACCGGCGTCGCGACCGTGATAGGCTCCCGCCCATGCGCGCCCCCCTCCGTGCCCTCGTGACGGGCCTCCTCGCCCCGCTCGCGGTCCCCGCCTGCCTGGTCCTCGCGTTCGCCGGCTGCGACACCTACCGCGACGAGCTCGCGCGGAGCCAGCGCGCCTTCGAGCACGCCGACTACGAGCGCGCCCTCTCGCTCTTCCGCGCGCTCGAGCCCGACGTGTCCGGCCATTTCACGATCCAGGAGCAGGCCCAGTACGCCTATCTCCGCGGGATGACCGACTACCGCGTCGGCTACAAGGTCGACGCCCGCCACTGGCTCCC
>Ga0209415_10016038_pt1 | contig 12087 bp, 12 predicted proteins | sample PeaSoiSIISIP2007_FD_187696 | JGI IMG/M metagenome (GOLD analysis project Ga0209415, IMG submission 187696) | Peat soil microbial communities from Weissenstadt, Germany - SII-SIP-2007 (SPAdes) (version 2) | ecosystem: Environmental > Terrestrial > Soil > Wetlands > Peat | place: Germany... | reverse complement strand
CGGCGTGCGGATGCCGAGCCGCTGGGCGACCAGTCCCATGGTCAGCTCCGCGTAGCCGGCCTCATCGGCCACCTCGGCAGCCGCGGCGACCACGTCCTGGACGCTCAGCCTCGGCCTGGGCGCCAGCGTGCCCCCGGCTGGGCATGGCGGCGGCGGCCCGGGGTCAGGCACGCGCGTTCTTGGCCAGGAACGGGATCACCAGGGCGGCGACCTGATCCGGGTACTGCGCGTGCGGGTAGTGCCCGGCGCCGGCGATCGTCGCCACCGTCGCCAGCCCGGCGGGCATGGCCGCGGCGACCGCCTCGCCCTCGGCCCGGGGGTCGGCGTAGTCGCAGTCCTGGGTGCCCATGATGATCAGGGCAGGGCACTGGACGCCCGGCAGTTGCGCTTCTGCGTCGGCGGGCGTGGTCTTGAGGGTCTTGAGGAACTCGGCCATCCGGCCCGGCTCGGTCAGCTTGGCCCGCAGCGCCGCCATGTATTCGGCGTAGTCGGCGGGCCTGGTCGGGTAGGCCACGTCAAGGTAGCTCATCCACGAGCGCAGGCTGTGGAAGATGATCACGCCGCCCATCCGGACACTACCCTGGCGGTAGAGCCGGTTTCTCAGCAGCGCGCCAAGGTCGGTCTTCGGGACCCTGGTGAACGGGTTGATCTCCACGATGCCGCTGACCAGTTCCGGCTCAGTGGCCGCCGCGATGGTGGCCGCCCCGCCTGAGATGGAATGCCCCACGATCATGGCGGGCCCGCCCAGGTGGCGGATCAGCGCGAGCAAGTTGCCGGCGATGTCGGTGCGGGAGATGGCGTCCTTGCCCGTGACCGACTTCCAGCCCATGCTGGACTCACCGTGCCCGCGCAGGTCCGCGGTGGCAACCCGGTAGCCGGCCTGCGCCAGCCTGGGCGCCAGGAACCGGTAGGCCTGCCCGCGGTCGCCGATGCCGGGAGACAGCACGACCAGCGGGCCCTGCCCGGTCACTTCGTAGGCGACCCGGCCGCCCTTGATATCAGCGAACTCTGTCATCTTCGTTCTCCTCGCCAACCTGAGCTGAGCTAACTTTACTAGTCAAAAAGCTAATCTGATTAGCCATCATTGTCAAGGCGTCCGATGAGCCCCGCGCTCACCGGACCGGGATCGATCAGCCCCGCTGGGCTGCGCGACGTCGCCGGCTGGCAGTGGCTGGCCCGCCCCTCGCCGCTGGCCGGCACGGCCATTGACCTGCCATGGCCCGATCCAGCGGCGGGGGTGCGCGGGATTCCCGCCGGAAGAGACAGCCATGACGCAGCACAAGGACCGCAAGGCGAAGATCCGCGCCTGGCCGTAGCTAATAGGAGCCCCGGGCCTGCAAGGGCGGGGGAGTCCAGAAGCCGAGGAGGCCGTAGTCCAGGTAAAAGGCATGCCGCCTGGACGGTCCAGCCCAGCAGGCGGTCCCGGCCGCGCAGCACGCAGGCCGCGGCGGGCACCACGGTGACGAGGCCCGCGGCGCTGAAGGCGATAACCGGGTATCTCAGCGCGAGGACCGCTTCTCGATCACCGAGGACCGGCACGTTGTGTCGCCGGACGGCGGCGGTACCTGACAGGCGCGGCTCCGGGAAGTCAGGTTGCAGGGCCGAGCAGGTCCCACCGGTTGCCGGCGATGCCGAGGAACACGGCGACGCGCCCGTACGGCTCCGTGCGCGGCGCGCCGTCGAACTCCACCCCGGCGGCCGCCATGCGCTCGAAGGCGGCGTCGAAGTCGCCGACCCGGAGGAAGAACCCGACGCGCCCGGCGGCCTGGTTCCCGACGGCCGCGGCCTGGCGCGGGCCGTCCGCCTGGGCGAGGAGCGCGCCGGTCCGCGCGCCGGGCGGCCGGACGACCACCCACCGCTTGGGCAGCCCGCCACTGGTGGCCAGCGCCGGCGAGTCCTCGGCGAGCTCGAATCCCAGCGCGCCGGCGAAGAACTCGATGGCCTGGTCATAGTCATCGACCACGATCGTGAACTGCTCAAGCCACGCGCGTAGCAGCCTACCGCCCGGCGCGGCCGCTGCTGACGGCCAGTTGCCTGAGTAGCGACGCGCCCGTTCGTTCGCCAGCTGCCTCAGTGATCCGGCCCCGTTACGGCCCTGGTCTCAGTCCCCGCCCGCCGGGCGGCCGGGCGTGCCGCGGGGCGCGAGACCGTCGGACAGGCCAGCGGGTCGCCGCGCTCGCGGTAACGGTAAGGTGCCCTCCGTCTCCAGGAACATCTCCCAGGTGATCGGGTCATGCTGGACATCGCGCCAGGCGGTGGTCACGCACTCTCCACTTCACCGGGCAGGGTTCCCCCGGTCGTACGCTGGCTCTCCCCGGCGGGCCGGCCGCCCGCGCCCGCGAGGACCGTGGCGATGACCCGCGCGATGGCGGCTCCGTCCGGCGGGGGGCCGTCGGTGTCGGTGAAGAGCAGGTGCGCGGCACCGGTCAGCGCGGGCGCGAGCGTGGCTATGTCGGCATCGGGAGCGAGGCGGCCGAGGCCGCGCTCGGCCGTGAGGTAGCCGGCGACCGCGGCCGTGCTCTCGGAGATGACGGGGATACGGGAACCAGTGGCCGCGCGCAGCCGGGCGCGCAGCTCGTCCCGCGCGATGACCAGGCGGACGAGCGCCAGTGCCCGCGGGGAGAACAGCCCGGGGATCGCGGCCGCCAGGTTGCCGGCGACGCTGCCGGCTCCCGCGGCGGCGCGCAGGTCCGCCGCCTGGCCGCTGATCCGGGCGATGCGGTCGAGCGCGAGGTCGGCGAGGAACGCGTCGAAGTCGGCGAAGTGCCGGTGCAGGACCCCCTTGGCGACCCCGGCCTCGGCGGTGACCGCGCGGCTGGTCAGCGCGGCCGGGCCGTCGCGCAGCAGGACGCGCTCGGCGGCGTCGAACAGCTGCCCGCGCGGGTCGCGGATGGCCACTCCTGTGGGCACGTGCCGGCCGTCCTTCCTGCGGTGCCCCGCTTGCCTCGCCCGCCGCCGGCGGGCGCTCACGCCGCGGGCGAAACCAGTCCCCTGGTGGGCGCGTGCCCATTTAGAGTGGGCGCATGACCACTCTACCTCCGGAGCCGCCCGCGCCCGCCGCCGGCTCGTCTCACCTGCAGCGGCAGGTCGCCGAGGGGTTCGGCGCCGACGCGGGCCGCTACGACCGGGCCAGGCCCGCCTATCCCGCCGCCCTGGTCGGCCGCATCGTCGCGGGCAGCCCGGGGCCTGACTTCCTCGACGTCGGCTGCGGCACGGGCATCTCGGCCCGGCTGCTCGCCGCGGCGGGCTGCCGGGTACTCGGCGTCGACCCTGACCCGCGGATGGCCGGGCAGGCCAGGCAGGGCGGGACCTCGGTCGAGGTCGCGAAGTTCGAGGACTGGGACCCGGCGGGCCGCTCGTTCGACGCGGTCACCGCGGCGCAGGCCTGGCACTGGGTGGACCCGGTCGCCGGGGCGGCGAAGGCCGCCGCCGCGCTGCGGCCCGGCGGGCGGCTCGCGGTGTTCTGGAACGCCTTCGACCCGCCGCGGGAGCTGCGCGAGGCGTTCGCCGCGGCCTTCCAGCGGGTGCTGCCGGACTCGGCGGCCGGCGGCTTCTGGTCCAGGCCCGCCCTTGACGCCTACCGGGCCGGCTGCGCGAGGGCGGCCGGCGGGATGCGGCAGGCGGGCGCGTTCGGCGAGCCGGAGGAGTGGCTGTCGCACTGGGAGCGGCCCTACACCCGCGACGAGTGGCTTGACCTCGTGCCGACCACCGGCGGCTTCGGCCGGCTCCCCCAGGGCGCCCAGGAGGAGCTCCTCGCCGGCCTGGGCGCCGCCGTCGACGCGGCGGGCGGGTCTTTCACCATGGGCTACGACACGATCGCCGTCACCGCCGCCCGGCTGGCGCCGTAACCCGCGGCGGCTGCCGCGCGCCGCCAGGGTGACCGGCGCCCGCCGCTGGCCATGATGAGTGCGGCGCGGCCCGGCGCCGAGGCCGGCTGCGCTGCCGCGGCGGCCGATAATGGCTAGGTGGCTGTCCTCCTGGAGACCGAGCGGCTGTCGCTGCGCGCGTTCACGCCCGGCGACCTGGACCGCCTGCACGAGCTGAACAGCGACCGCGACGTGATGTGGTTCCTCACCGGCGGCGAGCCGATCCCGCGCGAGGAGGTCCGGGACAGGGTCATCCCGTTCTTCCTCGGCTTCTACGAGCGGCACGGGAACAGCGGCCTCGGGTACTGGGCCGCGGAGGCAAGGGACACGGGGGAGTTCCTCGGCTGGTTCCACCTGCGGCCGGACGAGGACGACGGCGTGGACCTCGGCTACCGGCTGCGGAAGGCCGCGTGGAACAAGGGCTACGCCACCGAGGGCGCCCGCGCCCTGGTCCGGTGGAGCTTCACCCGCCTGGGCGCGACCCGCGTGACGGCGTACACGATGGCGGTGAACCACGCGTCCCGCCGCGTCATGGAAAAGTCCGGCCTCGCCCTCTCCCGCACCTTCCGCGACGCTGATGACCCGGCCATCCCCGGTGCCGAGCAGGGCGACGTCGAGTACGCCCTCACCCGGGAGGAGTGGCTGGCCGCGGAGGGAAGCCAGCGGGCGTGAGCGGCGGCGGGGGCTGCCGCCCGGCAGCGGCCCTGAACGTTCCCGGGGCCGTGAGCCTGCCCCGGCCCTCGCGGCCTCATCGACGGCGAGGCGGCCTGGCGCTCACCGTCTGGCCGGCGGCCGTCGTCCCCGTGCCGCTGCTGGGCCTCAGCCTGCTGGCCGACGGCCCAGCCGCCGTGGGGCGCCGGCCTGGCGCACCTCAGCTGGCACGGCGCCCTGTCCACCGCCTACACCGCCGGCCTGTGCTCGCTCGTCGGGTACGCGATCTTCAACAGGCTCCTGTCGAGGTACCCCTCGGGGCAGGTCGTGCCGTGGGCGCTGCTCGGCGAGGCACCAGGCCGGGCCGGGCTCGCCGGCGCCGTCCTCCTCGTGGCCGGCGTCCTCGCCGCCCAGGGAACGGCCAGGCTCCCCGTCCTGGCCGGCGTGCGCCGCCGGGAGCAGGGGGCAGCCGCTGAGGCAGGGGAAGCCAGCGCGGGGGAACGGGGCCGGGCCGGGCAGCGCGGCGCCCCCTGACGGGCCCGGGGGCTCCCGGGAACCGCGCCTCCCGCCCGGCCCTTCCGCGCCGCCAGTGCGGGCAGCTCGCCATCCTCACGTCGTCAGGCATCCAGCGCTTCGAGCGCGACGGCTACCTCGTGGCCAGGCCGGCGTTCGCGCGCGCCGACGCCCTCGCCACGGAACGGCGATGGCGGCCTGAGCCGGAAGAGCAGGAACGCCGGATTCCCGCAGGCCAGCGCCGCGATCCGGCCGCCGTGCCCGGTGACCGGTTCCACCGCTCATGGCGTTCACCGGGCAGGCGCCGTCGCGATCCTCGCCACTCACCGGAGGAAGGACGGGAGGCACCTCAGGCGCCCTTTGGCGGCCATGACGTGCGGGCCGCTCACGGCGCCCGGTGCCTGCCCCGGTTTCCGGCCGTGGCCTGCCTACCTCAGGGTCAGCACGTTCCCGGTGACCAGCGCGGCCGCGTCGGAGGCGAGCCAGGCGATCACCTCGGCGACCTCCTCCGGGGCCGCCACGTGGATCAGCGCGGGGCTGGCCGCGACCTGCTCGCGCACGCTGCCGGTGACCCAGCCGGTGTCGGTGACCGGCGGGTAGACCATGTTGGCCGTCACCCCGAACGGCGCGAGCTCAAGGGCGGCGGACATCGTGTAGTTCACCTGGGCGGCCTTGGCGGCGCCGTAGGAGACCTCCTCGGGGAAGCCGAGGTCACCGCCGGAGGTCAGCCCGATGATCCGGCCCCATGTCGCCTGGCGGGCGATGCGGCGGCGCGCGAACTCGGCGATCATCAGGGCCGCGCCCATCGCGTCGACCGCGAACTGCTGCCGCCACGTCCCGGCGGTCACCGGCTGGAGGTTCCGGCCGGCCCGGCCGGTCCCCGCGGCCGTGAAGGTGTCGGCCAGCCACCCGGTGGCGTTGTTGACCAGGATGTCCACCGGGCCGAGCCGCTCCTCGGCGGCGTCGAACAGCCGCGCGGGCGCGGCCGGGTCGGACAGGTCCGCCTCCACCGCGGCGGCACGGCCGCCGCGGGCCGTGATGCGGGCGGTCACCGCCGCGGCGTCCCGGGCGCGGTGATCCCGGTACGCCTTGGGGATGCCTGGGTCCTCGGGGTCGTCGAGCCGCAGGAACGTGCACAGGACCGCGCAGCCGCGCCGGGCCAGGGCCTGCGCGGCCGCCGCGCCGATCCCGTGGTTGGCGCCCGTCACGATCGCGGTGCGCGCAGTCGTCATCGTGGTTCCCCTCCCGCCGCGCGCGGCGGCGAACGTACTGCCGCCGCGCGGACGCTCGGCGTGAGTCAGGCGAAGTGCGTGCGGGGGCGCTCCTGCAGCTCGCCGTCGAGGTAGACGTCGGCTTTCTCGTCGTAGAAGCAGGCGAGGCCCGCGACCTTCTGGCTTTCCGGCAGCGGGGCACGGTACGCCCACGCGAGGTCAGGGTGCACGCCGCGCCCGGTGTCCACCGACCAGTACGTGGCCGTCCCCTTGTACGGGCAGTGCGTCTCGGTGCCCGAGGGCGTGAGCAGGTCGGTGCGGATGTCGCTCAGCGGCAGGTAGTAGCGCGGCGGCAGGCCGGTCTCGAACAGGATGACCGGGCGCGCCGAGTCCGCGACCTCCGTGCCGTCGGCCTCGACGCGGACGTGCCGGGAGCTCGCGAGGATGTCGACCCGGTGGTAGGGGTCGCGGGGGTGCGTGTAGACGGGCTCGTCCTCCTCAAGCCACTCGCCCATCGCCGCCCACTCAAACCGGACCAGGTCGCGGATCGCCGGCAGCGGCGAGTCCGGGTACCGCCTCGCCGCGCCCTCGGCGACGGCGCCGCCCGCGCGCACGTCGTAGAGCACGGCGTCGCCGCGGCTGGGGGAGTGCTCGGCCTTCCCGGCCGGCGCCAGCTCGGCGGCCACGTCGGCCAGCGGCAGGTAGTACGCCGGGTAGTACGGGACCTCCCAGACCAGGGACGGGCGGCGGGTGTCCGCGACGAGCCGGCCGGCCAGGTAGACGCGGACCCGCTTCGCGCTCGGCTCTACCCGCACCGTGCCGCGTGAATTCACATCCATGCCAGCACGCTACACGGTGGCGGCCGCCTTGCCCCTGGCGCGTCCTTCCCCCGGCGTCAGCCGGGGCGGGAGGACCCGCTGATCACCGTGGCCGTGGTCAGGCCGGCGTCCCGGCCCGGCGGGTGCTCAGGATGACCCCTGACAGGCCGGAGGTGATCCAGGCGGTGCCCACCCCGGTCCCGAGCTCGAGCACCCGGGCCCGGCGGGAAGGCGGGCGGCCAGCACGGCCTGCAGGCGCCCCGCTCCCGGGCCGCACGAGTAGCTGAAGCCCGCCTCGCCCGCCCGGGCAGCGGCCTGCCGGGCCAGGAGGGGCACGGGACCTTCCGTGAGACAGGCAATGCAGCAGTCCCCGGGATGGCGGCGGGGCTGCCCGGGGCAGCGCGCGGGATCCGGCTCCGCGCGCTGCCCCGCCGGTTCCGGCCCGTGAGCGCCGCCCGCTATGAGCTGCGCCCTGCCAGGACCGCCTGGGCCGCGGAGTTGGTGGCGGCCGCGCTGAGGTCATCGGAGAAGACGCCGCCGGGATAGGGGACGACCCACACGTGGAGCATCTGCGACGTGTACTTGTCCTGCCACGTGGCCGGGTTGCAGCCGCCCCGCAGCTGGACGCCGAAGCCGGCGATGACCTGCTGCCCGCTGACGCAGGTGACGAGGTGCGAGTGCCACCGGGTAAGCCCCCCGCCGACCTGCGGGCCGTCCTGCCGGCCGCCCATGATGTACATGGCGCCGAGCAGGATCGGGGCGTGGTTCGGCACGCCGATCGCGTACACGAGCGACGAGGGGTCCTGCGGGTTGAGGCCCTGGTAGGCGGGGTCGGGGCCGTCGTACAGCAGGTGCTCCTCGCCGTTGGCCTTGAGCACGTAGGTGTAGCCTGCCGCGAACGCCGCCTGGACGTTCGCGTACCGCTTCAGGCTCGCGCCGGTCTGCGTGACCAGGTCAGCGGCCGCCACGACCTGCCCTGCGGTCGGTGCCGCCGCCGAGCCGTACATCTGCATGTCCGGCTGGCCGTCGGTGGCGCCCATGTCCCCCATGCCCGAGCCCAGCGTGCTGGGCGGCGACTGGGAGGACATGCCCGATGACGTCCCCGACGCCATGCCGGCCGGGCCCTCGGGCCCCGCCCAGCCGGGCGTCATGACCGCGGTGACCGCCGCGATTACCGCGACGGGAACCGCGAAAAGCGCGGCGGCGCTGGCGGGGCTGCCGCGGCGCGCCGCCGGCCGGTCCGCCAGGGACGGCCGCCACAGCAGCGCGGCGCACCCGGTGACCAGCCCGAACTCCAGGACGCAGCTCACCACGTCCAGCGCGCCGACCGGTTCCGGGTTATGCAGGTCAGGGCCGAACGGGAGGCCGACGGTGCGCGTCAGCGCGTACACCGCGATGACGGCGGCGTTCCCGGCGGTGCCCAGCCACAGCCACAGCCGCGACGGCCGCCAGAGCAGGACCGCGGGCCATATCACCTGGGCCCAGGAGATCACCAGGAAGAAGGCGCCGTACAGCGTGTACTCCGCGAAGTGCCCGAACACGACGGCGAAGTGGATGGCCGCGGCGCCCGCGGAGAGGGCCGCCAGGCCGCCGAGAAGGTACGGCCGGGCAGTGGCCGGCGTTGCGCGGACTTCCTTGCCCGCGAGGACAGGAGTGCTCATACCACGGATGCTAGGTTCGCGGCCGCGCGGCCGGCATCAGCCGGCAGGCTGAACCCGAGATACATCTTGAGGGCTACTCCCGGCGGAGCGCCCGTCACCGGGTTACCATGGTGCCATGCCAGGCTGACGCTAGAGGCAGGGACGTCGGCGTCCAGACGCGCGACGTACTCGGCGCTGCGCGGAATGGCACCGCGTCAGAAGCACTGGCCGCCTCCCGCGGGCTGCATGAGCGCACCGGGCGCACCGCAGGAAACGGCTCGCTCATGCGCGCCGCCCCTGTCGCGCTCGCGCTCCTCGACGATCCCGACGGCCTTGCCGAGGCTGCGGCCGCGATCAGCGCTCTCACCCGCTACGACCCGGAGGCAGGCCAGGCCTGTGCCCTGTGGTGCCACGCCATCCGGCACGCCGTGCTCGCCGGCGACCTCGACGCCCGCGCCGGCCTTGAATGGCTGCCCGGGCCGAGCCGCGCCCGGTGGGCCGATCGGCTGAAGGAGGCAGAGCATGCCCGGACCCGGGACTTCACCCGCAACGGCTGGGTGGTAGAAGCCCTCCGGGCGGCGTGGTGTGCCATCGCGACGACCCCGGTCCCGGAAGACGAGCCGACCGCCGGCTCGTTCCGCGCCGATCACCTGCGCTTGGCGCTGGAGAGGACCGTACCCGAAGTCGCGGGACCGGCGCTAAGGATGACGCGGTCCAGGGCGGACTCGCGGGACCGGCCTTACCGCGCGTCACGGGCTGCCTGGTGCGCCGTGCCGGTCGGCGTGTACTGGTAACGACCGCGCGCGCGGTCGCCAGGACCGCGGGCCAGGCCTATTCGCCAGTATCCCGCCGAGGACGGCAACCGCCGCGTCTTAGCCGGCGCTGACCTGCCTTAACGCCTGAGGCTAGCCGCGTGAGGCACGTGCCGGACCTGGCCAGCGCTCAGGCAGCGGACGTCCCGGGTACCGTGGGACGGTGACCGATGCAACCGGTGAGGGCCGGCCGGGGGAGCACGCGGCCTACCCCGGCACCTTCGACCCCGTCACACCCGGTCACCTGGACGTCATCGAGCGGGCACGCCACCTATTCGCACGGGTCACCGTGCTTGTGGCTGCCAGCGGTGATAAGCAGCCGGCCGGCACCCAGCCGGAACGGGCGGTGCTGCTGGGTGGACTCTGGAGGATTGCTGGCAGAGACAAGGGCCGGATGGGTGAGGGCCTCGGTGTACGGATGCCGTGCGGCCGTTGTCATGGCGCTGTTACCAGGCCGCGGAGGTGTGGTGTGCCAGTGCCGAGGTCTCAGAGTTGAATCGTACCCTCGATGACTAGCGTCGCGGACGCTCGCGATCTTCATTAGACCCGGTACGTATCTCTAAGGAAATGAGGAAACTTCAGGTTGAGAGTGGAACAGAGCCCGGATCCCGCAACACACAAGCAAAACCATCGATGCCAGTGAACGGATGTCAGACGGGGAGCCCAGGCCGCGGAGCACCGCTAGTTCCACGGGGGAGTAGGTCCCGTCGTCGCGCCGCAGTTCCAGTGGCGCGACGGGAGTTAGGGGCGGCCGGGCCATGAACCTGGGCTCTCGTCCCCGGTGCGGCTGCGCGGCGTGGACCAGGAACGGGTGGCACAGGTACACGTCCCCGGGGGTGACCGGTGGCGAGGGCCGCCTCGCGGTCCGGCGAGTCGAGCTTCCCCGCCGCGTCCATGGCCGCGCACGCGGCCCCGAAGCTCATGCCCCGCTCGCCCGCCGCCACGAGGAACGGCGGCACGTCCAGGTGCGAGCCCGCCTTGACCCGGTTCGGCGCGTCACCGGGGCCGGTGCGGGAGAACAGGAACAGCATCAGCAGGGCGCGCCCCCTGGACCGCAGGTTCAGCCAGTACCCCTGCTCGCCCTCGACGGAGTAGCTGCCTCCATGTGCCATACGGCGTCGCCGGGGTGCGGGAACCGGACCGGGAACGTGCCGAGGCCGTCGCGCGGGAACCGCCGGCCGGCCCCAACGAGCTGACCGAACGCCTCGTGCAGCGCGGGCGTGTTGGCGGCGGCGTTGAACAGGTCACCCCCGTACCCGGCGAGCCGGATGAGGGGCCTTGCCCAGGTAGCCGGGTCAGCGGGGTCGAGGCCGGTCTCCCGCATCGGCGAGAGCCCGCGGGAACGCCCCGGGAACGTAAACGAATCCGTCGCTGATGAACCGCTCGACCTCATGCGCTGTCAGCACGCTCGCGATCCTGCTTGGCAGTCCATTGGGGTCGTGGTCATATCCGGCCGGAAATTCTCGATTAGCCCGAGCCGCAGGCCAGCCGGGGGTGGTTGGGCAGCGCATGAGCGACAACGGAACAGTGGTTGGCGTTAGGAGCCGCGCAGGGCTGTCTTAACGCCGCTGGCCGTTCCAATGTCGCTCGGGCAACCGGCGTCCCAGTTGGTTTCCGCAGTGTCCAGTTCTCGTGACAGCGCGGATCGCAGCCGTCACACTGGGGTCATGGGCGGATCCCTGACCGAGGCGCGCAAGCGCCTCCCGTCGCTTGATGACCTGGAGCAGGCCGCGGCGCTGCTGAACGTTCCCGGCCTGGACGACGCCGACCGCAGCACCGGCGCGCCGCCGCACCGCCGGCAGGCGGCGCTGCTCGCCAGGATCGCCGACTGGGCGGGGCTATCGGCCAGGGCAGCCGAGGAGCTCGGCGAGCTGCACTTCAGCGATGTCCCCGAGCCGTACGCCTACCTCATCGAGACGGTCGATGAGCACGACAGCACCTGGTGGAACGCCGGGCTCGGGGGAAGCAGCGGCGGCATCGAGGACTCGCCCGACAGCCCGGAGACCTACGCGGTCGCCGTCATGAACCGCTACCTGGACCACATGCGCGACCACCTGGACGACTACGAGGACGCCCTCATGGGCGAGCTTCACATCCGGGTCAGCGTCTGGCCGGTCCGCTCGGTGACGGCCGCCCACCCGACGGCGGCACCAGACCCGGACAGGTGCCCGCCAGCCCGCTACGGGCACCTGCTGAAGGTATCGAGGATCTCGCCGCGCGCCGTGGAGATCCGCACCCCGCTCCAGGTGCACAACCACGTTTACGGCGGCGGCATCACGGTCTAGGCCGGCGGCCGCCGGGGGCCGTCACCGCGGGCGGGGCGGGATGCCAGGCGATGCTGGCTGGCAGCCAGCGGTCCAGCCGCCGCCCGGCCGGCAACCCGGCGCGGGCCAGCTCGCCGGCCGCCTCACGGTGCGCGGCGCACGCCCAGGCGATCACCTCGCCCCGGGTATCGTGCCAGCGGCCGTCCGCGGCAGCGCCGCATCGGGCCGTCCCGGCCCGCACCGAGCACCGGGCCGGCTTCGGGGTGCGGGCCCGCCGGGCTGCCGACCGGCACGTCGCCCCGCAGTACTGCC
>Ga0209415_10016037_pt1 | contig 12087 bp, 13 predicted proteins | sample PeaSoiSIISIP2007_FD_187696 | JGI IMG/M metagenome (GOLD analysis project Ga0209415, IMG submission 187696) | Peat soil microbial communities from Weissenstadt, Germany - SII-SIP-2007 (SPAdes) (version 2) | ecosystem: Environmental > Terrestrial > Soil > Wetlands > Peat | place: Germany... | reverse complement strand
TAGGAATTCTGTATAGCGAAAGCTGAAAGATGCTTGTGGCTAATGCTCATCGTGTCGGGCTCTGGTTCCAGGGCCAGTGTGAGGATAACGCAAGCGACGACAAAAATCCGGGAAACCAGAAACCGGTAGCGGCGCAGTCGGGAATGTGACGGCAATTTGCGATCCGCGCGAGATCCCTCCCTCCGCCTGAAGGACGGCTCCGCTCGGGATGACGCCGACACGGAGGGTGCTCGGCGGGTCCAACTGCACCGCTACGCAGAAGCGGGCGCGGAACCGTTTTCAGCTCTTGCGCAAATGGATGGAACCGTCTCCGGTGCGGATGGTCATGAGGTTGCCGCCGCCGTTCATTTTTCCGCGGACTTCGTTTTCGCGAATTTTGCCGGCGGTGGTCACCGGGATTTCGAGGTCGATGTGACCATCGCCGGTGTGCAGGTCGACGTCGGCGGCCAGATTTCCGGGAACTTCCAGGGAAACGCTGCCATCGCCGGTTTCCAATCGCCAGTTGGAATTGAGGGACGATCCGGCAGCGGCGCGCACGTCCACCCCGCCGTCGCCGGTCTTCATGTCGAGTTCGTCGAAGCGGCCGTTGGCGCGAATGTGGCCGTCGCCGGTTGAGGCGCGCAGTTTGCCGTCGACCGCATCCAGGGTCTCGGAGCCGTCGCCGCTGTGCAAATCCATTTCGCCTTTTAGGCCGCGGATTTCGATTTTGCCGTCAGTGGTGCGCAGGTTGACCTTGCCTTCGCGCGGCATGTGGATTACGACATCGACGCGGCGCTGGCCCCAGTCGATGATGATGCCGTGAGTATGCGGGTAGCGTACCTCGAGTTCGACCAGGTCGCCGGTCTGGTGTTCCACGATGTTGATTCCGTCTTCGCCGATCTTGTAGCGCGTGGTCATGACCCTGGCTTCGATGGTGTTCTGGTCCCAGGTTTCGACGCGGATGTTGGCGTCCGATGTTTCCACGCGAAGATCGGGCTTGCCGGTGAGAGTGAAAGTTTTCGACCATTCGTCGGCTCGCGCCGGCAGGGCAGTCGCGATTGACAGAGCGAAGATCAAAAACGATAGACGACCTAGAGCGGGGGATTTCATAAAAGTTCCTCCGGCCGGGCAGGCACACTGCTGCCCCGGCTTGTTAGACGAAGGTACGCGGGATTGGTGAGATTGGTTCCCGGGAAAACGTTCACACTGCGAAAATCTGGAAAACTATCCGCTGGGACGCCTGCCCACATAGGCCATGCGGATGAGAGTGCGCTCGGAAAAAGGCACGTACAATAACGCGGCGCAGGCGGCGAAGGCCGCGCCCAGACCGATCTGCCGCATGAGCAGGAACGGGGCCACGGCCCAGAGTTGGTCGAGGGCCAGCACGAAGGGGAACATCTTGCGGAATTTCTCGTCCATACGCTGGTGGTCGAAGGCTACCCCTGAGAGTAAATAGCAGCGTAGCGGAATGCCTACTCCCGCGGTGACCATCACGAGGGCCGCGAGCGCCGTGGCAGCCCACGCGGGGAGAAATGAATCCGCTATGTTCTGGACGATGTGCAAACGAAACAGTGCCACTAGATAAAAGCTGAGGTACATCACCTGAATCAGCGCAAACATTCCGCGGGTGAAGCTGCGGCGCGGCATGGGGACTTCGAGCTCGGGATGCATCGTCGCGGCATCCAGTTGCTGCACGGGTGCGGAGGGTGGGGCAGTTTCCTGCGTGTCTTTTTGTGGCAAGTCTTTTTGCAGTGGAGCGATGAACCGGTAGCCGCGGCGGGCCACGGTTTCGATGTAGCGGGGGCTCGATGCGGAGTCTCCCAGGATCTCGCGCAGTTTGTTTACCCCTGTGTTCAGGCCGTGGTCGAAATCGACGAAGGTGTCGGCGGCCCACAGCTTCTGGCGCAGTTCCTCTCGGGTCACCAGTTCGCCCGCGTGTTCGAGCAGAAGCGCGAGGATCTGGAAGGGCTGCTCCTGGAGGCGCATCTTGCGGCCGTTCTTGCGCAACTCGCCCGCGCTGAGATCGAGCTCGAAGACTCCAAAGCGCGCGATTCTGCTGTGGTTTTGCGGCACGGGGATGGACGACGGGGTAGTGTAGCACTGGGCGGGGGGAGCTGCGGGGGTGGGCAAAAGCAGCCGAGCTGCGCTCGGCGGACGGGCAAGAGTGCCCGTCCCCACACGTGCCGGTCCCCACATGGGGGCGCTACAATGTCTTCGTGACTTCCACTGAGCGGCCTGGCGAACAGCACGACGAGTCTGATCACAAGCATCAGCGGCACGCGATTTATGCGACCGAGACTGCGGGGCTGCTGCTGATTGCGTTTCTGCTGCTGGCGCTGACACTGGTGCGCTACTGGCACGCCATTCACTGGAGCCTGCGCTGAACGTGGAGCGAAGTGTGGATCAAGCGGCAGCCGATACCCACCCGGAGCCGCTGCTGCTGGTTTTGCTCGGGCCGACCGGCAGCGGAAAGACGGCCTTGTCGCTGGCGCTGGCCGAGCGGTTCGACGGCGAGATCGTAAATTGCGATTCGGTGGCGATGTACCGCGAATTTGAAATCGGTACGGCCAAGCCGACGGTTGCCGAACGCAGACGCGTCCCCCACCACCTTTTCGATGTGGTCGAGGCCACCGGTTACATCACGGCCGGCGAATACTCGCGCCAGGCTCGGCAAGTGGTGCGGGAAATCAGTGCGCGGAAGCGTTTGCCCATCGTGGTCGGGGGCACTGGACTTTATCTTCGCGCGTTTCTCGACGGCTTGTTCCCTGGGCCGGGGCGCTCCGAAGATTTGCGGGATCGGCTGCGCGAGCGGGCTGACCGCCGCGGCTCAGAATACTTGCATAAGATTCTGCGTCGTGTCGATCGCGCGGCCGCGGAGAAAATTCATGCTAACGATACGCCCAAGGTGATTCGGGCGATCGAGGTTTGTCTTACGTCGGGGGGCGCCTTGGGCCCGGAGCAGAAAAACCCCACCCTTCGACAGGCTCAGGGCAGGCTTTCTCGCGAAGAACGCGAGAAATGGGGCACCCGACGCGCCCGGCGTCAGAATATGTCGGACCTGTGGCGGGAGCAGGGGCGCGATCCGCTGCGCGGCTTTCGCATTCTGCGGATTGGGCTTGATCCTGACCGGCAGGCGCTTTATAAGCGCATCAACGAGCGGGCGCGGAGGATGTTCGAAGCTGGACTCGTCGCGGAGACGCGGGCCCTGATGCAGAAGTACGGCGCGGAGGCGCGTCCGCTGGGCTCACTCGGTTATAAGCAGGCTGGGCTGTTGCTGCGCGACGAAGTCAACCGCGATGAGGCGATTGTGGCGGCGCAGCAGGCGCATCGCAATTATGCCAAGCGGCAGATGACGTGGTTCAGACGCGAGCCGGAGGTGAAGTGGTTGAAGGGGTTTGGGGATGATGTGGGGATTCAACAGCAGGCCGCGGCCGCGGTCGACCGCAGCGGCTAAAGCCGCAATCCAAGCGCCGCAGCTATCGCAGCGCTGGAAGCGCTGCGCCACCCAAAAGCCGGGCTCGCAGGGGACATCCAGGCGCCAGGACTCACAGCTACCATCAAGGCAGCTACCGCCCAAGAGCCAGACCCATAGCTATCCATCCAAGCCAGCGGCCCGAGGCAAGCACCCGGAAGCTCGCGGCCAGAGGCAAGCGGCCAGAGGGTGGCGACAAGCTGGTGCTCAGAAGCCTGCAGCCCGATACACCTGGGCCGCCGGACAGCCGAGGGCGGCTGTCCCTACATGGGTTGTGGTGGTCCGATTGCTTGTGGACCTTTCCATTTGATCTGCTACCTGACACTGGCTTGCGGCTCTGCTATCGTTCTCGCATGCTCCGAAATGTGTCCCAGGCTGCGCCTGGAATTGGGTCTCGAATCTTTTTCTTTCTTGTGGTCTTTTTGGCCGCACTGAGCGTTACGCTTTCGGGCTTCGCTGCGGACAAGCCGATTCCGCACCGCGCCCTGGGCATCCACTTGACGCGCGATGGCGAACGGTGGGCGGAGCGGATTTTGCGCCGGCTGACCGTGGAAGAAAAGGTGGGCCAGGTGTTCATGATCTGGTGCCGAGCCAGCTTTCTAAACGTGCAGAGCCCGGAGTACCTGCTGTGGCGCGAGTCCATGGAGAAATATCACATCGGCTCGTTCGCCATGACGGTGCACGTGGATGGTCCCTTTCTTCTGCGCAGCGAGCCGTACGAGGCCGCGGAACTGTTGAACCGCCTGCAGCGGGACTCTAAGCTGCCGCTGCTGTTTGCCGCCGACTTTGAGCGCGGTGTTTCCATGCGGTTGCTTGGGACCACCGTGTTTCCCCACGCCATGGCTTTCGGAGGCGATGGCAAACTGGAAGATTCGGAGACCTTTGGCCGCATCACGGGCGAGGAATCACGCGCTATTGGCGTTCACTGGAATTTTTTCCCGGATGCCGACGTGAACTCGAACCCTGCTAATCCCATCATCAACACGCGTTCGTTTGGCGAAGATCCGAAGCAGGTGGGCGATCTTGTGACGGCCTACATCAAAGGCGCGCACCAGGCTGGGATGCTGACCACGGTAAAACATTTTCCCGGCCACGGAGATACAGCGACGGATTCTCATCTCGGTGTGGCGGCCGTGAACGTGGACCGCGCGCATCTCGACTCCATTGAACTGCCGCCGTTTCAACAGGCCATCGCCACCGGAGTGGATTCCGTGATGGTGGCGCACGTCACGGTGCCCGCGCTTGATCCCGATCCTAACCATGTGGCCACGATTTCTCCGGCCGTCGTGACCGACTTGCTGGAGAAACAGCTCGGGTTCAAAGGGCTGATCGTGACCGACGCTCTCGACATGGCCGGGTTGACACATCTTTTTGCCAGCAATATTGGGCGCGCAGCCGTGGAGGCATTCAAGGCGGGCAACGATCTGCTGTTGATCCCGGCCGATCTTGGGGCTTCGTACGAGGCTATGGTCAAGGCCGTGAAGTCAGGGGAAATTTCTCGCGCGCGGCTGGATCACTCGGTGCTCAAGATTCTGAAAATAAAGGCGTCTCTGGGACTGCAAATGTCGCGCACGGTGGATTTGAGCGGGCTGGCCACGACTGTGGGCAAGCCGGAGAATATCGCGTTCGGGCAGCAGGTGGCCGAGGCCGCAGTGACCCTGGTCCGCGACAATGGCAAGGTGCTGCCCCTGAAATCGAAGGGAACTATTAAGGGAGCGCTTCCGTATACCACAGTGGAAGAGACGCATAACCAGGTGGTCGGGGTCATTTTTTCCGACGACATGCGCACCGATTCCGGGCGAGTGTTTGGGCGGGAGTTTCGCGCGCGGATTGCGGATGCGCGTGTGATTTATGTAGACCCGCGCACGGCCGCCGCCATGAGCGACGAAGTGCTCAAGGCTGTGGACGAGGCGCAGGCGGTGGTGACGGCGGTTTATGTGATTCCGACCGCCGGCAAGGTGGGCAACTCGGTGGCGATGGCCGACGCCACGGGAACGCTGTTGCAGCAGATTCTGGATCGGGCTGCGGCGAAGACGGCGGTGGTGGCCATGGGGAATCCGTATCTCGCGTCGGACTTTCCGAAAGTGGAGAACTATTTGTGCACGTTCTCGAACGCGCCGGTCTCGGAACTGGGCGCGATCAAGGCGCTGTTCGGCGAGATTGCCATTCGCGGCCATCTGCCGGTGACGATTCCGAATGTGGCGCAGCGCGGAGCCGGCATCGAGCGGCCGCCGCAGGTGGCCAGTGGAGGCACTCCTGATGTTCGCCAATAAGATGTTCGCCAATAAAGTTCTGGGCTTGCGCGGCGTGAGTGTGGTGGGATCGGCTCTCGCTCTGCTTGTGCTTTTCTCCTGTAGCGTCAACGTGAAGAAGGAACAGAACGGGCAGGACAAGCAGGTGGACATCAGCACTCCCATGGGAGGCATCCACGTGAGCAAGGGAGCCGATGCCGCCGATACGGGCCTGGCGGTTTATCCCGGAGCGCGGCTGAAGCCGGAAGCGTCTGGGCACGACGACAAGAGCGCGAACGTCAGCATCTCGGGTTTCGGCTACGGGCTCAGAGTGGTGGCCTTGCAATATGAATCGGACGACCCGCCGGCCAAAGTGGCCGCGTTCTACAAAGACCAACTCAAGAAATACGGCGCCGTGCTCGAGTGCCCCGCTTCAGGTCATTTCAATTTGAACATGAAATATTCCGGCAAATCGGAGGAGTCGCACGCCTTGACCTGCGATAGCGTGGGCGGGACGAACATTGAACTCAAGGCCGGCACGGAAGAGAACCAGCACATTGTAGCGGTGGAATCCGAGGGAAAGGGATCGAGTTTTTCTCTAGTCTACGTGCGCACGCACGGCAAGGAAGGCGACATTTAGTTTGGCATTATCGTTAAGGAGGACAACATGTTTCGTCATCTGACGATCTTTCTCTCTCTCTCGTTCTCACTGGCTGCGATGATTGCTCTGCCGGCGTTGGCGCAGCAATCCGATGCGGAGGACAAGCCTTTTGACGTTCGCAGCTCGATCGGCGATCTGCACGTGGGGAAGGACGCCGATGCGCACGGTGTTGGCCTGCCGTTGTATCCCGGCGCGAGCCCTAAACACGAGGACAACAACGAGCCCCTGAATTTCGGGGTCTTGACGGAAAGCTTTGGCGTCAAGCTGGTCGTTGCAAAATACGAATCCGATGACGCTCCCTCGAAGGTGGTTGCCTACTACCGGGACAAGCTGAAGAAATACGGCAAGGTGCTGGAGTGCCACTCCCAGAAGCACGGCGGCGACGTCGACGTGCACGCCGGCGACGTCGACGTGCACGCCGGCGACACGGATTCCGAGAAATCCAAAAGCCAGGAATCGAAGCAAGTAAAGTGCGATAGCAATGACGGTCCGGTGACCGAACTGAAAGTGGGCACCGAAGACAATCAGCATGTGGTCGCGGTTGAGCCCCGTGATTCGGGGAAGGGCGCGACGTTCGCGCTCGTCTATGTTCACACCCGTGGCAAGCAGGGCGACATCTAAGCGATTTCCGAGTTTGCTATGGCCGGCCTGGCTCGTGTTGTCATCCTGAGGCGGGCGCTTCTTGCCCGCCGAAGGACCTGTGCAACTGGCAGGCAGTACATAGGTCCTTCGGCGCCAAAGAGCGGCGCCTCAGGATGACAAGACTTTGGCGGCCAGAACATTGGCCTTTCATGCCTTCGTGCCCCAGTGGTTGATTGTTTTCTCGCAGCATGAGTTCGTTTTCCCGAACTGCGTCACAGCACGCTTCCCCTTAAAAATGCTACAGTGACGAGTTCATGTCTGCGCCTAATTCCATCTTCGTCCGGGCATGTAGGTCGCAGCCGGTCGACCGCACTCCAGTGTGGTTCATGCGGCAGGCGGGCCGTTACATGGCCGAGTACCGCGCTGTGCGCAAGCAATACTCGCTGCTGGAGATTTGCAAGAAGCCTGCGCTCGCCGCTGAAGTAACCATCACTGCCGCTGAAGCTCTGGGTGTGGACGCCGCGATCATCTTCGCTGACCTTTTGCTCCCGCTTGAAGTCATGGGTCTGCCCTTTCATTTTTCGGCGGGAGAAGGGCCAGTGATCGAGAAACCGGTGCGCACTAAAGAAGACATCGCGCAGCTGCGCATCGATCGCGCCGCGGATCTCGGGTATGTCTCCGAGGCTGTGGGATTGGTCGCGAAGCATTTCGCCGGCCGTCTTCCCGTGATTGGTTTCTGCGGCGCGCCTTTCACGCTGGCCAGCTACATGATCGAAGGTGGAGGCTCGCGCAACTACGTTCACGCGAAGAAAATGATGTACAACGCACCCGCGGACTGGAATGAGTTGATGGGCAAGCTGGTGACCGTGGCCGCGGCTTACTCCGCATCGCAAGTAGGCGCCGGCGCCGATGTGATCCAGATTTTCGACAGTTGGGTGGGTTGCCTGAGCGTGGAGGATTACCGCCGCTACGTTCTGCCTCACGCCACCAACTTAGTGAAGGCGCTGCAGGCAGCCACTGGGGCGCCGATTATTTATTTCGGAACGGACAGCGCCACGCTTCTGCCTGCCATGAAGGAAACCGGCGCGGAAGTGATCGGCCTCGACTGGCGCATTCCGCTCGACCAGGGCTGGAGCGACCTCGACCACGAGTGTGCTGTGCAGGGCAATCTCGATCCCGTGCTGCTCTTCGCCGATTGGAAGGAATTAAAATCGCGCGCTGCAGATATTTTGCGCCGCGCTGACGGACGGCCCGGCCACATCTTCAATCTCGGCCACGGCATCCTTCCGGAAACCCCGGTCGACAACGTGAAAAACCTCGCGCGCTTCGTGCAGGAGCATTCCGTTGCGGCGTCCGGCTTCCGCGAACCGGCTTCCGGAAGCCGGGAGCCGAAGGCCGGACACCGCAGCCCATGAACCGCATCGCCATCGTCGGCGGGGGGATTTCCGGACTTTCCGCCGCTTTTGCCCTGGAAGAACACCGCAGCAAGGGCGTGGCCGTCGAATACGTTCTCTACGAATCTTCCCCGCGCCTGGGCGGAGTGCTGCGCACCGACCATGTGGACGGATGCATCGTCGAAGCCGGCCCTGATTCATTCATCACCGAAAAACCCTGGGCCGCCGATCTCTGCCGCTCGCTCGGGCTCGCCGACCAACTCATCGGCTCCAACGACGCAGACCGCAAAACCTACATCCTGGTGCGCGGGAAACTCGTGGTCATGCCTGACGGCCTGATGTTCATGGTGCCAACTAAAATTTTGCCCACGGGCGCTTCTCCGCTATTTTCGTGGAAGACCAAGCTGCGCATGGCGCAGGAAATGTTTCATCCGCCGCGCGCCGCCGACCATGACGAAAGCGTGGCGTCGCTGGTCGAGCGCCACTACGGCGCCGAAATGGTTGACCGACTCGCTGACCCGCTGCTCTCTGGCGTTTACGGGGGAGAAGCGGCCAACCTCAGCGTGCGCGCGGTGCTCCCGCGGTTTGCTGAGATGGAGCGGACGCACGGCAGCCTGGGCCGCGCCATGCTGGCCGCGCGCAAGAAAATGAGGCAAGCCTCCGCTCAGCAGCCGCCTCCGCTTTTTACGTCTTTGAAGAACGGCATGCAGCAACTTGCCGAGGCCGTCGTCGCGCGCCTTTCCCCTGCAGCGCTACTCGCGAACGCGCCGGTGCAGGCAATCCAGCGCGATGGTGAAAGCTGGGTGGTTTCTGCCGGACTCAAGTCCGACGAGTTCGATGGCGTTATCCTTGCCGTGCCCGCCTACCACGCGGCCAGCCTGCTCAGCATGTGCAGTCCAGAACTGTCGGCCGAACTCGCCGGCATCGAATACAGTTCTTCGATTACCGTTGGACTCGGCTACGATCGAGCGGTTCGCGAGTCTCTGCCGCCCGGCTTCGGATTTCTCGTTCCCCGCAGCGAGGGAAAACGCCTGCTGGCTGCAACTTTCGTGCACAACAAATTTCCGCACCGCGCTCCCGAAGACCGCGCCCTGCTGCGTTGTTTTCTTGCCGGGAGCAACGCCGCGAGCGTGTGGAATTCGTCCGACGAAGAGATCATCGCGGTGGTCAGAAACGATTTGCGGCAGATTCTCGGGCTCAGTGCGGAGCCGCTTTTCGCCCGCGTCTACAAATGGAAGTCCGCCATGGCGCAGTACACCGTCGGACATCTCGACCGGCTCGAGCGCATCGAGCGCCTGCGGGAGCAACTCCCGGGCATAGCGCTCGCCGGCAACGCTTACCGCGGGATTGGCGTTCCCGACTGCGTCCGCTCGGGACGCGAGGCGGTGAAGCAAGTTCTGTCCTAGCGGCACACCAACCGCTTACTCTTCTGTCATTCTGAGCGAGGCGAGTGCCGTCCCTTTCGCGACTCGCACAGCGCTGCACACTTCCCGGCACTTACGTGCCGGGCTATTGAATACCGCCCCATTCGGGGCTCCTCTGCGGGCTGGGCAATCGACTTTGCATCTAAAAGTACTTGACAGTCATCTCTCCGCCCTCTATGCTTAACTCGTGCCCGACTCGCGCCATCACCGGCCGCGCCATTTCCGCCGCCAGGCGCAGGCTCCGCCCGGGCGCGCGGACGCCGATGCGATCGTTGATCCGGACGTTGATCCGAACAACAATCCGACCGCTGATCCGATCGACGATCTCCGCTTCATCCGCGACACCATGGAGCGGTCCTCGGCTTTCACGGCGGTCTCCGGCTGGGGACAAGTGATTCTCGGCATCACCGCTCTCGCGGCCGCGTGGTTCGCAGCGCGCCAGCTTTCTGCTTTTGCGTGGCTGCGCGTCTGGCTGGGCGAGGGCGTGCTTGCCGTTACCATCGCACTGCTTTCGATCGTGTGGAAAGCCAATCGCCGCGGCCTGCCCGTTTTTTCCGGCCCGGGCCGCAAAGTTGCTTTCGGGCTGCTTCCTCCACTGATTGCGGGAGCGTTCCTCACTTTTGCGCTCTTCCGAACGGGTATGCACTCGGCTCTGCCCGCCACGTGGCTGCTGCTCTATGGGGCCGGGATCATTACCGGGGGAGCTTTTTCTGTGCCTGCTGTTCCCGTCATGGGCGTGTGCTTCATGGTGCTCGGCGGACTTGCGGTGCTCGGCCCGGCGGCCTGGGGCACGGGGTTTCTGGCCGCTGGTTTCGGCGGACTGCATCTTCTCTTTGGATATCTCATTGCCAGGAGGCACGGTGGCTAGAGCCCCGCACCGGCGTCAAAAGCAAGCCAGGCCCGCCACGCCCGTCGTTCACACGCCCGCGCGGGCTCCGCGCATTCACGCGCTTCCCGAGCTCGACCGCCTGATTCACGAGCGCATTCGCCTGGGGATTGTCAGCGCGCTGGCCACCAACGAGTCGCTGACCTTCAACGATCTCAAGCGCATCCTCAAAACCACCGACGGCAATCTTAGCGTGCACGCGCGTAAGCTCGAGGAAGCGCAATACATTTCCTGCGACAAGTTTTTCGAAGGGCGCGTCCCGCGCACCGAATACCGCCTTACGCCCGCCGGACGGCGCTCCCTGGCTCAGTATCTGGATCAAATGGAGGAATGGATCCGCGCTACCCGCGAACAGGATTAGACGCAGCGGGGGCTCCCGGCTGCGGGCGGACAGCTCTTAAGCGCGGAGATCGCGGAGAAACTCCGCAGAGGACGCAGAGAGAGACTGAGTGCGCTGCGCTCGATTGCGACTGCGAACCTCGCTCTCCCTGCTACAATCCGCCGCATGAAGGCTTTCGTTTTCCTGCTGCTTGCGGTCAGCGTCCTATCTGCCCAGGCCCCTGAAGTTGAGATCACAGCTGAGCCCCACCACCACTTTGTTTTCGAGAACTCTGTTGTGCGCGTCTTCCATCTCGACGTCGCTCCCCACACCGACACCCTCCTGCACCGCCACCGCCACGACTACATCTACGTGACGCTCGGTGACACCGAGATCATCAACACTGTCCAAGGCAAAGATCCTGTCACCGTCAGGCTGCGCGACGGAGAAACCGGATTCCACACTGGCGGCTTCGCCCATATCGCGCGCAATATCGGCGACCAGCCTTTCCACAACTTGACCATCGAGATTCTCGACGACGCCAAGCTGCGCCAGTCTTCAGCAGGAGGTCCCGCGGGGGGTCTCGCGAAGTGGCCGGAAGATCGCGGCCTCGAGATTCTCGCAGGCGGCACGCAGGAAATTCTCTTCGTGAAAGATGCGATCCGAGTCTCCGAATTCGACCTCGAGCCCAGCGGAGCCGTTCCCTCGCGCCCGCGATCCGGTCCGTTGCTGCTGGTTGCCCTGACGGATCTTAACCTTTACACAAATGATCCACGCACGCACGGTGGGCACGAACCTGCCCCAACCCCGGCCCACTTCAACGCCGGAGATTCCCGGTGGCTCCCCGACGGATTGAGGCGTCCGCTGGTGAATGCCGGCCACACTGCGGTCAAGTTCGTAACCTTGGAATTTCCCTAGCCTTTGTTTATGCGGGTGGGCGCCACCGGAAGGCATGCTGGACAGTCGAAAGTCAAAATCCCCACCCCTTCGACTTCGCTCAGGGCAGGCTCTGCCGCAAAATACGCGGCGAGGATGGGGCACCCGCGCGGGAAAATTAGAGTCTATTGGCAGGTTGACACGACGCCGGCCACCGACGCATAATCTCCGCGTCGTTTGCGCGCGTCCCCCGCCGCTTTTGC
>Ga0209415_10016036_pt1 | contig 12090 bp, 11 predicted proteins | sample PeaSoiSIISIP2007_FD_187696 | JGI IMG/M metagenome (GOLD analysis project Ga0209415, IMG submission 187696) | Peat soil microbial communities from Weissenstadt, Germany - SII-SIP-2007 (SPAdes) (version 2) | ecosystem: Environmental > Terrestrial > Soil > Wetlands > Peat | place: Germany... | reverse complement strand
TAGCGGAGGACGGATTTGAACCGCCGACACACGGATTATGATTCCGCTGCTCTAACCAACTGAGCTACTCCGCCATCGCAGATGCCGCCGGCGGATCGTCGATCACGCGCTGGCCGGGCATGATTTAGGGTAGTTCAGCGTCCTTTCCAAGGGGCTAATCGCGAGAGCCGCTGCGTCCCGCCTTACGGCCGGAGCGCCGGCGGAGTAGGCCTGGGGAACGCGGCCTGGAGGACATAATTCAGCGCCCGCGCCTGCAGGACCGGCGATTTGTCGATCGTCAGGTGATCGATCCCGTCGTCGTAGCGCAGATCGACGTTCGCAATCGCGCCATGGAATTCGAAATCTGGCGTGAGGTCGTAGCGCTGGGTGCGGTTAATGGCGGTGGCGACATTTTTCGGCACGGCATGCGGAGCCGTGCCGTCGAACAGGAGGACGAGCGCGAAAGGTATCTCGCAGCGGTCGAGCGCTTGGGCCATCGTGATGACCGCGTCGGCGCCGAGAGAATGCCCAACGAGAACGATGGGGCCGCGGTCGCCCACCTGGTAACGCGTCACGATCAGGTTGACGACGGTTTCGGCATCGGCATGATTGGCGACCATCGCCGCGATTCCGGCGGCTTGGATTTTCTCGGTAAGATCGTCCATGCCGAGCGAGAACACGTTCATAAATCCGCGCAGCAGATAAACCCGGGCTGGGAATGGCACCGTCGCCAGCGGTCGCTTTCGCAGCGCCGGCGGCGCCTTATTTCCGGCAGTGTGTCGCGCGTGACGCTGCGCCGGCGCGTCATGGCGTACGGCATATCCGGGAATGGCATCGAGGGGCGCAGCCGATGTGCTGTTGCAGCAAACGAAAGCGAAGCCGTCACGATGCAGAACAAAATTCTAACCATACATAAGCTCCAATAGCGACGGTTGAAATCCAACGGAAACCACGTTGAAATAGTTCATCCAGCGTAAGGCCGTGCTTCTGCAACTTCAAATATATTCGTAACGACCCGGTTCCGCGAGCATCGCGAGATTCTCCATATGACGGTCGAACAGGAGAGTTAGAATGCAGAGACGCAGCGTCATTCTGATCATTCTTGCCGCGGTCTCGTTGGGAGCGTTGCGATGGACAGCGCCTTCCGCAATGGCGCGGACGCCGTTCGACGGCGCGTGGAGCGTGCTGATCGTGACCGACGCCGGCACCTGCGACCGCGCCTACCGCTATGCGCTTCACATCGTCAACGGCAAGGTTTCTTACGACGACCCGTCCTTCAACGTTTCCGGACACGTCGATGCCCACGGCCATGTCAGCGTTACTATCAGTGCCGGCGGCCAACGCGCCAGCGGATCTGGCCGCCTTTCCGGCAACTCTGGCGATGGCCTATGGAGCGGACACTCCTCGACATCGCAGTGCTCCGGACATTGGGAGGCGGAGCGCCGCGGTTGAGATTCGCCGTGCGCGTTGACTGTTTAAGTTTTCTCGCTGGCTCTGGGCGTAACGCCGGTCTGGGATTTGACCTCGCTGCATAGCTAGAATCGATGCCGCAATCAGACGTTTGACGAACCAAAATTACGAACATTCTCCCAGAATATCCATCGCCGCGCGGATTAGACTGCTCGCCAACATTCGGCATCTCCATCCTAATCAACAGACTTACGTTTTGGGCACCTGTAAAATTAACAGAAGCATGCCGTCTTTCGACCAATCGCGGAAGTCGCTAAGTGTTCAATGCGCCAACTCGCGCAAAGCGGATCAGCGAGAAATGCCCGAGCGGCGGCATCGGCCGCCGTTCGACGACGCGCACGCCGCCGTGGCGCGCAGCCCAATTGGCGAGCCGCTCCCAGCGAAATTCCGGCCGCCAGCCGAGCCGCCGCGCCAGCGGCGCGAACCATTGCTCGCAGGCCGCGCGCAAGCCTCGTTCAGCGCCGAGATGGTTCACCAAGATTATCTCACCGCCCGGCTTTACGACCCGCGCAAATTCATCGAGCGTCGCCTCTGGGTCCGGCACCGCGGTGATGACATATTGCGCAACGATAACGTCGAACACCGCATCCTGAAATCCGAGATGCTGGGCGTCCATTACCGCGAGGCCATCGACATTGGTCAGCCGGTGCTCCGCGACGCGCGCCTTGGCCTTGCGCAACATCGGCGCCGACAGGTCGACGCCGATGAGGCGGTTCGACCACGAATAGTCCGGCAGTGACAAGCCGGTGCCGACGCCGACCTCAAGGATACGGCCGCCGATGCGTTCGGCCGCCGCGATCGATGCCTGGCGGCCGCGATCGAACACCGCGCCGAACACGAGATCGTAGATCGGCGCCCAACGCGCATAAGCTTTGGCGATGACGTCCTTATCGAGTTCGGCCATCGCGTCGCGTCAATGCGCCGCGGCCACGGCGGTACCGACCGCACTGTTCGCATGCCCGGCGGCGATCGTGCCGGCGATCATGCCGCCGCCCAGTACCCGGGCCTGGCCCTCGGCCGCGTCGTAGAACGCGCAAGCCTGACCAGGCGACACGCCGTCTTCGCCGCCGATCAGCTCGATTTCGATGCCGGCCGCTCCGGCGCGCAGCCAGCCGGGCCGCGGCGGCCGCGTCGAGCGAACTTTCACGAACACTTCGGGGCGATAGGCCAACGCTTCGTTGATGGTGTCGTCGCCGAGCCAATTGACGTCGCGCAGCAGAATGCGGCTGGTGCGCAACGCATCGCGCGGGCCGACCACGACGCGGCGCGAGGCGGGCTCGAGCCGCACGACATAGAGCGGAGTGCCGGCGGCGATGCCTAACCCGCGCCGCTGGCCGACGGTGAAATGGATGATGCCGTCATGGTGGCCGAGCACACGGCCGTCGAGACCGACGATTTCGCCCGGCCCAGCGGCACCCGGCCGCAGCCGCTCGATGACGTCGGCATAATGTCCGGCCGGCACAAAGCAAATGTCCTGACTATCCTGCTTGTCGGCGACGGGGAGCCCGAAGCGGCGCGCCAATTCCCGCGTCTCGGCCTTGGTGCGATCGCCGAGCGGGAAGCGTAAGAGGCCAAGTTGCGCTTGCGTGGTGGCGAACAGGAAGTAGCTCTGGTCGCGCTCGGCCTCGCGCGCGCGATAAAGCGCGCGGCCGCCGCCCGGCAGCGCCCGCGAAGCGACGTAATGGCCGGTGGCCAGTACCGAGGCGCCAAGCTCGCGCGCGGTTTCGAGCAGATCGCGGAATTTGATCGACTGATTGCATTCCACGCACGGCACCGGCGTCTCGCCGGCCACATAGCTCTCGGCGAAACGGTCGATCACCGCTTCCTTGAAGCGGTCCTCATAGTCGAGGACATAGTGCGGAATGCCGATGCGCTCGGCGACCGCGCGGGCGTCATGGATGTCGCGGCCGGCGCAGCAGGCGCCTTTGCGGTGGGTCGCCGCGCCGTGATCGTAGAGCTGCAGCGTGATACCGACGACATCGTAACCGGCATCGGCCAGCAAAGCCGCGGTCACCGAGGAATCGACCCCGCCCGACATCGCGACGACGACGCGCGTATCGGACGGCGAGCCCTCGATGTCGAATGTGTTCAGAGCCATGGCCATTACTATAAGCACTATAAGCGCCGCTCTGCGGCTCCGCCATGGCGGCGCCATTCACCCGCGCGACGCGGCAAAACTTGCCGGGCAGGCGCAAGGGCTGCCCTGCGCCGGTTCCAGCGTGCCGGCTTAACACCTTGATTTCGTGGGATTTGCGATGCGCGCCGCGCTGGCCCGCCGGTTGCAGGCAAAGCTTTGGTTCACGGTGTTTCGAGGGGTCTTCCAGTGCCGAGTATGCCGAGTATAGCGTCGGACGTCGCCGCCACGATTTCGTTCTCCTCGCCGCCGCGCGTGCCAGCGTCCACAACCAGCCAGGACAGCAACTCACAGCCCTTCGCCGCCCTGCTTGACGCCAGCACTGCCGCGCCGACGACCCCTAGCGCACCCGACAATCCGCCGCCGGCTGCGCAACCGACCCCGGCGCCGGCAAATGCTTCGGCGGGGACGACTGGTAATTTCGCTCCGGGCGCGACCGGCGGCGCAAGCGCCAACCCGGCGAGCGGCGCAACACAGACCGCGACCGCAGCGGACAGGGCGAATTCCACTGCGAACGCAACCAGCGGCGCAAGCGCAACAGTCCCGGCCGGCACGAAGCAGGCGTCTGCAAAGAACGGCGCGATGGCGCGCACGAGCCCCCAGAACGACACGAATAGCGGGACGACGAGCGCATCGGCGAACTCGACAGCAAGCTTGGATGTGACCGTAACCGCGACCGCCGGCAGGAACACGGCTTCGAACACCGTAGCCAGTTCCAACACGACCGCAAGTGCAGCAAACAAGTCAGACTCCAGCACTGACGCACCGGCCACCCAGAGCAACACCGCCTCCCCGTTCGGCACTCCCACCGCGGACAACGTCGACCCGGCGGCGGCGGCAGCGGCCGCGGCGAACGTTCAGAGCGCCGCTCTGGCAACACCTATCACGCACGCGTGGGCGGCAAAGAAAACCGCCGGCGACACCGCCAGCGATCAAAGCAGCGACGGCACGAACGGGACTGCTGATGCTGCTGCTGCCGCTCAATCGCAAGCGGCGGCTACACCATCGCAGCCAGTCGCAGCGGCCGTCATTCTCAACACCGCCGCCGCCGATCCGGCGCCGGCCATCGCCGCTCCGGCGGCAAACATCGCGATCGGCGACAAAAACGCCACACGCACAAAGACCAACGCGACACTCGTCGGCGACAAGGATATGGCCGCACTCCAACTGGCGAGCGATGCGGCGGTAAAATCAACGCCATCGGCGAACGCTGCCGCAACCTCGGCCCAATCAGGTTCGTCCGCCGATGCGGGCGGCAATCTCGCGAGCGCGCCAGCGTCAAACGGCACCGCTTCGCCGCAGGCACAGGCGCGCGCCAACGCCGTCGCCGCTATGCCGGCACAGCCCGATCCAGGCGCTCAGGCAACGGCCGACCCCTCGGCAATGCGAACCGCGGGCATGCCGGCGGTCGCGCCGGCCGATGCGGCCGGATCCTCAGATGCACAAAGCGCAAGTAACGCTGTGAAAGCGGCCACCGCCGGCCTGCCGAATTTCGGCATCGCCGCGACCAATGCAGCGACCGCGCAAACCGTCGCCGTGGCGCCCGGCACGGCACCCGCAACGGCCGTTCCGGTCGCTGGACTTCCCATCGCCATCGCCGCACGCGCCTTGGCCGGCTCCAACCAGTTCGACATCAGGCTCGACCCGCCGGAGCTCGGCCGCATCGATGTTCGCCTTGACGTCGACAGCAACGGCCAAGTCACCTCGCACGTCACCGTGGACCGCCCGGAGACGCTCAGCCTGTTGCAGAGTCAGCAGCCGCAGCTTGAACGCGCGCTCGAACAGGCCGGTCTCAAGACCGCCGACAACGGCCTGCAATTCACGCTGCGCGATCAATCCTTCGCCGGACAGTACAGCGGCGGCAACGGCACGCAGCCGGCACCTGCGCAGCTGGTCATTCCCGACCCTGATCTGCCGCCCGTCGAAACCACGCAGATTTACTCACGCTCGTCGCTTGGCGGCGGGATCGATATCCGAGTGTAAGCAGACACCCTTTGTTCGAGGATAGACCATGACCACGACCACTGACATCGTCAACGCGGCCACGAATTTGACCAACTCGAATTCGGCACAGGCCGCAGCAGCCGCCAATGCGACGACCAACTCCACCTCGTCGACGGCGCAAGCCGCGGGCAGCGCCAGCACGCAACAGCTCGCCGGCAACTTCAATACGTTCCTGACGCTGCTCACCACGCAGTTGCAGAATCAGGATCCGCTCGATCCGCTTGACACCAATCAGTTCACTCAGCAGCTCGTCGAGTTTGCCTCGGTCGAGCAGCAGGTGAACATGAACACCAATATGCAAACCATGATCTCATTGCAGCAGGCCACCGAGGCGACTTCGGCGCTGCAATTCCTCGGCAAAACCGTCACCGTCAACGGCTCGACCGCGACGCTCTCGAACGCGACCAGTTCGCCGGCCACGTGGACCTTCTCGTCCCCATCGCCGGCGACCGGCACAGTCACGATCGCGAGTTCGACGGGCCAGACCGCCTATTCCGGAACCGTGTCGTTGCAGGCGGGCAGCCAGAGCTTTGGCTGGAACGGCCAGGGCAGCAACGGCGTGACCTGGCCCGACGGCCAGTACACCATGACCATCAATGCCACGAGCGCCACCGGCCAGTCGGTCAGCATTTCGACGCAGGTCCAAGGCGTCGTCAGCGGCATCAATGTCAGCCAGAATCCGCCGCAGCTCATCGTGGGCGGACAGAGCGTCCCGATCAGCTCGATCCAATCGATCAGCGGATGAGGGGGCATCTACCTACCGCACCGCAGCCGGGCGGGCCGGGCAAATGCGGGGTAAATGCCGTCAAACGACCATTCCGCTTAGGCAAATCTTAAGTGGCTCTGCGTAAGGTCACAGCCTGTGGAGTTGTCGAGTTCGTGAGAGTGGCTATGACCGAAACCCATCGCCCGAGGGTCAAATACGTGATCGGGCCGGACGGTTCTCCCCTCACTATCGCCGATTTGCCGGCGCCGGGGACGAAGCGTTGGGTCATTCGCCGCAAGGCGGAAGTCGTCGCCGCCGTTCGCGGCGGGCTGCTATCGCTGGAAGAGGCGTGCAGCCGCTATACGCTGACGGTCGAGGAATTCCTGTCCTGGCAATACTCGATCGATCAGCACGGCCTCGCCGGGCTGCGCACCACCCGCATTCAGCAATACCGTCAGTAACGCGCGCTTAAGCGGTGTTACCGAATTGCCAACGCCGGTCCGCAAGGCCGGCGTTTTCGATTCGGGTAACCGGCCAGGTCGCATCCCTCGCGGCACGTCTTCGGCGCGCGCCTGACGATGACGGGACGCGGAATTTCCGTCGCTTTCAAGCCGTTATTAACCGGGTGCTAACCATCCACCGGGCAAATCTTGCCGGGTGAGACGCGCAAGCGTCGCTCGGTGGGGGAAGCTCGGTGCAAGGTCTGGTCGAGTTCGTCAAAACGCTCGGCGCTCCGCGCATCGCCGCCATGGGCGCGGTCACCATCGCGCTGGTCGGCTTCTTCGCTTTTTTGATCCTGCGCGTGACGACGCCGCAGATGACGCCGCTGTTCACCGACCTCGCGATGGAGGATTCCGCCACCATCGCCAAGGAGCTCGATCGCGAAGGCGTCAGCTACGAACTGCGCAACGACGGCAATATCATCATGGTGCCGGCAGATCGCGTCGCCCGGCTGCGCATGACGCTTGCCGAGAATGGCCTGCCCAAAGGCGGCGGCGTCGGCTACGAGATTTTCGACAAGACGGACGCACTCGGCACGACCAGCTTCGTGCAGAACATCAACAATCTGCGGGCGCTCGAAGGCGAACTCGCCCGCACCATCCGCACGCTCGATCGCGTCGAGGCTGCGCGCGTGCATCTGGTGATGCCCGAGCGTCCGCTGTTTTCGCGCGACAAGATCGAGCCCTCGGCGTCGATCGCGCTCAAGGTGCGCGGCACGCTTGGGCCGCAGCAGGTTCGCGCCATCCGCCACCTCGTTGCCACCGCGGTCAACGGGCTCAGGCCGCAGCGCATCTCGATCGTCGACGAGCAGGGCCAGTTGCTGGCCGACGGCGCGACCGACAGCGTGACCGGCAGCGATATCAGCGCCGACGAGCGGCAGTCCGCATTTGAACAGCACCTGCGTGAGGAGGTGCAGTCGATCGTCTCCTCAGTCGTCGGACCCGGGCATGCGCGCGTGCAGATCAGCGCCGATTTCGACTTCAATCGTATCACCCAGACCTCGGACAAATACGACCCCGAAAGCCGCGTCGTCCGCTCCAGCCAAACCCGCGAGGAAACCTCGGCGTCGAACGAAGGCGGTAACAACCAGGTCACGGTCGGCAATGAATTGCCCGGCGCCAATCAGCGTCAACCAGCCGCCGCGGCCGACGCCACGCCGCGCGACCAGAGCCGGAAATCGGAAGAGATCGTCAATTACGAGATTTCGAAGACCACCAAGACCGAAGTGATCGAAGGCGGCCGCCTCAACCGCATTTCGGTCGCCGTCCTGGTCGACGGCACCTATGCCAAAGACGACAAGGGCGACGTCACCTATCAGCCGCGCAGCAAGGCGGATCTCGATCAGATTTCCGCGCTGGTGCGCTCGGCGATCGGTTTCGACCAGAAGCGCGGCGACCAGGTCGAGGTCGTCAACATGCGCTTCGCCGAAACACCGGCGACCCCGATTGCGGAGCCGACCGGCTGGCTTGCCATGTTCCAGTTCAGCAAGGACGACGTCATGCGCGCCATCGAAATGGTGGTCATGGGCGTGCTTGGAATCGTCGTGCTGCTGCTCGTGGTGCGGCCGCTGGTGCGGCGCATCATCACTCCGGACGAAAACAGCCCCGTGCGGCTGCCGCTGGGCGCCCCAAACGGCGAGGCGTTGCCGATGGCGGCGAAGCCCGCCGGCGCCATTGCCGCCGCGGGGCATCCCGATCCGGTCAAGGCGGCGGAGCCGAGTCAGACCTCCAAGATGATCGACATTGCCCAGGTCCAGGGCCAGGTCCACGCCCAATCGGTGCAAAAGGTTGGCGACCTCGCCGACAAAAATCCGAGCGAGACCGTTTCCATCATCCGTCAATGGCTCCACGAATCCGCCGCAGCCTGATCGAACAGCACCATGGCCGCACCCTCCGCAAGAACCGAAGACGCCGCGCAGCGCGAAATCGCCAACGCATTGGCGAGCCTCGCCGGCAAATCGAGCGCGCCGTCCCCCAAGCGCGGGCTCCGTGGGCCCGAGCGCGCCGCGGTACTGATGCTCGCACTTGGCGAGCAGCACGGCTCCAAGATCTGGAGCATGCTCGACGACGACGAATTGCGGCAGATATCCGTGGTGATGTCGACCATCGGCACGATTGAGGCTGAGCTGGTCGAAAACCTTTTACTCGAATTCGTGTCGCGGATGTCGGCCTCGGGGGCGCTCACGGGCACTTATGACGCAACGGAACGCCTGTTGCAGCAATACCTGCCGCCGGAGCGGGTCGGCAATATCATGGAAGAAATCCGAGGTCCCGCCGGCCGCAATATGTGGGAGAAGCTCTCCAACGTGCAGGAAGAGGTGCTCGCCAATTATCTCAAGAACGAATACCCGCAGACCGTCGCCGTCGTGCTGTCGAAGATCGGCCCGGAGCACGCCGCGCGCGTGCTCGCCATCCTGCCGGAGGAGCTGGCGCTCGACGTGGTCAACCGCATGCTGCGCATGGAAGCGGTGCAGAAAGAAGTGCTGGAACGCGTCGAGCAGACACTGCGCACCGAATTCATGTCGAACCTGTCGCAGACGCGCCGGCGCGACGCCCACGAGGTCATGGCCGAGATTTTCAACAATTTCGACCGCCAGACGGAGACGCGCTTCCTGACCGCGCTCGAAGAAGACAACCGCGAGAGCGCCGAGCGCATCAAGACCCTGATGTTCACGTTCGACGACCTGACCAAACTCGATACCGCCTCGGCGCAAACGCTGATGCGCCACGTCGATAAGGACAAGCTCGGCATTGCGCTCAAGGGCGCCGCCGAGCCGGTACGCCAATTCTTCCTGTCCAACATGTCGACGCGCGCGGCCAAGATGCTGATGGACGACATGCAGGCGATGGGGCCGGTGCGGCTGCGCGAGGTCGACGAGGCGCAGGGGTTGCTGGTCAACCTCGCCAAGGATCTCGCCGCCAAAGGCGAGATCGTCATCTCCAAGACCCGCGGCGAAGAAGAGTTGATCTACTAAAGGCCCATGCGGATGAGCGCAGCCAAAAAATTCCTGTTTGACATGGACTTCGCCGGCGACGCGGACGGCAAGCCCGCCGGGTCGACGATTGCGCTCGCCGAACACACGGCGCAGCTCGCCGCGGCGGAAGCCGCCGCGCACCGCAGGGGTTTTGCCGAGGCGCAGACCGACGCCGAGGTCGAATCCGGCCGCCGCATGGCGGCGGCGATCGAGCGCATCGCGGCCGCCCTCGCCGTGGCGAACGATGCACTCGTGGCCATCGAGACCCGGCTCGAATGCGAGGCGGTCGAGGTCGCCGTGGCGGTCGCCAGAAAGCTCGCGCCCGCTTTGATCGCACGCGAGCCATTTGCAGAAATCGCAGCGCTGGCGAGCGACTGCTTCCGCCAGATCGTCGCCGCGCCGCACATCGCGGTGCGCGTCAACGATGCGCTCTATGCCGCGGCGAAGGAAAAGCTCGACGACATCGTTCGCGCCCGCAGTTTCGAAGGCCGGTTGGTCGTGCTCGCCGAACCCGACATCGCGGTCGGCGATTGCCGCATCGAATGGGCCGACGGCGGCATCAACCGCGACAACGCCGCGGCGGACGCGGCGATCAGCGAAGCGGTGACCGGTTACGTCAGCGCGCGCCGCAGCCTCGCCGCCACGCATGAAATGCTGAGGAGGTCTGAGAATGAGTGAGGATGGCAAAATCCCGCTGCCGAACCTCGAAGGCGGTGGAGCGCCGATCGACGCGCCGCTGGCGCCGGAGCCGGAAGGCCCGACGACACGCATCGCCGCCGACCTCGAAGCGGTGTTCGACGTTCCGGTGCAAGTGTCGGCCGTGCTTGGCCGAGCGCGGATGGATATCGGCGACCTCCTCAAGCTGGGCCCCGGCACGGTACTCGAACTCGACCGCAAGGTCGGCGAGGCGATCGACATTTACGTCAATAACCGCCTGGTGGCCCGCGGCGAAGTGGTGCTGGTTGAAGAAAAGCTCGGCGTGACCATGACGGAAATCATCAAGGCAGAGCGCACGTGATGCGCTCTGCGCCGTAAGCGGAGAAGGAACAAGAACATGCGGCTCCTGATCGTCGGCACGCTCAACGGCCAACTCTCTACCGCGACCAAGCTCGCGATGGATAAGGGCGCCATGGTCACCCATGCCGCGGACAGCGTCCAGGCGCTCGCCGTGCTGCGCTCGGGCCGCGGCGCCGACCTCCTGATGGTCGACGTCGCGATCGATATTCGCAATCTTGTCGCCTGTCTGGAAGCCGAGCATATCCACGCGCCGATCGTCGCTTGCGGCATTGCGACCGATGCGCGGGCCGCGGTTGCGGCCATCCATGCCGGCGCCAAGGAATACATCCCGCTGCCGCCCGACGCGGAATTGATCGCCGCCGTGCTCGCCGCCGTCGCCGACGACACGCGCGAACTGATCTATCGCGATGATGCCATGGCGCGCGTCGTCAAACTCGCCCAGCAGGTCGCGGCGAGCGAGGCCTCGGTGCTGATTACCGGCGATTCCGGCACCGGCAAGGAGGTTCTGGCGCGTCACGTGCACGCCCGTTCGAGCCGCGCCAAAAAGCCATTGATTTGCGTGAATTGCGCGGCGATTCCGGAATCGCTGCTGGAATCCGAGCTGTTCGGTCACGAGAAGGGCTCGTTCACCGGCGCGGTCGCGCGCCGGGTCGGCAAATTCGAGGAGGCGAACGGTTCGACACTCTTGCTCGACGAGATTTCCGAGATCGACGTGCGGCTGCAAGCCAAGCTGCTGCGCGCCATCCAGGAGCGCGTCATCGACCGCGTCGGCGGCACGCGGCCGGTGCCGATCGATATCCGTATCATCGCCACCTCCAACCGCAATCTCGCCGAGGCGGTGCGCGATGGCAGCTTCCGCGAGGATCTCTTGTTCCGGCTCAACGTCGTAAATCTGAAAATTCCGCCGCTGCGCGAGCGGCCGGCCGACGTGATCGAGCTCGCCGAATTTTTCGTCAAGAAATACGCCGCCGCCAACGGCGTGCCGGCGCGGCCGCTGTCGCAGGAGGCGCGGCGCACGCTGACGCTCAACTACTGGCCCGGGAACGTGCGCGAGCTTGAAAACACCATGCACCGCTCGGTGCTGATGGCGACCGGCGAGGAAATCGGGCCGGAAGCGATCCTGACGCCGGACGGCGTCCGGCTCGATCAGCAGCGCAGCGCTCCCGCCGTCGCGCACGCGACTTTCGCCGCCGAGCAGGTGTCGCGCGGACTGGTCGGCCGCACCGTCGCCGAGGTCGAACGCGACCTGATCCTGGAGACGCTGAAGCATTGCCTCGGCAACCGCACCCATGCGGCGAACGTGCT
>Ga0209415_10016035_pt1 | contig 12090 bp, 11 predicted proteins | sample PeaSoiSIISIP2007_FD_187696 | JGI IMG/M metagenome (GOLD analysis project Ga0209415, IMG submission 187696) | Peat soil microbial communities from Weissenstadt, Germany - SII-SIP-2007 (SPAdes) (version 2) | ecosystem: Environmental > Terrestrial > Soil > Wetlands > Peat | place: Germany... | reverse complement strand
GACGCTATCCACCCCTTCCGCATCGGTCGGCACTTGAGTCGATAGCGGACGAACGCGCGGGGCCGGTCTCGGCCGTTCTTGGTAGGCGTCCTACCCCGACTTGGCCTGCCGCGGCGCGGCGAGATAGGTGCGCAGCAGCCCGACCATCGCCGGCGAATCCCATTCCGCCGCGCCGACCAGCGACGCGACCACGCGGCCGGTGCGGTCGATCAGGAAGCTGGTCGGCAGCCCCTCGACCGCGAAGGCATGGCTGAGATTATTTTTGGGATCGAGATAGATCGCGAGCCCGTCGAGCCCGAGCTTGGCGGCGAAGGGCTCGACCAGCTCGGCGCCGCGGCGGTCCTCGGAGACGGCGAGGACGGCGAGATCGCCGAGCTTGGCCTGGAGGCGCGCCAGCGACGGCATTTCCTTGACGCACGGCGCGCACCACGTCGCCCACAGATTGACCAAGACGACGCGGCCGGCGAAATCGGCGAGCGACGCCGGCGCGCCCGCCCGCGTGGCGAACATCACCGCCGGCGCTGGAAGCGGCGACGCGAGCGGGGTAAGCTTGCCGAAGGCAGCGTCGGCGGCGCCATCCGAAGCGGGCACCGCACTGACGCGCTGATCGTCGGCGAGACGGTAGACCGCCGCGCCCAATACCGCGACCGCGACGAAGAGCAGCACCGTGATCGTGCGCATGGCCCATAGCAGCGTTCTTGCCGGCCTCATCGCCGGGCCGCTCCCGCCATGACCGCCAAGCGCCCGCGGCCGGCGCCGGCCAAGATCGCCTGGGCCGGGCGCTTCGCCGGCGGCCCGGCCGAGATCATGCAGCGCATCAACGCCTCGATCGATTTCGACAAGCGGCTCTATGCCCAGGACATTGCCGGCTCGCTCGCCCACGCGGCGATGCTGGTCGATCGGCACATCCTGTCGCGCGAGGATGGGGCCGCCATCGCCCGCGGTCTAGAGCAAATCCGCGCCGAGATCGAGGCCGGCACCTTCCCCTTCCGCACCGAGCACGAGGACATCCACCTCAACATCGAGGCGCGGCTCTTCGAGCTGGCGGGCGCGCCGGCGGGCCGGCTCCACACCGCGCGCTCGCGCAACGACCAGGTGGCGACCGACCTGAAACTGTGGGTGCGCGACGCGATCGACCGGATCGATGAGGCGATCGCGACCTTGCAGCGCGCGCTCATCGATCAGGCCGAGGCGCATGCCGCCCTGGTGATGCCCGGCTTCACCCATCTCCAGGTCGCCCAGCCCGTGACGTTCGGGCATCATCTCCTCGCCTATGTCGAGATGCTCGGGCGCGACCGCGGCCGTTTCGCCGACACGCGGCGGCGGCTCAACGAATGCCCGCTCGGCGCCGCCGCGCTCGCCGGCACGTCGTTCCCGATCGACCGCGACGCCACATCCGCCGCCCTGGGATTCGACCGCCCGGCCGCCAACTCGCTCGACGCCGTCTCCGACCGCGATTTCGCGCTCGAATTCCTTGCTGCTGCAACGATCGCGGCGACGCATCTCTCGCGCTTCGCCGAGGAGATCGTGATCTGGACCAGCGAGCCGTTTCGCCTGATCCGGCTTTCCGACGCCTTCACCACCGGCAGCTCGATCATGCCGCAGAAGCGCAATCCCGACGCCGCCGAGCTGGTGCGCGCCAAGGCCGGGCGGCTGATCGGCACGCTCGGCGGGATGCTGGCGGTGATGAAGGGCCTGCCGCTGGCCTATGGCAAGGACATGCAGGAGGACAAGCTGCCGGTGTTCGAGGCGGCCGACACGCTGGAGTTGTGCCTGGCGGCGATGACCGGCATGACCATCGACATGAAGCCGGACGAAGCGGCGATGAACCGCATCGCCGCCAGCGGCTTCAGCACCGCGACCGATCTCGCCGACTGGCTCACGCGCGCGCTCGGCATGCCGTTTCGCGAGGCGCACCGGGTCACCGGCGCGCTGGTCAAGCGGGCCGAGAGCCGCGGCTGCGCGCTCGCCGATCTGCCGCTCGAGGACATGCAGCGCGCCGATCCGCGCATCACCCGGTCGATCTACGACGTGCTGACCGTTGAGCAGTCGGTCGCGAGCCGCACCAGCTTCGGCGGCACCGCACCCGAGAATGTGGTACGCGCCATCGCTTCTGCACGCCGGCGGTTTCTTGCCAAGGCGCCGCCATGAGCGCCGATTTTCGCCAAGGTGTCCTGGCGCTGGTGGTGCTCGCCGTGGCGCTCGCCGCCTGCGGCAAGCGTGGCCAGCCGACACCGCCTGCGGGCGTGCCCAACACCTATCCCCAGGTCTATCCCCGTGAGTGAACCGGCGCCGGGCGCGCCCGATTTCGCCTACCGCGACGGCAAGCTCTACGCCGAGGAGGTGCCGATCGAGCGGATCGCCGCCGCCGTCGGGACCCCGGTCTATTGCTATTCGGCGGCGCATATCGAGCGCCAATACCGCCGGCTTGCTGGCGCCTTCGCCGGCCGCGACGCGATGGTGTGCTATTCGGTCAAGGCCAATCCCAACCTCGCGATCGTGGCGACGCTGGCGCGGCTTGGCGCCGGCGCCGACGTGGTCTCAGAGGGCGAGTTCCGGCGCGCGCTCGCGGCCGGCGTGCCGGGTGGCCGCATCGTTTTCTCGGGCATCGGCAAGACCGCGTCCGAGCTTGATTTCGCGCTGGCTCATCGGGTGCGCCAGATCAACGTCGAATCGCTGTCCGAGCTTGCGCTGTTGAGCGCGGTGGCCACCGCCGCCGGCCGCGTCGCGCCGATCGCCTTCCGCGTCAATCCCGACATCGACGCGCGCACCCACGAGAAGATCACCACTGGGCGCAAGGAAAACAAGTTCGGCATCGATCTCGGCCAGGTCGGCGCCGCCATGCGCCGGGCCGCCCAGCTGCCGGGCATCGCGGTCGTCGGATTGGCGGTGCATATCGGCTCGCAGCTCACCGCGCTCGCGCCGTTCGAGCATGCCTTCGCACGGTTGATCGAACTGGTGCGCTCGCTGCGCGCGGAGGGTTTCACGCTCGAGCGGCTTGATCTCGGCGGCGGGCTTGGCATCCGCTATCGCGACGAAACGCCGCCTGCGATCGAGGAGTACGCGGCGCTCGCCACGCGCCTCAGCGACGGCATGGGATTGAGCGTCGCGCTCGAGCCTGGCCGCGTCATCGTCGGCAATGCCGGGGTTTTGCTCGCCCGCGTGCTCCACATCAAGGACGGCGCGACCAGGCGATTCGTGGTGATCGATGCCGCGATGAACGATTTGCTGCGCCCTGCATTGTATGACGCTTGGCACGACATCGTGCCGGTCGCCGTGCCCGCCGAAGGAGCGGTGATCGAGCCAGCCGACGTGGTGGGGCCGGTGTGCGAGACCGGCGACAGTTTCGCCGCCGGGCGCAAACTTCCGCCGCTGGCAGCTGGTGACCTGGTGGCGCTGCTCTCGGCGGGGGCCTATGGCGCGTCGATGAGTTCGGAGTACAATACAAGACCCCTGGTGCCCGAGGTGCTCGTGCGGGGAGGCGAGTACGCGGTCATTCGGGAGCGGCCGAGCTACGAGTCGATCCTGGCGCAAGATCGGCTGCCGCGCTGGCTGGCGGAACGTTGAACGAGAGTGCCGACCACGATGCAGCACCCCGATCCCCCGAGTGACGCGCCCTCCCCTCGCCGGCCGCATCTTCGACGACGGTTAACGGCGGCATGGATCGCGCTGGCATGGGAACGCGCGTGGCCCGCGCTTTGGCCGCCCACCGGCGTCGCCGGCGCTTTTCTGGCGCTGGCCCTGTTCGACCTACCTGCGCGGCTACCGAGCGCTCTCCACGCGGCGCTGCTAGCGGCGGCGGCGGCGCTGTTCGGGTTCGCGCTCTATGACGGCCTGCGCCGGTTCCGCCTGCCCGACCGCGATGACGCGCGCCGGCGCATCGAGACCGCCAGCGGCATGCAACACCGGCCGTTGACCGCGCTGGAGGATCGGCTTGCCGGCGGCACCGGCGATGCCGCGACCGAGGCGCTGTGGCAGGCCCATCGCGACCGCATGGCGGCACAAGCCATGCGGCTGCGCATTGGCGTTCCGGCAACGGGAATGCCGCAGCATGATCCCTACGCGTTGCGCGTGGCGCTAGCATTGGCGCTGGTGGTGGCGGCGATCGATGCCGGGCACGATTGGTCCGATCGCGTCGTGCGCAGCCTGTCGCCCGCGTTCGCGCCGGGCGCGGCGGCGGCGGTCGCTACGCTCGACATTTGGGTCTCGCCACCCGATTACACCGGCCTGCCGCCGCAGTTTCTGACCCCAGCTGCCGCCGCCCAGCCGATCGCCGTGCCGACCGGCAGCAGCGTGCTTGCCCAGGTCCATGGGTCGGGCGCGCTGCCGCGGCTCATGCTCGACGACCGCGCCATCGACTTCGCGCGCATCGACGACAGCAATTTCAAGGGCAGCGCCACCATCACTGCCGGCAAGACGCTGGCGGTGACGCAGGAGGGCCGCACGCTCGGCGCCTGGCCGATCGAGGTCATCCCCGACCTGCCGCCCACGATTGCCTTCGCCAAGCCGCCGCAGCACACCGACCGCGGCGTGTTGCGGCTCGAATACAAGGCCGCCGACGATTACGGCGTCGAGAGCGTCAAGGCCCGGATCCATCGCAAAAGCGATGCGTCGGGCGAGACCCTGACGCTCGACCTGCCGCTGCCGGGCCTGCACCTCAAGGAAGCGGCGGCGGCGAGCTTCCACGACCTGACGCCGCATATCTGGGCCGGGCTGCCGGTCGAAATCACGCTGCAAGCAGCCGATGCGCTGGGCCAGACCGGCGACAGCGAGACCATCGAGACGGTGCTGCCCGAGCGGGTGTTTCACAACCCGATCGCACGCGCCATCATCGAGGCGCGCAAGGAGTTGACGCTCCACCCCAACGACAAGCAGGCGGTTGCCGAGACCCTCTCGGACCTGTCCATCCGGCCGACGCTGTTTAACGACGACACCGTCGTCTTCCTGGCGTTGCGCACGGCGCAGGCGCGGCTGGTGCTCAGCCGCGAGCCCGACGCGGTGCCGGCGGTGCAGCAACTCCTGTGGGAGACCGCGCTCAGGATCGAGGACGGCCGCACCACCACCAGCCAGCGCGATCTGCGCCAGGCGATGCAGGCGCTCAAGGACGCACTCGCGCGCAACGCGCCCGACCAGGAGATCGAGAAGCTGATGCGCGAGCTGCAGCAGGCGATCGACAAGTATCTCCAGGCGCTCGCCCAGCAGCTGCAACGCCAGCCCAACGACCAGAACATGCCGCCGATCGACCCCTCGCACTTGCTGACGCGGCAGGACCTGCAACGCATGCTCGATCGGGCGCGCGACCTCGCCCGCACCGGCGCGCGCGACCAGGCGCGCGATCTCCTGTCGCAGCTGCAGGAGATGCTGGAGAATTTACGCATGGGGCGTGCGGGGCAGATGCGCAACGGCCAGAGCCAGGCGATGCGCCAAATGCAGGACATGATGCGCCGCCAGCAGCAGCTTCTCGACCGCAGCTTCCGCCGCTCGCGCGGGCAGCAGACCCAGCCGGGCGATTCTCAGGACGATGCCGGCCAGCAGGAAGCGCTGCGCCGCATGCTCGGCGAGATGATGCGGCAGATGGGCGACCAGGGCGGCGACATTCCCGCGCCGATGGCGCGCGCCGACCGCGCCATGCGCGACGCCGTCGACGCGCTGAAGCGGTCGCAGCCGGGTCAGGCGACCGGTCCGCAGACCGAAGCGCTCGACGCCTTGCAGCAGGCGGCGCGCGCCATGGCCGAGCAGATGATGGGCCGCAACGGCGGCATGCCCGAGGGCGACGATCCCGGCGACCGCGAAGGGATGGATCAGGCCAAGCGCGATCCGTTCGGCCGGCTCATGGACGAGAACGGCAATGGCGGCATCGACGATGGCGGCCTGATGCGGATGGGAAAATCGCCCAACGACTACGCGCTCGAGAAGGCCAAGGAAATTCTCGAGGAACTGCGCACCCGCGCCGGCGAGCGCAGCCGACCCGAGATCGAGCGCGACTATATCGACCGGCTTTTGAAGCAATTCTAACGCGCGATACGCTTGCGGATAATTCTGTCTAAGAGGCAGTCATTCAGGCGTTCAGAGACTCATCGACGGCGGCGATGATCTCGGCGAGCGTGAACGGCTTCGCGACGATGCGGTGGGCGAGCGATTCGAGATTATGCGCGCGCTGGCGTTCGCTCGCATAGCCGCTCATCAGCAGAATCTTCATCTCGGGATAGTCCCTGCCGGCCTTGAGCGCGAGCGCGATGCCGTCGAGCCCGGGCATGACGATGTCGCTGAGCAGCAGATCGAACTCGTCGGCAGCGAGCGCCGCCACCGCGGCGAGCCCGTCCGGCACGGCAACCACCTCGTGACCGGCATGCTCGAGCGCGCGGGTGACGAAGGCGCTCACCGCGCTTTCGTCTTCGGCGAGGAGGATTTTCGCCACGGTGCCGCTCAGCCGCCGCCAGCGGCGAAGGTGACGACCACGCCCGCGGCCTCCTCGGCCGGCTGGGTGATGCTGGTGTGGAACGGCACGCTCTCGCCCGGCCCTAGCTTGTTCGTCGCCGTTGTGAAGCTCCAGTCCTGCAACTCATGCTCGCTGCGGTCGCGCAGTACCGCGACCAGCTTAGGCACCGTACGCGGCACCTTGGAGACGTTGGTCACCTGTCCGTCGATGACCAGCGCCGGCAATCCATTCTCCATGTCGCGGCTGGTCGTCACGTTGCGGAACTCGAGGCCGAGCCCGGCCGCGTCCAGATCGAGTCCCATGAGCGCGTAGAGCCGCGCCGCCTGCGGCACGAGGCCCACCACGACGTTACGTTCGGTGACCGTCAGCCATCCCAGCCCGGCAACGATCGCCGCCGCGCTGGCCCAGGCGATCGCCGGTCCCCATGGCCGCTTCGGCCGCGCCACCGCGGGCAGGCGAATCCGCTCCTCGCTGCGGGGCACCTGCGCGGGCTCGGCCTGAGGCACACGTGGCGAGTCGCCGGGTTGTGGGGCCGGTTCGGGAGCCACAGCGGTAGCGGCAATGACGATCGGCCGCGCATCGGCGGGCGCTTCCTGATGCCAAGTGTGCGAGCAACGGGCGCAGCGTACCGTGCGCCCCTTGGCACCGAGCGCACCGGGATCGACGAGATAACGGACCGAGCAGGCGGGACAAGTGACAATCATCGCGGCGCGCGGAAAATTGCGGGTTTTCTTATAGGGCGCGAGTCGCAGCGAGGCAAGGAAGGCGCCGCGACTGGACGCCGGGCAGCGCGCCATGTCATGGTCGGCGCAGTCGGCGTCGGGGCCGGCGCAGGGGATGCTCGGTGGTGCGCTTCGAGCAAGTCGCGATGCGCTATGGCGCGGGGCCGGAGGTGCTGCGCGACATCACCGTTGAGCTTGCCCCCGGCTCGTTCCATTTTCTCACCGGGCCGAGCGGCGCCGGCAAGACGACCTTGCTGCGCCTCGTCTATCTCGCCGACCGGCCGACCAGCGGCACGGTGTCGCTGTTCGACCAGAACGTGGCGCGCCTGTCGCGTGACGCGCTCGCCACGTTTCGTCGCAAAATCGGCATCGTGTTCCAGGATTTCCGCCTGGTCGAACATCTCTCCGCCTATGACAACGTCGCATTGCCGCTGCGCGTCGCCGGGGTCGAGGAAAACCGGGTGCGCGCGCATGTCACCGAATTGCTCGACTGGGTCGGCTTGGCCGACCAGATGGCGGCGCTGCCGGCGACGTTGTCGGGCGGCCAGAAGCAGCGTGTCGCGATCGCCCGCGCGGTCATCGCCGGACCGAGCCTGCTGCTCGCCGACGAGCCCACCGGCAATGTCGACGACGTCATGGCCGATCGCCTGATGCGACTGTTCGAAGAGATGAACCGGCTCGGCACGACGCTCATCCTCGCCACGCACAACGAGGCGCTGGTGGCGCGCCGCGGCCATCCGCGCCTCCATCTCGACAAGGGCCGGCTGGGCATCGAGCCGGCGCCCGCTCGGCAGCTCCCTTGAGGCGGCGGCTCGACATTCCGTTCGACCGCGACGGCTCGGGCCGGTTCCTGCCGTGGCTGATCGCGCTCATGGTCTATCTCGCCGCGCTCGCGACCAGTGGCGCGCTGGCGCTCGACAGCGCGCTCGCGAGCTGGGATCGCGGCCTGTCGGGGACGCTGACTATCGAATTGCCGCCGGATGCTGCGGGCAGCGCCGACGCCGTGGCCAAGCTGTTGACGGTGACGCCGGGCGTGCTCGCAGCGCGGCCGCTGTCGCACGCGGCGATGGCAAAGCTGCTCGAGCCGTGGCTGGGGCCGGCGCTGCCGGCCGACGCGCTGGCGTTGCCGTTGCTGTTCGATGTCTCGATTGACGCCGCGCGCGGCGTCAATCTCGGGTCATTGCGCGCGGCGCTCGCCGCGGCGGCGCCCGACGCGGTACTCGACGATCATCGGCTGTGGCTCGACCGGCTGGCGAATTTGATCCGCTCGGCCGAGGCGACTGCCATCGCCATTGTCGCGCTGATCGGCTCGGCCGCGGTCCTGACCGTGATCTTCACCACCCGCACTGGCCTCTCGGTTCATCGCGACGTGATCGAGCTGTTGCACCTGATGGGCGCGCGCGATGCATACATCGCCGCGCAGTTCCAGTATCAAGCGCTGCGTCTCGGCTTGGGTGGCGGGCTGATCGGCCTCGCGCTCGCAGTGGCGACGCTGCTGGGGCTGGGACACGCGGCCGACGCGGCGGCGATCCTGGGCGAAAGCGCATTGCCTCTGCCGGCCTTGCGGCTCGAACCGATCCACTGGGCGGCGTTGCTGCTGCTGCCGGCTGCGGCGGCGATCCTGGCGATGCTGACGGCGCGTCTCACCGTGCTGGGCGCGCTCCAGCGCATGCCATGACGAGGGGGCGCCTGCGGCGCTGGCTCAAGCGGGCCGCCGCCGCGGCAGCTGTTGCGGCGGTCGCGTGGCTTGCAGGGTTCGCGTGGTTCGTGCATGCGATTCCGACCGAGGTCGCCGATCACGACCAGGCGACCGACGCGATCGTCGTCCTCACCGGCGGCAGCCTGCGGGTCCAGAGCGGGCTCGCGCTTCTCGCTGCCGGGAAGGCCAAGAAGCTGTTCGTTTCCGGCGTCTATCACGGCGTCGATGTCAGCGAGCTGTTGCGCGTGTCGCGGCAATCGCCGGAAAGCGTCGCCTGCTGCATCGCCCTCGGCCACGCCGCGGAGAGCACGTTCGGCAATGCGTTGGAAACCGCGTCCTGGATGCGCGCCGAGGGTTTCCGATCGCTGCGGCTGGTGACGGCGAATTATCACATGCCGCGCAGCTTGCTCGAGTTCTCGCGGGCCTTGCCTGGCGTCGTCATCGTGCCGTATCCGGTCTTCCCGGAGGCGAGCCGCGAGCAGCGCTGGTGGGCGCGGCCGGCGAGTTTCGGCCTGCTCGTCGGCGAGTACGGCAAATTCCTGGTCGCGTTGGTCCGGCCCTACATCCTCGGCGCTGGCGATGCCGGCAACGCCTAGCCCCGTGATCCTGCTGCGCTCGCTGCTGTTCCAGGCGGCGTTCTATCTCTTGACCGCGGTGATGGGCGTCGTCGGATTGCCGCTGCTGCTGGGGCCCGGGCGCTGGACGATGCGCTTTGGCACAGTCTGGTCGAGTTGGACCTTGGATCTGCTCAATTGGTGCGTCGGACTCGATTACGAGGTGCGGGGGCGCGAGCGGATTCCCGCCGGCGCCGTCATCATCGCGATGAAACATCAATCCGCCTGGGACACGCTCGCGGCGCCGGTGATCTTCGCCCGCCCCGCAGTGGTGATGAAGCGCGAGCTCGGCTGGATCCCGGTCTATGGCTGGTATGTGCGCAAATCCGGCATGATCGCCATCGACCGTGCCGCCGGGCCGGCGGCGCTCAGGGCGATGGTGGCGGCGGGCGCCCGCGCCATTGCCGACCACCGCCCCATCGTGATCTTCCCGGAGGGAACGCGGACCGCCGTCGGCGCGCCGCCCGCCTACCAGCCCGGAGTGTTCGCACTCTCCCGGCAACTCGGCGCGCCGATCGTGCCGGTGGCAGTCAATTCCGGCGTATTCTGGGGCCGGCGTCACTTCGCCAAGCGGCCGGGGCGGATCGTGGTCGAGATCCTGCCACCGATCGCCCCCGGCGGCGACCGCCGCACCACCATGGCGGCGCTCGAGGCGGCGATCGAAGTGGCGACGCGGCACCTGGTAGCCGCCGCCGGCACCGCCTGAGGATAAGACTGTGGACAAGGTCGCCGTCTAACCTCGTGCGATTCGGGCATTGTTTCCGCAACTAGCGTTCGTCCAAGGGTTTAACGCTCATTCCTAACGTGTGAGTCCGAAAGAAACATTCCGAGAACAATCTCCTTGACCCCTGCGAGAGCCATGCTAATCTACGGATAATTAACAGTTTTCCATGGCGGGGCCTGCCCGCCGCCGCCGAGGACGCGCCGCCATGGCCAGTGTCGCCGCCATCTCCCAACAAATCTGGGACATGAAGTATCGGTTGCGCACGGCCGACGGCACTGTTGTGGACAAGACCATCGAGGAGAGCTTGCAGCGGGTGGCTCGTGCGCTCGCCGAACCCGAGCGCGAGCCCGAGCGCTGGGCCCCGCGGTTCGCCGATGCGCTGGCCGATTTCAAGTTCCTGCCGGCCGGACGCGTGCTCGCCGGCGCCGGCAGCGGGCGCAGCGTCACGCTGTTCAATTGTTTCGTCATGGGGACAATTCCGGACGACATGTCCGGCATCTTCGCGCATTTGCGCGAGGCCGCCCTCACCATGCAGCAGGGCGGCGGCATCGGCTACGACTTCTCGACGCTCAGGCCCAAGGGCGCGCCGGTGAAGGGGGTGGGCGCCGATGCGTCGGGGCCGCTGTCGTTCATGGATGTTTGGGATGCGATGTGCCGCACCATCATGAGCGCCGGCTATCGCCGAGGCGCCATGATGGCGACCTTGCGCTGCGACCATCCCGACATCGAGGCGTTCATCGACGCCAAGCAGGAGCCCGGGCGGCTCCGGATGTTCAACCTGTCGGTGCTGATCAGCGACGCTTTCATGCAGGCGGTGACCGAGGGTGCGCCGTGGGAGCTGGCCTTCGCCGGCACGACCTACAAGGTCCTGCCGGCGCGCCAGTTGTGGGACAGGATCATGCGCGCGACCTACGCCTATGCCGAGCCGGGTGTGATCTTCATCGACCGCATCAACCGCCGCAACAACCTCGCCTATTGCGAAACCATCAGCGCGACCAACCCGTGCGGCGAACAGCCGTTGCCGCCTTATGGCGCGTGTCTGCTCGGCTCGATCAATCTGGCGGCGCTGGTGCAGGAGCCGTTCACGCCGGCGGCGCGGCTCGACCTCGACGCGCTCGGGGCGCTCGTGCCGGTGGCGGTGCGGATGCTCGACAACGTCATCGACGTCTCGCGCTTTCCGTTGCCGCAGCAGGAGGCAGAGGCGAAAACCAAGCGGCGCATCGGCCTCGGCGTCACCGGACTCGCCGACGCGCTCATTCTATGCGGCGTGCGCTACGGCTCAGCGGAGGCGGTCGGCCTGACTGAAACCTGGCTCGGCGCGATCGAGCGCGCGGCCTATCTCGCGTCGGCCGTGATCGCCGCCGAGAAGGGGCCGTTCCCGCTCTACGAGCGCGACAAGTATCTCGCCGGCGAGACCGTCGCCGCGTTCGCACCAGAGGTGCGCGACGCGATCGCGCGCCACGGCGTGCGCAATGCGCTTGTCACCTCGATCGCGCCGACCGGCACGATCTCAATCCTCGCCGACAACGTGTCCTCGGGCATCGAACCGGTGTTCAGCTTCCGCTACACCCGCAACGTGCTGATGCCGGACGGCAGCCGCCGCGAGGAGGAAGTAAGCGATTACGCCTACCGCCTGTTCCGCCGCTTGCACGGCGACGGCGCGGTGCTGCCGGACTATTTCGTCGACGCCCAGTCGTTGGCACCCGGCGATCACGTGGTGATGCAGGCGGCGGCGCAGAAATACGTCGACAGCTCGATCTCCAAGACGATCAACGTGCCGGCGGACTTCCCGTTCGAGCAGTTCAAAAATGTCTATCTCCAGGCTTTCGAGCTCGGCTGTAAGGGCTGCACCACCTATCGCCCCAACGAGGTGACGGGAGCGGTGCTCGAAG
>Ga0209415_10016034_pt1 | contig 12091 bp, 12 predicted proteins | sample PeaSoiSIISIP2007_FD_187696 | JGI IMG/M metagenome (GOLD analysis project Ga0209415, IMG submission 187696) | Peat soil microbial communities from Weissenstadt, Germany - SII-SIP-2007 (SPAdes) (version 2) | ecosystem: Environmental > Terrestrial > Soil > Wetlands > Peat | place: Germany... | reverse complement strand
GCGTGGGCGACGAAGGCGGGTTTGCTCCGCGGCTCGGCGGCAACGACGACGCGCTCGAGCTGCTCGTCTCGGCGATCGAGCAGGCGGGGTATGCGCCCGGCCGCCAGCTGGCGCTGGCGATCGATCCGGCCGCCAGCAACTTCTACCAGGACGGGCGGTACGTGCTCGACGGCGGCCGGACCAAGCGCTCGGCGGACGCGATGGTCGACTACTATGCCGACCTCACCGGGCGGTTCCCGATCGTGTCGATCGAAGACGGGCTCGCCGAGGACGATTGGACGGGCTGGACGGCGCTGACGCGGCGCCTCGGGGCCAAGGTCCAGCTCGTCGGGGACGATCTGTACGTCACCAGCCCGTCGCGGATCGCCCGGGGGATCGCGGAGCGCGCCAGCAACGCCGTGCTCATCAAGCTGAACCAGATCGGCACCATGACCGAGACGCTCGAGGCGATCCACACGACCCAGCGGCAGGGCTGGGCGGCCGTGATCTCCCACCGCTCGGGGGAGACCGAGGACACGACGATCGCCGACCTGGCCGTGGCGACCGCCGCGGGGCAGATCAAGACCGGCGCGCCGGCGCGCTCCGAGCGGGTCTGCAAGTACAACCAGTTGCTGCGGATCGAGGACAGCCTAGCGGGCGGGGCGCGCTATCCCGGAGGGACGGCCTTCGCACAGCGCCGCTAGCCGGCCAGCCTGGCCGGGATGGCGCGGTCCGGCACCGCTGCGGGAGGAATCCGACCCGCGGTCCAGAAGGTCACGGTAATCATGCCCATCGGTCGCCGCACGGGAGGGGCGCCGCGGTGGGTCAGGATCTGTGCAGCATGCTGTGCGGCGGCCCTCCTATTCGTCCTCACAATCTTCTACCTGCTCGCGACGGCCAACGTCCGGGCGGCCGTCGCACGCTTTAGCCGCGGGGACGCGCCCGCGCGCCCCGTCCACGACGTCCCGTACGCCGACCTGATCAACCGCACCGCCACGGCCTACCGGCTCAACCCCGCTGTCGTTGCCGCGGTCGTCGCCGCCGAGAGCGGGTTCAACGCCCGCGCGCGGTCGCGCCGCGGCGCGTACGGGCTGATGCAGATCCTGCCAACGACATGGCGCGAGGCCAAGGTCGAACCGCGCTGCGCGCCGCAGACCGCCCGGCTGACCAGCCCGCCCTGCATGGACGACCCCGCCGCGAACCTCACGGTCGGCGCCGCGTACCTGCACCGCTTGGTCCTGCGATTCGACGGCAACCTGCTCCTGGCGCTCGCCGCCTACAACGCCGGCGCGGAGACGATCGAGCAACATCGCGGGGTGCCGCCGTACCCAGAAACCGCCCGCTACGTGCGCCAGGTCGCGCTGGCGTGGGTCCACCTTCAGAAGGATGGAACCCTCACGCCGTTCTGGCGGGGCGTGCTTCGCTCGTTCGACGCGCTGGAGCGTGCCCGCGCGGCGTTGACGGGCGGGCCCGGCGCCCTCGCCGGACCGCGCGCGTGGGCGTACGCGCGCAGCGCGTGGACGGCGGCATGGTAATCCGCCTCCCGTCCGCGCACGGCGCCGCGCCGCAACCGACGGATCGGGCGCCCCGCCGCGCTCCGGGGGTGCGGCGGCGCCGCGCGCTCGTGCTCCTCGCCGCGGCCGTCATAGCGTGGATGGTGGGGGCGCTGGTGGTCCAGTACGCGCGAACCTACGCACTCGCGCGGCAGGCCGCCCAGCTCGACCAGCGCCAGCGCGATCTCGCCATGGACAACCAGGCGCTGCGCGACGAGATCCAGCGTCTGCAGACCGACGACGCCTACATCGAGTGGCTCGCGCGGACGGAGCTCGGCCTGGTCCGGCCCGGCGAGGTTGAGTTCCTCGCGGTCCCGCCCAAGGGGGCGTCGCCAGAGCGGCCGGACCGGGATGCCGCGAGCGCCGCGGCCGCGCCGGCGCCCGCCGTCCATCCGTCGCAGGGGACGCCCGCGGACGGGGGATGGTTCGGCCGGCTGCTGGCCCGCGTGTCGTGGCTTCTGTCGCGCCTGCACCCGTAGATCCCGCGCCCCGCCAACCCCGTCCACCGCGCGCTCGGGAAGCGGACGACGCCGAGGCGGCGCCGGGAAGTCAGGCTGCACGGGACACGCGTGTCCAAAGCCCGGGGAGCATTTCGTCAGTTTTCACTCGGCAGCGGCAGGTGTGGCTCACATGATGCGTGTCAGCGCCCCGCCAACGCTCCCGAGATAGCCGCCCCGCTCGCTACTGCCTCCCATACGGTCATCCTGTCCACTGCGGCCCATGGGGCGAAGTAATGCAGGGTCATGTCCGAGTGTAACTACCCATTTACTCGATCAGCGACACCGACCTCAGAAATGCTGCCGGGGTCTTGATGACGGTCCCTCGCCAGGGACTTGCTGGGTAATGCCGCATGTTTCCGGTGATCACCGCCGCAGCGCGTCCTTCGAGCGCTGCAGCGAGGAACATGTCATCGTCGGGGTCTGCGCAAGCCCTGAGTTGCCCAACAGGATCGACATGAACGACGTGATCCCCAGGAATCTTGAGGTAAACCATCACAGCATTCACGTCCGGCACGGATAAGCCGAGGTCGCGGTGCAAAAGCACGTGCTCGTACTCACGTATAATGTCGGGGCTCGCTACTGGAACCAGGGTGCCAGTGAATGATAGAGCGACAACCCGGGCGGACGGACCCGTTCGGGAGAGCAAGCCGGCAACCCAGACATTCGTATCGATGACGACCCGGATCACCGTCTGGCGGCTCGCGCCCGCTCCCGCTCCCGGGTTCGAAGATCCAGCCTCGTCTTTCGGATAGCCTCGGTGATCTGCCTGGGAACGACGGCTGATGCACGGAGACGCTCAGCGGCCAGTTGTGCTCGGGCTCGGTAGCAGGCGACCCGGAACGCGTCAAGGCTCGAGGCGTCCACCGCGGCAAGTAACCCGATCGGGCGACCGTTCCTGAGCACCACCACGTCTCCAACCTGTTCCAGTCGATCAAAGACCGCCGAGGCATTTTGCCTGAATTCCGCGACATTCACGAATTCCATCGGCCACCTGATAATCTCATACATAGGATAAATATCCTATAATTATCCTACCATTCTGGCGCCGCGCCCGTCAAACTAAGAGAAAACAAGAGGGCTGGCTCGGTTCAGTTCTCCTTCAACCCCAGACTCCGCGTCGAGTTTCAGGGCTCTCGGGTGACCTCAGACGGCGGGTTGCTTCTATGTTGCCGCCTCGTTCCCGACCATGGTACGATCGTCGCGACGGAGAACGCCACGGAAAAAGGGCATGTCTGATGGACACGAGGATTGCTTGGACAGCGGTCATTGTGGCCGTCCTCTCGCTTGCTGGGCTTCCTCTGTTCGGATCTGCCGTTCCAAGACCGCCAGCCAGCACAGGTCGCCAATCTTCTGCAACCTTGATCTCGTCAACTGACAATTCTACGCATGGCATCCAATTCCAGGGACACGTTACGAAAGGCCAGCAATTTCAAGAAGATATCGGTCACGGGTTGGTCTTTCAGCTTACTCCCGATGAAGATGGGTGGTCCATCGACATCTTCCCACAGGGAGGCCATGGCGCTAACGATTACAGCCTCACCGACATCGCAACGCCTCCGTTCCACGGCATCACCTCAGTGCAATTAGAAGGATGGCATTTCAGAAATGCGCGCAACACCGGCCCAAACGATGGAAGCGTGAATGCTCCCCAAGAGGAAAGAGATTTCCAATTCGTCATGAACGAAGCGGATGCGAGAACCGTAGCGGATGCGATTGACCAGTACGAAGAGGGAAAGACGCCGGATTTTTCTCCCAATGTTTCCTTTGGACACGGCAGACTAGTGGTGCGAACTTTGACGCTGGGCAACCTTGTTCCCGGTTTGCAGGCATGGATTGAGTCGATGGACTTTAGTGTGAGCCTCGAGTTTCCGAGTCCCTCAAAATAGATTTCCGCCTTCTAACTGATACGTCTCGAGTCGGCCGTTGGATTCTCGGTGGGCCACCCGTGTGTGAATATTCCCGACACCGGACGGCGTAACGAACGTCCTTCACTCGCAACTGAGAACCTGGTTGCCATGATCGTGGACCACCTGCGGCTCTCCCGGTCGGCCTGTCGGGCGGCTTCTCGTGCTGGTTCTTCACTCCATAGCGGGGGCCGGCTACTCGTACAACGCCGCGTGCTCCGAACTCATCCGCGCGATCGTCCGCCTGCGGTGCCGGTCTCGCGCGGCCTTGAGGCGGATCGCGTCGGTGACCCGGATGCGCCGGTGCGTGCCCACGACCTCGTACGGAATCCGGCGATTGTCCAGCAGCCGGACGAGGTATTGGCGACTAACGTTGAGCAGGACGGCGGCCTGCCGGGTGGTCAGTTGCGCGTCGTAGGGGCACAGGGCGACCCCGCGGCCGGCGCCCAGCAGCGCGAGCGCGTCCCGAAACAGCCCGCAGACCGGTTCGGGGAGCGCGAGCGACTCCCCGTTGGGCGCGACCACCCTGGCCTTTTCGGTCGCCAGCAGCGCCGCAAGACGCGCGACGGCCGGCCAGTGGTCCTCTGGCATCACGACGGGGGAACGGACAGCGGACACGGCGGTCCTCCTTGCGCACATCTGCCTGCGGGCATTCTACGACCTAATCGCTACAAGTGCAACTCCCTCGCCCGGGGCGAGCATCCGGGTCCCGAACGGACGATCGCAGGAATCTACGGCGCGTCTCGCAATTTCTTGACACCCTTGAGAGGGCAGGATTATAATTCACTCTGCATCTTTAGGTGGAGGAGGGACAGGTTCGACAGTATGAGTCTTGAGGCAGGAGCGGTACTGGAAGGCGTCGTCGTCAAGATCACCCACTACGGTGCGTTCGTAGAACTCCCAGACGGCAAGAGCGGCCTCGTTCACATCTCCGAGATCGCCGACACCTACGTCAAGGACGTGCGCGATTACCTGAAAGAGCAGGAGCGCATCAAGGTCAAGGTGCTCGGCTACAACGAAAAGGGCAAACTCGACCTCTCCGTCAAGCAGGCGTTGGACCCCGCCGAGCGACAGGCGCGCGCGCGATCCAAGGCCACGTTCGAAGAGAAGCTCACCAGGTTCATGAAGGAAAGCGAAGAACGGCTCCTCGATCTGAAGCGGAACACGGAGGCCAAGCGGGGCGGCCGGCGCCGGTAACGCTCCCGAGCCTACTGGACCCCCAGCATCCAGGCCACGTCCTCGAACGTCTGCCAGACGATCTCGTCGGTTTGCAGGCTGCGGCTCTGCTCCCGAATGTCGCCCAGTTCGCCCAGCTGTTCCAGCTCGTCCTGCATCCGCTTGAGCCGGTTCCGGAGGCCGAGCACGCGCTGGTCCAGCGTTTCGTCCGGCAGCAGGCCCTGCACCTTCTCGAGCGTCTCCCGCTCGACCTTGCGGGCGAGTCGATCCATCTCGGCCGGCTCGAGCCGCGAGTACACGACGAGACCGCGACGCTCCTCGACCGCGGCGCTGACGACGCTTTGCAACTCTTTCACGACCTGCTCGCTCATGCGCTGATCCCCTCATGTTGAGAGTTCGGCCCGGGAGCGCCATCGCCTGCTCCCGCAGATTCGGGAAGTGCCGCCGCGTAGTGCAACAGCGCCCGCAACGCTCGGAGCGTGACCTCGACGTCGTAGGCGTCACCGTCCTCCGACGCCCACGACCCGTCCGGCCGGCGCAGCCCGCACAGGCGATCCAGGGTCTGCGCGACGACCAGCACGCGCTCGTCCACCCCGCTTTCCCCCAGACAGCCGAGGGAGCTGGCAAGCGCGCCGGGCCGCCAGCGGCCTTCCTCCACCGCGGCCAGGGCCTCGAGCCCGCGCTCCGCGGGCTCCGCGCCCTCACCCTGCACCAGCCGGAAGAACGCGGTCGCGAGCCACGTCGCCCGTAGGAAGCCGACGAACCGGCCGCCGGACGCCTGGTGCGCCCTGAGGTACGCCGCCACGCGCATGACCGCCTCGTCGCGGGCGCCGGCCCGGGCAAGCCAGTAGCCGACGAGCGCGGTGGAGACGACGCGGACCCGCGGATCACCCGGAAGCAGGTGCGGCGGCGGGTTGTAGCGGAGCAGCCCGGGCGGCTCGTCCCAGGAGCCATCCGGCCGCTGCGCGGCGACCAAGAACACCAGCGCGCGCTCGACGTGCGGGCCGGAGAAGAGCCCGAGGTCGTGCAGCCATCCCAGCACCGTGGCCGTGGACTGGATCGTCGACAGCCGTCCCTGCACGAACCCGTACGGGAAGCCGCCATCCTCGTTCTGCCGGGCTTCCAGCGCGCGGACCACCTTCGCGTCGGGGCGCGCCCGGCCGAGGATCCCGCGAAGACGCGCGCGCTCCATCTCGCTGCCGTTACGGTCGACGTACCCGATCGTACGGCCCCAGTCGACGCCCGCCGCGCGCCCGGACACTACGCCAGCCATCGTCCCATCGGGGCGATCTCCGCGCCGGCGCGGGCCAAGGCCTCCCGCGCGGCGCGGACGAGCCGCGGCGCTCCCGGCGTGTCCCCGTGGAAGCAGAACGTGTCCGGCTCGAGGCGCACCTCGCCCCCGTCCACGGTCTCCACGGCGCCCTCCGTCGCCATGCGCACGACGCGGCGCGCCACCGCCGCGGGATCGGTCACCAGCGCGCCCGGGTGGCTGCGGCGCACGAGGGCGCCGCTGCGCTCGTAGCCGCGGTCGCCGAACGCCTCGCGCGCGACCCGGAGCCCCGCCTCGCGCGCGACCCGCTCCATGACGGACCCGCAGAGCACCACCAGAATCAGACCGCGATCCACCCCCACGACCGCGTCCGCGATCGCCCGCGACTGCGCCTCGTCGGACGCCGCCATGTTGTACAGCGCGCCGTGCCCCTTCACGTGCTGGAGGACCGTCCCCTGCGCGCGGGCGAACGCCCACAGCGCGCCGATCTGGTAGATCAGCGTCGTCCGCAGTTCGTCCAGCGACAGGCGCATCTCGCGGCGGCCGAACCCCGCGAGGTCGGGGAACCCCGGATGGGCGCCGATTCCGACCCCGTGCTCGCGCGCGAGCCGCACGGTGCGCTCCATGACGACCGGGTCGCCGCCGTGGAGACCGCACGCCACGTTCGCCGAGGTGATCACCGGCATCATCTCGGCGTCCGCGCCGATCGTGTAGGCGCCGAAGCTCTCACCGAGATCGCAGTTGAAGTCGACGACTCGCCCCACGGGTCCCCTCCGGTCGATCGCGTCCGCGGGGGACACCCCGCGACCGGGCGCGGCGGAGCGTCCGTGCGCTCACCGCCCGGCGCGGATGGCCCCGGCGTGAAGGATGCGTCCCCTCCATTCTGTGGATACGTGCCCGCGCGGAGGAAGCCCTCCCGCGCGGTCCGAACGCTCCTCTATCACCACGTGTCCGGCGCGAAGGGAGGGAGCCGCCGCGCGGACCCCGCCCCTGGGCCGGCTCCGTGCGGCGCGGTGTGATGGCGGAGCGCATCGGTTTCATCGGAACAGGTTCAATGGGGCAGCCCATGGCCGCGAACCTGCTGCGCAAGGGCTTCCCGGTCACGACGATCGTGCACCGCCGGAGCGACCGGGTCCGCGCGCTCGAGGAGCTGGGCGCGCGGGTCGCGGGATCGCTCGCGGCGTTGGTGGAGGAGTGTCCGATCGTCATCGCCTGCCTGCCCTCCTCGATCGAGGTTGAGGCCGCCGTCCTCGGCCCCGGTGGCGTGCTGGAGACGGCGCGCCGGGGCGGGGTCTTCGTGGACACCGGCACGAGCCGGCCCGCCTCGACCCGGATGCTCGCCGCGCGCCTCGGGGAGCGCGGGATCGGGATGCTGGACGCCCCGATCACCGGGGGCGTCAGGGGGGCGCGCGAGGGCACCCTCACGATCTACGTCGGCGGTCCCGCGGACGTGCTGGCGCGCCTCCGCCAGCCGCTCGAGGCGATGGGGCGGACGATTCTGCATATGGGCGGGCCCGGCGCCGGCCACGTCACCAAGATCCTCAACAACATGATCTCCCTGTCCTCGATGGCCCTGCTCGCGGAGGTCCTGCCGCTCGGGGTCCGCGCGGGCCTCGACCCGGCGCAGATGGTCGAGGCGCTCGCCGCCGGCAGCGGCGCCACCAACATGATCGCCGCGCGCGGAAGGCGGATGCTCACGCGCGACTTCCAACCGTCGTTCCGGATCGCGCTGGCGCACAAGGATCTGCACCTGGTGCAGGAACTGGCCCACGAGCACCACCTCCCGGTGCCCGTCGCGACCGGCGCATGCCTCACGTACACGCTTGCCAGGGGCCTCGGCCTGGACGACGAGGACCCGGTCGCCCTCGTGAAGGTGTGGGAGCGGATCGCGGGGATCGAGGTCAGCGGTGAGCCGTAGGGCGGGCGCGGTCGCCGCGGGCGACGATCACCCGGCGGCCAGATCCTCGTCCAGCAGGTCCGTGAGGAACATGTGGCCGGGCGCGTGGGTGATCATCAGGTCGACCGTGGCCGCCATCGCGACCGCCTGCGGCGTCACCCCGCACCCCCAGAACACTGGCACCTCTCCCGGTTTGATCCGCGGCGGGTCCCCGAACTGGGGGTGCGCCAGGTCGCGCACCCCGATCGCGGCGGGATCCCCCACGTGAACGGGCGCCCCGTGCGCTCGCGGATAGCGACCGGTCACCAGCACCGCGCGGGGCACCGCCGACTCCGGGAGCGGCCGCATGCTCACCACCATCGGACCATGAAGGGCGCCCGCGGGCCGGCATTGGATGGAGGTCACGTACATCGGCACGTTGCGGCCGTCCTCGAGGTGGCGGACCGGCAGCCCGGCGCGCTCCATCGCGCCCTCGAACGTAAACGAGCAACCGAGCAGGAACGCGACCAGATCGTCCCTCCAGTAGCGGGTGATCTCGGTCTCCTCAGCCTCGACGCGGCCGCGACGGTACACACGGTAGCGCGGGAGGTCGGTGCGCAGGTCCGCCCCGGGCGCCGCCCCGACGGGCTCCGGATTGCCGGGATCGGTGACCTCGATCAGCGGGCACGGCTTCGGGTTGCGCTGGCAAAAGACCAGGAAGTCATAGGCGATCTCGCGCGTCAGGACGACGAGGTTGGCCTGGGCGAACCCGAGCGCCAGCCCCGCCGTGGGCCGGTCCCACTCACCGCGGCGGATCCGCGCCCGAAGGTCGCGCGGCGACATCCCACGCAGCGCGTCGATACCGGTCGTCGGCGGCATGGCTCGATCTTCCGCGGACCCCGGCGCCGGTCCTGCCGCGGTGGCGCGCGCCGCGACGTTGACGCCCCGGTGAGGCGCGCGCTACCATGGGTACCCATGCGGGCGATCGCCGTGCCCCGCCCTGATCGCGCCGCACCCGACCGCGCGCCGGCGCCGCCAGGTCCATGAGCTCCGCGCCGGACCACGCCGCGGCCGGAGGCGCCCCACGCCTCCACTACGGGTGGATCATCGTGGCGGCGCTGGCGGTCACGGAGACCGTCTCCTGGGGGATCCTCTACTACACCTTCCCGGTGTTTCTCGGGGCGATGGAACACGATCTCGGGGCATCGCGCCTCGCCGTCGCCGGTGCGTTCTCGCTCGCGCTCGCCGTCTCCGCGCTGGCGGCGCTTCCGGTCGGACGGTGGCTGGACCGCGGCGGGCCGCGCGGCCTGATGACCGTGGGGTCCTGCCTGGCCGTGGTCCTGGTCGTCGCCTGGTCGCGGATCGAGAGCCTCGGCGCCCTCTACGCCGTGTGGGGCGGCATCGGCCTCGCGATGGCGATGACCCTGTACGACCCGGCGTTCGCCGCGATCGTGCAGTGGTTTGCGCGGCACCGAGACCGCGCGATCCTAACCGTCACCTTGGTCGCGGGCCTGGCCAGCACGATCTTCATGCCGCTGGCCGCGTGGCTGCTCGCGCAGCTGGGCTGGCGCGCCGCGGCCGTCACGCTGGCGGTCGTCCTCGGCGTCGTGACGATTCCCATTCACGCCCTGGCGCTGCGGCGATCGAGTCCGGTGCACCCGCCGAGCCACGACACGACCGTGCGGGAGGCCGCCGGCGTGACGCTGCGCGACGCGCTCCGGACCAGTGTCTTCTGGATCCTCAACGGCGCGTTCGCCGTGGCGGCGTTCGCCACGGTCACCATCACGGTGCACCTCATCCCGTTCTTGATCCAGCACGGATACCCGGGCACGTACGCGGCGGCGGCCGTCGGATGGATCGGCGCGATGCAGATCCCCGGCCGCCTGGTGTTCGTCCCGATCGCGGCGTGGCTCGGACCCCGGGCCGTCACCGGGACCGTTTTTCTCGCGCAGGCGGCGGCGATGGCCCTGCTCTCCTTCGTGGGCCGGATCCCCGCCCTGATCCCCGCGATCCTGCTGCTCGGCGCCGCGAACGGGATGGTCACGCTGGCGCGGCCCTCGGCCGTCGCCGAAATCTTCGGGCGCCGCCACTACGCCAGCGTGAACGGTGCGCTCACGATAGGCTCCAACGGCAGCCGAGCGCTCGCGCCCGCCGGCGCGGCGCTCCTGGAGATCTGGCTCGGGAGTTACGCGAACCTGTTCTGGGCGCTCGCCGGCGCGCTCGCGGTCGCCGGGATCGTCGTGCTGGTGACGGAGATGCGCGGGACGCACGCGCCCTGAGACCGGGGGCAGGAGGAGCACACGATGCGCGTTACCGATGTGTCCGTCACGGTGGTGGCGGTGCCGGACCCGCCGCTTCGAAACGTGATCGGCTGCCATCAACCGTACGCGCTCCGCAACATCATCCAAGTGCGCACCGACGACGGGCGAGTGGGTCTGAGCGAAATGCCGGGCGGGACGCAGGCGCAGGCCGCGTTGCGCGCCGCGGCCCGGCACCTGATCGGCATGGACCCGTTTGCGGTCGAGCGCCTCCGGCTGCTGTTCCCGGGGAACCCCCGGACGCAGAGCGCGTTCGAGGTGGCCTGTCTGGATCTCGTGGGCAAGGCCGTCGGCCGCCCCGTCGCGGACCTCCTGGGAGGCGCGGTCCGGGACCGGGTGCCGTTTTCGGCGTACCTGTTCTTCAAATTTGCCACCCCCGACGGCTGGCTGGCGACGGCGGCGGGCGCCCCGGCGCCCTGGACGCCGCTCGGGATGTACGGTTGGCCGGACGCGGTCCTGACGCCCGAGGCGATGGTGGAGGAGGCGGACGCGTTCGTGCGCCGCTACGGGTTCCGCGTGCTCAAGCTGAAGGCGGGCGTGCTCGCGCCCGCGCTGGAGGTCGAGACGCTGCGCCTGCTGCGCGCGCGCTTCGGGCCCGCGGTGGGGCTGCGGATCGACCCGAACGGCGGCTGGTCGGTGCCGGAGGCCCTGGACGCCCTCCCCGCCCTGGAGGAGATCGGCCTCGAGTACTACGAGGACCCCGTGAGCGGCGGCGACGCCATGGCGGAGATTGCCCGCCGGACCCCGCTGCCGCTGGCCACCAACATGTGCGTGACCGGCTTCGCCGATCTGCCCGACGCCGTGGCGCGGCGGACGGCCCGGGTGATCCTGGCGGACCACCACTGGTGGGGCGGGGTGGGGGCGCTCCGGCACCTGGGGCGGTTCTGCGAGGCGTTCGGCCTGGGACTCTCGCAGCATTCGAACACCCACCTCGGGATCTCGCTCGCGGCGATGGTGCACGCCGCGGCAACGGTGCCGCACCTCACCTACGCCAGCGACACGCACTACCCGTGGCAGCAGGGGTGGGACATCGTCAACGAGCCGTTCGCGTTTGACCCCGCAGACGGCACGCTTCCGGTTCCGACCGGCCCCGGCCTGGGCGTGACCCTGAACGAAGACGCCTTCCGCCGCCTGGCGGAGCTCGCCGCGGCGATCCCGGCGGCGGACTGCCGCGACGACGACGCCGCGATGCGGCGATGGTTTCCCGATTGGACACCCAAAGACGCCGTCGTGATGCGGCGCCTCATCTCCTAAAGGGGGCGTGTGCGTGAGACCAGACGACGCGCGCGCGCGTATTCAGGAGCTCTCCCGCTTCAACGCGTTCATCTCGCTAACCGACGAGAACGGAGCCGGCCCGGTCGTCGCCGTGAAGGATCTCGTCCGGGTGCGGGGCACGGTGACAACGGGCGGCGGCGTGATCCTTCCCCGCGTGGCCGATGCGGAGGACGCGCCGGTGATCGCGCGGATGCGCCGGCACGGGTGCGTGATCGTGGGCAAGGCGAACCTCCACGAGTG
>Ga0209415_10016033_pt1 | contig 12093 bp, 10 predicted proteins | sample PeaSoiSIISIP2007_FD_187696 | JGI IMG/M metagenome (GOLD analysis project Ga0209415, IMG submission 187696) | Peat soil microbial communities from Weissenstadt, Germany - SII-SIP-2007 (SPAdes) (version 2) | ecosystem: Environmental > Terrestrial > Soil > Wetlands > Peat | place: Germany... | reverse complement strand
CACCGACTCATCGACCTGAAAGCGAACATAGGTTCCCGCCGCCACCAAAACACCGCTAAAGATGAATGGCACACGCCAAACCCATTCCTGGAAGGCATCTTTCCCGTAGCCATTGGACAAGAGGGCAATCGATCCCGCCGCGACGATAATACCCAATGGCCCGGATGCATTGATGAAGGAGGCGAAGAAACCACGCTTTGCTGCTGGCGAGTTCTCCAATGTCAACGAAACAGCATTCATATACTCGCCGCCAAAGGCAATCCCTTGTAGCAACCGTAAAACGACCAATAGAATGGGGGCCCAGATCCCGATCATTTGGTAACTGGGCAAACAACCAATGAGGAAGCTCGCGACACCCATCAGCAACAGTGTCGTGATGAGGACATATTTGCGCCCAATCCGATCGCCGAAATGACCAAAGACCAGCCCGCCCAATGGTCTCGCGGCAAAACCGGCTGCAAACGTTGCATAGACTGCGATCGTTCCACTGAGAGGATCCATCTTCGGGAAGAAAAAGAAATCAAAGACAACCGGCGCTATAAAGGCATAACAAAAGAAATCATAATGCTCTATTGCCGCACCGAAGGCGGATGCGAAGACTAATTTACGAAAAGCTGGTGTCGTAGCGCCCGCATTGGCCCCAGCCGTGGAGTCCACAATCCCCATTGATGAGGACATCTTTTCTGTTTCCAAGCCACCCACGGTAACCTCCCGTATATTTTGATACTTATTAAGTATTTTCTTTTTTTGCAGAATAACTTCAATAGGTTACCCTACCGGCAAATCACTTCGTCACCATTTATTCACCCGTGAATTGTGGTTTTCTCTTTTCAAGAAATGCCCGTATTCCCTCCGTCTTGTCGGAAGAACTGAACATCACTTGGAAGGCTCGCCGTTCACTACGCAAACCGGCGTCGAGAGACGTGTTCATACTTTCGAGAACGGTGTCCTTGATGAGCCGAACCGCCAGCGGCGCTTGGGCGGCGATCTCTTGAGCCAGCTTCAGGGCTTCGGAAAGAACCTGTTCGTCTGGAACGATGCTGCTCACCAGACCAATGGCCTGGGCCTCCACCGCGGAGATCATCTGCCCGGTCATCAAAAGCTTCATCGCGATGAACTTTCCGGCCACTCTTGTCAGCCGTTGTGTGGCTCCGCCCCCGGGGATCAGGCCGATCTTTACTTCTGGTTGTCCAAATTTCGACGATTGGCCGGCGATGATGATGTCCGCATGCATGGCCAGTTCGCAGCCGCCGCCAAGCGCATATCCATTCACCGCGGCGATCACCGGCTTCGGGCAATCGGCGATGGCGCCCCAAAGGATGTGCATGTTTCGTGCGATAATCTCGATCGGTGTCGCATCAACATATTCGCGAAGATCGGCACCGGCGCAAAAGGCTTTCGCATCACCAGCGATCACGATACATCGGACATCTTCTTGGTGACTAAGATCCACAAAGAAGGATGCCAACTCGCGTCGCAATGCCAAGTTCAAGGCATTCCGAACGGCCGGCCTATTTAATCTCAGCAGAACAACTCCATCACTAGGGCTTTCCTGCAGGACCAGACTTTCTTTGGCTTTATTATCCATTCTATTTCCCATTGAAAGTGGGCTTTCTCTTCTCAAACATTGCCGAGACTGCTTCCAAATGGTCTTCGGTATGGTGAGCGATTGCCTGGTAAGCCGCGGCCATGCTGAGGATCGTGTCCAAGCGCTCGTGTTGCGCTTCCTTCAGCAACCGTTTCGTCCATCGCAAAACCTGAGGAGGATTAATCGCAATCCGTCGGGCGAGATCGAGCGAAGCCTCCATCAGCCCTTCGTGAGGCACAACCTTAGACACCAGACCGATTTGGGCGGCCTGCTCTGCGTCAATGGCCTCACCGGTAAAGGACATTTCCGCCGCGCGTGAGTATCCGACGATACGCGGCAGCAACCATGAGCCACCATCGCCTGCCACGATACCAACCCTAACGAAGCTCTCGGCGAATGTGGCTCGATCGGACGCGATGCGGATATCACACATGCACGCCAAATCGCAGCCGGCTCCGATAGCCGGACCATTCACGGCCGCGATGCTAGGGACATCGAGTGTCCAAAATGCACGAGGAATCCGCTGAATTCCCGTCCGATATTGTTCGACGATTTGATCCGGCGTGCCACCGAACATGCCCTTCTTCTCACGCATGTCCTGAACATTGCCACCCGAGCTGAAGGTCGAACCGTCTCCCGTCAACACGACCGCACGAATGTCGAGGTCCGTATTGGCCAGATGGACGGCGTCTTCGAAGGCGGCAAACATCGCATCGCCATTCAAGGCGTTAGACGTCTCCGGATCGCTCACGGTCAAGAGGAGGACGTGATCTAACCGTTCTATTTTCAAGCTATTGACCACCACGACCTCCTCCGAACACCCGGCGCGCCGACAGGAAATGATGCAATGTCTCGGAGCAAATCCGGCCTGAAACGGTATGACTGAGCCGTGCATACCGTTTCAGGCCGGCGTCTTAGGCGCCCACCATGGCCAAACCGCCATTGCAAAGCAGGAATTGCCCGGTCATATGGCGAGATTCCTCGCTGGCGAGGAATAACACCGGGCCGACCATATCTTCTGGCTGGGCAATACGGCCCAAGGGGGTCTGACGCAAAACCTCTTCGCGTCGCCCGTTCTTCCAGTCGTCCCGGTTCTTGAGAGCCTCGGTCTCCATGAACGCCGCTCCCAGCGTGTTCACACGAACTTTCGGAGCGAGAGCCCGGGCGTAGGATTTGGTGAGGCCAATAACGCCATATTTGGCCGCCGCATACTGGGGAGCGCGCGGGCTTCCGGCGATCACCACCTGGGAACCAATATTGACGATGGAGCCGCCGTCGAGATCCATCATTCTGGACCCCACTTCATGGATCATGAACATGGTGCCTTTGATGTCGACGGCCAGCGTGTGATCGACAACCTTTTCGTCCAATTCCCGCCAGGACTTTTGATCGAGCGCCATGTCTCCGACATTGTTGACCAGCACGTCAACTCGGCCGAATTCCTTGAATGACACCTCGGCAATATGTTTGACGTCGTCCAGTTTCGCGATGTCACCCTGCACCAGGATCGCCTTGCGTCCAAGCGCGCGAACCGCAGCCGCCGTTTCTTCGGCACCCTTGGAGGAACTGTTGTAATGGATGACGAGGTCTGCGCCCTCTTTGGCAAAGGCGTTGGCGAGAACGGCTCCGAATCCACGCCCGGAGCCAGTCACGATGACGACCTTATCTTGAAACTTCCCCATAACTTACCTCAATGCTTACTGTGATTTACCTTGTCGACTGAGCCTTTTCCGGGGTCCCGGAACGCTATCAGGCAAGGCTGCTCACAAGCCCTTTGAATTCTTCGTCGGTCACGAGGCTCCGATTCTTGATCGCAAGGCTCTTCACCTTGGCGAGAAGATCAGGAAACCTTTCGGCGGAGACATCGAGTTTGAGGTCATCGCATTTGATCTTGATCGATGCGACGCCGCTTTTTTTGCCGAGGACAATGCCCCGCGGGGTCGCAAGCAGGTCCGACGAATAGGGTTCGACAGCCTCGGGAATATGGAACTGCGCGGCGACGGCGCCGGTTTCGCGGACGAACAGATTGTCCCCGACCACCGACTTCCAGGGCTCCAACTGATAACCGGCGATTTCCCGAAGCCGTTTCGAGGCCTGCCGCACACGATCCAGACGGAACCCGGTATCCACGCCATAAAGCAACTCAAGCGCCAGGGCGATCTGCCCCAAGTCGGCGTTTCCCGCCCGTTCGCCGATCCCGTCGATGGTGCCGTGGATCCAGGTGGCTCCCGCCGCAATGGCGGCAACCGCACCGGCCGTGGCCAGGCCGAAGTCGTTGTGACCATGGAAATGAATGGGAATATCGGGCCCGAACCACGCCCGCATCCGCCCGACAAGGAAGGTCACAGCCTCCGGCGCCGCGATGGCCAGCGTATCGACAATGACGAGTTCCGAAGCACCGGCATCGATCGCCGTCTTGTAGACGCGTTCGATGAAATCGAGATCGGCGCGGGTCGAATCGACGGCGAAGAAGGCGACCTGAATCCCCTGCTTGACGCCGAATTCGACGGCCGTCTTGATACGCCCCAACACCGTCTCCTGGGAGACGCCGAGAGCCTTGAGCTTGTAACCGGAAATCGGCGCCTCGACGACGCTGTGACGCATATTGAGGTCGGCCACCGCCGCCACATCCTCGACGACGGCGCGCGCAAAACCCCAGATCTCGGCCTGCAATCCGGCGGCCATGATCTGCCGGATCGCCAGCTTGTCCTCTTCTGAGACCCTTGGGAAACCGGCCTCAATGCGGCCGACACCCAAACCGTCCACCATTTTGGCGATTTCCAGCTTCTGCTCTGGATCAAACATGACGCCGACGGATTGTTCGCCGTCGCGTAGCGTCGTGTCATAAAACCCGGCCTTGCCCTTCGGATGACCCGCGAGGGCCACTTCGTTCAAGCTGCCGGTCCAAACCTTCGAGTGATCGATTTTCGACATCGCTTTAAAACCCCTGCCATTCCGGCGCATCGACGCCGTAGGCCTCTTTCCACGAGATCACACGGTTGCGCAAAACACCGATCTTCTCGATTTGCGCTTCGATCACGTCACCGGGCTTCAAATACCAAGCCTGGGGATTGGCGCTGAAGGCCGCGACTCCGGAAACGGTTCCCGTCGTAACGACATCGCCGGCGGAATATCCGGCGTTCGAGAATTTCGAGAGAATCTGCGGGATGGTGACCGACATATGGCTCGAATTGGAGACTTGCCGCTTTTCGCCGTTGACCCGAAGCTCCAGGGCCAGATTGTAGGGATCGGGGATTTCGTCGGCGGTGACGATCCACGGCCCCAAAGGACAAAAGCTATCGATCGCTTTGCTGAAGCTGAAATTCGCCGATTCCATCTCGCGGCGCTGAATATCGCGGGCCGTGATGTCGTTGAAAATGACATAGCCGCCGATATAGTCTTTCGCTTCCTCTTCGCTGAAATGCTTGCCGGCCTTGCCAAGAACGATCGACAGTTCAAGCTCGTAATCCAGCTCTTTGGTCAGATGCTGGGGATAAATAATCGGCGCATCCGGTCCGACAATCGCGTCGACATTCTGGAAAAACACGATCCATGGCTTGATCGCATGCGGCCAGTTGGCCCGATCGCCTTCCTGCGCATGTTCTTTATAGTTTCCCGCAGTATGAAATATCTTCTTCGGAATGATCGGAGCTTGAAGCGCAACGCTCGAAAGCGGGAAACGCTGTTTGGTCTTGAGCTTCTCGGCATATACATGCACGGGATGCCCGAGCTCAAACAAGGTCCGCATATCGGCAACATCGAGCACCACGACATCGTCGCCTTCCAAGGCTCCGACATATTGCTTACCGTCCGCCAAAAAGGTCAGAAGTTTCATTTGTATTACGTCTCCTGGTTAATCTTGAAATTAAAATGACACAAACGTAAGTTATTATGTGATAAATAATCAATTTACCGTATTATTCACAATAATATAGATAAATTATACGGCTTTATAAATTACAACTACTGGAAATTATTTCTTCTATTATAGTTGTATCAATACAATACAGCATTAATTTTTTCCTCACTATTTATAGTGATGTCCGTTCGACACCAACATAATGAGGAAGAAGGCGGTATGCCGTCCAATAATGTTTTTTGGCTTCCATATGACAATAAGTTATAAATCCTGGCATGCGGCGACAAACCGGATTTCGGCGGACGAGAGACAGGGTTGCCCTCACTCAGCGTCTTATCAATTTGATTTTGATGAAAAGTTGATCGGTGGCGCCACGGCGTAATGCCCGCAGGCGTGATGACAACATGGAGACACCACATCTGCAGAGTTCCAAGCCTGTTCGCCAGATCCGGCCGGACGACGACTTTGGCGCGCTTGATCGCCAGCCTACCCCAGATAGGCGAGATAATCCTCATAACGCCGGAGATGCGCCCTCAGTTGCACCGCCACGTCGCGCGCATTCTTGATTTTATTTTCCCTGTAAAAGTCGATCCTCGCCCTGGTCAGTCCAATCTGCGCCGAAATTACTTTTTTGCGGTCCCCCTCTCGCAATGCCCCCAACGCAATCGCGGCATCGACAAAAGGTAAAATATCGGTGCTGATATTCCGTTGCCCGGCCAATGTATTTTTTATGAAGATATCCATATTGTGATGGATATCGGGTGATGACAGCACATGCGCCGTCATCATCTTTCGCCGCGCCGATACGCTTCCAATCTCTTCCAGATCGCGGACATAACCATCATCAAGAACGCGATCCCCATCAAGGAAGGGGGGAGCATCAGCCCCCGTCGCGCAGTCCTCAGGAAAAATCGTTACCGCCTCAACCACATCGAGCGGCAACCAGCTGGTTAGAGGATAGAGACGGCATACGTAGGGCCTCTCCAGATATGCGCTGCACATATTGTCCTGGAGAAAAGCACAACCTCCATCCGGAAAAGGGACCATGACAACTTGAGCCTGTACGGTCAAACTATAAGGCGGATTATCAATATTTATGACTTGTAGCTGAGACTCGCAGAATGCCCTTATCTTCTTAAAATACGCACTGTTATCTATATTATGTTTTTTTATGATAAAATTAACAGATTCCGATAGAGGTCCATTAAAGTACAAATTACCGATGAGAAGCACCTTGTCATAGAGACGCGCAAAATCATCAACCGTTAATGTGACGGCTTCTCTTCCAAAAAAGCGCGTGCAGCACTTTCCACAAGCAGTACATTGAAATCTTTTCATTTTATCACCAAATTATTTTTACGGATAATACTTGGTAATATCAATTCAGCCCGCCCCCTTCATGGCCGACGGGAACGCACAATGATGGTGTGGACGGCAAACGGCCGTGGACGGCATCCAATCTTACGGCCCGACCCGCACACCGTCCTTTTCCGCTTCGGCGTTCAAGCGCAGGGCGTCTTCCTCAAGCAGGAAGCGCTGCGAAACCAACCGCGCGGTCGCCGCTTGCACCGCCTCGACATAAGCCTCCTTCGTCGGATAGCGTTCTTCGAGCGAAGGACGCGGATCATGCGCCGCCTCCCGCTCCGCCTTGCTCGCGGCGAACGGCAGAAAACTGCCCGAGAAGATGCAGAAGCCGTCCTCGAATCTGTCCTTGCGAAAGAGATTCCATCCCGTGTAGGTGCCGATCGGGACTTGCAAATAGACATCGCGGATCCCCGCGAGATCGATGCCGTCGGCATCGACCTGCGGCACCAGAAGATTATAGCTCGCCGATCCCACCTTCGGAGGCTCGATGCTGATGACGCCCGAGGACTCGGCGGCCCGGTAACCGGGGCCGAAATCCAGCGGATGGAGAGGGTTGACCACGCCGAGATAGCGCATGGCCGGACGTTCGACACCACCATAGACCGTGGCCGGAATCGTCGGGAACAGCACCACATCCGGCGGTACGAGCGTCGCATCGGCAATGCGCGGCATCGATGAGGGCGGCGGTTCGCGACCGTCCTTCACCCAGGCGGTCAACGCCGAGAGCAGCGCCCGCATCGTCCAGGTATGCGGATTGGGATTGGATTGCTGCGCGCACAAACCAAAGGGCGGCTTCGCGGCAAGCGGCAGAGACGCCGGACCATGCTGCGTGCTGGCCATGATATAGACCCGCACATTCGGCGGTTGCGTCACATCCCGCAAGCCGAGCGGATCGGTCAGGCCAAGCGATTGACGCCCCTCCCAAATTTCGAGCGCCGTCGCCGCATGAAAAATCTTCGGGCAGGTCTTGCTTGCCGCGCAGCGATCGAGAATGCCTTGTGTACGCCCGGTGATCGGATCCCTCTCGGATCCGTAGGTGAAGGGAAAATCATAGGCCGGGAACAAATGGTCTATTTGTTCGCCCCAGGCGCGTCCGGGCTGGGAGAACCGCTGGTTCAACGCCAATAGGCCGCCGCCGATATGCGGCAAGGCCGCATCGAAGACCGGCGTGTTGTCCTCGCCCTTATTGAAGCCCAGCATGACGAAGGTCCGGATCATGCGTCCGCTCTGCGACGTGCCCATCACCACGCTTTTGACCGCGTCGCCATGCACCACCGGATTGCCGGTTCCCGCCTCGTCCCGAGACGCCGTTTTCAAGAACGTCCCAAGATCGCGCGTCACGGCGAAGCCCAATCCCATGACCAGCGGATCTTTCGCCCGATAGATCAATTCGTAAATCTTGCCCGGCTGGAAACCGGAGGGCAGGCAGATCTGCTTATCGCTTGGGCTCGGAGCCGCGCCATCCGGGCAAGCAGCGAAGCTCCATTGCGTGTTGGGCACAAGGAGACGGGGCGCCTGTTCGCGCGAACGCACCGTCAATGTCGGCAAAAAACCATCGGCCAGAGGAACGGCATTGTCGGTGCTGACCGTTGGATAGGAGTCATGCGTCATGCCGGTGAAAAAGCCGCTCGACAGATTGAACGTCGTCGTCGGCGCCGTCGGCACGAACTCGGTGCGCACCGGTCCGGTTACCGGCGTGCCATCCAAATTGCGCGCCACGGGCACCGTGAAGGTCATTCGTCCGTCACCCGGCAGCACGTCGGCTTGCCAGCCGAAAAAGATCTGCGTATAGCCCTGCGCCTGCAACCAGCCGTCGCCCGCGCCGGTCAAGCGGTTGACCGACGCCCCGAGCGTCGGCGCGTCGGCGTTGAACGGATTGAACAGCCCCTTGTTGCCGCGATTGAGAATGTTGAAGAGCAGCACGCCGTTCGATTTCGCCTGATCGGCGGGCCGCAGGATCTCGATATCCGTCGAATATTCCACCATGCCGCGCGCGTTCCTCGGCGCCAGCGTGATGTCCTGAATGATGGCGTTGGCGGATGTTTTCGGATCGACCTCGCCATAGGCCCGGCCGACGACATGCTCGAAAGCGCCGGCGGCGCCGAACGTCCGGCCATCGAAGGCCGGTTCGGTCTTGCTGATCTCGATGCGGGTGATGCGGGCTTGCGCGCTGGAAGCAACCAGGACGCAAGCCGCCATCGCCATGGCGGCGATTCGAAAAGACATTCGCTCCTCCCCAAATCCGACCGTTTTCCGGTTCATTCGCTCTGACGCAAAAGAATGGTGCCGCCGCCCCTGCAAAGCCTCACATCGCCCAGCGGCGCACCGCCGGCAACGACGTATCGTCCTTAAGAGCCGTTTCGACAGCCTCCATGCGCAGCAATCCGCTTTGCGTGTCGACATGGCCCACCACCGAAGCGGCGTTGAGCGTCGCCGCGCGCAAGGCGTCCTCGGCCGACCGACCCAGCGTGACAAAAGCGGTGAAGGTCGAGGCGAAAGCGTCTCCGGCGCCGGCCGTGCCGACGACTTTGCATTTGGCGGCCGGGCAATACAAAATTTCGTCTTTCGTCGCGACGAAGGCGCCACAGCCGCCATCCGTCAGGACCACATAGTTCGGTCCCGCGGCGATCAGCGCGCGACAGAATCCGGCCAAGCTCATGTCGAAGCCGCCCCCGCTTAAGCCCCTGACGGCCAGAGAGGGTGGTTCTTCTTTCGGCGCCAGGGGAAGCCCCGATCCGCCCTCGCCCGCTTCCGTCACCAGATGGGGCACCAAAGCACCCGCCTCCGTCCGGTTGATCGATAGAATATCGATATTTTTCAGGCAGTCCTGGAAAACCTGACTATAGGCTGACAACTGCCGCAGCCCCGGATTGACGGCAACGATCGCGCCTTGATCTTTCGCGCCCCGGATAATCATCGGCAGGCATTCCGCCGATTTGTTGCTTAAGTTGGAGACATAGATGGCATCGACCGAGAACGCGTCGTCATGCAGATCGACAAGCTCCAGCAGCGTGTTGGCGCCACGGAAGGTAAAAATGGCGGCATTTCGGTCGTGCGAAGAGACCAGAACCGAGGCCCCCGTCGGCGCCCGTTGGTCGCGCAACACCCAGCGGGTCGACACGCCTTCTTCCATCAGGCGCGCCAGGATGGTCTCGGCCCGCGCGTCCCGACCGAGCTTGGCCAGGATGGAGACATCCAACCCCAGGCGCGACATGGCGATGGCGGCATTGACGGCGCCACCGCCGCAGTGCGTGGAAACCTCCTTCGCCTCGGTCTTGCCGCCTTCCTCCAACAGAAGGAAAGAACTCTCCGCGTTGAACATGGACATACGTTCGATGCGATCACTGTCGATAATGGCGATCGTATCGATCATCGCGCCGCCCACGGTAAGAACCCTCATAAAAGTCTCCTTCCATTGCTCTCGGTGACTCCGGACATGTCCTCAAACATGTCCCGCAAGATCGCCGGTGTTTCCGGCGAAAGCATCGGATGATCAAGCTCCATGGTCCGACACTTGGATCAATCGGTCTTTGGTCAACGCGTTATGCAACCAGGGGGACATGCGGAACGCCACCTCGAAAGCCCCGCCCACAATAGCAGCTTTTAGCCCGACCTCAATCGCCGCGGCCACTTTCGCGTTCGCTGGCGCTCCGAAAAACAACACCCAGAACAGATCCTATGGAACCGACGACTTATCTAGCGCTCACAACCAACACTGCGCACGTTTGCTATCTTTGCGTCATTCCATCTTTTGGGGCTTCGGAACGTTCAATTTTTATGCTTCTGAAAGAACGTCCACATCGTGTCGGTCGCATTTAACTCGAACGTCACCTTACCTAATTTTGGTTGACGAAGATAACTGCTGCTGCCCGGCCAAACATGCCCTCCGTTCATCACGATGTAATGCTCGATCGTCGAACCGCCGGCGCAAGCGCCGTAGCTCACACGATCGATCGACGCGGAGACTCGCGTCGTCTTCGGTTTGTTCACACAACCATCGAGTTTCGCCCACCGCCTCTCCGCGGCCTGCGCTCCGTATTTCCAGTAGGGCGCACCACCGCCGTCGAACGGATTGACCGGATCCGCCGTCCCACTGAACGCGACGATTGGAACCGACTTCTTCGGCATGCAAGTTGTTGGGTCTGCTTCAGGGCCATTGCCGTCGTCCTTCGGAACACCGGCACGAATGCCGGCAACCAACCCAACCGCGGCAAGTTTCCCTGGTACATCGCAAACATATTGCGAGAGCATCCTCGCCCCTCCGGAATATCCGGAACCATAGACCCGGGAGTCATCAATACAATACTGAGATGCCATCGTATCGATAGCGTCAGAAATGTATTTCTCGTCGTCCGGACCATCCGCTCCCGTCACGCCCGGCACATACCAGCGCCAGCCCGAGGGTTGAGCCGTCAAACCGCCCTGAAGCTCGATCACGATAAAACCATTCATCTCGGCAGTTCGCTCCCACATGCCGCGGTCCATCTGCTCGGCCGGATCGCTCGAGCTGCCGTGTAAATCGAGAATGAGGGGAACCTTTTCGGTACCTTTGTACCCAGTTGGCACATAAACGAGCGCCGAACGTTCGACACCACTCGACGCAAAGGTAATTGGCAGACGCCCGGCTACAGGAGCCTGCCCACATCCCCCGGCCATCGCCACATCGGACAAGATGAGCACCGCACCGAAGGCAATACCCACCGCGATTCTCTTTCCAGAATGCGCAAAACGGCATAGCGGACTCAAACAAGTGAACATAAACCCCTCCCCAGATCCGACCGATTACCGGTTCTTACAACCCTCAGAAATAACTCAATTTAATTTATTTAACAATGGCGATTTCCATCCCCTCGACTGTCATATTTTCAAAAATAGGAACGCCACCGCGCCATCCTTCGGCAAAAAACCCTTTATTCTGCGATGACTCGGCTTCTTCACGCCCCATTTTCACCTTCCCGCCCACCTGCTCTCCGTACGCATCTTTTTAAAACCATGAAAATGATTTATATAAGCGGGCAAGTGGATGATGGAATAATAAATTAAGGAGGACGGGCATGGCTTCGAAGGCATGCTCGACTACAGCCAGTTGCTGGCCGATCCCGATCAGGCCATCTATTTCGTCGCCAAGATCAAGGGGGATGCGCCCGCCTAACGAAAGTCGGACGCTCCCCCTCAAACAGGAGCTTGAATCATGACTGTACGTATCGCCATCAATGGGTTCGGTCGCATTGGCCGTATGGTGTTCCGCGCCGCCACGAAGGAATTCTCGGACATCGAGATC
>Ga0209415_10016032_pt1 | contig 12093 bp, 11 predicted proteins | sample PeaSoiSIISIP2007_FD_187696 | JGI IMG/M metagenome (GOLD analysis project Ga0209415, IMG submission 187696) | Peat soil microbial communities from Weissenstadt, Germany - SII-SIP-2007 (SPAdes) (version 2) | ecosystem: Environmental > Terrestrial > Soil > Wetlands > Peat | place: Germany... | reverse complement strand
TGTGCGTGGTGAGTAGCGGGCACTAGCGTTTCTCACCGAAGAGGCTGAAACTCGCGTCCCCTATGACCGCGTGCTTCCACCAGTAGTAGGCGATGCGATAGGCGTGGATGACGCGGCGACCTGCGGCGTGGCGGCGCAGGGCAGCCTTGAAGGGCGCGAGCCGGCCTGTCGGCGGCGGCACGGGGCCGTCCCCGCGTCTGAGGCCGTAGGCGGCTGCTCGCAGGCCGGGCAGGGAGACGTGAAACCCCGCCCTCCGGGCGGCCCCCAAGTATTCGTGCAGGAAGTAGACGTGCTCGTGGCCTTCGTAGGCGGCGACCGCTTTGCCGTTGTCGCGTTTGAGTCGCAACGGGAAGCGCAGCGGCTCGTTGATCATGAGCAGACGGCCCCCTGGGCGCAGGATGCGGTGCAGTTCGCGCATCGTGCGCCGCAGGTTCGCCGGGTGGTTGTGGTGCATCGTTTCGCAACAGAACACGTAATCGAAGCTCGCGTCGACGAACGCCGGATCGAACATCACCGACAGCACACGCTCGAAGAAGACCTCGCCGCCGTCTATGAAGTATTCGGCGGTGCGCAGGCCTTGCATCTCGGTGGTCGCGATATCCAGTGCGACAACCTCCAGGCCTCGACGGGCGAGGATGTTGCTCGCCCAGCAGGTGTTGGCGCCGATGTCGAGGAGCCGCTCGCCCGGCCGAAAAGGCACGGTGCTCAATACCTGGTGCATCCCGCGCTGCTGCGCGGACCAGTACCCATACGGCACGTTGGGAAGCTGCAGAATCCGCTCGCGATCCCAGCCGTCGCGACGCATCACTTCGGCGAAGCGCTCCAAGCCCGCCGCCTCGCGCACCACGAACTCCGGCGGCTCGTAAAGCAAATCCACGATTCCGTCGACGATCGGCCGCTCGAGCCCGCACTCCCGGCAGCGCACGCTACCCGCCCGGATCTCCCGGTCATCGCGCACGCGCGACTGCACCGTGAAGCTCGCGGCGGCATGGCAGCGCGGGCAGCGCAATATCTCCAACAGACTCTCGCGCATCAACACCACCCAGGCACGACAGGCGCGCGCGCCCGGTCGTGAGCAGTCGAACTTCGCGCACGCCGCGCGCCTTGCCGGCAGCAACCGACCCGGAGGTGGGGATCAGCGACGATGATCCCCAGTCTCGCATCCGCGTGAGGCTGTCGCCTGAACCCCCTCCAATCGGAGCCGTGGGCGTCGACCCACGAGGAGGCGGTGATTCAGGTTCGGCGTCCCATTTCCTGCTGCCTCACGAGTCATTTGCGCGACTCCTGCCCAAGCCGAGCGCTTTGGCGCGAGCGCTTGTGTGAACGCGACAGGGAGGCCAAGCCACCCCGGCGCGAACCCAAGTTCAACAAACACCACCGCCGGGTGCCGACCGCACCGCGGGCTAGTGTGGAATCCGTGGCTGCGATCGCTCAGGTCGAGCCGCTCACGAGCGCGCGCGCGCTGCGTGGGCCGTTCGACTACCTGCTTCCCGAGGAGATGCGTGCGCGTGTCGGCGTCGGCTCGATGCTGCTCGTGCCGTTCGGGCGGCGCGAGCTGCTGGGCGTCGTCGTCGGCCTCAGCGACGCGAGCGCGGTGGCGGCGGAGCGGCTGCTCGCGCCGCGTCAGACGATCGAGGCGGATCTGCCGCAGGACCTCGTCGAGCTGGCCGGCTGGATCGCGCTCGAGTACTGCTCGACGCCGGCGCGGGCGCTCTCGCTGGTGCTGCCGCCGGGCGCCGGGGCGGGCATGCGCGGGCTGGAGCAGCTGGTCGCGGAGCTGACCGCCGCCGGCCGTGAGGCGTGCTCTTCTGGCGTGCGCCTCACGGCGCTGCAGCGCGAGGTGCTCGAGCGGCTCGCGCCGGCGGGGGCGACCCCGGCGGCTCAGACCGGCGCCGGCCACGGGACGCTTCGGCGCCTGGAGCAGCGCGGGCTCGTGCGGCTGAGCCGGCGCGCGCGGGCTCGTGCGCCGGCTCAGGTCGTGGTCGGGGCGCGCCGCGAAGGCGCGATCGAACTCGGCGCCGACCAGCGCGCGGCGCTCGCGCGGGTGGAGGCGGCGATCGAGCGCCGTGGCTTCGAGCAGCTGCTGCTGCACGGCGTCACCGGCTCCGGCAAGACCGAGGTCTACCTGCGGGCCGCTGCGGCCGCGCTGGCGCAGGGCCGCGGCGTGATCGTGCTCGTGCCGGAGATCGGCCTCACACCCCAGACCGTCTCGCGCTTCGTCGAGCGCTTCGGCAACACCGTCGCCGTGGCGCACTCGCGCCTCTCCGCGGGCGAGCGCTACGACGAGTGGATGCGCCTTCGCCGCGCCGAGGCGCGGATCTGCGTGGGGCCGCGTTCGGCGGTGTTCGCGCCGATCGAGCGGCTCGGCCTGATCGTCGTCGACGAGGAGCACGACCCCTCCTACAAGCACGAGGGCGACCCGCGCTACGACGCCCGCCACCTCGCCGCGCGCCGCGCCGAGGTGGCGGGGGCGGTGCTGCTCGCGGGCAGCGCGACGCCGCGCCCGGAGAGCTTCGCGCGGCTGGCGCGGCTGACGCTGCCGGCACGGGTCGACGGCGGCAGGCTTCCGGCAGTCGAGGTGCTCGACATGTGCGGCGTTCACGGCGCCCTGCACGAGCAGACCGCCGCCGCGCTCGGCGAGCTTCGCCGCGAGCGCGGCAAGGCGATCGTGCTGCTCAACCGCCGCGGCTGGTCGAACTTCCTCTCGTGTCGCTCCTGCGGCAAGGTCTGGGGCTGCCCCGAGTGTGATGTGGCGCTCGTCCTCCACCGCGCCGAAGGCGCCATCAGCTGCCACCACTGCGGCCACCGCCGGCGAGCGCCGGCGAGCTGCGACGAGTGCGGATCGCGGAGCGTCGCGCGGCATGGGTTCGGCACGGAGCGGCTCGAGCACGAGCTCGAGACGGCGCTCGGCGGCAGCGACTACCCGATCTTCCGCCTCGACGCCGACGTCGCCTCCGCGAAGGGCCGCGCCGCCGCCGTGCTCGCCCGCTTCGAGCGCGCCGACGCGGGCGTCCTGATCGGGACGCAGATGGTCGCCAAGGGCCACGACTTCGACGGCGTCGCGCTCGGCGTCGTGCTCGACGCGGACGCGACGCTGCGCTTCCCGGACTTCCGCGCCGAGGAGCGCACGTTCGCGCTGGTCGCACAGCTCGCCGGGCGCGCCGGGCGCGGCGGCAGCCACGGGCGTGTGCTCGTGCAGACGCTCGCGCCGGGCGCGCGAAGCATCCGCTTCGCCGCCGAGCACGACAGCGAGGGCTTCCTGGCGGGCGAGCTGGAGCGCCGGCGCGCGCTGCGCTACCCGCCCTACGGTGAGCTGATCCGGATCGTCTGCTCGAGCGAGAGCGCCGAGCTGGCGCTGCGCGCGGCGCGCGAGCTGCGCGGGCGCCTCGAGCTGCCGGCGGACGCCGCGCTGCTCGGCCCGGCGCCGCTGTTTCGCCTGCGCGGACGCGAGCGCGTGCAACTCGTGGTCAAGGCCAGCGAGCGCCTGGAAGCCGTCGCCGCGGTTGGAGAGGCCGTGGCGCGGCCGCTTCACCGCGACGTCTCGGTCAGCGTCGACGTCGACCCCCAATAGCGCCCGGGAGGCTGCGGGGGGCGGCGTAGACTGAGGTAATGGCCGAAGAGCTGCTGGAAGACGAGGCGCAGGCGCCCGACGTCGAGCCGGAGTCCGCGGAGGAGCGGGCGCGGCGCGAAGCCGCGCTGGCGAGGATCCGCAAGCTCGGCGACCCGGTTCTGCGCACGCGGGCCCTCGAGGTCTCCAGCTTCGACGCGCGCCTGCGCGAGGAGGTCGACTGGATGCGCGGGCTGATGGACGACGCCCTCGGCATCGGCCTCGCGGCGACCCAGGTCGGGACGCTCGCGCGCGTGCTCGTCTACCGCGTCGAGCCGGACAGCCCGACGGTCGCTGTGATCAACCCGCGCATCGACTGGAGCAGCGAGGAGACCGAGACGATGGAGGAGGGATGCCTCAGCATTCCGGGCATCCGCGTCGACGTCGAGCGCCACCTGCACGTGCGCGTCGGCGCCGTCGATGAGTACGCGGAGCCGCTGACGATCGAGGCGTCGGGCCTCGAGGCCCGCGTGCTGCAACACGAGATCGACCACCTCGACGGCGTGCTGATGCTCGACCGCACCGAGCGGTCCCAGAAGCGCGAGGCGATGCGGGCCTGGCGCGAGCTCCAGCACGGCGAGTGACGAGCGTCTACATCGGGACCTCAGATTTCGCGGCTGCGGTGCTGGCCGCGGCCTCGCCGGAGCTGGGCGCGTCGCTCGCGGTCACCCGGCCCCCCTCGCGCAGGGGGCGGGGACGGCGCGTGGCGCCCTCGCCGGTGGCGCTGAAGGCCGGCGAGCTCGGGATCGCGGTCGCTGCGCCCGAGCGCCTCGAGGACGTCGCCGAGGAGATCGCGGCGCTCGCGCCGGAGCACGTCGTGCTCTGCGCCTACGGAGCGCTCGTGCGCGAGCCGCTGCTCTCGCGCCACGAGATCCTGAACGTCCATCCCTCGCTGCTCCCGCGCTGGCGCGGCGCCGCCCCGATCGAGCGGGCGATCATGGCCGGCGACGAGATCACCGGCGTTTCGATCATGCGCCTCGTGGCGGAGCTCGACGCCGGGCCGGTCTGCGCGGCGCGGAGCATCGCGATCGCCCCCGAGCACGACTACGGGACGCTCAGCGCTCGTCTCGCGGCCGACGGCGCGCAGCTCCTGCTCGAGGCGATCGGCGGCCCGCGCCGCTATGTCGAGCAGGACGAGGGGGCGGCGACCTACGCGGAGAAGATCACGCCCGCTGACCGCGAGCTCGACCCGGGCCTTTCAGCCGCGGTCCTTGAGCGGCGCGTGCGGGCGCTTCACCCTCACATCGGCGCGCGCCTGCCGGGCGGCCTGGCGGTGCAGCGTGCGCGGCTCGCGGAACGGGCGGTCGAGCCCGGCACGCTGTCGGCGCAGGACGGCCGGCTCTACTTGGGGGCCAGCCCGGGAGCGCTCGAGCTGCTGTGCGTGCAGCCGCCCGGGGGGCGCACGATGGACGCGGCGTCCTACCTGCGCGGACATGCCCTCTGAGGCGCGCGCGGTCGCCTATCAGGTCCTGCGCCGGACCTTCGAGCACGGCGCCTTCACCGACCGCGCCTTCCAGCAGGCCGCCGCCGCGCTCGACGCCCGCGACCGCGCGCTCGCGCAGCACCTCGCCTACGGCGCAGTGCAGCGTGCGCTCACGCTCGATCACCTGATCGAGCGCCTCTCGGGGCGCGCCACGGCACGGATCGACGCGCCGCTTCTGGCCGCGCTGCGCCTGGGCTGCTTCGAGCTGTGCTTCGCCGGCAGCGCCGCGCACGCGGTCGTCAACGACGCCGTCGAGCTGGCCAAGCCGGCGCACGGGCACGCGCTCGTCAACGCCGTGCTGCGCCGCGCCGCGCGCGAGGGGCCGGAGCTGGTGGAGGGGCTGAGCGACGAGGACCCGGCCGGCGCGTCGCTGCGCCATTCGATGCCGTTGTGGATAGTCGAGCGCTGGTGGGAGGCGCTCGGGCCCGAGCGCGCGCGTGCGCTGCTCGCGCGCGCGAACGAGCCGGCCGAGAGCTCGCTGCGCGCAAACACGCTGCGCACCGACGCCGGCGCGCTGGTGGCAGCGCTCGCGGCGCAGGGCGTCGCGGCGAAGCTCGGCGGCGACCCGCCCGAGGCGGTGATCGCGCTCGAGGCCTTCGACGCGCACGCCTCGGCGCTCTGGCGCGAGGGCGCGCTGATGCCGCAGTCGCGCGCGTCGATGCTGGTCGCCCACTGCGTCGCGCCGCCGCCGGGCGGGCGCGTGCTCGACCTCTGCGCGGCGCCCGGCGGCAAGACGACCCACCTCGCGGCGCTGATGGGCGCGCGCGGCGAGGTGATCGCGGTCGAGCGCCACCCCGGCCGCGCCCGCGCGCTCCAGCGCACCGCCGAGCGGATGGGCGCCACCAACGTGACGGTGGCGGTCGGCGACGCGACGCGCCCGCGGCCACGCGGCGAGCGCTACGACCGCGTGCTCGTGGACGCCCCCTGCTCGGGCCTGGGGACGCTCCAGGCGCGCCCGGACCGCCGCTGGCGCGCCTCCGCAGATTCGGTCCGCTCGCTCGCCGAGCAGCAGGCCCGGCTATTGTCCGCGGCGGCTGCCGCGTGTGCGCCGGGGGGGACGCTCGTCTACTCGACCTGCACGATCTCGGTGGCCGAGAATGAGCGGCAGATCGGAGCTTTCCTCGATGCCAATCCGCAGTTCGAAGCGGTGGACCTGCAGGCGCGCCATCCGGCGTGGGCGCATCCGCTCGCGCGCCAGCAGCTGCTGGCGCTCGGTAGCGTGCAGGGCAGCGACGGCTTCTTCATCGCCGCGCTGGAGCGCGTCTAGGCGATGAGCGAGGCGACCGAGCTCGGGCCCGGCTGTCCGCACTGCGGCGAGCCGTGGCTGCGCCCGACGAACCTGCCGGGGCGCTACCGCTGCGTCTACTGCCTGCACCGCTTCGAACTGGTGTCGGTCTGCCCCAACTGCGGTGAGCACTCGACGATCGTGCGGATGGCGAGCACGGCGATCGTGATGTGCAACGTCTGCGGCGGCAGCATGCTGCGCGAGATATGAGCGATCTGCTGAGCGTCCCGCGCGTAGCGCCCTCGATCCTTGCCGCGGACTTCGACCGGCTCGGCGCCCAGGTCCAGGAGGTGCTCGACGCCGGCGCGCGGGTGATCCACGTCGACGTCATGGACGGCCACTTCGTGCCGCCGATCACGATGGGCCCGCTGGTCGTGGCGGCGCTGCGCGAGCGTGTCGACGCCGCCGGCGGGACGATCGAGGCGCACCTGATGATCGAGCGTCCCGAGCAGCAGATCGCCGAGTTCGTGCGCGCCGGGGCCGGCGGGATCACCGTCCACGCCGAGGCCACGCCACACCTCGACTATGCGCTCTCGCAGATCCGCGACGCCGGCCTGCGGGCGGGGCTCGCGGTCTGCCCGTCGACGCCGCTCGAGGTCTACCGCGCCGTCGCCGAGAAGGTCGATCTCGCGCTCTGCATGACGGTCAACCCCGGCTGGGGCGGCCAGGACTTCATCGAGGCCTCGATCGAGCGGCTGCGCGAGCTGGTGGCGCTGCTTCGCACCGGCACCGCGGTCGAGGTCGACGGCGGCATCGACGCCAACACGGGCGCGCGCTGCGAGGCCGCCGGCGCGAACGTGTTCGTCGCCGGGACGGCGGTCTTCGGCTCGGCGGATCCGGCCGCCGCCTACGTCGCGATCGCCGGCGCCGTCGGCGACCCGCGGCGGTAGAGCGCGAGCAGCGACAGCGCCAGCAGGCCGGCGGCGCCGGCGTAGCCGACCTCGGTGCGCAGGATCTGGTTCGAGACGACGCCGACGAGCATCCAGATCACGAAGATCGCCGCCGCGAGCAGCCACAGCGCCGCGGCATGGGCGGCCTGGCCGCGCGCAAGCGCCGCCTGGTTGAGCGCGCCGGCGGAGAGGTGCAGGCCCATCCCGAGGCCGATCGCCGCCAGCCCGAGCCGCTGGTAGTGCTGGCTGTTGTGGAAGAGGTGGTGCAGGACGAACGGGCCGATCGCCAACAGGCCGATCGCGACGGCGATCGCGAAGGCGGCGATCGCGACCAGCGTCAGGCGGATCGCACGCGCGAAGGCGGCGCGCCCCTGCGTGACCTCGAGACCGGCGAGGTGGGGGAGCAGCGAGGTCTGGATCGCCTGGAACAGCTGCAGCGGCGCGCGCGTGATCAGGAGGATGTTGAAGACGATGCCGGGCAGCGTCGAGCCGCGAACGCTGGTGGCGGCGACGGTCAGGACCGCCGCGTTGAGCAGCGTCTGCTCGGCCAGCTGGATGCCCGAGACCGAGATCGCGAAGCCGCTGCCGCGGCGGATCGAGAGGTCGCTCACGGCCTCCTCGATGCCCTCCGCGGCGGGGCCCTCGAGCGCGGCGTCGCTGGCGGGGGGCGTGCGGTCCTCGCGCGCCGCGCGGCTGGCGAAAGCCGCCGGCACGACGACCAGCGAGACGAACGGGGCCGCTGCGATCCCGAGGGCGATCGCCGACTGTCCGTGGCTGATGCCGACCGCCGCCGCGATCGCAAAGGCGATCCGCGAAGCCGCCTCCATGAAGACGAGCCCGCCGTAGAGCGCGAAGTACTTGTGGCCGGCGAGCCAGCCGCGCGCGAAGTAGCTCGCGGCGTAGGCGACGATCGCGACGACGAAGACCCAGTAGAGGGTGTCCGAGTAGAAGACGTGCTGCGCGAGCTCGTCATGGAGCGGCAGCGCCACCGCCAGGAACGCCAGCGCGAAGCCGCCCTGGATCGTGATCGGGATGCGCATCGGCACTGCAGCGATGCCGCGGGCGCGGTGGTCGGCGATCGTGCGCGAGAGCAGCTGCTCGATCGGCCGGTAGATCACGCTGATGATCACGAACATCACCGACCACAGCACGTCGAGATGTGAGTACTCGCCCCTGCCCTTGAGCAGGTGGCTGGCGATCGCGAAGTAGGCGAGCGTGAGGACGCCGGTGGAGGCGATCCCGATCGAGAGCATGCGTGCGCCGCTCGCGTAGGAGCGTCCGCCGCCCCGATCAGGTGCCATCTCGAACCTCCGCCGAATGCCCGATCCGGCGCTCAGACGCGGACCAGCACCATCGTCCAGGGGAACGGCGAGCGCGTCTCGATCACGTCGCCGTGGCGCGCGCAGAGCGACACGATCGCCTGCTTCGAGAAGTGGTTGACGTGGCCGGGGGTGTTGCCGAGCTGGCGCAGGTAGGCGCCGCGGGCCATGTTGACCGCGCGCCAGAGCGGCTCGCGAGGCACCGACACGAGCAGGTGGCGCGCCGCGCAGCGCGCCATCTCGGCCAATGTCTGCGCAGGGTCGGGGACGTGCTCGAGCACCTCGATCGCCGTCGCCACGTCGAACTCTCCGTCCGCGAACGGCAGCGCCTCCGCGCGCTGGGCGATGTAGGTCAGGTTCGGCGCCTGGCGGCGCTCCCACTCGGCGGCGAGCAGCGGGTCGTCGAGGTCGATGCCGACGACGCGGCGCGGAGCCAGAGCGTTTGCCCAGCGGAGCGTCAGCACGCCCTCGCCGCAGCCGACGTCGAGCAGCGACTGCGGGTCGGTCGAGGCGAGCAGGTCCTCGAGGTTTCGCTCGAAGCCGTGCTGGAGCAGCCGCGCGAGCGGGTTACGGGCGTTGTACTTGTCGTAGGTGTTGCCGGTGACGATGCCGTCGGCCGAGCGCGTCACCGCGGTCACGGGCCGGCCTCCTCGCCGGCGCGCGCGGCGTCGTGCTGGCCGTTCGACGACGGCGGCGTCGGCGGCACGGGCGCCGCGGGGGACGTCGGCGCCGGCACGGCCGGCGCCGACTCCGCCACCGACTCGTAGTGGGACGGCGGGATGCCGAGCTGAAGCTCGATCCGGCGGACCCGCTCGTGGGTGCGCTGGATCATCGTGCGCTGCGCGCTGAGGAGGTCGCCGATCACCCCCAGCGCGGCGACCACGACGCCGGCGTTGAAGAGCACCGCGCCGAGGATCAGCGATTGCACGTGCCCGGAGCCCTTGCCCTGCGCGTAGGCGACGATGAAGCGCACCCACACGCCGAAGGCCGCGAGCAGCAGCACCCCGGCAGCGGTCAGGAACACCCGCAGCGGCTCGTACTGGGTGTAGATGCGGAAGATCGAGATCGCGTTGCGGCGCACGTAGGACCACATCGAGGGGAACAGCCGCGAGTCGCGCGTCTGCGGGTTGGTGCGGATCGGGACGTGGTCGATCGCGACCAGCTGCTTGCCGGACTGGATGATCGACTCCAGCGTGTAGGTGAAGCGCGAGACGATCAGGATCTGCAGCGCCGCCTCGCGGTTGTACGCGCGAAAGCCCGAGGTCGTGTCGGGCACCCCGGTCGAGGAGGCGGCGCGGACCACGCGCGAGCCGATCCTCTGGAGGCGCTTCTTCAGCGGCGAGAAGTGGTCGATCGAGGTCACATCGCGGTCGCCGATCACCATGTCCGCGTCACCCGCGACTATCGGCGCCACGAGCTTCGAGATGTCCTCACCGCGGTACTGGTTGTCGGCGTCGGTGTTGACGACGACGTCGGCGCCGAGCTTCAGCGCCGCGTCCATGCCGGCCTGGAAGGCGCTGGCGAGGCCCTTGTTGTTGGTCAGGCGGACGATGTGGTGGACGCCGTGTGCGCGCGCGACCGCGATCGTGTCATCGGTCGAGCCGTCGTCGATGACCAGCACCTCGATCGAGTCGAAGCCCGGCAGCTCGCGCGGGAGGTCGGCGAGCGTCGCCGGGAGTTGGCCGGCTTCGTCCTTGCAGGGGATCTGGATGATCAGCTTCATCGTGTGCGGCTTCACTTCCGTCCACGACGGTGCCGTAAACTGGCCGCCCAGTATCCCAGAGCGAGCGGCCGCAAAGTTGGCCGGCCAGCGCTCACGCTCCGCGGATGCGCTCCTCTGATGCTCAGAGCATGCCCGACCACCCCGCCCGCGCGGACGCCCAGCGCCGCACCGACGCGGACCGGGGCGCCGGCGCGTTGAGCCAGCTGCTCGGCGCACCGACCGCGCCCGCCGCGCCGCTATCGCTGCGCGCGCGGCTCGCGCGCGTGCCGGCGGCGACCTGGGCGAAGGCCGCCTTCTGCCTGCTCTGCGCGGGCGCGCTGATCGGCTTCCTGCTGATCCCGACCTACCCGATCTACGACACCCAGTACTACCTGCTGTGGGGGCGCGAGATCGCCAACGGCACGCTGCCCTCCTTCACGGTCTTCGACGGGCCGACCGAGCATCCGCTCGCGGTCGCCTGGGGCGTCGTCATGTCGATCTTCGGCAACGCCGAGCAGCGCCTCGCCGTGCTCTGCGCGGTCGCCTCCTTCATGGCGCTGGTGTGGGGCGTCTACCGCCTGACGCGCACGGCCTTCACGCCGATCGTCGCCGCCACCGCCGTGGCGCTGCTGATGACCCGCTTCAACTTCATGTTCCTCGCCGCGCGCGGCTACGTCGATCTGACCTACTGCGCCGCGATCGTCTGGGCCGCCGCCTTCGAGATCGAGCGGCCCCGGCGCGGGACGCTGGTCTTCGCGGTGCTCCTGGTCGCCGAGCTGATCCGGCCCGACGCCTGGCTCCTCGCCGGGCTCTACTGGCTGTGGTGCGTGCCGAACGCGAGCCGCTCTCAGCTCTTCCGGTGGGCGCTGATCATCGCCGCCGGCCCGCTTATCTGGGTCGCGCTCGACTGGGTCGTGACCGGCCAACCGCTGCATTCGCTGCACAGCACCCAGGACACCGCCGTCGCGCTCGGGCGGACCGTGCCGCTGTCGGCGCTGCCCGGCACGCTGATGCACTACCTGATCGTGCTGACGAAGTCGGCGGTCGTCGCCGGGGCGATCGGCGGGATCGTGCTGAGCGCGTGGCTGGTGCCGCGGCGGATGGCGGCGCCGGTGGTGGTGCTGTTCGGGGGCATCGGCACCTTCGTCGTACTCGCCGGGGCCGGGCTCTCGGTGATCGACCGCTACCTGCTGATGCCGGCGGTGATGATCCTGATCTTCTGCGCGTTCGCGCTGAGCGGCTGGACGATGCTCGAACGCGGGCTGCTGCGGCGGGTGTGGGCGCTGGCCGCGGTCGTGCTCGCCGCGATCGGCGTCTATCTCGCCGCCAGCACGCTGAGCGTCGGCAAGATCGAGACCGAGCTCGGCTTCCGCAACACGGGCCAGACCTCGCTGGTTGCGATCCTCGAGAACCCCAACGTCAAGCGCGACCGCGCCTGCGGCCCGATCTCTGTGCCGGACCACAAGCTCGTGCCAGACGTCCGGCTGATCCTCAACCTCGACGGCGCCCAGGTGATCGACCGGGCCTATGCGCTCCTGCTTCAGACCCGGGGCGACGATCGTCTCTACAGCGAGATGCAGCACGGCGTCGCGATCTATCCGTTGGCGCTCGCCGTTGCCCGCTACGGGCTCGCCGACCCCAACGACAGCCCGTTCGTCCAGGTCCCGACGGTCGGCTTCCTGACGGGCACGCCCGCCTTCGTCAAGGTCGCCCACACGCCGTACTACGCCGCCTACGCGAGCTGTTGACCGGGGCCTGGCGTCGCTGGGACCTTCGCCAGCGCGCGAACGCCTGGCGCCGCTGGGAC
>Ga0209415_10016031_pt1 | contig 12094 bp, 8 predicted proteins | sample PeaSoiSIISIP2007_FD_187696 | JGI IMG/M metagenome (GOLD analysis project Ga0209415, IMG submission 187696) | Peat soil microbial communities from Weissenstadt, Germany - SII-SIP-2007 (SPAdes) (version 2) | ecosystem: Environmental > Terrestrial > Soil > Wetlands > Peat | place: Germany... | reverse complement strand
CAGCTCACCCGATATTTGGGCATCTACCGCCCGTTTGCCGGTACCCAGATCTCTCCATCCATAAGCTACTTGGTGGAGCGCGCAGGCAAGCGCGCACTGCGTTTGGAAACGGCGAAGGAGTCGACCGAAATCGCTGCCAGCACCTACCAGGATCAAGAGCGTGGCCTGCTGTTCATCCTGCGGAGCGCCTTCGTCCAGATCCTGCAGTACAAAGAGATGCTGAAGAACGCGATCAGCAACCTCGATTATTGGGACCACGAGCTGGCGCTCAACAAGATTCGCCAGAACGCCGGCGACATCGCCGTGATCGACTACGAGCGCCTGGATCAACAGCGCACACAGTTCGAGGTTGACTACGAAACCGATCAGGTCGATATTCGCACGGCCAAGATCCAGCTCATGCTGCTGATGGATCAGCGGGCATCGCTCGAAGGCTTCGATATCGCCGGTCCTTTCGAATTTCCCAACGAAATAAAGTCGCTTCAGGATCTGCGGGAAATCGCCTTGGCGAACCGGCCGGATCTCCGGGTCGCGCAACAGAATCTGGATCTGGCCAAGTCAACCTACAAGCTCACGGTGGCCAACGGTTCAACCGACCCGACCTGGAGCGTCTGGACCACTCACAACCCGTCCTTCGCCAGTGTCTACGACTACAACACCATCGGATTCAGCGTCGGCTTCCCGATCCGATTGTTCGATCGCAATCAGGGCGAGAAGGCGCGGACCAAGCTCGATATCACGCGCAACGAAAAGCTGGTGGACGGCGCGCAGGCGCAGGTTTACAACGACGTCGATTCGGCCTATTACACGATTCTCCAGAACATCAATCTATTAAAGCCGTACAAGGTCAAGTATCTTCCCGAGGCGTTACACATCCGCGATACGGTAACGCTCGCTTACCACAACGGAGGTGCCTCGTTGCTGGATTATCTGGATGCCGAGAAGGCCTTCCGCGACGTGAATCTGGCCTACATCGGCCTCATCGGCAGCTACATGACCGCCGCGGCCCAACTCAACATGGCCGTAGGGCAGGAGGTTTTGCAATGAAACGCTTTGCAATGAAACTTCTTTCAATGAATCGCTTCATTCTTCTAAATGGAATTGTTTGTTTGAGCGCCGGGCTGGTGCTGACCGGATGCGGGAAGGTCAAGGCTCAGGAGAATGCATCGGCCGCCACCGGAGCTCCGCCCCCGCAGGACGTCGAAGCCGAGATCGACTACAACAACCTGAAGGTCGAACATCCGGACCAGTTTCCCACTGCGCAGGCGGGCGAGCATATGGCCACGGCGGAGCTGAACGTGACCGGCCAGGTCCTGCCGGATGTATCCAAGCAGGTACAGGTACCGTCGCTTGCCACCGGCCGCGTCGTCGAAATCGACGCGCGCCTGGGTGACCAAGTGAAGAAGGGCCAGATGCTGTTCAAGGTCCGCAGCATGGATATGTCGGGTGCGTACTCGGATTACCGCCAAGCTGTGAAGAACGAAGAGCTGACCAAAATACAACTGGAGCGCGCCAAGCTTCTGTTTGAGGCCGGGGCGTGGCCCAAGAGCGCGCTCGAAATTGCGCAGAACGCCGAGGATGACAACATCGTGGTGCTCGACACCACCGTCGAACATCTGAAGCTACTCGGGTCGGACCCGAAGAATCCAACGCCGATTTTCGAAGTCGACGCTCCGGTGTCGGGCACCATCACGGATCAGGAAATCCAGTTGGAGACTGCCGTTCAATCCTACAATCTACCGACCCCGTTCACCATTTCGGATTTATCGCACGTATGGATCGTCTGCGATGTATACGAAAACGATCTGTCGCGAGTCCACCTGAATGAATATGCGGACATTCGTCTGAACGCGTACCCGGACCGCCTCCTCAAAGGGCGCATCAGCAATATTCTCCCCACGATGGATCCTAATATTCGTACCGCCAAGGTCCGGCTGGAGGTTGAAAATCCGGGGATAATGCGGCTGGGTATGTTCGTCACCGCGACGTTCCATGGCGAGGCTGCGGAGCGCCATGCCACCGTGCCCTCCACCGCGATTGTTCACCTGCATGACCGCGAGTGGGTCTACTCGCCAACGGCCAACGGGCGTTTCCAGCGCCGCGAAGTGGTCAGCGGCGACACCCTCGCGGGCGGGATGCAGGAAGTCATATCCGGAATCAAGCCCGGCGATCCGGTGGTGACAAACGCTTTATTGTTTCAGGACACAACGGATAACAATAGATAAATATGATTCGCCGAGTTGTTGATTTTGCCCTTGAACAGCGGCTCTTTGTTCTGGCTCTGACCCTTTTGCTGGTCGGAGGCGGAATCTATGCCTTTAAAGCCCTGCCCATCGACGCCTACCCCGACGTCGCCGACAACTATGTGGAAATCGTCACCCAGTGGCCGGGGATCTCCGCGGAACAGATGGAGCAGCAGATTTCCATCCCGCTGGAGATCGTGATGAACGGAATCCCGCAGTTGGTTGCGCTGCGGTCATTCTCCCTCTTCGGCTTGTCGGACATCAAGCTGATCTTCGACGATGGATCGGACAACAACTGGAACCGGGAGCGCGCCCTGGAACGGATTTCGTACGTCAACCTCCCGCCCGCGGCCACCGCTGCGGGAGTGGTGCCGCAGATCCAGACCGATTGGAGTCCCGCCGGCCAGATCTACTTCTACACACTGCGCACCACCAACCCGATGTACGATCCGATGGACCTCAAGTCGCTTGAGGACTGGGTGGTGGAGAAGCATTTGAAGCAGGCGACCAACATCGTGGACGTGGCCAGCTTCGGTGGCCCCACGCGCGAGTATCAGGTCAGGATCGACCCCAACAAGCTCATCTCCTATGGGCTAAGCCTGGCGCAGGTGGAGCAGCAGATTTCCAACAACAACGTGAACGCCGGCGGAAGCTTCGTGAACCAGGGCTTGCAGCAGGTGAACGTAAATGAAGCCGCGCTGGTCAAGAATATAAAAGACGTCGCGGATACGGTTGTCTTTACCAAAAATGGCACGCCCATACGGTTAAAAGATATTGCGGTCATCGCGCAAGGGCCGAAGATCCGGCTGGGTCAGTTCGCCCGGGGCACTCACTGTGTTCCTGGAGCCCGGACCTACTATGATTACATCGGACTGGTCTGTAGCGGCGTCCGGGACGGGCAAATCCTGGATAACGACGATGTGATCTCTGGAATCGCCCTGCTGCGCAAGGGCGAAGATGCGGACCCGGCGCTGGCCAGCCTCCATGAGAAAGTGGACGAGCTGAACAACGGCATTTTCCCTCCGGGCGTGAAGCTGGTGCCGATGATCGACCGAAGCACCCTCGTTCATTTCACCACCCAGACTGTGCTGCGGAATCTCCGTGACGGCTTCATCCTGGTGATCATCGTCCTGATTCTGTTCCTGGGCAACTTGCGGGCTGCGCTGATCGTGGCTCTGACGATTCCCTTTGCTCTGCTGTTTGCCGCGATGCTGCTGGACTTGAATCATATCCCTGCCAATCTCCTTTCATTGGGAGCCTTGGATTTCGGCATGGTGGTCGACGGCGCGGTGGTGATGGTGGAGAACATCGTGCGTCATCTGGGCCACCAGGAGACCGTCAAGAAATCTGTCGCAGAGCGGATTCGGGACGCCGCGCATGAAGTGCAGAGACCGGTATTCTACGCCATCACGATCATCATCACCGCGTACCTTCCGATCTTCACCCTGCAACGCGTCGAAGGCCGCCTGTTCCGGCCGATGGCCTGGACGGTGGCGTTTGCGCTGTTGGGCGCCGTCATTTTCTCGATGACCGTTGCTCCGGTGCTGGCGAGCTTCTTCTTTCGCAAAGAGGCCAAGGAGTGGGAGAATCCGGTGATCACCTGGATTACCAGGATCTACCGCCACGCGGTGACCTGGACGGTTCACCACAAGTGGGTGATGGTGGGCATCGCGCTTGTGGCTGTTGCTGGGACTTTGTATCTGGGCTTCTTTAGCGACGTCATTGGTTCGGAATTTCTACCCCACCTGGATGAGGGCGCCCTGTGGGTGCGCGGCACCTTGCCGCCCAGCACTTCGGCGGAGGAGGCGATCGCCGTATCCACGCAGGCGCGGCGAGTCCTATGTTCCTTCCCGGAGGTTCCGCAATGCTCCAGCCAGGAGGGACGCCCTGATGATGGATCGGACACGACCAGCTTCTTCAACACGGAATATTTTGCGGATTTACTGCCCAAGGAACAGTGGCGTCCGATTTTCCACAAGAATAAGGACGAATTAATCGCCGCTATGAATCGGGAGCTGGAAAAAATCCCAGGCGCCATCTGGAATTTCTCGCAGCCCATCTCCGACAACATGGAGGAGGCGGTCAGCGGAGTCAAAGGACAGCTTTCCACCAAGGTCTACGGCGACGACCTGCATATCTTGGAAGAGAAGGCGGAAGACATCGTCAAAATCATGCGTACCGTGAAAGGAATCCAGGATCTGGGAGTTTTTCATGTGTTGCAGCAACCCAACCTGGTCTATACGGTGGACCGCCAGGCCGCGGCGCGTTTTCAGATCAACGCCGCGGATGTGCAGGACGCGATCCAAACGGCCGTGGGCGGCAACGCTCTCACTCAGGTGATCGGACCGGAGGACCCGTTCGCGGTCTTCGCCGGGGAGCGGCGTTATGACCTGGTGATGCGGTATTTGCCGCAGTATCGCGATACGCGCGAGGCCATCGAGAACATCCGCCTGTTGTCGCCTTCCGGCGAGCGCGTGTCGCTGAAGCAGCTCACCCACATGTCGGAGGTGGACGGCGGCTCTGAGATTTACCGCGAGGGCAGCCAGCGTTACGTGCCCATCAAGTACAGCGTGCGCGGCAGGGATTTGGGCGGTGCGGTGCAGGAAGCGCAGGAGAAGGTCGATGCCCTCTTGTTCCCCAAGACCGCGCAGGTGAAACTTCCGGCCGGTTATCACTTGAGCTGGGAGGGCGAGTATCAGAGCGAAGTGCGGGCAGAGAGGCGGCTCAAGATCATTATCCCGCTGACCGTGTTCCTCATCTTCCTGATCATTTACGGCGCATTCGGTTCGGCCAAATGGGCCTGTCTCCACTTGGTCAACGTGCTGGTGGCTCGCATCGGCGGTCTACTGGCGCTGCTCATCACGGCGACACATTTCAGCGTTTCGTCGGGTATCGGAATGATGGCTCTATTCGGCGCCTCGATTCAAACCGGCGTTATCATGGTCGAGTACATCAATCAATTGCGCGCGCGCGGCATGCCAATTGTGGAAGCCGCGATTGAAGGCGCCGTGCGGCGCTTGCGCCCCATCATGATGACCATGCTGGTGGCGACGCTCGGCCTCCTTCCGGCCGCGATGTCCCATGAGATCGGCTCCGACTCTCAGCGGCCCTTTGCGATCGTGATCGTGGGCGGACTGATGTGCGACCTCCTCATGAGCATTTTCCTGCTGCCGACGTTCTACGCCTGGTGGGCCGGCCCGAATGACCATCTGCCGCCGCCGGAAGACTCGCGCAGCGTGTATGAGTCGGGTGAGGAGGCGCAGGCGTAACTGCCGCGAATCACGATGGACTTATCCGAAGTCGCGAAAACCAGAGTGTATCTCGGCGTGATTCTGGCGCTGATCGGCGGGCTGGGCGCGAGCCTCTACTATTGGTCCGCCACCCGGGATCGGGTGGAGTTTCTCACCAGTTCCAACCAGGCGCTGCGCAACACCCTGGGCGACATGATCAAGTCGATTAACGCGAAAGAGAAGGAAATCGACCGGCTTTCCGGCCTGGATTGCCGTGTGCAAAGCGGGCCTCCGGCGGGAACGGGTGAGGCGCCGCCGCGCAAGGGCGGCCACGCGTTAGCGCCATAAGGGAGCAATGGAAGAATGAAAATATATTTGCCATTTTTGTTGCTTCTTGTGCCGGGCGCGCTGTGGGCGCAATCGGGCGAACTGTGGATCGATGCCGGAGCCTCGATCCTGGCCACCAACGGCCTCGGCTCGCCGTCGCCTGTGGGAAGCTCCAATGACGATCGCTTGGGCGACGGCTTCCGCATCGGCCTGCGCTTCGACTATAACTCCGCCGGGCGCTTCGGCCACGAATTGCAGTACGCCTACAATCACGCCGATGTGAACGATACCACCGGCCTGCTGATTCCTCCCGGCAAGAGCACGGCGGGCGGGATCAACCAGTTTGGTTACAACCTGCTGTATTACTTCAACGCCAAGACCGACGAGGCCAAGATTCGCCCCTTCGTCACCGTCGGCCTGCATCTGAACGATTACGTTCTGCCGTATACCGCCATCAATCGCGATAACGGAGATTCCTTCCGTCCCGGCTTCAACTACGGCGGCGGCATGAAGTTCCGCCTGTCGCCGATGTTCGGATGGCGCTTTGACGTGCGCGCCTACGACGCCATGAAGCCGAACTGGAGCGGTCTTTTGTATAAACAGGGCGGATTATTGCAGCAATACGAAGTATCGGCGGGATTCGGATTCTATTTTTGAGGAATGATCATGCTGCGGGAGTTTGCTGTGAAAAGACTGGCGATCGTCGGAGCCGGCGCGAGCTGTGCACTGTTGAGCTGTGTACTTTTGGCAGCGGAAACGGCGCCCAAGTTGGAGGCGCCTCGCAAGAAGGTTCAAGCCACCCAGACCCAGAAAGTGGATTTTCCCTCCGGCGGCGCAGTCCGCCTGACCAACTCCATCGGAACGCTGACCGTGATCGGCTGGGACCAGCCGCAGGTCGAGACGACCACGATCAAGACTACTAAGCAGTCCTACTCCGACGCCGAGCAAGCCAAGGGCTCGAGTGAGCTCGATAAGGTGCGCGTCACCACCGAACGCAAAGGAGACGAGGTGGTCGTTGCGACGGAGTTTCCGCGGCATCGCGATTGGCCGCCCGGCAATCCCTGGGGCCGTGGAGTGGATTTCGATCTGGAGTATCAGATTCACGTCCCGCGCAACGCCAAACTGGTGATCGAGCGTCATGACGTCGGTGAGATCCACGTCGACGATTTGACCGGCGATATCGCCGTGAACCTGCTACAGGGCGAAGTGATGCTGCATCTGCCCGAAGACGGAAAATACACCATCGACGCCAAAGCCGATTTCGGCCACATCAACTGTGACTTCCCCGGAGAGCAGAAGCCACGGCGCTGGCTCACCGGGCACCGCTGGGTGAACGAAGCTTCCGGTGACGGCGCGCACAAGCTGAACCTGCGGGTCGGCTATGGAGACGTGGTGATCCTCAAGACGCGCATACCGAAGCAGCCGCCGTCATTGCTGACGCCGCCCGCACCCACGGGATCGGCCAAGGGATTATGAACAGAGAAACGGTCCGCCAGCGGATCGAGCAATTCGGGATTTTACCGGCCATTCGCGTCGCTTCCGCCGAGGACGCGATCTTCGCCGTGGAGGCGATTCGTTCGAGCGGCCTTCCCATCGCGGAAGTGACCCTGACCATTCCGGGAGCTGTCGGGGTGATCGAGAAGCTCGCCGCGAACTACCCGGATCTCGTGGTCGGTGCGGGCACGGTCACCGATATCGAATGGGCCAAGCGCTGCTTGGACGCAGGCTCGCGTTTCCTTTCCAGCCCGAACCTGAAGCGCGAAGTGGTCGAGTTCGCGCGCAAGCACGATGTGGTTGTGTTCCCCGGCGCGTTGACGCCGACCGAGGTTTACGACGCCTGGGAGGCCGGCTCGGACTTCGTTAAGGTGTACCCGTGCTCGGCGATGGGCGGAGCCGACTACATTCGCGCGCTGAACTTTCCGCTACCGCAGATTCCTTTGATCGCCTCGGGAGGCGTGACCCAGCAGGACGTTCCGGATTACATTCGCGCCGGAGTCGCTGCGGTGGGCATCGGCCGCGATTTGGTTTCGCCGGAAGCGATCAAGCGTCGCGCCCCGGATTGGTTCATCGAGTTGACCCGCCGGTTTATCGATTTGGTCGAGACCACTCGGCATCCGCAAGAAGTCTGAAGCGCTCCAACGCGTTGACCATCGGCCTCAGCGGTGCTATCCTCTTCAAAGCGAAGGTCTGAAGTAAGGAAGAGGTATTCGATGCGCCAACGATATCTAGTGTTATCGGTTGTATTCGCCTGTGCCGTCGCACTTGTCTCGTTGGCGGTTTCCATGCCGGGTCAGACCCCTGCGGCGCCCTCCAAACAACCCGCCGCCACATCGGCAACGGCCTCCAAAACCGGCGCGGCGAAGGCGGGAGCCACGAAAGCCGGAGCCACGAAAGCCGGAAACACGCCTCGGACCGCCTGGGGCGATCCCGATCTCCAAGGCGTCTGGTTCGTGTTGGCGGATGTGCCCCTGGAGCGTTCCGCGGCGAATGCCGGCAAGGAATTCCTGACCGACGCGGAAATCGCTGCGGCGGATAAGCAGAAAGAGATCAATCCCGGGCGCAACGCCCGCGCGGCCGAAGGCACCCAAGCGGACGTCACTGGCGCTTATAACGCCGTCTTCAACTCGATCTTGAAGACTGGCAGGCGCACCTCGATGATCATCGATCCGCCGGATGGGAAAATTCCTCCGCTGGTCGCCGGAGCGCAGGGGCAGGGAGGCCGAGGCGGCGCTGGCGGCGGGGCCCGCGGCGGTGGTGGCGGCGGGGCGCGAGGCGGCGGTGCTCAGAACGAGAACCCGGAGAATATCGCGCAATCCCCGCGTTGTCTCGGCGTTCCCATGCCGTTCCTTCCGCTGAATACCGCTTTTGCTCAGGGCACCGTGATGCAGGTGGTTCAGTCTCCCAAATCCATGGCCATCTACATGGAAGACGATCACGCCGGCGGAGGCAACCGCGTCATCTATATGGACGGCCGCCCGCACCTTCCCCCCAACATCAAGCTCTATCTGGGAGACTCGCGCGGCCACTGGGACGGCAACACGTTGGTCGTGGAAACCACCAATTTCTCTCAGGGCTTCCGAGGATCCAACCCCGACACGTACAAGATGACCGAACGCTACACTCGCGTCGACGCCAACAATTTGCGCCGTGAAATCACCTTCGACGATCCCAAGACATGGACCAAGCCTTGGACCATTCTCATCGAGATGGGCAAGACTGACGACGCGCGCCAGATGATCTTCGATTCCGCCTGCCATGAAGGCAACTACGGCATGACCGGCATCCTCGTCGGCGCCCGCCGCGAAGAGCAAGCCGCCAAGAAGTAGACGTGGGGCAGGTCTCCGACCTGCCACTTACCCCTGGTCCGGCTTGCTGGTAAACTTATCTGAATTCCTCATATGCCGCTTTCCGTCGGCGACAAAGTCGGCCCATACGAAATCCTGGGTCCCATCGGCGCGGGTGGCATGGGCGAGGTGTACCGCGCCCGCGACGCGATTCTCAAGCGTGAAGTAGCGCTGAAGGTCCTGCCCGCATCGTTCCTGCGCGATCCCGACCGCGTAGCTCGCTTCCAACGCGAAGCCGAGGTTTTGGCTTCGCTCGATCATCCCAACATCGGACACATTCATGGAATGGTGGCTTCCGAAGACTCGCGTGGGTTGGTCCTCGCGCTCATCGAAGGTCCCACGCTGGCGGATCGCATTGCGGCCGGCCCGTTGCCACTACAAGAAACGCTTGCGATCTCGAAGCAGATCGTCGCAGCCCTGGAGTACGCGCACGACCGGGGCGTGGTCCATCGCGATCTGAAACCCGCAAACGTCAAAATCACACCTGATGGTGTCGTGAAAGTCCTGGACTTCGGCTTGGCCAAAGTCCTCGAAGACGAAGCGGCGCCGGCTTCAGCCGGTGGGTTGGCCGATTCACCCACGGTGACACTGGGCCACACCCGCGCGGGCGTGATCCTGGGCACGGTGGCCTATATGTCGCCCGAGCAGGCCGTAGGCCGCACCGTGGACCGCCGCAGCGATATTTTCTCCTTCGGCGCGGTGCTGTATGAGATGCTCACCGGCAAGCGCGCATTCGCGGGAGCCACCACGCCGGACGTGCTCGAAGCCGTGGTCAAGAACGATCCGGATTGGTCCAAGCTGCCTGCCGCCACGCCGGTTTATCTGCGGAAGCTGCTGCAGCGGATGCTGACCAAGGATCGCAAGCAAAGGTTGCAAGCCATCGGCGAGGCCCGCATCGCCCTGGAAAACCCAGAAGTGGGGCAGGTCTCCGACCTGCCTGTTTCCGGAGTGGGGCAGGTCTCCGACCTGCCCGTTTCCGAGCCGCGACCACAGGGAGCGGTCTATGCCTTAGCCGCCATCGCCGCTCTCGCGATCCTCGCCCTCGCCTACGTCTACTTCCGCGAGCCGCAGCCGGCGCTCGTGAAGTTCGAGGTCCCGCCGCCAGGGAAGGGCACGTTCGCACAAAACGTGGGTCCGCCCGCGGTCTCCCCCGACGGCCGCCGCGTCGTGTTCGTCGCTGCTGTGGATGGAAAACGCGCGCTGTGGGTGCGCGATCTGGATTCGCTTGAGAGCCGGATGCTGCCGGGCACAGAGAATGCAGCCGCGCCTTTTTGGGCCCCTGATAGCCGCCAACTAGGGTTCTTTGTCGCGGGAAAGTTGTTGAAGATCGACCTGACCGGTGCACCCGCCATCACGATTGCAGCCACCACTGGCGGCCTCAACGGCGGGGCCTGGAGCAAGGAAAACGTCATCGTCTTTACGTCCAGCTCTACGGCCGGTCTATTGCGAGTGTCCGCCGCGGGCGGGACTCCGGCACGCTTGACTGAGCTCGACATGAGCCGCAACGAGATCGCCCACCGGAAGCCAAATTTCTTACCTGACGGCCGCCATTTTGTGTACCTGGCCGTCTCGAGCGAGGCTGAGAAGACCGCCATCTTCGTCGGCGACCTGCAATCCAAGGACAAGAAACTGGTGGCGCGGGCGGCCAGCAACGCACAATACGTGGAGCCTGCGGGAAGCAGGGGAGGTGGCTACATCTTGTTTGCGCGGGATCGCACTCTGATGGCCCAGCCTTTCGATGCCGGCAAACTCCAAACCACCGGCGACGCTGTCCCCATTGCTGAACAGGTGGATTATTACCCAGGGGGTGGCTATGCCTACTTTGGAGCCTCGTGGAACGGAGTGCTGGCGTACTATCCGGGAGGCGCGGGTACTGCCTTGCAGATCACCTGGTATGATCGCTCCGGCAAGGTGGTGGGGACCGTCGGCAAGCCCGTGGATATTCAGACGCTCAGGCTGTCGCCGAACGGCAAGACGATAGCAACGGACCGGTTGGATGCACAGACCTCCAAACGTGACATTTGGTTATACGACCTGGTGCGCGGCACCGAACAGCGCTTGACATTTGAGAATGACAACCAGTTTCCAGTCTGGTCTCCGGACGGCTCCCGCGTCGCGTATATCAAAAGGACGGATACGAGGTTGGTGGTAAAGGCGGCGGACGGCACCGGCCCGGAAGAGCTGCTCGAAACCGCCCCAAAGGCTCCCATGGATTGGACCCGCGACGGCGCTTTTCTGCTCACGGCGACTCGGAACACGAATCCAAAGACTGGGAATGATATCTGGGCACTCCCCATGTCTGGTCCGAACGCACTGAAGCCTGTGGCGTTGCTCCAGACTGAGTTCAGCGAATGGCAACCTCGCGTATCGCCGGACGGCCGGTGGCTCGCTTACGAATCCAATGAATCCAAACGCTACGAGGTTTACGTGGTGGGATTCCCCTCGCTCAACGGCCACTGGCAGATCTCGGCCAACGGCGGCACGCGTCCGGTCTGGAGCCGCGATGGCCGCGAACTCTACTTCTCGAGCCCGGACAACAAGCTGATGGCCGTGCCCATTCAACCCGGCGCGCAGTTCCAAGCCGGCGTTCCCAAGCCGCTATTCGACGTGCGCCAGATGGCTACCGGGAACGCCACCTATGACGTGAGCGCCGACGGCCGTTTCCTGATCGCGACGCCGGTGGAGCAGCCGGCCACGGTTCCCATGACGGTGGTGCTCAACTGGCAGGCGGCCCTTAAAAAATACTGAACCGCGACAGTCATGGAGCGGCAACGATCACCACGTTCGCAAAAATTGTTTTCCCCCTTCCTCTCAACCACTTGCCGCAACCCCGCCCGCGCGCCCCGCGAATCTTCCATCTATGCTTGAGCCGTAAGTACGTTGCTCGGCCGAGCAGATCGTTGTAATGGTGAATTCCGCGTCCGCCTTAAACCAGCGGGCTTGCCGCTTC
>Ga0209415_10016030_pt1 | contig 12094 bp, 7 predicted proteins | sample PeaSoiSIISIP2007_FD_187696 | JGI IMG/M metagenome (GOLD analysis project Ga0209415, IMG submission 187696) | Peat soil microbial communities from Weissenstadt, Germany - SII-SIP-2007 (SPAdes) (version 2) | ecosystem: Environmental > Terrestrial > Soil > Wetlands > Peat | place: Germany... | reverse complement strand
AGGACGGCGTCGTAGGCGGCGAGGGCCTGCGGGGTGACGTCCACGGAGCGCATGCCGGGGAAGTTGTAATGGCGCATGTGGGGGAGCACGGGGAAGTAGGGATCGTTGTACTCGACCAGGGCGCCGCGCTCGAGAAGCAACTGTATGATTTTGAGCGAGGGGGATTCGCGCAAGTCGTCCACGTCTTTTTTATAGGCCACGCCGAGGATGAGGACGCGCGAGCCTTTCAGGCTCTTGCGGCGGTCGTTGAGCGCGGCGGCAACCTGATCGACCACGTGGTAGGGCATGGAGATGTTGATCTCGCCGGCCAGCTCGATGAAACGGGTGGAGAAATCGTACTCGTGGGCCTTCCAGGAGAGATAGAACGGATCGACGGGGATACAATGCCCGCCGAGGCCCGGGCCGGGATAAAAGGGCATGAAGCCGAAAGGCTTGGTGGAAGCGCTTTCGATGACTTCCCAGATGTCGATGCCCATGCGGTTGCAGAGGAGCTTGAGCTCGTTGACCAGGGCGATGTTGACGCAGCGGAAGATGTTTTCGAGGAGCTTGGACATTTCCGCGGCCTGGGTAGAGCTGACCTCGACGACGCGCGCGACGATCTGGCCATAGAGAGCGGCGGCGGCGCGGCGGCTGGGAGCGTTGATGCCGCCGACGACTTTGGGGATCTGCGCGAGCGAGAACTTTTTGTTGCCGGGGTCCTCGCGCTCGGGCGAGAAGGCGAGATAAAAATCGGTGGCGGGATCGGCGGCGTGCTTATCAGGCTGGACAGGACAGCGGAGGCCGGATTTTTCGAGGATGGGGAGGACCAGTTCCTGTGTGGTGCCGGGGTAGGTGGTGCTTTCCAGGACAATCAACTGGTCGCGCTGGAGGTGGGGCTGAATGGAGAGCGCGGTCTTCTCGACGTAGGAAAGATCGGGGTCGTGGCGCTCGTCGAGCGGGGTGGGAACGCAGATGATGACGGCGTCGCGGCCGGCAATTTCGGAGAAGTCGTTGGTGGCGGAGAAGACGCCGGAGCGGTGTAACTGCGCGATTTTGTGCGCGGGGATGTGCTGGATGTAGGTCTCGCCGGCGTTGAGCTTGGCGACCTTTTCGGGGTCAGTGTCGAAGCCTTTGACCTGATGACCCTGCTCGGCAAATCGGAGGGCCAGGGGTAGCCCCACGTAGCCGCAACCGATGATGCCAACCTGAATTCCCTTTCTCCCGAAGTATTCCGGGGGGCGTCGCGTCGCCATAAAGAGAGGGACTCCTCCTTCGCATGGAATGTGCGGAAAGACCGGTCGAATATAGCAGTAATCAAAGGGAGGCAACAGGCGCGAGGAATGCCCGTTCCGCCAAAGCGAGATAGGCGGCGTACAAAGCGACGCGGACAGGCAAGAATGCCTGTCCCACGAGAACGGATTCCAGTTGCCGCGCGCGAGGGGCATCGCGCACACTAACGCGTTGCGGGACGGCCGGGACGCGGCCCGGGACGGAGGAGGAGATGGGTGGGAACGCAGCGGAAGTGCTGCTGGTGGGGCTGTGCGCGGGAGTGCTGGTGGGACTGATGGGGGTGGGAGGCGGCATCGTGGTGGTGCCGCTGCTGGTGCACCTGTTCGGATTCGCGCAGCACCTGGCGCAGGGGACGTCGCTTTTCTTGCAACTGCCTCCCATCGGCCTGGGGGCTTTGCGCGAATATTGGAATTCGGGCGACGTGGACGTGCCTGCGGGGATGACGTGTGCGGGAGGGGCCCTGGTGGGAGGGTATGGGGGCAGCCTACTCGCGCTGTTTCTTACGGCACGGCATTTGAAAGCCATGTTCGGAGTGTTCCTGCTGCTTGCAGCGCTGCTGCTGGCGCGGCAGGCGCTCAGCGAGTCGCCCCCGGGGGAGAGGGCGGGCGGAGCGGAGGGAGGCAGGAAATGAACGGGTCCCGCCAGCGGCTGATCGGCATGTTTTTCGCGGCGAGCGGAATCGGCGTGCTCGGCGGGCTGTTCGGCGTGGGGGGCGGGATTCTATTCGTGCCGGTGCTGGCGCTGCTGTTCGGGTTCGAGCAGCATCGGGCGCAGGGCACGACGCTGATTGCGATGGTGCCTCCGACGGGTTTGCTGGCGTTTCTGAATTACGCGCGAGCGGGCCAGGTGGACTGGCGCGCCGGCCTGCTGCTGATGCCGGGAGTGTTCCTGGGCGGGGTGGCGGGGGCGAGGCTGGCATTGCGGTTGGCGCCGCGGCCGATGCGGATGGTGTTTGCGATGCTGGTGTTTCTGGCCGGTGCGTTCGAGTTGTACGACTCGTGGATGCGGTGAGCGCCGGCGGCGAGGCGGCGCTACCCTTGGGTGACGCGGAGATGCGTTGTGATTGTGCGACGCAGAAGCGGAGGGTATCCTCGTCGCAATGGTGGACATTCACTGTCACCTGCTGCCCGGGCTCGACGACGGACCGGAAACGATCGAGGAGTCCGTCGAGATGGCGGAGATGGCGTTAGCGGACGGGATCACCCACATCGCGGCCACGCCTCATGCCAACGATACCTATCCTTATGACTGCGAGCGCAACCTGGGATTGTGCGCGGAGCTGGCCGGGCGAATAAACGGGCGACTGCATCTGGCGACGGGCTGCGATTTCCATATGAGCTACGAGAACCTGGAGGCGGCGTCGGCCTGTCCGGGGCGATTCACGCTGAACCAGAAGGATTATCTTCTGGTGGAATTCGCGGACTTCGCGCTGCCACCCGCGCTGGATCAGGCGCTGGGCCGGCTGCAGGAGGCGGGGCTGAAGCCGATCGTCACGCATCCGGAGCGGAATCCACTGGTGCGCGCCGCACCGGAGAGGTTGCGTGGATGGATTGCGAGCGGGTGCTACGTGCAAATTACGGGGATGTCGCTGACGGGGCGTTTCGGGCGGGCGGCGGAGCGGGCGGCGCAGGATATCCTGGACCGCAACTGGGCCCATTTTGTTGCCAGCGACGCGCACAACGTGCGTGGCCGGCCCCCTCGACTGCGCCAGGCGTATGACCTGGTGGCGGCACGGCGCGGGCCGGAGGCGGCGCGCGCGCTCTTCCATGACAATCCACTCGCCGCGTGGGAGGGCAAGCCGTTGCCCTGGGTGCCCGAGCCGGAGCCGGCGGACTCGCCGGAAGGTTCTCGGCGGCGCTTCTTTTTCTTCTAAACCGTGACACGCCAGACTCTACCCCGGCTGCTGTTCGTTGCGGGCGCGCGGCCCAACTTCGTGAAGCTGGCGCCGCTGGTGGCCGCGGTGGCGCCGGAAGGCGGGACGCCACTGGCGGAAGTGCATCTGGTGCACACCGGGCAGCATTACGACGAAGCCATGTCGCGGCTTTTTTTCGAGCAGCTCGGGCTGCCGCGGCCGGACGTGAACCTGGAGGTGGGCTCCGGGACGCATGGGGCGCAGACCGCACTGGTTATGGAGCGGCTGGAGCCGGAGTTGGCAGAGCGGCGGCCGGACGCGGTGGTGGCGGTGGGCGACGTGAATTCGACCCTGGCCGCGGCGCTGGTGGCGGCGAAGTTGAATGTAGCGGTGGCGCACGTGGAAGCGGGGCTGCGCAGCTTTGATCGCACCATGCCGGAGGAAATCAACCGCGTGCTGACGGACCAGCTCGCGCAATGGTTGTTCGTGACGGAGCCGAGCGGCGTGGAAAATCTGCGGCGCGAGGGACGGCCCGAAACGGCGATCCATCTGGTGGGCAACGTGATGATTGACGCGCTCGAGCGATTTCTGCCGCTGGCGCGGAAGACGGCGGCGCTCGCGGAGTTGGGACTCGAAAGCGGCGCGGGTGCGCGGCCGTATGTGCTGGTCACTTTGCACCGGCCGTCGAACGTGGACGCCGCGGAAACGCTCCGGCCGCTGGTGGAGGGGCTGGCGGAAATCGCGCGTGAGGCTCCGGTGGTATTTCCCGTTCACCCGCGGACGGCGGAGCGGATGGAACGGTTCGGCCTGGGGCGGTATTTCTGCGCGGCGTGGAACGAGCGGGGCGCGGGGCTGCGGATGACGGCGCCGCTGGGCTATCTGGAATTCCTGCATCTCGAGAGCCGCGCGGCCGCTGTGGTGACCGATTCCGGAGGGATGCAGGAGGAAACGACGGCGCTGGGAGTGCCCTGCTTCACGCTGCGGGATTCGACGGAGCGGCCAATCACGATCGAGGTGGGGACGAACATGCTGGTGGGGAGGGATGTGGGCACGCTGGTGCGCGGCGTGCGCGAGGCGCTGGCCGGGCGAGCGAAGCGCGGGCGGGTGCCGGAGTTGTGGGATGGGCATGCGGCGGGGCGGATTGCGGCGATTCTGCTGAAAGATCTCACTTCTTAAGCCGAGCTCGCGCGGACGATTTGTACAGCTTTCAGAGGAAAGGCCGCAGGGCTGGCGCCCTGCGCTACACGAAGTCAGTTGAAGATTTCGAGGATTTCTTCGTAGCGTTTAAACGGCGCGATGAGGTAGACGCCAGCCAGTTCCGTGCGGGCCCAATCGAGCATGCGGCGGGCGATGGCGAAGCCGCGTTCGCGGGCGGCGGTGCCCGCGGCTTCGAGATCTTTGAGCACAGGCTCGGGAATGACGATGCCGGGGACTTCGTTGTTCAGCCGCATGGCCTGCTTGGAGCTGGTGAGGGGCCAGACTCCGGCCAGCACGGGAATGGGGCACTTGCCGCCGAGGCGTTTTTCAAATTCGTGCCACTGCGCGGGATCGAAAATCGGCTGGGTCATGGCCACGCGGGCGCCCGCATCGATCTTCTGCCGGAAGCGGGCGATTTCGTAGTCGAGATCATCGGCGACGGGATTGACAGCGACGGCGATGGTGAAGTTGGTGGCGCCGCCGAGGGTCTTCCCGGCCCAATCCATACCCTGGTTGAGCCGCGCGAGGATTTTGACCAGGCCGACCGAGTCCACTTCATAGACGCCGCTGGTTTCCGGATGGTCGCCGAGAGACGGCGGGTCGCCGGTGATAGCCAGGACGTTGCGTACGCCGCCGACGGACCAGGCGCCGAGGAGCATGGCTTGAAGACCGATGACGTTCAAATCGCGGGTGGTAAGGTGCGGGATGGTTTCGACGCCGCGGGCTTCAAGGGCGCCGGCGAGGACGAGCGCGTCCATGCCGACGCGGGCGAGAGTTCCACTGTTGATGTCGATGGCGTGGACGTGGCCGGAATCCATGAGGCGCGCCACCTGCTCGAAAACGCGGTCGCAGGAAATTCCCTTGGGGGGATCAATTTCAACGCTCACGACAAATTCGCCGCGGCCGATGCGGCGCCAGATGCCGCTCTCGGGATCGCGCGCGGGGATGGGATGGGTATCGGTGCGCGGTTCGAGCACCGCGGACCGGGTTTGCGAGGGCCGACCGGGCTGGAATCCAACGACGGCCCCGGCGATGGCCCGGATGTGATCGGGCGTAGTGCCGCAGCACCCGCCGAGCACGCGGACGCCGAGGGCGGCGGCCTCGCGGGCAAAATGGGCAAAATATTCGGGCGAGGATTTGGGATAGGTGATGCGGTCGCCCATGCGCTTTGGGAATCCAACGTTGGGCATGGCGGAAAGAGGCAAAGGGCCGAGGGGCGCCCATTCCTCGATGATGGCGAGAAGTTGCTGGGGTCCAACGGTGCAGTTCGCGCCCATGGCCTGGACGTCTTTTTCTTTGACCTTCTGCCAGACGTCGCGCGGGTGGAGACCGGCGAAGGTGCGGTTTTCTTCGGAGAACGTCATTTCGGCGACGACGGGGAGCCGGGAGAAGGAGCGGATGGCGTCAATGGCGAGGAGGAGCTCGTCGAGATCGCCGAAAGTCTCGAGTAGAAAGAGGTCCACGCCGCGCTCTTCGAGAGCGGCGGCCTGCTCGCGGAAAATGGCCAAGACCTCGGCGGCGGGCAACGGGCTAACCTGTTGGGCCATGCCAAGAGGGCCGATGGAACCGGCGATGAGAACTTCGCGTGCGGCCGCCTCGCGGGCCTCGCGCGCCACTTTTACGCCGGCATGATTGATGCGCGCGGTGGAGTCCGCCAGGCCGTGGGGCGCGAGTTTGTGGCGGTTGGCGCCGAATGTGTTGGTTTTGATGAGCTGGGCGCCGGCGGAAATGTAGGCCTGGTGGATGCGGAATACGGCTTCGACGCCGGTGAGATTGACTTCGTCGAAACAGCGCTGCGGGCCGAGCACTTCGTAGAGCATCGAGCCCATGGCGCCATCGGCAACCAGCACCGAGTCGCGCAGCCTGGTATTGAAGTCTTCGATACGCATCGTGCTCCCCGGCAGCCTTTCCGGCTCAGGTGAGAAACGTCCAGTATAACATCGGGCGCGCAGGGGCCTGGTCTGTTGAGAGGGAAAGATTCCGCTTCAGAAACATTACGAGCGAAAGCTGCGTATCACGTCCCGAGGCTGGAGTACCGGGTGGGGCAGAAATCATTCCGCGGGAATCCGGGACGCGCCTGGGGAGGCGAGATGCAAACGCTCGTGCAGGACATGCGCTATGGCATTCGGATGATCGTGAGGTCGCCGGGCTTCGCGGCGATCGCGATATTCACTCTGGCGCTGGGCATCGGCGCGAATACCGCGCTGTTTTCCGTGGTGAACAGCGTGCTGCTCAATCCGCTGCCGTACGAGCAGCCGGAGCGCCTGGTGGCCATGTATTCGAAGACCGCGCAGTTTTCGCACTCCTCGATCTCCTATCCCAATTTCCTGGATTGGGAGCAGGAGCAGCGCTCGTTTTCCGCCATGGCTGCATTCCGCGAGGAGAATTACAACCTGACGGGCATGGGCGAGCCGGAGCGCGTGAAAGCGGAGATGATCTCCGCCGATTTCTTCTCCGTGCTGGGAGTGAAGCCGGTTGCGGGGCGATTGTTCCTGCCGGAAGAGGATCGGGTGGGCGCGCCGCCGGTGGCGCTGATCAGCGGGGGCCTGTGGAAGCGAAAATTCGGCTCATCGCCGGAGGCGATCGAAAAAACGCTCACGTTGAACGGCGAGAGCTACGCCGTGGTGGGCGTGATTCCGGCGGATTTCCGCTATCAGGGCGGCAATTTCCATAACAGCGACGTGTATGTGCCCATCGGCCAGTGGAACGACTCGACCTTTCGGGACCGGCGCGTGGGAATGGGCATGGACGCGGTGGGCCGGCTGAAGCCGGGCGTCACGTTCGAGCAAGCCCGGGCGGACATGAACTCCGTTGCGCAACACCTTGCCGAGGCGTATCCGGATGCCGACAAGGGCACCGGGATCACACTCCTTTCGCTCAAGCAGGACATTGTGGGCGACATCCAGCCGTTTCTGCTGGTGCTGCTGGCCGCGGTGGGATTTGTGCTGTTGATTGCCTGCGCGAATGTGGCCAATCTGCTTTTGGCGCGCTCGACGGGGCGCACACGCGAATTCGCGGTTCGCGCGGCGCTGGGCGCCAGCCAGGGCCGTGTGATTCGCCAGCTTTTGACGGAGAGCCTGGTGCTCTCCTGCACGGGAGGCGGTCTGGGCCTGCTGCTGGCCGCTTGGGGAACGCAGGCGGGGATCAAGCTTCTGCCGGAAGCTTTGCCGCGCACGCAGTCGGTGCATATCGATTCCCGCGTATTGCTGTTTACATTGGCTGCATCAGTGCTCGCGGGAATTTTCTTCGGGCTTGCGCCGGCGCTGAAAACTTCGCGCGCGGACCTGCACGAGACGCTGAAAGAAGGGGGGCGCGGCTCGAGCGGCACGCGCCACCGGCTGCAGGGTCTCTTTGTTGTCGTAGAAATGGCGATGGCGCTGGTGTTGCTGGTGGGCGCGGGGCTGATGATCCGCAGCCTTGCGAACCTCTGGAGCGTGAATCCAGGCTTCGATTCGCGCCATGCGGCTACCTTCTCGCTCTCCTATCCCACATCGCTGGGCCTGACGCCCGATGCCATTCGTGCCTCGATGCGGCAGCTTCACGACGCAGTGGCCGCCGTTCCGGGAGTGGAGGCGGCTTCGCTGACCGCGGGCTCGATGCCCATGTCCGGCGATTCGGAGCTGCCATTTTGGATTGAGGGACAGCCGAAACCGGCGACCGAAGCAGAGATGAAACAGGCGCTGTTTTTCGCCGTGGAACCCGAATTTCGCAAGGCCATGGGGATTCCGCTGGAGCGCGGGAGATTCCTGACGCCCGCGGATAATGAGCACTCCCCGTTCGTCATCGCCATCGACGACCAATTCGCGAAGCTGTACTTCGCGGGGCAGGACCCCATCGGCAAGAGCGTGAACTTCGCACTCTTCAACAGACCGGCGGAAATTGTGGGCGTGGTGGCGCACGTCAAGGAATGGGGACTGGATGAAAACGCCAATTCGCCCGTCCAGGCGCAGTTCTATTTCCCGGTTTCGCAGATCCCCGACCAATTCATGCCTCTCGTGGCGCAGGGGGCGCAATTCGTGGTGCGGACGCGAGGAGCGGAGGGAATGGAGATGGGCCCGATGCGCCAAGCGCTCCAGAAAATCAACGGCCAAATCGTGGTGTACGGAGCGCAGACGATGGACGAAATCATCTCCGATTCGCTGGCGGCGCGGCGATTCTCGATGATTCTGCTGGGCATTTTCGCCTCGCTGGCCGTGATTCTTTCGTGCGTGGGCATCTACGGCGTGATTTCCTATCTGGTGGGGCAGCGCACGCATGAGATCGGCATACGCCTGTCGCTGGGCGCGCAGCGAAATGACGTGCTGCGATTGATTCTGGGCCGGGGCGCGAAGATGGCGCTTCTGGGGGTCGCCGTGGGCGTGGCCGGCTCTCTGGCGCTGACGCGGCTGATGGCGAAGCTGCTCTTCGGCGTGAGCGCGTATGACCCGCTTACGTTTCTCGGGGTGGCGGGCCTGCTGATGCTGGTGGCGCTGGCCGCGTGCTATATTCCCGCGCGCCGCGCGATGCGCGTGGACCCCATGGTCGCGCTGCGATATGAGTAGTGGTTTGCAGGCAATCGCGCAAAATAGCGGAATAGCGGTGGCGCTGCCGTTGGTTGGGTTGGGCACGGGGATTGTGGGTGCAACACGGTTGTCCTATAGTGGCGTCTATCCAAGATGCGAAACGGAGATTTCAGCTCACGATGATGACTCGATTGATTCTTCTTTTCGGCCTGGCCTCCCTGCTCTCTGCAAATGCATCTGCCCAAACCGCCGTCGCCAGCCATGCCGGCCATCAGACTACGGCCAAATACAGAGACCTTCCCCCGCCGGCGCTGATGGAAGGAATCGGCGAGGCCAGCCTGAAAATCACCACCAGCTCCGAAGCTGCTCAGGCCTATTTCAATCAAGGACTTCGGCTGCTGCACTGCTTCTGGGACTTTGAAGCCTATCGCGCGTTCAGAGAAGCCGAGCGGCTCGATCCCTCCGCGGCCATGGCTTATTGGGGGGAGTTTGAGGCCCTGAAGTTCCGCGGACCGGTGACGGAGGATGGCAGGGCCGCGCTGGAAAAAGCGAAGTCGCTGGCAGGTAAGGTCTCCGAGCACGAGCAGTTCTACATCCGGGCGTCGGAACATGAAGAGAATGCGGACAAGCCCGAAGAGCGTTCGGCCTACCAGCGCGAGATGGAAGCGGTCATCGACCGGTTCCCGGAAGATTTGGATGCGCAGGCGTTTCTCGCCCTGTCGGAGATGAGCGGATACGGAACGGATGATGGTCGCCCGCGCGAAGGCGAGCTGTATTCCCAGACGCTTCTGCGCAACCTGCTGGCGGCGCATCCGGAGAACGCCGCGGCGAATCACTATTGGATCCACGCCATGGAACACGGCTCGCACCCCGAGGCCGCGCTGCACAGCGCCGACGTGCTGGGGCGCCTGGCTCCCAACTCCGGGCACATGGTTCACATGCCGGGCCACATCTACTGGCGCGTGGGAGACTATGAGCGAGCGCGTCAATCCTTTGTCAACTCGGTGCATGTGGACGAGGCTTACATGGCCGCGCAGGGAATCAAGCCGGAGGAGGATTGGAATTACGCGCACAACCTGGCCTACCTGATCGCCGCGTGCGCGGAATCCGGCCGCTACCAAGAAGGACTGGAGTGGGCGAAGAAACTGCGAGACATGCCGGCACCTACCGGGATGAGTTCCGCGCGGTTTGTGGTTTGGTCCGGCGCCAGCGTGGCGCGCGTGCATATCCGCTTCGGCGACTGGAAGGCCGTGCCGGGCGATCCCGTCTCGTTCGGGACGGACGCGGCTTCGGCCGGCATGACTGCGAAAGCATACTCCGAAGGCTTGAATCTGTACGCCATGGGGATGGCCGCGCTTGAGGGCGGCAACATGGCGGAAGCATCCAAGCAGGCGGAAGCTCTGGACGCATTGCTGTGGAGGCTCGAAGCCGGCAAGCCGAAAAAGAAAGCATCCGACGCGGCGCAAGATCATGAGGCGGAGGATCCTTCTGAGATCCTGAATCTGCTGGGAACGATTTCGCTCGATCTTCGCGGCGATCTGAAGATCGCTGAGGGGGACGCGGCGGAAGGCATCCAACTGCTCGAGCAAGCCGCGGAAAAGGAAAAGGGCCTGGGATACACGGAGCCGCCCCACTACTACCGTCCGGAGCAGGAAAGCCTGGGCTACGCTTACCTGAAATCCCAGCAATGGGAGAAGGCCCGCGAGGCGTTCCAGGCGTCGCTGCGCGAGCGGCCCAAGAACGGCCACGCTCTCTACGGCCTGGCGCAGTCGTATGCGCTGGCTGGAGACGCAACGCGAGCCACCGCAGCTTTTCAAGCGTTCCTTGCGAGCTGGCCCCACGCGGACAGCGACCTGCCACAAGTGAAGCAAGCCAAAGCATGGCTTGCCACAAGCGAACACCGATAAAGGCAGATTTGCCGGGCTAATGCTTTTGGGCGAACTTCGTGCCGAAAAAATCGCCTGGGTTCCACGCGGGGCGCTGGTCCTGCTGCGCCACCTCGTAGCCGACGAGGAATGACAATCCCGTGGATTTAGCCGCCGAATCGAAATAAAACTTCTGGCTCATATTGTCGCGCGGGGTGTGGTAGATGCTGGAGATCCACTTCTCGAAGACGGCGGCGCCGTCCACGCCGGGGTCGGCGCTCTGCAATCCGGGATTCATGAACACGGCCGGGACGCCTTGCTTGACGAACGAATACTGATCGCTGCGAATGAAGATCACTTCTTCCGGTATGGGATCGGGGCTGATGGTGTATCCCATGATTCGTGCGGCCACCTCCACATCCTTCGATAAGCTCGAATGCTCCGTGCCAAGCGGCACAATGTCTTTGTTGGGGAAGAGCACGCCGGGCGCGCCGTCGAGGTTCACATCGGCGACGATGCGTTCGATGGGGACCGTGGGGAAGTGCGCGAAGTAGTCCGACCCGAGCAGGCCTTTTTCCTCGCCGGTGACGAAGAGGAACAGAATCGAGCGCCGCGGAGGCCGCGGCAAACTCGAAAACGCGCGCGCGACTTCAAGGACCGCGGAGGTGCCGGAAGCGTTGTCCCAGGCGCCATGGCAAACGGCGTCTTGCTCTGCCGGGCGGCAGATGCCCAGGTGGTCCACATGCGCCGTGAAAACGACGTATTCCTGCGCGAGCCGGGGGTCGGAACCCGCGAGACTGGCGATCACGTTGCGGCTTTCAATTGGTGTGTACCGGCTGACGGTATGAATCTTCACGCTCACCGGCAAGGCAAACGAGAGGGACCTGCTCTCCCGTGTGGCCGCGAAGATTTCCGGCAGCGAGTGCGGGGCGCCCGCAAAGAGCGCTGAGACGCCGCTTTCGTTCATCACCGCGGACGCACGGATTTCCCGAACCGTATCCGCGGGAACGCCCTGCGCGTCGAGCCAGCGCATGCTCCCGGCGCGAGACTGGGGAACGATCCAGCTCCAACTATAGTGCTGGAGAACTTCCGGCGATAGGACGGTGATGATCCCGACGGCTCCGTGCGCCGCGGCGTTCCGCGCCTTCACGACGGGATCGGAAAAATACGCACGCTCGGTGGAGGGGAAACGCGGGGGCGCGCCACGCAGCATGACGATCACTTTCCCATGCACGTCCACGCCGGCGTAATCGTCATGCTGAAATTCCGGCGCGGTCACCCCAAAGCCCACAAAGACCGAGCCCGCATCCACACTCGTGTCGGTCTCGAGCGAGTTGCCGCCCATGATGTAGTCGGCGGCGAACACGAGAGTCTGCGGTTTGCCGTCGCGCACGAGCTCGAAGGAACTC
>Ga0209415_10016029_pt1 | contig 12095 bp, 9 predicted proteins | sample PeaSoiSIISIP2007_FD_187696 | JGI IMG/M metagenome (GOLD analysis project Ga0209415, IMG submission 187696) | Peat soil microbial communities from Weissenstadt, Germany - SII-SIP-2007 (SPAdes) (version 2) | ecosystem: Environmental > Terrestrial > Soil > Wetlands > Peat | place: Germany... | reverse complement strand
GCCGCCCCGCCGCGCGTCATCATCCGGCACTGCGACTCGTACGACGCCGAGCGCATCCGCACCATCGTGCGAGAGGGCCTCGAGGAGCTGAAGCTGCAGCCCCACGGGCGCACGCTCGTGAAGCCCAACCTGGTCGCCGCGGGCGAGCAGTTCCCCTACGCGTACACGCGCCCCGAGTTCGGCGAAGGCGTGCTGCGCGCGCTCAAGGACGTCGGCGGCGACCGCATGACCGAGCTCGCAGCCGGCGAGCGCTGCGGCATCACCATCCCCACGCGCCTCGCCTTCGCGCAGAGCGGCTGGGACGACGCGCTCGCGCGAGTCAAAGGCGTGAAGCGCTACCTCTTCGAGGAGGAGCCCCAGGTCGAGATCCGCTACACGCACGACAAGCGGCTGCGCGACTACGTCTTCACGCCAGAGCCCATCGCCAAGGCCGACTTCTTCGTCAACTGCCCCAAGTTCAAGGCCCACCCGTGGACGACGGTGACCTTCTCGATGAAGAACTACATCGGGATCCAGGACGACCGGCACCGGCTCATCGACCACGACCATCGCTTGAACGAGAAGATCGCCGACCTGCAGTACATCATCCAGCCGCAGTTCATCTGCATCGACGGCATCGTCGCCGGCGAGGGGCGGATGCTCACGCCCAAGCCGTTCGACCTGAAGCTCATCGTCATGGGCAATAACCAGGTAAGCTTCGACTCGGTCTGCTGCGCCATCATCGGCGTCGATCCCCGCACGGTCGATCACATCAGGTTCGCCTCCGAGCGCGGCTTCGGCACGATGGACCTGTCGAAGATCGCCATCTCGGGCGACGTGACCCTCGAGAAGGCCAAGGAGCGCGCCAAGGGCTTCGAAGTGGGCCTCATCCGCGTCGAGAAGTACTTCGAGGGAACCAAGTTCACGGCGTACGCCGGCCCTCCGCCGGAGACCGAGTTCACCGACTACTGCTGGGGAGGCTGCCCCGGCGCCATCGAGGAGGCCGTCGAGATCCTGCGCGCGTACGACAAGGAGCTCGACGCCAAGACTCCCAGGATCCACGTCGTCTTCGGCGCCTACGAGGGACCGATCGACGCCAAGCCCGGCGAGAAGGTCGTCTTCATGGGCGACTGCGTGAAGTGGCACGGCAAGATCGGCGAGGAGCTCGTGCAGATCAAGAGCACCTACAAGAACCGCGCGACCAAGGATCCGCACCACGCCAAGCACGACGACATCTACGGCAAGCTCGTGAGCGTGACCTCCAAGCTCCGTGAGGCCAAGGGCGTGTCGTACGTGCGCTTCGAGGGCTGCCCGGTGAGCGTGGCCGAGCAGGTGCTGGCGCTGGTGGGCCTCACGAAGTGCAAGAACCCGTTCTTGGACCGCAAGGAGTCGGTGCGCTTCAACAAGGCGTACCTGAGCTGGCGCGCCGTGACGGCCTTCAAGCGGCTGACCGGGCACCCGTACCAGCAGCCCGGGCCGAGTGACCGGGGCGAGGCGAGGCCAGACGTCACGGCCGTCCCGACACCGGGGACGGCCGAATAGCCACGGCGGATGTATTTGCTGATCTAGCGCAACAATCGCGTCTCAGACGTCAGATGGTGTTCGCCGTCCCGTGACATACTCGTCACAGTGCGGGCCATGCGAAGCGCGGGGTGGCTGGTGGGGGGCCTGGGGCTTCTGCTGGGCTGCAGCAGCGGCAGCGGCTCGAGCCAGGGATTTTCGCAGGGTACCGAGGCGGGCTCCGACACGGGGTCGGGGTCGAGCAGCGGGGGCGTGGGACCCGATGGCTCCTCGGGCAACAGCGACTCGGGCGGGGTGACGCCCGACGGGTCGAGCGGCGGAGACACCGGGAGCGGGAGCGGCGGCGGGGATGGCGGTGGCGGTGTCACCTGCACCACGAGCGCCGACGGAGGCGCCGGCTGCTACGCGATCACCTGCAATGCCGGGGGCGTGCACACGCTGCAGGAGAACCGCGACCGGCTCATCGCCGACCTCGCGCGCCGCAAGTGCACCGATAGCTGCACCTTGTGGGCGGCCCTGAACGAGGCCGAGCGATACATCTTCCTGATGGACACGACGTACTTCGGGGACACCTCGAGCAGGCTGTACCCGCCGCCGTCGACCAACGCCGAGACCGCCCTCGATCACGCCGTCGCGCTCTACAGCATCAACGGGCCGCTGGCCGGGCAGGGCGTCGACGGCAGCGGCCGCGGGGGCAACGACTACAACCGCTGCTACTTCGGGTTCGACGACTTCGCCAAGTGCGTGATGCGAAACTTCACCGCCGCCAACCCATCCATGACGGCCGGCTACAACATGTGGGTCAAGTCCGACGACCTGGCCGGACCGCACGCGCCCTTCACGCAGCGCGAGATGATCTACTGGTACAAGGCCTTCACCGACCTGCAGTCCAACGGTCCCCAGTTCCACCACTGGCACCAGGACTCGGACTTCACGCAGTCGGGCATCGACGCGCGCCTGGGTGTGTGCGGCAACACCGACCGGTCGCTGGTCGAGTCGACGATCGCGTTCGATTTCTACCACAACAGCGATCCGCTCGGGAATTACGCGGGCCGCGGCGGCTATGGCTGGCAGATCGTCGACCAGCACTCGAGCATCAACGCCGACTGGGCGTACATGCCGACCGGTTGCCCCATGTCCGCCCCGGTGAACATGGATCCGTACGGCGGCGGCACGTTCGCCGGCATGGGACCGAGCGCCATCTCGGGCGGCGGGTGCACGAACCCGGTCCTGGGCGACGCGGGTTGCGCGCCGTGACCTGAGCGGCACGCAGGTAGCTCGCCGACACGTCGGCATCGCCTAGTGCTTGGGCGTGTAGCTGTCGATGAGCAGGTAGGCCATCCCGCCGAAGACCGCGAGCAGGAAGAACACCAGGAGCATGACGGTGCGCCGCTTGCGCTTGCGGCCATCGAATGGCACGTCGAAGTCCAGCGGCATGTCGCGCGCGAGGGCGGCGAGGTCGACCTGGGGCACCGTGGAGACGATGGGCGCCGCCCGCACGGCGGGAGCCGCGTACGACGGGGCCGCCATCGCCGAGGCGTACGTGACCGGCGCGGGCGGCACGGCCGCAGGAGCGGCGACGAGGGCCGGCGTGGGCGTGGGCGCATAGGCAGGCGCCGCGGGAGTGACCGCCGCGGGCTGCACCACGATGGCCGCCGCAGACGGGGCCCGGGGCCGGCGCTCGAGCTCCGCGATGCGGTGCTGCAGCGGCAGCACCGCGTGATCGATCATCTCGCGCACGATGGTCCGCAGGTCCTCCGCCGTGAGCGAGGCCAGCGTGGGGCCCGAGTTGGGCGCGCGAGGCGTGACGGCCGGCGCCGGCTGCGGCGTCGCCGGTTGCGGTGTCGGCGCCTGGACCGCGAGGCTGGTCTGCTCGTCCTCGGGCTCCGGGTCGTCCCATCCGCTGTCGACCGCCCCGGCCGCAGGCGGCGGCCGTTGGGGCGCCTGCCCGCTCAGGGTCATCGTCCTGCCCGCATGCGCCGGGGCCGCAGGTGCATTCACCCTCGCCGGCGCGACGCCTCGCGCGGCCACCGGAGGCGCCGGGGGCGAAACGGGTCTCGCCGCGGGAGCGGCGGGCGGCTTGGGCGGCGATGCGGGACCGCGAGCGCCAGCGTTGCTCATGGCCCACTACGCTGCCTGATCCTCGGCCCGGACGCTAGGCGCAAGCCGACGTGCCAGCGTGCTTTCAGCCGAACTGCACCGACCTCTTCGACATGCACCCGTAGGCCCAGCCGGTGATCGGGAAGGTCACCGGCTCCTGCCTCTCGATCGAAGCGCCCAGGGCCACCGCCACGGGGACGAAGTGCTCCACCGTCGGCAGGGCCATCTTGACGCCGGGCGCCTTCTGCCGGAAGCGCGCGAGGGTGGCGACGTCCCGTTTCTCGAGCGCGTCTCTCGCCCAGGCGTCGAAGTCCCTCGCCCACGCCGGCGGCGGCTCGCCCTTGCGGTAGCTCACCGCCTTCGGGTTGTGCGTGAGAAAGCCGCTGGCCATGACGAGCACGCCCTCGTCGCGCAGCGGCGCGAGGCGCTTGCCGAGCTCCAGCAGCGGCTCGATCGCCACCCCCGGCACCGACATCTGCAGCACCGGCACGTCGGCCGCCGGGTACATCGCGACGAGCGGCACGTAGACGCCGTGGTCGAGGCCGTGCGCCAAGACTTCGTCGACGGTGCCCGCGGGATCGAGCAGCTCGTGCACCCGCTTCTGCAGATCGTTCGCGAAGCCCGGCGAGTACCTCACGTCGTAGTACTGCCGGGGCAAACCGGTGAAGTCGTGGTTGAGCGGCATGAGCGCGGACGACCCGAGCGACACCCTCTCGGTCACCCAGTGCGCGCTCAGGACCAGGATGCTCCTGGGCTTCGGCATCGCCTCGGCCCACGCGCGCAGCTCGCCGGTCCACGTCGCGTCGTCGCGCAGCAGCGGTGACCCGTGCGCCACGAAGATCGCGGGCATGGTTTGCGTGCTGGGCACCTCTTCCACGGGGATCGCGCGCTAGCGTAGCGCCATCAGCGAGACGACGGACCAGCCTCCCTTGTCGACGTCGACGGTGACGTCGCGCCGCACGCCGCGCGCGTCGATGTGAACCGTGTGCTTGCCCGCAGGCACGCGCACACGCGCGATGGCGACGCGCGCGGGCAGCGTCTCCCAGCTGCGCGTGTCGGGCGTGTCGAGCGCCGTCAGCGTGGCCTGCGCGCCCAGCGACACGAGCAGCCCCACGAGGCCGTTCTTCTGCCCCGTCACCGCCCCGGCGACCGACCCGATGGCGAAGCGAGAGATCATGCGCGTGATGGCGCTCAGGATGATCTTGCCCTCGATCTTCTTCCACTCGACGCGCACCTGGTCGGTGACGTTCACGGCCTCCTCGAGCTGCACGTAGTGCCCGTCGAGCATGCAGGCCGGGACGGTGTACCCGCCGCGCTCGGGCCCGAGGGTCGGGTAGTTGATCCAGGTGACCAGGCCTTGCGCCGCGATGCGGTTGGCCGCGGCCACGTCGCCGGGTGCGAGGGCGCCGGACATCATCGTGAGCGCCAGGCCGATGGGAATGCGATGGGCAATCTTGTGCGGCACGCGCCCGTAGCCGACGACGAAGACGAGGTCGCCCTGCCCGTCGTCCTGCGCCGGGGGCGGCGGCGCGTCGGCGCTCTCGAGCTGCTTGAGCCGGGGCGAGCGATACTGTCCCTTCGGCAGCAGAGCGCGCACCGGACCGGTCAGCGAGTTGAACCCCGTGAACGGCAGCGCCTGGTCGTACCAGCGCAGCGCCTCGTCGACCTGATCGCTCTGCTCGAACGTGAAGCCCGCGAGGAAGCCCCCGAGGCCGAGGACGGCGTTGTCGGACTCGCCCAGGTCGTCGTGCACGTACTTCTGCATGACCGCGAGCCGCCGCGCCTCGACGCGCGCGCCATTGAGGTCCTTCTGCTCGAGGTAGTTGACCATGTCGAGCGTGTTGACCATGAGCTTCTCGTACGGCGGCGCCTGGTACTTGCCGGACGAACCCGAGAACACGTACGTGCCGATGGTGTCCTTCGCGTCGTGCGCGAGGTCGAGCATGTCGATGGCCTTGTCGGCGGCTTCGTAGTCGTGCTTGGAGGCGTCGAACGCGGCGATGCTCTGCTGGATGCTGCCGCGGTCGAGGACGAAGAGGGCGTTGTCGCTGCCCATGTCCTTGGGCAGGTCGGCGGGAGTCGGGACGTCCATCTCCTTGTCGAGCAGGGATATGGCGCCGTGCGGATCGCCCATGTCGAGCGCCGAGCGCACGGGTTCCATGTGCTCGGAGTGGCTGGCGCACCCCTGCAGGGCGAGCGCCCCCAGCGCGAACAGCGCGGCCCCTAGAGCACGGCTTTGGTGATGTACGTCTTCTGTTGCCACCGGATCTCACTCGTCTCGGTGTCGATCACCTGCATGAAGATGAAGTACTGCACGCGTCGCGCGTCGTCGGTGCGCTCGTCGGACGAGCCGACCTTGCCGGTGATGTAGTACTTCACGCCGAGCTGCTTACCGTACTGCGGGATGTGGCGCGGGTCGAAGACCGGGTGCTGCGCGCCCTCGACCTGGCGAATCATGTCGCCCTGCCGCTCGCTGCTGATGACGCGGACGATGCTCGAGTTGACGAGCCAGGTCTCGGTCTCGCTGAGCATGGCGTCGAGCTGCGGGTCGATGTGCTCGCTGGTCTCGTTGAGGAACGGCGCGATGGCCACCGTCTGCCGGTCGTTCTGGCCGGCCTTGATGCGCCACTCGTCCATGATGGGCGCGGCGCGCATCTGGTCGAGCAGCTTGTGGAGCGACCGCTGGATGTCGTCCTTGTCCAGACCGGTGCTCATCGCGGGCTGGTCGATCCCGGGGTTGTCTGCGCCGCGAACATACTGCGGGCCGCAACCCGCCGAGAGCGGGGCTGCGAGCGCGAGCGCGACGACCAAGCAAGAGGTGGTGTTCATGGTGGGTGCCTCGACGTCTGCTGTTTAGACGGCGGCAGGATAGTAGAAACTCAAGGCGTCTTCGCGCGAGGTCTTTCGCTATGACCCGTTCGCCAGGGGGACTGTGGCCCGCCCTTCACTGCACGGTCCAGCTTCCCTCAAGATCCCGCTCGAGCCAGCGCCTCGTGCAGCACGCGATCCACTACCTCGCCGCCCTGGGCGCCCACGATGGGAGTCTCGTCGATCCAGATCGTGGGCAGGGCGTAGCCGCCGGCTTCCTTGAACTCGCTCCTGTCCGACTCGATCGAGGCGTCGGTGGCGGGGCTCGTCACGCAGTCGCGGAAGGCGTCGAGCGGCAGCCCCAGGCGCTCGGCGATCTTCTCGCACCCTTCCTTGGTGAGGTCCTCGGAGGTGAAGAGGGCGTCGGCCATCGCGTCGCCTTTGCCCAGCCGCTCGCCGCAGCAGGCGGCGCGGGCGGCGTCGAGCGCGTGCGGGTGCATGCGAAGAGGCACCTGCCGCCTTACCAGGCGCACCTTGTCGCGGACCGGCTCGAGGATCGGCTGGATCTCGGCGTGGGTCATGCGACAGAACGGACACTCGAAGTCGACGAAGTCGACCACGGTGACCTTGCCGCGCGGCGTGCGACCGATCTCCTCGTGGATGACCCTCGGCGTCGGGTTGATCAGGAACCCCGCGACGAGCGGCACTCCCGCGGCGACGCCCAGCAGGGCCGCACCGCCTGCCTGCACCGGCCAGCGCAGCGCGAGGCTCTCGTCTTCGCCCTTGCGGTAGCGCCACGCCGCGGCGCCCAGCGACAGGACGCCGCTCGCGTCCGCGACGGAGCAGTAGGGGCAGAAGTGACCGAAATGGAGCTGCGCAAATAGCAGCAGCACGCCGGCCAGCCCCGCACCGACCGCGAGCAAGACCTGGGCAAAGCGCACGCGGGGCCCGGGCAGCAACGACGACACGCCGAGCAAGACGAAGCCCACCAGGCCGACCAGCGGCAGCGGCACGCCGAGCGGCATCGAGAAGGCGGTGTGCTTGAGCGCCTCGCAGCCGCTGCTCTCGCTGCAGAAGACCGGGGCAGCCCGCACGTAGTCCACCACGAGCATCGCGCTCGCCACGGCACCCGCGAGCGCGGGGAGAAGCGTGGCCACCACGGGGCCGACGGCACGCAGGGAACGCTTCGTCTCCATTTCTCCGTTCGCCTCCTTTGCTGCGCCGCCGTCCGGGTGAGCGGTTTTCGCTTCAACAAGGCCCCACCGTCAACTGTTCCGGGCGGACATGCTAGGGATGGCGCCGCCCACCCCTGCCATGCCGACCCGCCTACCCACCCGCACCGAGATCCTCGACCTGCTCGGCGCCGAGTCGCAGCCCCTGCATGCCCGCGAGATCGCGTCGCGTTTGCGCGTGTCCGAGGCGGACTACCTGGGCCTGCAGCGCCTGCTCGACGACCTCGGCTTCCAGGGCATCCTGGCCGCGCGCCCTGGGCAGCGCTTCAAGCTGTCGGGCAAGACGGCCACGTCGCGCGGGGCCGAACGCGAGGGACTGCTGACCGTCCACCCGCGAGGCTTCGGGTTCGTCGCGAGCCTCGATGCCGCGGGCGACGACGTGTTCATCCCTCCCGAGGCGCTCGGCGGCGCAATGCACGGCGACCGCGTGAAGATCCGCGTGCGCGCGCGGGGTGCGCGCGGGGCCGAGGGCGAGGTGGTCGCGATCGTCGACCGCGGCATCAAGCGCGTCGCCGGCACGCTGCGCCGCAAGGGCAAGAGCGCGTGGCTCGAGCCGGACGACACGCGCGTGCGCGGCCCCATCGTGCTGCCGAAGGCGATCGACGCCGGGCCGGAGGGCAACAGCGGCAACGACGGCGACGCGGTCATCGTGACGATCACCCGGTGGCCCGAGGCGCCGGGCGAGACCCCCGAGGGGACGCTCGAGACGGTGCTCGGCCGCCCGGGGGAGCTCGCGGTCGAGGCGGCGAAGATCCTGCTGCTCGAGGGGATCGAGGACGCCCACTCGGACGAAGCGGTGCGCGAGGCCGGCGCCTTCGGCGAAGAGGTCCCGGCGCGGATGAAAGAGGGGCGCGAGGACCTGCGGCACGTCCCGCTGCCCACCATCGATCCCGAGGACGCGCGCGACCACGACGACGCGGTGTGGGTCGAGCGCACCGACCGCGGCGGCTACCGCGCGTGGATCGCCATCGCCGACGTGAGCACCTACGTGACTCCGGGCACGGCCATCGACGAGGAGGCGCGCACGCGCGGCTGCAGCACGTACCTGCCCGACCGCGCGATCCCGATGCTCCCGCGGGCGCTGTCGTCGAACCTCTGCTCGCTGCTGCCGGACGTCGACCGGCTCTGTCTCTGCGCGGTGGTGGAGCTCGACGCCGGCGGACAGGTCGTGAGCAGCAAGCTGGTGCGCGGGGTCATGCGATCCGCCGCCAAGCTGACCTACGGGGGCGTCGCGCGGGCGCTCGGGCTGTCGAGCGAGGCCACGCGCGAGCCCGCTGCCGACGCGATGGTCGAGGGGCTGCGCGTGGCGCTCGAGCTGTCGCGGCACCTGCGGGCGCGGCGTATGAAGCGGGGCGCGCTGGACTTCGAGCTGCCCGAGGCGAAGGTGATCCTCGACGAGCAGACGCGCCTGCCCATCGACGTGCAGCGGCGGGCGCAGGACCTCGGCGTCAAGAAGGCCTACCAGCTCATCGAGGAGCTGATGCTGCTGGCCAACGAGACGGTCGCCCGCTGGTGCCAGGAGCGCGACGTGCCGACGATCTACCGCGTGCACGCGCCGCCCGACGAGCAGAAGCTCGATCGCTTCGCCGCGATGTGCGAGACGCTCGGCATCGACTTCGACGTGGAGGACGCGCGCGACCCGAAGCGGCTCGGCGACCTGCTCAAGTCCTTCTCGGACCACCCCCTGGCGCCGGTGCTCAACTCGCTGCTGCTCCGGTCCATGAAGCAGGCGACCTACGACCCCACCAACGTGGGCCACTTCGGCCTCGCCTCGAAGGCGTACCTGCACTTCACCTCGCCCATCCGGCGCTACCCGGACCTGGTCGTGCACCGCATCGTCCACGAGATCCTGGGCGGCCGCACGCCGCGCCGCGACGGGGAGTCACGCGAGAAGCTCGCCGAGGCCGCGCTGGCGTCGAGCATCGCCGAGCGCCGCTCGATGGAGGTCGAGCGCGCCATCGTGGACCTGTACCGGACCTTCATGATGAAGGACCACGTCGGCGAGAAGTTCGAGGGGACCGTGACGGCGGTGGTCGGCTCGGGCCTCTTCGTCCAGCTCGACGCCCCGTTCGTCGACGTGATGATTCGACTGGAGGACCTGGGCGGCGACAACTGGGAGGTCGACGACACGGCGCTGCGCGTGGTCGCGGGCCGCTCGGGCGACGTGGTCGCGCTGGGCGACCGGCTGATGGTCGAGATCATCGACGCGGCGATCCTGCGGCGCACGGTGTACGCCCGGCGTGCGGGCGCTCAGGGCGGCGACCGGCGCAAGCAGGGCCGGCACGAGACGCCGAAGAAGCTCCCGAAGCACGTGCAGCAGCGGAAGCTCGATCGCGCGGGACGCAAGGAGAAGAAGGTCACCGGCAGCCGCGGCGGCAAGAAGGGGCGCCGTCGCTAGATTGCACACCGGGGTGTGGTGGAACACCCCCGTTCCGCCCTGGTGCGGGCGCGTTCCACGCGGGTACGCGTCCGTTCCGCCCTCGCACGCGCCCGTTCCATCCCGGCACGGCCCCGTTTCTCCCTCGCACGGGCCCGTTTCTCCCTCGCACGGGCCCGTTCCTCCCGGGCACGCGCCCGTTCCACCTTCGCACGGACCCGTTCCACTCCGGCACGCGCCCGTTCCTGCCTGGCGCGGGCCCGTTCCACACGGGCGCGCGTCCGTATCCCCCTCGCGGGCGCCCGTGCGGCGCGGAGCTCAGTCGACGTCGAGCCCCTCGGTCGCCTTGAGGTGCTTGCGCAGCAGCGCCGCCACCCACTCGGCCCGCGACAGCTCGACGTGCGCGGGATGACCCTGGGCGCGCAGCTCGTCGAGGGCCGGCTGCAGGTCGGCCTGCAGATCGCTCTGGAAGCGCTTGATGTCGAGCGTCGTCGCCGCCGGCAGCTCTTCGACCGCCGGAGCATCGGGCGCCCCTCGCACGCGGAACACGCGGCTCTTGGCGCCCGCGCTGAGCACGAGGTACGCGCTGACGGCCTTCGCGCCACCACCGCCGGGGGACTTCACCACGCCGCTCGCGAGCACCAGGAGCTTGCCCACGAGCGCGACACTACCACGCAACCCGCGCCGGCGACGTGCGCCGCTGGGTCGTGCCGTCGCCCAGCTGGCCAGTGGAGTTGCTGCCCCAGCAGGAGATGGCCCCCCCTCGCTGCAGCGCGCACACGTGGTCGGCGCCGAGGGCGAGCTCGGTCACGTCGGCGAGACCGGGGACGGGGCCCGGCGGCTGCGGCTGGCCCTTCACCCCGCGTCCGAGCTCGCCGTCGCCGTTCGAGCCCCAGCAGCGCACGGTCGCGTCGCGGAGCACCGCGCACACGTGCGCCTCGCCGCACACGACGCTGGCGACGCCGTCGAGCGGGACCGCGAGCCCGTCGGGGTGCCAGTCGTTGTCGGGGTCGCGGCCGAGCTCTCCCTGGTCGTTGCGACCCCAGCACGTGACCGTGCCCCCGGAGAGCAGCGCGCAGGCCATCGAGTCGCCCGACGTGATCTGGACCGCTCCGCTGACGCGCGGATGCGCGAGCGACGGACCGCCCAGGCCACTCCACGGCGAGTCGCCCCAGCAGCGCACCGTCCCGTCGGTCATGCGCGCGCACGCGTGCGCCTCGGCCGCCGTGACCTCGACGGCGCCCGAGTCGGGCGGAGCGCTGGCGCCGGCGGGCACGGGGTCGCCCTCGTTGCCCCAGCAGGTGACCTTGCCGCCCGCGAGCAGGGCGCAGATGAGCAACCCGCCCGCGTCGATCTGGGTGACGTCGCGCAGGCGGGCGACGGGCGTGGGAGCCACCCCGGTGCGGAGCGTGCCGTCGCCCCAGGCCTTGCCGGCCCCCCAGCAGCTCACCGTCCGGTCACGGAGCAGCGCGCAGGTCGAGTTGGCGCCGAGGGCCAGCTGCACGACGCCACTCATGCCGGGCACCACGATCGGGGTCGGACGGTTCTCGGTCGTGCCGTCGCCCAGCTGCCCTTCCTTGTTGCGCCCCCAGCAGCGCAAGGTGCCGTCGCCGCGAATGGCGCACGAGTGGTAGTCGCCGCTCGCGATGTGCAACGGCTGCGTCGGGTCCACCGCGGGCGCGGCCGGGGCAGCCGAGGCGGCCGACGGGGCAGCGGGGAGGAGCGCCGCAGGCACGGGTGCGGGTCCGGAGGCGCACGCCGCCGTCGTCATCACCAGCCACCAAGCGCGCCTCATGACGCCCGAGCGTCTATCACAGCTTGATGTCGGCCCGCGGGTCGCCGGGCTGGAACGTCGCCAGCTTGTCGACCAGCGCCGTCACCTCGGCGCCGCCGTCCTTGGGGATCTGCACGAGGAAGTGGACGAACAGGTCGCCCGGGGGCCGCCCCTTCCTCGCCACCCCCTTGCCCCGCAGCCGCACCACGGTGCCGCTCTGCGTGAGGGCGGGCACCTTGAGCGAGACGCTGCCGCCGATGGTGGGCACCTTGACCTTGGCGCCGTGGAAGGCCTCGGCAATCGT